>OGHD01001352.1_pt1 | contig 10354 bp, 8 predicted proteins | sample 1571341 | NCBI WGS metagenome assembly OGHD01 (sample SAMEA2582026, study PRJEB24529) | metagenome | biome: Human gut stool | place: China | collected 2011 | reverse complement strand
GCCGCCTGAGGTGGTGGATGGCAAACCGCCTGTCTACCCCTATACGCCCATCCGGTCGTCCTTTGAGAACGCCGGAAGCATCGAGGAAATGATGCTGTACACCGAACTGCAATCCGCGGTTCATGCCATGATCCAGCGGCTCGAATATAGCTTCACCTTCAATCCCAGCCTGCTCACCAGCCCGAAGCGGAAGCAGCAGGTGACTGAGATCTTAGAGGAAGCCGAGAAGTACATTTGGAGAATCAAGGAGGAAATGCGATGCGCCTGAACGACAACAATACTTTCATTGGTATCAACCCGCCGTACCAGCTTTCGGTCATCCACAGCAGCAAGCTGATCTATCCCCGCGAGATCTACCAGCGGGGCGTAGAGCGCAAGAGGGTGGAGCTGATTGCAAGGGACTTCAACGAGTACATCGTTAACGAGCCGAAGGTCAGCTTCCGCAACGGCAGGTACTATGTAATGGATGGGCAGCACACCATCGAGGGCTGCATCCTCCTCAACGGCGGCGAGGACCGCCCGATCCTCTGCAAGGTCTACACCGGTCTGACGATGGAGCAGGAAGCCCTGCTCTTTGCCGAGCAGAACGGTCACGCCGCACCCCTGTCGGCGGGCATCAAGCTGCGCGCCAAGGTGGTGGGCGGCGATGCGCCTTCCAAGGCGTTTGTCGCAGCCACCAACCGGGTGGGGCTTTCCCTCAACTACGACAGTATGCAGCTGAGCGGCTACCGCATCAGCTGCGTGGGTACGGCGTTGAAGCTGTACGACCAGCTGGGCGAAGAAATCTACTGCGAAGCTCTGCGGCACATCGTGGAAGCGTGGGAGGGCAGACCGGATTCCTTCCGGGCGGCTGTCCTGCGGGGCGTGATGTACTTTGTGCAGCTGTATCATGGGCAGTACAGCGAGGAGCGGCTTGTCCGTGCGCTGAGCGGCGTCCATCCCATGGAGCTCTACCGTGTCAGCCGGGATAACCCCGCCAAGCTTCCGGGCTGGCGGCGGTACGTTTACCCCATCTACACCACCTACAACGGCAAGTGCAGGAAAGACGCACTGCCGATGAAGTTCTAAGCTCAAATATCTCCTTTGGCAAGTGAGATGGTCCCCGAAAAAGACCATCACACTTTACATATAGTATTTTCTGCTGAATAATCGACATATTGAACTAGAAAGAGAGGACAGGAATGAGCGAGATCGCAGCCTGCACTTTGATTCAGGAAGAGCCTGACCGAAAGACGGAGAGGTATCTGACGATGTTCAAGGACTACCCGGATGTGGTGACGGTGGAGCATCTTCAGGAAATGCTTGGCATCTGCCGGAAGAATGCGTATCTGTTGGTCAAGCAGAATAAGATCCACTCGGCGCGTGTAGGACGCAGCTATAAGATACCAAAACTCTGCGTGGTAGAGTACCTGCTCGATCAGGATCGGCAACTTGGAGGGATGCACCTTTCAAACTCCCTTGTGCCATCCTTGCAAAACACTCCAGAATCTTCTAAACTTATGATGCCTAAGCAAAGGACGTTTGGCTGCGAACAGAAAGGAGCATAACTATGACAAATGTGGCCGGACATTTAAGAGAACAAAACGGTATGTATCAGATGATTCTGAGCTGGAAAGACACAGATGGAAAGCGCAGAACCAAATCCATCAGCACAGGACTTCCTGTTAAAGGAAACAAAAAAAGAGCTGAATCTCTGTTGCGTAAAACACAAAAAGAGTTTAACCCTGAAACGATGCAGCAGGTTTCCGACCTGCCGGTATCGGAATATCTGAACCGCTGGCTTCGGGAAAGCGTGATGAACCTTCCGCCCGAAACCTATGGCAGATATGCTTATGATCTGGGAAGAGTAGTTGTCCCATACTTTGAAAAGAAGCGGCTGTCTTTGAAAGCACTCTCTCCGCGCGATCTGGAAACGTTCTTCCGCTATGAGCGTCAGCAGGAGGAGGCCAGTGTACAGCAGCTTCTGGATTGGCACAAGGAGTTGACCGATGCCCTACAATATGCCGTTGACAATAATTGGCTGAAGGTCAGCCCCATCAAAGAAGTTGACCCCTGCCTTGATAACTCCCCGGTACTTTTCACCGACTTCATCACGGACTGGTTGAAAATGATGAAGTCACGAGTGGAAATCACAACCTATACCAGCTATGAAAGAGCAATCGTTCACAAGATCGTCCCATATTTTGAACCGCTCCACTATACATTGCAGGATATGGAACAGCATCCCAAATACATCCAAGACTTCTACCAGCATGAGTTGGATCGTGGCCTTACGGCAAACACCGTCATTCACTATCACGCCAACATCCGCAAATGCTTGCAGTACGCTTTTCAAATCGGCATGATCCGTTCCAACCCGGCAGATCGCGTTGAACGTCCTCGTAAGGAAAAGTTCAAGTCGGAGATTTACAGCGGTGAAGAACTGGAGCAGCTTTTCAAAGCGATTCAAGGTGACCCTTCGGAGTTTGGCGTTATCATGGCTGCATTCTACGGCCTGCGGCGCAGTGAAGTTGTTGGCTTGAAATGGGATGCCATTGACTTTGAAAACAAGAAAATCAGCATTCAGCATACGGTTGTGACCGCAAAGGTCAACGGAACGCTAACAGAAATCGCACGAGATAAGACAAAAACAAAGTCGAGCTGCCGGACACTTCCCCTAATCCCTGCCTGTGAGCAGATGCTCAATAAAATGAAAAAGGAGCAGGAGCAGAATCGGAAGGTCTGCGGCAAAAGCTATTGCACCGATTATCTTGACTATATCTATGTAGACCCGATGGGAAAACGGATTCGGCCCGATTTCCTGAGCCAGCATTTCCCGGATTTTCTGGTCGCACACCAGATGAAGCGTATCCGCTTTCACGATCTGCGCCATAGCTGCGCCAGTCTGCTCTATGCCAATGGCGTGAGCCTGAAGGAGATTCAGGAGTGGCTGGGGCACAGCGACATCAGCACGACAAGCAACATTTATACACATCTGGATTTCTCCAGTAAGGTATCTTCGGCGAATGCAATCGTCAATATCTTCCCAGAAAACGCCAAAGTATAAAAAATGGGCAAAAAAGAAAAACAGCCTAAAATCTTTCGTTCCTAAGCTGTTTTATGATGAAGTGCCGATGGTGGGACTCGAACCCACATGGTTTCCCGAACGATTTTGAGTCGTTTGCGTCTGCCATTCCGCCACATCGGCTTATATTCAATTTTGGGACATTAGTACCGGTTTCTGGAGATTGGAGGGATGTTCAGGAGGGATGTAAGAAATCTCGCTCCGACAAACCCTCAAAACCCAACGTACACTCGTGAATTTCTCGCACAGACACGGAAAATCACGAAGGGGATTTTGAGTCCCCCTCGTCTGCCATTCCGACACACCGGCGCATCGTTTTGAACGTCTTTTATTATACCGGATTCCCTGGGCAAAATCAAGAGGAAGTTTTGCACCTTTTCTCAAATCGTCCCGCATGGCGTAAAATACATGACTCCGGTTCTTGCCCGGCGGCGCCGGCTGTGCTACACTAAGGTCAGATCAAAACGTAAATGATACCCACAAGGAGGGAACCGGACTTTGAAACATCTGCATTCTTTTGCCCGCCGCGCGGCGGCTTTTCTGTTGGCGGCGGTGCTGTGCGTCTGCATCCCGGCGGCAGCGGCTTCGGCTGCCACCACCATCGGCGGGGCCGATACCACCCTGATCCCTGCAGAGGACGAAAACTGTCTCAGCTGGCTGTTTGGCTCCAAGGATAAGATCACCATGCCCTACCTGAACATCAAGGGGCAGGGGCTCAAGCGCAATGTTACGCTGGATCTTGAGGACTGTCTGGTGGGCATCACCTATACCGAGCTTGGCTCCATTGGCAGCTTTGTCAGCGCCAGCGCCGCGCAGCAGGCGTGGAAGGCGCAGGCGGTGGCGGTGCACTCCTATCTGGAATACCACAAGCAGTACGGCTCGTCCACCAATGCGCTGATCTATACCCCGGTCGATCAGATCCCGGCCTCTGCCCGCAATGCCATCCGCAAGGCGGTGCAGGCGGTCAAGGATGAGGTGCTGGTGTACAACGGCAGCGTGTGCGATGCGGTATGGTCGGCCAGTGCGGGCTACAACACCCAGACCGGTGTGTACGGTACCTGCGCCAGTCTGGACGCATGGGGCACGGATGTGCCTTACCTCCAAAGCGTGGAAAGCCCCTACGAGGAGCAGTACCACAAGCTGCTGCGCCGGGTGATCGGCAAGGACTACACCTATATAGAATACAACGACAGCCGCACCGGCGAGCCCTACCAGAGCGCCGACACCACCCACAAGGATCTGGGCGGCTTTGTGCAGTACAACACGCTGGTGTCCAACGGACGCAGCTACCGGTATATCAACCAGTTCGTTTCCTCCCGCTACTGCTTCGATTTCGGCACCGATGCCAGCGGCACCCCCTGCATGACCTACTACGGCTATGGTCATGGCGTGGGCATGAGCCAGTGCGGCGCAGTGGGCTACGCCGCCGAGGAGGGCATGCACTACAAGCAGATCCTGCAGCATTACTACACCGGGGCGAAGATCCGTACCAGCACTACCCGCAGCGGCGGACTGTTCGGCTGGTTGGCGGGATTGTTCCGCTGAACGTGTTTCACTGAAATTTTGGAAAAACCTTCTCAAACGCCGCAAGATTTGGTATACTATATCCGTTTGTGAAAAATGAACGGGAAACATAACTGCGTGGAAAAGCGCACGGATTGGAGTATCAGCATGGAGTTGGATCAGGAAAAGCAGAATCAGGAGGCCGCCGAGCGCTGCCGTGCACTGGCACAGCGCATCGTGCGGGAGCTGGCTCCCCGCAGCGTACAGGTGCTGGAGGACAGCGGGCTGCTGGAAAAAGCTTTTTGTAAAATGAATACTGCGGTGGTGCAAAGCGCCCCGGAGCTGCTGGTGGTGGCAGACCCCCAGTGGGTCACCCTGCCCGCCGTACAGGCGGAAAAAGTGCTGCTGGTGTGCGCAGAGTACGCCGGCATGGCAGACTGCGCAAAGCAGCTTGCCGCACAGGGCTTCTGCCGGGAGCTTGCGTGGAAGGACCACGGCAAGGAGCAGCTGACCGCGCTGTTCTGCCGCATGGACGCCCCGGAGCTGCCGGAACTTGAAGATGGCTACGAGCAGCAGCTGGATGTTCTGCGGGAGCGTACCCTGCTGGCTGAGCGCACTGCCGCCGAGCAGGCTGCCCAGCTGGAGCGGCTGCGCAGCGACCTTTCCCTGAGCCGCAGCCACGAGCAGAACCTGGAAAAGACCCTGAACAGCGTGGTCAACTCCACCTTCTGGAAGGCCAGCTGGCCGCTGCGGTATCTGGTAAGCAAGTGCCGCCAGCTGTGGCGCACCTTCCCGCTGTTCGTCTTTTTTGCCACCCTGCGCCGGGTGGGCTTTGCGGGCGTAATGGCACAGGCCAAGGCCAAAAAGGAGTACAAAAAGCTGTTTCCGGGCAAGGCGATGCCCGCCGACCGCTTTGCGGACGTGGAGCTGCTGGTAAAACAGGCCGCAGACCAGCCCGATGCGCCGCGCATCAGCATCGTGGTGCCGCTGTACAACACCCCCCATGATTTTCTGGTGGAGCTGCTGGACTCGGTGCAGAACCAGACCTACCGCAACTGGGAGCTGTGCATGGTGGATGCCGGGCAGGACGCGGACGTGGGTGCCCTCGTGCAGGAGCGTGCCCGCACCGACAGCCGTATCCGCTACCGGAAACTGGACAGCAACGAGGGCATTGCGGGCAACACCAATCAGGGTTTTGCCCTTGCCACCGGTGAATATATCGCCCTGCTGGATCATGATGACATTTTGCACCCCTGTGCACTGTGGTATGTGGCGGAAGCCATCGCCAAGCAGGGCGCGGACTTTGTGTACACCGATGAAGTGACCTTTGAAGGGGACATCGACCATCTGACGGTCTACCACTTCAAGCCGGATTATATGCTGGATAACCTGCGCTCCAACAACTATATCTGCCACCTGAGCGTGTTCAGCGCGGCGCTGCTGGCAAAGGTGGGCGGCGACGAGCGGGCAGAGTTCAACGGCAGTCAGGATTACGACCTCTACCTGCGCCTGACCGAGCAGGCAGAAAAGATCGTGCACATCCCGCATCTGCTGTACTACTGGCGTTCCAGCCCCGCCAGCGTGGCCAGCAACATCTCTGCCAAGACCTATTGTCTGGAAGCAGCCATGAAGGCGCTGCGTGCCCACTACGACCGCATGGGCGTGCCGGTGGACGCGGTGACCATGGTGCCCAACACCCCGGGCTTCTACAAGACCGATTACACCATCACAAAGCCCGGGCGGGTCAGCGTGCTGATCCCCAGCTGCGACCATTCGGGCGATTTACGGGTGTGCGTGGAGTCCATCTACCGTAAGACCACCTACCCGGATTTTGAAGTCATCATCATTGAGAACAACAGCAAGGAGCCTGCCACCTTCCGCTGCTACGAGCAGCTGCAAAAGGAGCACCCGGACACACTGCATGTGCTCACATGGCAGGGCACCGGCTTCAATTACAGCGCCCTGAATAACTTTGGCGCACGGGCTGCCACCGGCGAATATCTGCTGCTGCTCAACAACGATACCGAGGTCATCTCGCCCCGCTGGATGGAGGAGATGGTCATGTATGCCCAGCAGGACCGTGTGGGCTGCGTGGGCGCAAAGCTGCTCTACCCGGACAACACCATCCAGCACGCGGGCATCGGCTTCGGTTTCCTGACGCTGGCGGCGCATATGCACAAGAACTTCCCTGTGGGGCATCCCGGCTATATGGGTCGGCTGGTCTATGCACAGGATGTGTACGCAGTGACCGCCGCCTGCCTGATGGTGCGCAAGGACGTGTACGAGCAGGTGAACGGGCTGGACGAGAGCTTTGCCGTGGCCTTCAACGACGTGGACTTCTGCGTGCGCGTGCGGGAGGCGGGCTACACCAACGTGTTCACCCCCTTTGCCCAGCTGTACCACTACGAGAGCAAGAGCCGCGGGCTGGACGAGAGCCCTGCCAAGCGCAAGCGCTTTGCCTCCGAGGTGGAGCGGTTCCAGAAGCGGTGGGCAAAGCAGCTGGCTGCGGGCGACCCCTGCATGAACCCCAACTTTGACCTGATGAAGGAGGACTTCAGCTTTGACATCAAGCCGCTGGAGTGAGCCTTCCGCCAACGATAAAACGAAAGGGGGAACGCAGATGGAGCTTTCGGCCTGTATCGTGGTGTATAACGGCGCCGGGGAGGCCATCAGGGCCGCCCAGACCGTGCTGGACTGCACCCGCCGCTACCCGCTCACCTTATATCTGGTGGATAACGCCAGCCCGGACGGCAGCGGCCAGCAGCTGACCGCCGCCGCAAAGGACGGCACCCTGCGCATCGCCCCCGGGCAGACGGTGCAGGTGCTCTGCCGGCTGGAAAACGGCGGCTTCGGCACCGGGCACAACACGGTGCTCTCGCTGCTGCACAGCCGGGTGCACTTTATCCTGAACCCGGACATCCAGCTGACCGCGGATACCCTGAGCGACCTTGCGGACTGGATGGCGGCGCACCCCGGCGTGGTGATGACCCGCCCGGGGCTGACCTTCCCGGACGGCAAGCCCCAGCAGCTGCCGCTGCGCCGGTGCAACGTGCGCGCCATGGTCTACCGTCAGCTGCCCTGCCTGCGCTTCTGGGCAAAGTACAACGACCGCTACCTGATGGCAGACAAAGACCTGACAAAGCCCACCGAGATCGAGTTCTGCACCGGCAGCTTTTCGGCGGTGGACACTGCCGCCTTCAAGGCCGTGGGCGGCTTTGACGAGGGGTACTTCATGTATGTGGAGGACGCCGACCTGACCCAGAAGATGCGCACCCGGGGCAAGGCGTATCTGGTGCCCCAGTATACCGCCATCCACGCATGGCACCGCGCGGCGCACCGCAGCCTGAAGCCCTTTCTGTGGCAGCTGCGCAGCCTGCTGCGCTACTTTTCCAAGTGGGGCTTTGCATGGTGAGCAGGGAAAAAAATAGTGTTTTTGATTCGCAGAAAGCGGTGTGCCGACGGCACACCGCTTTCTGTCGTTTCCGCCTCTTGCATTTTGCGTGCTTTCATAGTAAAATAAAGTGTACTGCCATCGTCTTTTGCAAAAATGCGGCCATGGCAGACCCAAAATCGTTTACAGCGGACGCAGCTCCGCTTTGAATTAAGCTGCACATCTTTTTATAAGAAAAAAGGAGTGCACAAGTATGAAAGGCATTATTCTTGCCGGCGGTGCCGGCACACGGCTCTATCCCTTGACCATGGTCACCAGCAAGCAGCTGCTGCCGGTCTACGACAAGCCCATGATCTACTATCCGCTGTCCACCCTTATGCTGGCGGGCATTCAGGATATCCTGATCATCTCTACCCCTACCGATACGCCCCGCTTTGAGGCACTGCTGGGCGATGGCAGCCAGTACGGCATCCATCTGCAGTATAAAGTGCAGCCCTCCCCGGATGGTCTGGCACAGGCCTTTATTCTGGGCGAGGAGTTCATTGGCGACGACTGCTGCGCCATGATCTTAGGCGATAACATTTTCTACGGCAACGGCTTCTCCAAGCTGCTCAAGAGCGCCGTGGCCAACGCAGAGAACAAGGGCCGCTGCACCGTGTTCGGCTACTATGTGCAGGACCCCGAGCGCTTTGGCATCGTGGAGTTCGACAAGGACGGCAAGGTGCTCAGCGTGGAGGAAAAGCCTCAGCATCCCAAGTCCAACTACGCCATCACCGGCCTGTACTTCTATAACAAAGAGGTCGTGAAGATGGCAAAGCAGGTCAAGCCCTCTGCCCGCGGCGAGCTGGAGATCACCACCCTGAACGACATGTATCTGAAGAAGGACGAGCTGGATGTTCAGCTGCTGGGCCGCGGTTTTGCATGGCTGGACACCGGCACCATGGACAGTCTGGTGGAAGCAGCCGATTTTGTGCGCATGATCGAGAAGCGTCAGGGCATCAAGATCAGTGCGCCGGAAGAGATCGCCTTCAAGTACGGCTGGATCGACCGCGACACCCTGCTGGAAAGCGCTGAGCGCTACGGCAAGAGTCCTTACGGCCAGCACCTGAAGAACGTTGCAGACGGCAAGCTGCGCTATTAAGCAAAAGAGAGGCATACCCATATGAAAATCATTGTTACCGGCTGCAAGGGTCAGCTGGGCACCGAGATCCTCAAGCAGCTGCGCGAAGGCCGCAGCGAGATCGGCCCCATCCCCGAAAAGCTGCTCAATGCCACGGTGATCGCTGTGGACCTGCCGGATCTGGATATCTCCAACTACAAAATGGTGGACGAGTTCATCCGCCGCAACCGCCCGGATGTCATCATCAACTGCGCTGCCTACACCAATGTGGACGGCTGCGAAGTGAACCATGATGCCGCCTTCAAGGCAAACGCCCTCGGCCCCCGCAATCTGGCACAGGCAGCGGAAAAGACCGGTGCACGACTGGTACACGTCTCCACCGATTATGTGTTCTCCGGCCGTGAGAACGGCGGCGTTGCACAGGACGAAGCCACCATTCCCGGCCCCATCAGCGCCTATGGCTCTACCAAGCTCATGGGCGAAAAGTATGTGGAGCAGTTCTGCCACCGTCACTTCATCGTGCGCACCGCGTGGCTCTACAGCTACTACGGCAAAAACTTCGTCAAGACCATCGTGAACGCAGGCAAGAAGTTTGGCAAGCTGGAAGTGGTCAATGACCAGTGCGGCAACCCCACCAACGCGGTGGATCTGGCCCACGAGATCCTGCAGCTGTGCGTGACCCACGAGTACGGCCTGTATCACTGCACCGGCGAGGGCGTGTGCTCCTGGTATGACTTCGCGTCCGAGATCATCCGCCTGTCTGGTGTGGACGCCACCGTGGCTCCCTGCACCAGCGAGGAGTACAAGGCAAAGCACCCGGACAGCGCCGACCGCCCGAAGTGGAGTGCCCTGGACAACCGGATGCTGCGCTGCACTGTTGGCAACGACGTCCGTGACTGGAAGGATGCACTGGCCTGCTTCTTCACCCACTGGGACGGCGACAACGGAATGAAAGACTGAGATGAAACCCTCTCCGTCTGCTCAGTTCCCTCGCATCCACCTCTCCCGAAGGGCGAGGTTTTATGCATCTGGAGGGAACGCTGAAAAAAGCTCCCCCTTTCGGGGGAGCTGGCATCGCGCAGCGATGACTGAGAGGGGTTTACTACAACGAAACTTTGAGGAAATAAACTTATGAAAACCTATCTGATCACCGGCTGCGCCGGTTTTATTGGTTCCAACTTTGTGCATTATATGCTCAAGAAATACCCGGAGATCCTGCTGGTCAACCTGGATAAGCTGACCTATGCCGGCAATCTGGAAAACCTGAAGGACGTCG
>OGHD01001348.1_pt1 | contig 10373 bp, 5 predicted proteins | sample 1571341 | NCBI WGS metagenome assembly OGHD01 (sample SAMEA2582026, study PRJEB24529) | metagenome | biome: Human gut stool | place: China | collected 2011 | reverse complement strand
GCGGCGCTTCTCTGGAGTATCTGGAGGGCAAGGAGCTGCCCGGCATCGCAGTCATTCAGAACGCATAATCTGATCCCGGCATCATAATGGGTGCGGCGGCTTTAGCGCCGCCGCATCTTTTTGTTTGTGCAGAGCTTTCTGCACGATAGAAGGTAAATAAAGGAGATAGAGTATCATGGATAAGGCAAAGCGTAAGGCTATCATTGCAGGCAACTGGAAGATGAACAAGACTGCCTCCGAGGCTGCTGTTCTGGTGGACGAGCTGGTCCCCGCCGTGCAGGACGCAGGCTGCGAGGTGGTTATCTGCACCCCGTATACCGATCTGGTCACCGCTGTGGAAAAGACCAAGGGCACCAACATCCATGTGGGTGCTGAGAATGTTCACTTCGAGAAGTCCGGCGCTTTCACCGGCGAGATCAGCGCTGACATGCTGGTAGATCTGGGCGTGGAGTATGTCATTGTGGGCCACTCTGAGCGCCGCCAGTACTTCGCCGAGACCGACCAGACCGTGAACAAGCGCGCTCTGGCTGCTCTGAACGCCGGTCTGAAGGTCATCATCTGCGTGGGCGAGAGCCTGCAGCAGCGCGAAGAGGGCGTGACCGAAGAGCTGGTGCGTATGCAGACCAAGATCGCTCTGCGTGATGTGACCGCTGAGCAGATGGCAAATGTCGTGATCGCTTACGAGCCCATCTGGGCCATCGGCACCGGCAAGACCGCTACCGCCGATCAGGCTGAGGAAGTCTGCGGCCAGATCCGCAAGGTGATCGGCGAGGTGTACGGCGAGGCAGTTGCCGAGGCTACCACTGTCCAGTACGGCGGCAGTATGAACGCCAAGAACTGCGAGGAACTGCTGAGCAAAAAGGATGTGGACGGCGGCCTGATCGGCGGCGCATCCCTGAAGGCTCCCGACTTTGCAGTGATCGTCAACGCAGCCACCAAGGGCTGATCGACGGTTTAAATCAGCTGTTTCAGCGCCCGGCTGCGCCGCATTTCCAGCGCTGTGCCGGGCGCTGATTTGTTAAATTCAAAGGAGATTCAATTTTATGGCAAAGAAACCTGTTCTTCTGTGCATCATGGATGGCTTCGGCTGGGTGCCGGAGGAGACCTTCGGCAACGCCGTGGTCGCCGCAAAGAAACCCCACCTCGATGCTCTGATGGCAAAATATCCCATGACCACCATCAACGCTTCCGGCATGGCCGTCGGTCTGCCCGAGGGCCAGATGGGCAACTCTGAGGTTGGCCACACCAACATGGGCGCTGGCCGCATCGTGTACCAGCAGCTCACCCTCATCACCAAGTCCATCAAGGACGGCGAGATGCTCCAGAACCCGGTTCTGGTCAAGAACATGAAGGCTGCCATCGATGCCGGCAAGGCCATCCATCTGATGGGTCTGGTGGGCACCGGCGGTGTGCACAGCCACGCAGACCACTGGTTCGGCGTGCTGGAAATGGCAAAACATCTGGGTGCAAAGAACGTTTACCTGCACTGCATCACCGATGGCCGTGATACCGACCCGCACTCCGGCAAGGGCTTCCTGGCCGACCTGCAGGCCAAGCTGGACGAGCTGGGCATCGGCAAGATCGCCAGCGTCTCCGGCCGTTACTACGCCATGGACCGCGATAACAACTGGGATCGTGAAGAGAAGGCATATGCTGCCTTTGTCTACGGCGAGGGCAATCATGCCGCCAACGCTGCCGAGGCCATCGAGGCATCCTATGCAGCAGACAAGACCGACGAGTTCGTTCTGCCCTGCGTCACCTGTGAGGGCGGCCGCGTGCAGGATGGCGACACTGTGATCTTCATGAACTTCCGCCCCGACCGTGCTCGCCAGATGACCCGTATCTTCTGCGACGATGCTTTCACCGGCTTTGAGCGCCGCGGCGGCCGCAAGCGGGTGAACTATGTCTGCATGGCCGAATACGATGCCACCATGCCCAACTGCGAGGTCGCCTATCCGCCTGTGGAGCTGAAGAACGTTCTGGGCCAGTACCTGTCCGAGAATGGCAAGACTCAGCTGCGCATTGCCGAGACCGAGAAGTACGCTCATGTCACCTTCTTCTTCAACGGCGGCGTGGAGGCTCCCTACGAGGGCGAGGACCGCTGCGTGATCCCCAGCCCGAAGGTCGCCACCTATGACCTGAAGCCCGAGATGAGCGCCCCCGAGGTTGCTGCCGAGTGCGTCAAGCGCATCGAGAGCGGCAAGTACGATGTGGTGATCCTGAACTTCGCAAACTGCGATATGGTCGGCCACACCGGCGTGTTCGATGCTGCGGTCAAGGCCGTTGAGGCTGTGGATACCGCTGTGGATCAGGTGGTGTCCGCTGTGCTGAAGGCCGGCGGCTGCGCCTTCATCACCGCCGACCACGGCAACGCCGAGAAGATGATGAACCCGGACGGCACCCCCTTCACCGCACACACCACCAACGTGGTGCCCTTTGTGGCTGTTGGCTGCGGCGATGTGAAGCTGCGCGAGGGCGGCTGTCTGGCAGATATCGCTCCCACCATGCTGCCGTATATCGGTCTGCCCGTGCCTGCTGAAATGACCGGCAAGAGCATCATTGTGGAGTAATTGACCGTTAAAATGGCCGACGCGTTCGCTTTGGCTATGAATAGCGGAATTGTTATTCTTATATTTACAGCTCTGGAAAATCTGCGGATTTTCCAGAGCTGTTTTTTCACGCGAAAAGCCGATAAGATAAATTGCGTTTTTGGGTTTCGACCCCATTCTAAATCAAAAACTTTTCTTTTTTTCCCATCCGTGCTACAATAAAAATGAATTTTTGATTGTAGGAGAAGCGGATGGAAACAACGCATAAACAAATCGTTCTGGGCATCCTTGCCCATGTGGACTCCGGCAAGACCACCCTTTCGGAAGCCATGCTCTACCGCTCCGGCGCGATCCGCAAGCTGGGCCGCGTGGATCACAAGGATGCCTTTCTGGATACCGACACGCTTGAAAAAGCGCGCGGCATCACCATCTTTTCCAAGCAGGCCCTGTTGACGGCGGGCAATACGGATATCACATTGCTGGACACCCCCGGACATGTGGATTTTTCCACCGAGACAGAGCGCACCCTGCAGGTGCTGGACTATGCTGTGCTGGTGGTAAGCGGCACCGACGGCGTGCAGAGCCACACCGAGACGCTCTGGCGGCTGCTGCGGCGCTACCATGTGCCCACCTTTGTGTTCGTGAACAAGATGGACCTGCCCGGCAAGAGCAGGGAAGAGCTGCTCGCCCAGCTGAACCACCGTCTGGGCGAGGGCTTTGTGGCCTTTGATGTGCCGCAGGCCGACCGGGACGAAGCACTGGCCCTGTGTGACGAAAACCTGATGGATCGGATGCTGGATGCCGGGCAGTTGACCGATGCGGACATCATCCCGGCCGTTGCACGCCGGCATGTGTTCCCGTGCTGGTTCGGTTCGGCGCTGCGGCGTACCGAAAATGATGCGCTGGAAAGCGTGGACGCTCTGCTGGACGGCATCGACCGCTATACCCGTCCGGCTCCCGCGCTGGATGCCTTTGGTGCCAAGGTGTTTAAGGTGTCGCAGGATGAGCAGGGCACGCGCCTGACATGGCTGCGCGTGACTGGCGGCGAACTGAAGGTAAAGGCCCAGCTCTCCGGCGAAGCAGATGGTGAGCCGTGGGAGGAAAAGGCAAACCAGCTGCGGCTGTACTCCGGCGTAAAGTATACGCTGGCGGAAGCCATCGGCCCGGGGCAGGTGTGCGCCGTCACCGGCCTGACCAAGGCGCGCCCGGGCGAGGGCCTTGGCGCGGAACGCGACAGCGATGTGCCGGTTCTGGAACCGGTGCTGAGCTATCAGGTGCTGCTGCCGGAGGGGGCTGATGTGCACGCGGCACTGGGCAAGCTGCACCGGCTGGAAGAAGAGGAGCCGCAGCTCCATGTGGTATGGAACGAGACTTTGGGCGAGATCCATGTGCAGCTCATGGGCGAGGTGCAGCTGGAAGTGCTGCGCAGTTTGCTGGCAGAGCGCTTTGGCCTGAACGTGGAGTTCGGCCCCGGCGGCATTCTGTACAAGGAGACCATCACGGAGCCTATGGAGGGCGTGGGCCACTACGAGCCGCTGCGCCACTATGCGGAGGTGCATGTCAAGCTGGAGCCCCTGCCCCGCGGCAGCGGGATGCAGTTTGCCGCCGACTGCCGGGAAGAAGTGCTGGACAAGAACTGGCAGCGCCTTGTGCTGACCCATCTGGAAGAAAAGCAGCACCTTGGCGTGCTGACCGGTGCGCCGCTGACGGACGTGAAGATCACCCTCATTGCGGGCCGCGCCCATCTTAAACACACGGAGGGCGGCGACTTCCGGCAGGCCACCTATCGCGCGGTGCGGCAGGGCCTGATGCTGGCCAAAAGCCAGCTGCTGGAGCCATGGTATGCCTTTCGGCTGGAAGTGCCGGTGGAGAACCTTGGCCGTGCCATGACCGATATCCAGCGCATGGAGGGCAGCTTTGACCCGCCAGAGAGCGGGGAAGAGGCTGCTGTGCTCACCGGTTTTGCACCGGTGGCCACCATGCGCAGCTACCCCATGGAGGTGGTGGGCTATACCCGGGGCCGGGGACACCTGACCCTGACGCTGGACGGCTACCGGCCCTGCCACAATGCGGCGGAGATCATTGAAGCTGTGGGCTACGAGCCGGAGCACGACCTTGACAACCCGGCAGATTCGGTGTTCTGTGCCCATGGCACGGGCTTTGTGGTGCCTTGGGATCAGGTGCGCAGCCACATGCATGTGGACAGCGGCTGGGGAAAAAGCAAAAGCCCGGAGCAGGAGACGCAGGCCGTGCCCCAGCGCCGGACAGCGGCTTACCGCGCAACACTGGAAGAGGATGCCGAGCTGCTCAAAATCTTCGAGCGCACCTATGGCCCCATCAAACGGGACCCGCTGGCGGCATTCCGCCCGGTGCAAAAGCGGGAACGCCCGGATTTTGATGCCCAGCAGTGGGAAATCCTGCCCGAATATCTGCTGGTGGACGGCTACAATATCATCTTTGCGTGGGATGAGCTGAACGCCCTTGCAAAGGACAGTCTGGAAGCGGCCCGCCACAAGCTGATGGATATTCTGTGCAACTATCAGGGCTACCAGAAGTGCAATCTTATTCTTGTATTCGATGCCTATCGTGTGCCGGGCAGCCCCGGCAGCATTGAGCAGTACCACAATATCCATGTGGTCTACACCAAGGAAGCCGAAACCGCCGATATGTTCATCGAGCACGTTACTCATGAGATCGGCAAGGGGCGGCGGGTGCGTGTGGCTACTTCCGACGGCATGGAGCAGATCATCATTCTGGGCCACGGCGCGCTGCGTGTCTCCGCCCGCATGTTCCATGAGGAAGTGCAGAATGTGGAAAAGCAGATCCGCAAACTGGTGCAGGGGGAAGCATAAAATGTCAACCGAGATCACATCCGAATTTGTCTGGCACAACATCCCGCCGCGCCCGCGCGACAGCCACAAGGGCAGCTTTGGCACCGTATTGGCTGTGGCAGGCAGCGCATATTACCGAGGTGCGGCCCTGCTGGCTGCCGAGGGTGCGCTGCGCACCGGTGCGGGCATTGTAACGCTGGCCAGCGTGGAGCCGGTATTGGCAGCTGCGGTGGCCCGCCTGCCGGAATGCTGCCTGTGTCCCTGCGTGGCGGGGGCCGAAGGCGGCATCTCACCGGAGAGCATTCCACAGCTCCAGCGCCAGAAGGCGACGGTGCTGCTGCTGGGCCCGGGCCTTGGCGGTACAGCCCAGAGCACAGGCCGCGCGGCAGAGACACGCACGCTGGTGCAGAAGCTGCTGCCCGGCTTTGCAGGCAGCGCGGTGCTGGATGCGGACGGCCTGAACGCCGCCGCGCAGCTGCTGGCCGAGGGCAAAACGCTGCCACACCCGGCGGGAGAGCTGATCGTGACCCCGCACCCCGGCGAGATGGCCCGGCTCACCGGGCTTTCGGTGGCGCAGATCAATGCGGACCGTGAAAATACTGCCTGCCAGTATGCAGAAAAATGGAACGCTGTGGTGGTACTCAAGGGCTGCCGTACCGTGGTGGCTGCACCGGATGGCCGCGTGTGCACAAACCCTACCGGAAACCCAGGCCTTGCCCGGGGCGGCAGCGGAGATGTACTGGCCGGTATGACGGCGGCCCTGCTGGCCTGCGGCCTGCCTGCATACGAAGCTGCGGCCTGCGCGGTGTATCTGCACGGTGCCGCTGCCGACCGTGCCGCTGCTGCGCTTGGCGAGTACGGAATGCTGCCGCATGATATCTTGTCCCAGCTGGGCCGGATATTTGCGGAAAACCACAGATAAAAAGAAAAGGGGTGTCTCTCTGTCTGCCGGAGAGACACCCCTTTTAACATTGCATCACATCGCCAGAACTTCGGCCCACTTTTCCTCGGCTATCGGGATGCCAAGCTCCATGTTCTCCTTGCGGCTGCGGTGCTCGCCCATGCCGGGGCAGCGCACCTCACGGCCCGGCTCTGCAGGCTCACTGGATGCCACATCGGCGGCAATGGCATCAATGACGGCATCGGTGAGGTCGGCGGACTGGAACTTTGCCGGATCAATGGCGATCATGATCTGGGTCAGGCCCACTTCATCGCCAAAGGTGCCGATCGTTGCCACCGAGTTTGCGCCCGTCAGGATAGTACCGATCATATCCAGCAGGATGGAAAGACCGCTGCCCTTCCAGTAGCCAATGGGGATCATGCGGCGGGTCTCTTCAATGGCAGCGGGGTCGGTGGTCAGGCTGCCGTCTGCATCGTAGCCGCCTACCACAGGCAGCTGTTTGCCGGCCAGACGCATCGTTTCCAGCTTGCCGTAGCTGAACTGGCTCAGGGCACAATCCACCATGATGTGCTCCCCGTTCGAGCGCGGCACGGCCAGAATGAGCGGGTTGTTGCCGATGTGGTTGTCCTTTGCGCCCCATGCAGGCATGTTGGGGCAGGTGTTGGACCAGCAGATGCCGATGCAGCCCGCGTCTGCGGCCTGCCAGCCGTAGGTGCCGCCGCGCATCCAGTGGTTGTTGTTGCCCAGCGCCACCATGCCAATACCGAACTGATGTGCCAGCTCTACGGCACGGTCCATGGCGTGCTTGGCGTTCAGAGGGCCAAAGCCGCGCTTGCCGTCCCAGCGCTCCATGGCACCAAAGCTGGCAATGCACTCGGCCTCAGCGGCGGGATCAATCTCGCCCTTGCGCAGGTATTCCACCACGCGGGGGAAGCGGTTCAGCCCGTGGCTGAACACGCCAGCCAGACTGTTCTGGGCAAAGATCTCGGCCGCTTCATGGGCACGCTTTGGGCTGAAACCGTATTTGGTCAGGACCCGCTCAAATTCGGCCAGCATCGTCTCGTAAGCAATGCGCATGGATTGTACCTCCTGTATGTAAAAAGTAATAAACAGATCGTTACACTTATTATAACAAGCGGCGGCGCGGTGCGCAAGATGTGCGGCCGGCATCAGTGCAGGCGGTGAAAGGAGTACACGAGCACACACCGACAGCTATGTGAAAAAACAAATGAATATACGAACTTCATAATTTTTTAAGATTTATTTTGTGAAAAAGTCATATTGAAAAACGAAAAGATGATTGATATACTAATACCACAATATCCAGTTGGACATGTTACTGGTAATGCAGGCAGGATCTGATGGAATGACGAATACCTTTTCTTTTGGGTGAATTGTAGCCAGATACTATGATTCCGGGAGAAATTGTACACGGAGTCATTCTGTTGGGTCTTTTTTCTTTTGTCCGCTTCGGCCGGGCGGCAGGGAAATGCCACCACACACAAGATAAAGGAGAACAAAATGAAGAACTACAAGCAGACTGCCTCCGACGTGCTGCGTCTGGTTGGCGGCGAGAAGAACGTTGTGCAGGTCGAGCACTGCTCCACCCGCCTGCGCTTCACTCTGGCAGACACCTCCAAGGTGGATGCTGCAGCCCTGAAAAAGACTGCCGGTGTTATGGGCGTTATTTCCAGCGGCCCGCAGTGTCAGGTGGTCATCGGCAACGATGTCATCGAAGTGTACGATGAGCTGCTCAAGCTGGGCACCTTCAACGCAGGTCAGGCTGCAGCTCCCGCTGCCCCCAAGGGCAAAAAAGAGATCGGCGGCATTATTCTGGACTACATGGTCGGCATCTTCCAGCCGCTGGTCCCCGCCATTGCAGGTGCAGGCGTTCTGAAGGCTCTGATGGTGCTGCTGAGCACTCTGGGCCTGATGAGCAGCGGAGATATCGCCTATAAGGTGTTTGTCGGCGTGGCAGATGCAGCTCTGTACTACCTGCCCGTCATGGTCGCCTTCACCACTGCAACCAAGTTCAACTGCAACAAGCTGGTGTCTGTGGCTCTGGCTGCTGCCATGATCCACCCCAGCGTTTCCGCTCTGCTGGCTACCGAGGGCGGTGCTTACTTCCTCGGCATCAAGCTGCAGAACATCGCTTACGGCGGACAGGTATTCCCGGCTATCCTGACCGTCATTTTCATGTCCTTTATTGAAAAGTGGGCCAACAAGTGGTGCCCCAAGGCCATCCGCGTGTTCTTTGTGCCCATGCTGTGCTTCGGCATTGGCTTCCCTGTGGCACTGGTCGTCCTCGGACCTCTGGGCTACAACATCGGTGCTCTGCTGACCACCGTGATCCTGGCTCTGTACAACACGCTGGGCTGGCTGGCCGTTGCTCTGCTGGCTGCCGTGCTGCCCTTCATGATCTCCATGGGCATGCATAAGGCTCTGGTCCCCTACGCAGTTGCTTCTATTTCTGACCCCGGCTTTGAAATGCTGTACATGCCTGCTTCTCTGGCACACAACATTTCCGAGGGCGGTGCCTGCCTGGGTGTTGCTCTGAAGACCAAGGACGAGAACCTGCGCGCTACCGCGATCTCCGCTGGCATCTCCGGCCTGTTCGGCATCACCGAGCCTGCTCTGTACGGTGTTACCCTGCAGCACAAGAAGGTCATGATGTCCGTTGTGGTCTCCAGCTTCATCGGTGGTCTGTTCGTTGGCTTGATGAAGGTCAAGGCATTCGTTGCCATGGGCCCCGGTCTGGCTGGCATGGAGAAGCGCGTCGCGCTGGCTTTTCTGTTGCTGGATGCGGTTCTGCGTATATGCCGCCCGCTCCGCCACATGCTGCTGGCGGGCGGCCTGCAGCGGGCGCAGCGCCTCTTCCAGCAGGCTGAAGACTTCATCGGTCTCGCCCGCCAGGTTGATGTCCGCGCGATAGCCGCGCACCGGGTAGCGGGAGAAGAGCGGATCGGGGCCCATCTGGATCACGGTGCAGTCCTGGCGACAGTCGCCCTCGGCGATCATCCATGGCGCCTGCGAGTCGACCACCAGAATCACATCGGCGTCAGCGAGCCAGACGCTGGGATCAGCCGCGGCGAGCAGGGGATTATCGGCGCTCAGGGTAACCTCGGTGCCCCAGTATTCCACCAGAGGGATCGCCCATTCGCGCACCAGACTATCGAGGCGCGCAAAGCCTTCCGCCGTTCGGGCGCCGCGCTGGGCGAAGATGACCGGGTGTCTGGCGCAGGCGATTGCCTCGGCTGCGCGGGCGATATCTTCCCGGACTGGCGCATAGCGGACCGGCTGCTGCGAAGGGCCAGCCTGCAGCGCGGTCTCATCGACGGCAAAGGTTTCGCACAGTGGCTCACGCGGTAAGCTCAGGTAGACCGGCCCTTTCGGCAGGGAGCTGGCGATCGCCCAGGCCCGGTCAACATGCTCGCCGATCTGATCGGCCAGCCGCAGTTCAAAATCCCACTTCACGGATTCGCGGATCAGCGCCGCCTGGTCGCGCATCTCCTGGCCGTAGCCAATCGGCGTATTACGGCAGCCGAAGTGGGAATGTTCGCTTATCGGCGTGCGGCCGCCAAAAATCAGCACCGGAATATTGCTGTTCGCCAGATTGATGACGCCGCAGGCGGCGTTGGCTAGCCCGACGTTGGTGTGAACCATCACCGCCTGCACCTTGCCGGTGCCGAGGTAATAGCCATGGGCCATGCCGATGGCGGCGTTTTCATGCGGGCAGATCACTAACTCCGGTACCTTTTGCCCGGTCGCCCGGGCCTTTGCCCAGGCTTCAATGACTGGAGGATAATCGGTGCCCGAGTTGATAAAAATATACGCCACGTCCAGCGCCTGTAGCCGATGCAGTAAAAGTTCAGCAGCCGATAATGTGATAGAGGCCATATTCTCTCCGTATTCACGCGGTGTAATCGCGGTAATTAAAAGGTTAAGAAAATAAATCCGCCCATCGTAATGATGGAGGCAATAATACTCAGCGCCATCGTCGAGGCCATTTCCTGCTCGCCGGTTTTATACTGCATAGCAATAATTATCGCGATGGAGCCTACCGGGATAGCCATCGTCAATACGACTTCCTTT
>OGHD01001341.1_pt1 | contig 10405 bp, 10 predicted proteins | sample 1571341 | NCBI WGS metagenome assembly OGHD01 (sample SAMEA2582026, study PRJEB24529) | metagenome | biome: Human gut stool | place: China | collected 2011 | reverse complement strand
GGCCGCCTTCGGCAGCTTCAAGCACTACTTCGCAAAGCTCAACGAGGACGAGAAGCGCGCCTACAATGCCGTTTTGCGCGACATTGAATCGTTCCCCGAGGAGATTGAAATACCCGAGCTTGATAACGGCGAGCTTGAAAACGTCTGGCTCGCCCTGATGTACGACAATCCGGAGCTGATGATGCTCGGGCGCGAGTGCGTGCTCGTCGCAAGAGGGCGAAAGTACTTCTTCAGTTGCGAATATTCCATGACGAAAGAGGAATATGAGCAGAAAAAGGCCGAGCTTAAATTGAAGGCAGACGAGCTCGGAGCTAAAATAGAAAAAGAGACTTCTGATTTTGACAAGGAGCTGCTTATCCACGACGCAATAATCGACTCGTGCAGCTACGCGGACTCCGGTCAGCTCATAGCGAGCTCCGCCTACGGCGTGCTCGTCGAGGGCTCTGCCTCCTGCGAGGGCTACGCAAAGGCCGCAAAGCTCCTGCTCGACAGAGCCGGGATAGATAACTACGTCATAACCGGCACCGCAACGCGCGACGACGGCGAGAGCGAGGGTCATATGTGGAACGTCGTCTTTCTCGACGGTCAGCCATATAACTTAGACCTCACCTGGGATGACCCTATAGGCGAGGGTGCGGAGCAGAACAAGCGCTATGCCTATTTCAACATCACCGACGAAGAGCTTCTGAAAACTCACACGTTTTTTGACGAGGCTCCCTGCTGCACGGCAACGGACTTCAACTATTTTATAAAGCTCGGCAGACAGTTTGACATCTACAACGCGGAGACGAAATCCGCGCTCTCGAAGCTGTTCGGGGGGCTCAAATCAGGCGGCAAGCTCGATATCAGGTTCTCGTCGGATAAGGCTTACAGAGCCGCCCTCAACGGGCTGATAAAGAAAGAGGAAATCTACCGCATTCTGAGCGTCGCCGACGCGGGCAGGCGCGGCTTTTCAACGACGCAGATAAACTATATCACCGACGACACCCACCGTGTCATCGAATTTATTCTCGTATAACCGGGGTGAAACAATGGACAAAAAGAGAATCGAGGCGGCTGTGCGCGAGATACTTGCGGCGGTCGGCGAGGACCCGGACAGGGAGGGTCTTGTCGAGACGCCCGAGCGCGTCGCCCGAATGTACGAAGAGATTTTCTCGGGGCTTGAGGACGACCCCAAGCGCCACGTCAAGCTCTTCAACGAGGAAAAAAACGAGGAACTGGTCATTGTGCGCGACATACCGATGTATTCCATGTGCGAGCACCATCTTCTGCCGTTTATCGGCAGGGCGCACATTGCATATATCCCGCGCGACGGAAGAGTCATAGGGCTCTCGAAGCTCTCGAGAGTCGTTGACAGCTTTGCTCGCCGTCCCCAGCTTCAGGAGCGGCTGACCTCGCAGATAGCGGACTTTCTCGATGAACAGCTCGACCCGCTCGGCGTGGCCGTCGTTATCGAGGCCGAGCACCTGTGCATGACGATGCGCGGGGCGCGTGCTTCGGGAGCGCAGACGAGAACCTCCGCCCTGCGCGGCACAATGCGCTCGGACGCACGGGCGCGCGCCGAGGCAATATCACTTCTCACAAAATAAGGCGATACCATGGAAAATTTTATTTTTGACACCTCATCCCACACGCTTGTGTGCGGAATACTCAACATAACCCCCGACTCCTTTTCGGACGGCGGCAAATGGGACGAGCCGCAGAAAGCTCTTGAGCACGCGCTCGAGATGCAGTCGCTCGGCGCCGATATTATAGACGTCGGCGCGCAGTCGACCCGTCCCGGCTCGACAAGGCTCTCCGTCGAGGAGGAGAACGCGAGGCTCATTCCGGTGCTCGACCTTTTAAAGGGCAGAATAACCGTCCCGATAAGCGTCGACACCTTCTATCCCGAGTGCGCGCGCACGGCGCTCACGCACGGGGCTAAAATAATCAACGACGTCAGCGGCGAGGCGAGCGACGAAATGGCAAGGGTCGTCGGCGAATACCGTGCGGGCTGGATAATAATGCACAACCCCGCAGGTGCGGATGCCGTACCCGTCTACGAAGGCGGCGTCTCCGGCGATGTGCTCGACTTTTTTATAAAAGCCGCAAAGACCGCACGGGCGCACGGGATTCCCGCGGGCAGCCTCTGCTTTGACCCGGGCATCGGCTTTGCAAAGAGCTATGAGGACAATCTGCGCCTGATAAGGGATATCGGCAAGCTGAAACTCAACGGCAGCGCGCTTATGTCCGCAGCGTCGAGAAAGCGCGTCATAGGCACGGCCTCCGGCGAGACGGATGCCTCAAGGCGCGACCCCGGCACGGTGGCACTGCACACGGCGAGCATATTAAACGGCGCAGATATTATCCGCGCCCACGACGTGTTCTCTGCCGTCCAGTCGGCGCGTGTTGCGGACGCCTTAAAAAAGATATGCGGGGAGGAGAACGGTGGATAAGATAATTATAGATTCGCTGCGCATCTTCGCGTATCACGGAGTAAATCCCGAGGAGCAGGAGGACGGGCAGTTCTTCATTCTCGACATTGAGGCGGATATGCCTCTTTCAAAGGCCGGAGAGAGCGACGATATAGACGACACCGTCAGCTACGCGCAGATGATAAAATGCGCGCGCAGGGTCTTCACCGCACAGAAGGACAGGCTCATTGAGCGTGCGGCGCGGCGGGTTGCCGACGCACTGCTCGAGGAATTCCCGCCCCTTTCGGGCGTAAGAGTGACCTGCAAAAAGCCGGACGCGCCGATGAAGGCGGATTTCGCTTTTGCCGCGGTCAGCATTTACAGGGAAAGACAGTAAAAAAATATAGAACGGGCAAGATTTATCAATCGAAAGGACTTGTTATTTTATGGCCAACTGTATGCAGGCAGTTATAGGTATCGGTTCAAACATGGGGGACAGATTAAAGAACATAAACGGCGCCGTGCGCTCTCTGTCCCGCCTTCCAAAGACGAAAATAACGGCGTGCTCCCACGTCTACGAGACAAAGCCCATGGGCTACGAGAATCAGTCGATGTTTTATAACGCCGCGGTAACTGTGGAGACGGAGCTCTCCGCGCAGATGCTGCTCGGCGCGTGCCTCGGCATCGAGGGCGCTTACGGGCGCATAAGGACGATAAAGGACGGGCCGCGCGTGCTCGACCTCGATCTGCTGCTCTATGAGGGCATGAAGAGCGAGAGCTTTCTGCTCACCCTGCCGCATCCGAGAATATTCGAGCGCGCTTTCGTGATGGTTCCGCTGCTCGACCTGTTCCCGTCCGGCAGAGCTCCCGGGCTCTTCTTCCTGCCCGCTCTTCACGAGACAGGAACGGACGGCGTTGAAAAAATAAACGAAGAGATAACTCTTCCCGAATAAAGAACGAGGTGTACCAATGAAATACGACGTAGTTATCATCGGCGCGGGCCCTGCCGGAATATTCACGGCTATCGAGCTTATCCGCAAGGGTGCGAACAAGAAAATAATGATGGTCGAAAAGGGTCAGCCGATCGAAAAGCGCCGCTGCCCCAAATCGAAAACAAACAAGTGCGTCAACTGCAAGCCCTATTGTCATATCACCACGGGCTTCTCCGGCGCGGGCGCGTTCTCGGACGGCAAGCTGTCGCTGAGCCCCGAGGTCGGCGGTCAGCTCCCCGAGCTCATAGGCTACGAGACCGCTCAGGAGACAATAGAATATGCCGACAGCATCTACCTCGAGTTCGGCGCGGACACCCATGTTGAGGGCGTCGGCCGCGAGGAGGAGGTCAAGGAGATAAGAAAGCGCGCCATAAAGGCGGGTCTTCGCCTTGTCGACTGCCCGATACGCCACCTCGGCACGGAGAAGGCACAGGATATCTACTACGCCATCGAGCAGTATCTCATAGAAAACGGCGTCGACATGCTCTTCGGCTACGAGTGCGACAATATAATCCTCGACAGCGACCGCTGCAAGGGAGTCTATGTCCGCAAGGGCGAGGAGAACATAGAGATATTCGCGGAGCACACCGTAATAGCGACGGGACGACGCGGCGCGGACTGGCTCGAAAAGCTCTGCGCTCAGCATGATATCTCCCATCAGCCCGGCACAGTCGATATCGGCGTGCGCGTCGAGATAAGAAACGAGGTCATGGAGAAGGTCAACGACGTTCTCTACGAGTCGAAGCTCATCGGCTATCCCAAGCCGTTCAAGAACAAGGTTCGCACGTTCTGCCAGAATCCCGGCGGCTTCGTCAGCCAGGAGAACTACGACAACGACCTTGCCGTCGTCAACGGACACTCCTACAAGGAGCTCAAGAGCAGCAACACGAACCTCGCCATACTCTGCTCCCACAATTTCAATCAGCCGTTCAATCAGCCCATTGAATACGCGCAGAAGGTCGGCGAGCTGACAAATATGCTCGGCGCGGGACACATTCTCGTCCAGCGCTACGGCGATATCCTCGACGGCAAGCGCACGTGGCAGAAGGAGCTCGACCGCTCGAATGTCAGACCGACGCTCCCCGATGCCGTCGCGGGCGACATAACCGCCGCCATGCCTTACCGCGCCATGCTCAACATAATCAACTTCATCCAGGCCGTGGACTACGTCGTGCCCGGCTTCGCCGCCGAGGAGACGCTGCTCTACTCCCCGGAGCTCAAGTTCTACTCCAACCGCATAAAGATGGACGAAAGCTTTGACACCAACGTCAAGGGACTCCACTGCCTCGGCGATTCGAGCGGCTGGACAAGAGGTCTTATGATGGCCTCCGTCATGGGCGTGCTCATGGGCCGGAAGCTGGCCGAAAAGGAAGGGTGCTAACTTTTTAAACTGATGAAAAAGAAAAATTCGGTTGTACTGCAGGATAACCCATACTACAAAATGAGCCAGATCGATATTGGACAGTATCCTCAGGAATTTTGGGATATAAGTGAGACTATTACAGAATTATCTTATTTAACTCACAGTTACTTTCGATACTACGGAAAATTTCCATCTAAAATCGGAAAACTTATCGTTGAGGATTTAGATAATCGACATGCGCTCTCTCCGGCAAACGATTTTGTGCTGGACAATTATGCCGGATCTGGTACTACTCTGGTAGAAGCCAAATTGCACGGGTATGATTCATTTGGTATTGATATCAATCCTTTTGCTGTACTGGCATGCAAGGTAAAGACTAGAAATTATAGTGTACCTACCTTGAAAGCCTATTGGGCAGATCTGTATAACGAGATTTCTGCATACAATAATATGCTACTGTCTTTTGATGTACAGCAGTCCCTTTTTGCCAATGTCAGCAGTGATTTTTCTGTCCGAATTCAAAATGAAACTAATGATTTCAAAGAAAACAATCCTGATGCCGAAAAATGGTTCACACAGAGTGCACTTACCGGACTTGCTATTATCAAATGCCTGTTGCTAAAGCGCCCAGCAACAGATGAGCGTGACTTCTTTGAGCTTGCTTATTTTGCCATTATTCGACGTGTTTCCACAGCACATGATGGTGAGGTTCGTCCACATGTCAACAAGAAAAAGCGTGAGCGGAATGTGATGGACGCATATGCCAAAAAAGTATCAGAAATGATTGCTTTGATGGGCGAGTGGAATCAAGTCACAAAAGATTCTGTAATTTCCGATGCTCTCCTTTGCGATAATGCTTCTACCGCATGTGTCACAGATTATGTCTGTCATCTAAAGGAAAAGACAAACAAGCAGTTGGGTTTGGTCGTCTCGCATCCGCCATATTTAAATTGCTTCGATTATATTCCCGTCTACAAACTGGAATTCATGTGGACTACAGGATTTGACGATCTTTTCTTTGGGTACAGTTACAAAGAAATCAAGGAGATGGAGATTAAGTCTTATCCGGCCAGTTCTTCCGAAAATATTGAGAATTACTTCTTGCATAATCGCAAAGTATACGAAGCCGTTTTTAAAAACCTTCGACATGGTGGATACTGCTGTATTGTAATTGGTGACTGCACCGTACAGGAAAAATTATTCGAGGTACACAAAGCCTTTATTGCCATGCTGGAAGATATCGGCTTTATCACAGATAAAATCGCATATCGAAGTACCGCCTATGGCATCGGCCAATACGCCTATCGACACAGAGCCGACTATAATGAGGATATGAACCGAAAAAAGGATGGCGTTTTGTTTTTCAAGAAACCCTAAAACACCCTGACATGAAAAATCCGACAGGTACCACCGGAAACTGTGGTATCTGCCGGATTTTTGTTACACAACGGGAGTTACGACAAGAGAATGATTCGAGTAACCGAATTTCACATATTTCCTGATTACGATATCGTAAAAGACACGATTCTCATAATAAGTCAGAATATCATTGATCGCCTGCCGCACATCCTGATCTCGTTCAAACTCTTTCTTAGAAATTTTATTAAGCATCTGTACCCCAAAACGTTCTTCAAACAGCTCAAATGCTTTGATAATCACTGCATCGGGCACAATCACATTGTGATCTATACAAGTTTTAATCACATTCTGAGATTTTTTCTCCCAGTGTGAAAACTCACAGATCACATGAACAAATGTCATGTGTTTCTGTCCCGCCGGAACTTCTTCTTTTCCCCAGTATCCGTCAACCTTTTTACGAAGATCCATTGCCACCAGCGAAGCCTGTTTCGCTTTTTCAATGGTTTGCGGACCAGTCAGGCAGTCAAATAAAGCAAAAACTGCGGTCTCGCTCACAACACTTTGAAGTCGAATCGTTTTGCAGGTACGGATAATCGTTGGAATTTCTTCCAACATATTACCGTGTGCTGTTGTCACAAGGCAATGGTTTTCCTCATCTATCACAATCTTAATGTTCTCTCCCACATTAAAAAGGAAAGTGCGCCGTACTTCTGGCGTTGAATTTGCAAAAATTACAACCTCAACCGTGTTGGGGGTAACAATTCTTTTCACCTTTAATTGAAACGTAACAGGTGCAGGCTGCCAACGTCCAGTGAATTCAATCTCGAATGATTCATTGGTAGTAATTTTTCTTAAATGTCGGCCATTTTTACCAGAAGTTGTTTCTTCAACACCTACACATTTGCATTCAATTGCACCAAAAAGATGCCGACTATTTTGATCTTTATTGAAAAAACCAAATTCCACCTTATGCCCTGCGGTAGTATATCCTTCGAGCTTTTCCTCTGTAGACAATCTTTCAACAAGCTGTGGATTCTGACACACTGCACCCATGGTCAAAATTTCCAGCATATCACCAATCTTACGCCCAATCTGATGCCCTTTCAGATTATAGTTTGCAATACACTTATAAACACTGGTGATATATGTAAAATCGCGGAGTTCTGTGTTAATATCAATTCTCATTGCTCTACATCAGGTGATCCTTTACAAGTATTTGATTCCATGATACAATTAACTGCAAAAAATGTAAACCACACATATGCGGTATTACGGAGGTTTGTTAATGAAAATCGGTCGAGCGTTGAAATACTATCGAGCATTGCATCACCTTACACAAAGTGATGTTGCCGCTTTGTCCGGCATCAATGAAAAATATCTAGGCCGCATTGAACGTAATGAATCCGTGCCAACCATAGATAAGCTTGAACAATTGTGCCTAGCTTTTGACATAAGAACCTGTGACCTGCTTATGGCAGTTCCTGAAGGTACACCCGTAAATTCCAGCTGTACAAACGAGAAAATTTTCTCCTTGCCACCTAAAATTGTATATTATTGCAACTGCTGCGGATGTACTTTTCAATCAAATCTGGCCGACACTGACACCGATGATATCCGGTGCCCAGAATGTGACTGTATCTATGATCCTGAAGATGGCTATATCGAAAAATCTATTGTTTATTAGGGTTCAATTTCACAATGCGCAGACAAAAAGGACTGCTTCAGCGGAGCAGTCCTTTTTGCACTTTCAGCACCCTGCACAAAAAAAACGCTGGATCCATTACGCCGCCCCCAACACACAGGCCGGTTTTGATGCACCCCGCGTCAAGAAATCCCGGTTTATTTTGGAATGATATGCATTTTCTTGCCAGATTCAATTGATTTTTCACCAAAAAATCGGTATACTATTCCCAGAGTACTGTGCGTTGTGCCCAATGCACAGCGCGCACAGGGAGGTATTGCTATGCACGATTCCCCGGGAAGCGTCGTCACCCAGCTGTGCTCCGGGCTCCAGCTTTACAGCGCCGAACGGCGCATTGCGGACTGCATTCTTGCAGATGTAAAGTGGGCCTCGGTCGCCACCTCTGCGGAGCTTGCAAAGGCCAGCCACTCGTCCGAAGCCACGGTCACCCGGCTGTGCCACAAGCTCGGCTACGCAAATTATCGCAAATTCCAACTGGAGCTTGCGCGGGATGTGCTGGAGCAGCAGGAGACGGAGGCCCGCAAAAGGCCCCCCAATGACCCGCTGCATCAGGCCCTGCTCGATCTTCAGAACAACCGTCAGGAGGAGGTGCAGGCCACCATTCAGGCTTTGAACCTTGTCCAGCTGAGAAAGGTGCTTTCCATTCTGCGGGCGGCAGAGATCATTGAGATCGAAGCCAACGGCAGCAGCCTGCCCGTTGCCATGGATGCTTCGCTCAAGCTGGGCAGTCTGGGCAAGCGCTGCATGATCAGCCCAGTGCCGGAAAAGGCACGGTCTTTCGCTTCGGCACTGACCCCAAAAGATGCCCTGCTGCTCATTTCCAGCGCAGGCCGCTGCGAGGCGCTGGAGACGGCCGCCCGTGCCGCCAAGAAGAACGGCACACCGGTCATCCTCATCACCTGCGACAAGCGCTCGGCGCTGGCAGGCCACGCCAGCTATACCCTGCTGGCCTCCAACCGTATCCAGCGCATTGCCAGCGATATGCTGCCTTCCCAACTTTCGGCAGCGCTGGTGGTGGAGGCGCTCTACTACCTGCTGGTGGGCAATTTCGATCTGAATTAAGCGCAAAAAAGTCCCGGCCGTTCTGGCCGGGACTTTTTGCTGTGTTTAAGCGATCATGCGTTAAAAACGTACTTGTCCATGCGGTGGAACGCCTCCTCGATGCGGGAACGGGGAGAAGCCAGATTCATGCGCAGGTGGCAGGGGCCAAAGAACATGGTGCCATCCTGGATGGCAGCGCCCACATCCCAGCAGGCGTGCTCCACATCCTCAATGGTCTTGCCGTGGGCCTTGCACCAGTCGGTGCAGTCCACGAACAGCATGTAGGTGCCCTGCGGCTTGGAGACGGTCACGCCCTCGAAATGCTTCTCGATGTAATCACAGGCAAAGTCGATATTGCCGGTCAGCACCTCACAGAGCTCGTCGGTCCACTCGTAGCCCTCGGGCTTGTAGGCACCGATCAGGGCGTGCATGGAGAGGACGTTCATCATGTTGTAGTGGCTCAGGCTGGACTCTTTTTCCATGCGGTCACGCCACCAGCTGTTGTAAACGATATGGTAGCTGCCCACCAGACCAGCCAGATTGAAGGTCTTGGAGGGGGCGTAGAAGGCGGCGGTGCGCTGGCGGGCATCCTCGCTCACAGACTGGGTGGGGATGTGCTTGTTTCCGCTCAGGATGATGTCCGACCAGATCTCATCGGAGACCACATACACATCGTACTTCTTGTACAGCTCCATGGCCTTTTCCAGCTCCCAGCGCTCCCAGACGCGGCCGCAGGGGTTGTGGGGGCTGCACAGGATGGCGGCGTGGATGTGCTCTTCGGCGAGGTGCTTTTCCATGTCGGCGTAATCCATCCGCCAGACGCCATTCTCGTCCTGCACCAGCGGGGAGTGGACGATGTCATAGCCGTTGTCGGTCAGGCAGCGGGTGAAGCCGATGTAGGTGGGGCTGTGGACCAGCACCTTGTCGCCCCGGGAGCAGACGCAGTTCAGTGCGCTGATGACGCCGCCCAGCACACCGTTCTCGTAACCGATGGCTTCGGCGGTCAGACCCGTGACGTCGTTGCGGGTCTCCTGCCAGCGGATGATGGAGCCGTAGTATTCGGGCGTCGGGTCAAAATAACCGAAAGCCGGGTGCTGGACCCGCTCGGTGACGACCTGCTGGATGGTGGGCAGGCAGACAAAGTTCATATCCGCCACCCACATGGGGATGGCATCGAAGCCGGGCTGCGGTGCGTCGGGCGCAAAGCCTTTGCCCAGCCCGTCCACGGCGATGGAGTCCCGGCCATGGCGGTCGGGCAGGGTGGTGAAATCGTACTTCATGGAAGTTCCTCCTGTGGATGCAAAAAAGGCTTTCCCCAAAGGGAAAGCCATAGGTGCAGAAAATCAGCCCTCGATGAGCTCGACGGTCTTCATCTTGACGGGGGTCTTGGGCTTGTCGTTCCAGTCGGTGGGGACGGATGCGATCTTGTCCACGACGTCCATGCCGGCGACGACCTTGCCGAAAGCGGCGTACTGGCCGTCCAGATGGGGTGCGTCCTTATGCATGATGAAGAACTGGCTGCCGGCACTGTTGGGGTTCATGCTGCGGGCCATGC
>OGHD01001333.1_pt1 | contig 10424 bp, 9 predicted proteins | sample 1571341 | NCBI WGS metagenome assembly OGHD01 (sample SAMEA2582026, study PRJEB24529) | metagenome | biome: Human gut stool | place: China | collected 2011 | reverse complement strand
ATTTTTTTAAGAGACACTAGTGATATTATCTACTAATTTTGAAGCATACGTATGCATCAAGCAATTTTAATATTCCACATCTTTTTCGCCAATGCCTTGATAGCCTTTTCCATGATTTTTTCTTGACCAGATTTGATTCTTGCCCCCAAACCATTTTTGATAAGCATACAATTGGCAAAGGCATTAGCGTCTATTTCAACCTGTTGGTTTGTATTCTTGTCCATACTATCTTCATCGCCCTCGTTTCTGATATAGTGCAGAAATTCATATTCCCATTGATTGATGACAGCAGGAAGTTCGCTTGATTTTCCTCTTTGCTTGAAATCTGCTATCACTTGATGTTGGTAAAGATGACGAGCTTCATGGCTGAGGATGTATCTCAAATCAAACTCGCAATCACTTCGCAAGCATAGTTCTACCCATTCTTCATTAATATACAAGGTGTTTCCACCCCATTCTGCAGAGTTAAATGCAGAAGGGAATCTGCCGTCATCTATGCAAAAACGTAAGGTGTACAAAGAACTGTCAATATGAAGTTCCTTACACGCTTCGTCAAAGTATTTTTGTATGCGTGTTTTAGTTTCTTGATTTATCATAATCTTCTACATAAAAAATTATCTTCCCACAGTGCCATAGTCCGAACCATCGCCGAGAATCTTCTTGAAACTGGGTAAATCATGGGAATCGATATAATTAGGAATTCTTTTCATGAATTATAATGTATTAGCATTCACCCCGTCCAAGAGCTTTGTCTGGTTATGTTTTATTGAAGAGAAAAGCATTTGCTGATAACGATGACAAGAATGTGTATCTCCCCCCATCCTATCATACATTCCGGCTTTTAACAAATCTTCCGCCTTTTTCTGTACATGCTTTCCATACATACCTGCCAGTGACGGCAGATTCAACTGAAACGAAATATGTTCCTCTTTCAAAGTATTATAGTCTTCCTTCTGCATATATTCATACCGTTCCGGATGTGCCAGCAAAGGATAATAACCTTTCTTTTGAATGCGTTGCAGAACGGACAAAAAATCCATCGGAGGGTTGAAGTAGGAGGTCTCCACCAACAAAAAACGTTTTCCTTCTTCCAAAAGAAGCAAATCCTCTTTCTCCAATCGCTCTTCAAAAAGATTATCAAGCATATATTCCGCAGCAAGCTTCAGCTCCACCGCGCCACGGTACTGCTGCAACAGTTCCCGGAACTTACGCTGCAGCGCAAGGGTCTCGTTGGGGATGTCTTCCATGATGTGGGGTGTGAGCCATACTCTACGAATCCCTTGTTGCTCCATTTCCCGCAAAATTTGCAGAGACTCTTCCATAGATTGTACACCGTCGTCTACTCCGGGAAGCAGGTGACTATGGCAATCCACCATACCTTTGAGTAAGCCACTTCGAGAAAGGACTGTTGTTTTATGAAACAACCACATGATTACTTAGACCTGTCATTGTTTCCATAATAAGAACCGCTTCCATAACCATACTGATAGCCGTAACGATAACCATAACGTCCGCCAGAGCCTTCCGTCCCATTGAGGATTACAGACATATTCTTGTATTTCTTTTCTCGATAGATGTTTTCCAACTCCGGAAGCATGCTGCGTTCCAGCAAGCCTGCACGTACCACAAAAACGGTACGGTCGGCCAGTTTCTCTATGATTTGCGTATCGGCCACCAATTCAACTGGCGGGCAGTCTATCAATACAACATCATATTGCTGCTTTAAGGTATGGATTGCTTTCTGTAGACGGTCATCGAACAACAGTTCGGTCGGGTTGGGGGGGATAGTGCCGACAGGGATGAAACTGAATGAAGGGTGCTGCTCGTCCGTAACAATAATATCCGAAAGTTTGTCGATTTGTCCTCCTAAATAATTACTCAAACCAATTTTGGGCGAATGGATATAAGCTGAAGCAGAGGCATGGCGAAGGTCGCCGTCAATAACCAATACTTTTTTATTTTTGATGGCAAGACTTATGGCTATGTTCATGGTCAAGAACGATTTTCCACTGCCCGGATTGAACGAGGTAACTACAATCACATTGGAGGATTGATCTTTGCCAATCATGAATTCCAGATTGGTACGCAAGACACGAAAAGCCTCATTCATAATATCACGGCTTCCTTCTTTAACCACAATGGTATGTGCCTCATGTGATTTTACTCTTTTCTTACCACGTATAGACAAAGGAATCTCTCCGATAAAAGGAACGCTCAAGCCCTCCAGGTCTTTTCTTCCACGAACACGGGTATTCATGTTTTCACGCATGAACACAATGACTACCGGTATCAATATACCCAAGGCAAAAGCCACCAGGAAAATGTTCTTCTTTACGGGAGCGGTAGGAATCATGCTTCCTCCAGGCTTTGTTATAATACGGGTATTGTAGGCCGTAAATGCCTGAGAAAGCTCGTTCTCCTCACGTTTTTGTAACAGATATAGGTAAAGTGACTCCTTCACCTTTTGTTGGCGTTCCACGCTAAGCAGGTATTTGGACTGCTTCGGGTTGGAGGCAATCTGCGAAGTTGCCTGTCCCCCAATGGCCTCCAAACTTCTGATTTGTGCACGCAAAGCTACCATTTGGTTGTCAATGGAAGTGATCAAAGCGCTTCGCATATCATCCAACGACTTGTCCATTTCCCTGACTAAGGGGTTCTTGGCACTACTGTGAGACACCAAGCTATTGCGCTCCAATAACTTGGTATTATATTCATTCAGTTGTGTGGCAAGGCTTGCATTTTCAATGCCGGAATTGGCAGGGAGTAACTGATGTTTATTGTTTTCATTGGTCAAATAGTTCTTTATGTATCGGGCCATATATGCCTGGTTGTTCAATTCACGAATTGCGGCATTGGCTTCATTGGCTTGAGTCATATACATATTTGCCGCCGCCTGTACATCCGGCAGCAAATGCTCACTTTTGAAAGAAGATATATCATCATCCACATTGCCAAGCTCACCCTCTATCACACCCAAACGCTCATTGATGAACATGGAGGTACTGACCGCTATCTGATTCTTGTCCCTTACCCAGTTCTCATTGTAAACGGATATAAGGGTATTGAGCACATCTTCCGCCCGTTGGGTGGACACATCCTGGAAAGACAACGTGATGATATTGGACTTCTCATCGTTCTGGGATATATTCAAGCGAGCTGAACAGCCAGCTGATGCCGCAGACAAAGACTGGCGGGTTACATAAATTGTGCTTACCGTTTTATCTGAATAAGCAGCCGATGGAATAACGACAATAGGGCCTAGGGGGCTTTGAATACTGTCATTCAAATTGCCTTTCACAAAACCATCATTTTCTATTTCTGTTCCATTCCGTGTAAAAGAGGATAATTCCACTGCACCATCCTTTGCCAGATGCAGTTCGAAAGTTGCGGATTCATTCTCGGAAAGATTAGGAATCACCACCTGGACAGGAAGTTGGTTTCCATACACAGTCTGTTTATGAAAACGTCCGTCTGTCTGATAATTCATTTCCAAATGCAATCGAGACACCACTTCACGCATGATGTCGGGAGACTTCAAAGTTCCCATCTCGTTATAGACATTGGTGTTGGTCGTAAACAGTCCCAAATCGGAAAAAGACTCCATATCCGTAGAAGAAGATTTCCCTTTGGAATCGTCTTTAATCAAAATAGAGGCAGTCCTGACATATACCGATGGGGTTCTCAACAGATAAAAGGTCGCAACCCCCAAACATAAGGCCAATGAAATGGCAAACCAGTGCCATTTGTCGAGACAGAGGTAAAACAAATCCTGTATGGTAATGAAATCCTGCGTATTTTGTACTGTTGATTTATTCTGAATAGTAGCCATTTCTCTTTTTTATTTAGCGATAAGTACAGCGATGGAGGTCAATAAAGAAGCCAGGGAAATCCAGAAAGAGGTGCTGCGCACATTGTTCCCGTTTACGGTAGACTGACGGGCTTTGGTGGCATTAGGCTCCACATATACCACATCATTCTGTTGCAGATAATAGGCAGGTGAAGTATAAAGATGCTCAGCCGAACAGAGATTGACACCATAAACCCGCTGTTTTCCTTCTTCTTTACGTAATACTAATACCTTTTCTCTCTTTCCGTAAATAGTGAGGTCTCCCGCTTGGCTTAAGGCATCCAGGATTGTAAGGTTATCCTTGTCGATACTAAAACGGCCGGGATTGTTCACTTCACCCATTACGGCTACGCTGAGATTCATATATTCCACCGTAACGACAGGGTCTTTAATCAAATCATGCGACTGTAGCTCTTTCTTAATATAGGCAGCCACCTCTTCACGGGTCATACCGGCTATGTGAATTTCTCCCAACACGGGAAAGTCAATGTTCCCTTTGGAATCTACCGTATAACCGGACACACCACGATTAGAACCGGAAGAACCCTCCATGCCAATCTGTTGAGAAACAATCGGCAAGTTAAACAGGTTGGTCAGGCGCAAATCCTGGCTGTTGACTAAAATAGACAATTTGTCTTTCGGTTGAATCTTAATCTCTACCGGAGCAGTAAGCGCCAATTCGCTTTCGCCCGGACGTAAATCTTGAAAATAAGTGACTTCTTTTGAAGTTGAGCAAGCTCCTAAAAACAGGAGTAATATTGCCCCAATTAAATTTTTGCAAAAATTCATATTGATATAAAACTATAGTTTCGAATGAACTATATGGATTCTCCGGGTTAACCATAGATTACCCAAGGTCCATATAAAGATGTCCAGTATTAAAAGCAAGGTTACATTTATATAACGTGAAAGCAGAATATTGCACAGTGTAAAACAGACAGATACCAGTACAATGGCAATCATAACTGTACGCTGTCTCATGCCAACAGCAAGCATTTTGTGATGGATATGGTTCTTATCTGGCAAAAAGGGATTCTTTCCGTTTCGCACACGGTGCAAATAAACCCGTACCACATCAAAACAGGGAATGATAAGCGGTGAATAGGCTAAAAAGAAAGCATTAGGCTGTTGCATAGAGGGATTTACCGGAAACCCGTCAAGCAGTTTCAGACTTAAAATGCAAGTCATCATACCAATCGTCAAGCTGCCGGTATCACCCATGAATATTTTGTTCTTTTTGGCAGGATCTCCAAATACGTTATAATAGAAAAAGGGGACGAGCACTCCAAGTGTCGCAAAAGCGAGCAGGGCATAAATGTATTCGCCTATTATAAAAAATACCAATCCATAAAAAAGCATAGCCACTCCACACAACCCGGAAGCCAATCCGTCTATCCCATCTATCAGATTGATGGCATTGATAATAAATACCACGGCGAATAAGGTAATGGGGTATCCAATCCATTCAGGAAGAGCGTGAATAAACAGCAAACCGTGCAGGTTATTGATCCACAGCCCGCCTGCAATGACCAGTAATCCGCAAATAATCTGTATGGCGAACTTGGCACGGTAACGGATACCAATCAGGTCATCAGCCATCCCAACCAGATAAAGCATCATAATGGTACAGAAGCCGAATGCCAACGGGCGGCTTTCACTGCCGATATTACCAAGAAGCTGACCGTATCCCAACAACATACTGAGTCCCAAAGCAAGTGCCACCGAGAAAAAGACAACCGGTTTGAAGGCTATCCCTCCTAAACGGGGTACTACTCCCTGATGGATCTTCCGTTCATCAGGCACATCAAACAGACGCTTACGAAATGATATCAACAAGATTTGTGGAATCAAGACGCCGGCACAAAATACGCTCAAGGCGAATACAAACAAGGAGTTGACAACCCAAAAGGCTCTAGGATTGTCCATTACATTTGAAATAACAGTCATAAATATCGTATCAGGCAAATTGAATATATTCAGGAAGAACCTCCACACCAACAGCGAGATAACCCTTTAATTCGACAAGCAAGCGTTTTATCTTGCTGCCTCGTATTTTAAGCAAACAGCCCTCATATCCGTTGAGAGAGCCTCCTATAATCCGAATTTTACGTCCGCACATCTGAGGGGTTATCTCTTCCGGCAAATAATATTTGGGTGAATCGGAACTGCTGACGGCTTGCATGAATCTGTCCATTTCCAAATCAGACACAGTCATAGGTTCCCGAAACGTATTCCGCAACCAACGGTATTGAAGCGTTTTGGTTCTTTCCACAATGGAGTCCAAATGCTGACGGGAATCATAAACAAAGAGCAAATCTTGAATGACCGGAACTTTCTCACGCACCTTTTTACCCTTTTGCAAAATGATTTGCCACTTCAAGGGGACAAATACCTTTACTCCTGCTTCTTGCAGTTGTTTGTATGCCGGCTTTTTAGCATTACACCGTTTTAAATCACGCATGACATACCATTGTGCGTATTCAGTATTTCCCATTGATATACTTTAGTTCAGGCAAATATCACCAATCCTGCACGATTATTCTATTTATTAATAATCAAGCAGTTACAAAACACTTTCCAAAAGTAGGAATCTTTTATTCCTTTAATCATCCCTTGCATCGCTATTCTAAAAGGCAAGTGTTCACTTATACTAAAACATACTACTCTTCTTAAGAGAAGTACATCTTTTAGTTATAAAGCGATAATAACTTGATAAACAAAGTCATGTTAGAGGATATATGGGGATGATTGTTTTTCATTTTACGCATTATGTTGAAGATTCTTAAAAATAAGTAGTAAAAAAAGTTCGCTTTATGCCTTGATTTTTAGATTTTTTCGTACTTTTGCAAACGAAATATACTTCTCTTAAGAAGATAAAGTGACTATCGCTACTCTTTCAAGTTCATTATATAGATGTACTTCTCTTAAGAAGATATGTACCTTTTTCGGTATTTATTTATATAGACATCAAAATGAGACTATTCGCCTTGTCTACAATAGATGTGTCTAAAGAGGCAAGATAAATTCGGGTGGTTTGCTCCGAATCATGTCCCAGTGCCTCACTGATAACAGGCAAAGAAACATTTTTACTTTGAGCGATGCTGGCCCAAGCATGGCGCGCAACATAGGTGGTAAGTGGAATACCTAAACCTATTTGTTTGCCAATGTGTTTCAGATTTCTGTTGATACGGTGCGCTTCATTTTGGTATTGATGCCATTCGTCCACACCATTGTTCTGAATAATTGGTAGCAGGTAGGAAGTTTCAGAGGTATTGTATTTATCAATAAGTTCCTGCATGGGCTTTTCCCATTTGATAAACAATTGCTGACCGGTTTTTTTTCTCCGATAGGTCAGGATTCCATTCTGGAGGTCTTTCTTTTTCAGGAATGCCATATCCACAAAGGACATTCCACGTGTATAAAAACTGAACATAAAGATGTCTCTGGCAAAAATGAGAGACTTCTTATTAAGATCCAAATCCCGTATTCTTCGAATCACGCTGAGGGAAACCGCCCGTTTCTTCGTTTTGTCTATGCCGGTATAGACATGCTTGAAGGGATTTCGTTGAACAACAAGCCCTTCACTCACGGCCCGGTTATAAATGGCCCTGAGGTTACGCATATAATACGAACTGGTATTCGGACAGACACCGGTTCCTTTGAGCCAGCTTTCATAGGTTATCATCTGATTGGAATCCAGTTCATCCAATGGGATATCGCCCCGGTGTCCCCGAAACCGCTCAAAACTGTTCAAGGCATTCTGATAGGTGCCGGCTGTGCGTACCTTACCTATCTGCCTCAATTCTACCAGCAGTTCTTTTCCATATAAAAGGAAAGTGCAATTCCCTTCAGGAGCAGTGTAAAGTTCTATTATACGGTCCACAGTGAAAGGGGTGTCTTCCTGATTCAATCGGTTGATGCATTTCTTTATTCGGAAAAGGTCTTTATCAATTTGATTTTTTAATGCGGCAAGATAGCTTTTTCGGCCTTCTCCACTTCCTGCCGAGACATTGATTTCACCGGAAGCAGAAATCCACTCACTTGGAAACAGTTTGTAACCGGTGCGGATATGCCGTACTTTACAATGATGAATTATTTGATAATGAACCGTTCCCTCTTTAAGGATAACGGATGAAGGACTGAATTTTACTTTTACACTAGTCATAAACAATCAATTATTAGTTTAACATATGGAATAAAAACAGGAAGTAATTCAAAAAACTTCAAGCTGTTATGTATATCTCCAGCTAAACTATTCTTGATTGATAAAAGACGCTTTAATTATTTTTATCTAAAGCATTGTATTGAGTAATATGACATAATATGATAAAGTAAAAGACCGCGTTCTGTATATTGCGTGAAGACTTGAAACGGAGTGTCAGAGCCAATGCAAAGAATATCTTGCCATATAGAAAATGGAAAACTCAAAATGGAGAGGCTGTTTCCTGAACTCTTTCCATTCAAGCGAAAGAATTTATAACTGTTGACCTGTCTATATGATTATCGGGTTCACTTTCATCGTGTCCAGGTTCAGGTACAATCCGTTATGCTCGATCACTCCGTTTCGGAACATCTTCCATAGGATGCCGCATCCGAGTTGTGCCAGTGTGGAGTTAATAAACAGGTCCTGTCTTTCCAACGCTTCAGCCAGCGAACAACTCGGGCCGGAATCGGTTTCCTTCACTCTCGCGTATTTCACCATGCGGGTGATGACTTTTAGCGAATTGACGGTTTCATAAAGTTTGGACGCCGGCTGTTTGATTTTCTTCGGTACGGTACCCAGCACGACTTGCCCCGTGGTCTGCGTGTTTCCGAAATCCATCCAGTACAAGGGGGTCTCGTAAGTGCAGTATGTCGGTTGCGGCAAAGCCCTCAACAGATTCCACAAGTCGATCCGTGACTTGATGTTATCGGTACAGGTAATCGTGATATTGGCCAGGTTGTCCCGTCTGGTATCCTTCAATACTGCCGGATAGATGTCCGCTTGCGCCTTCCAGTCATTCCCGAAAAAGTTGTTTATCCGGGTGACGAGGCATTGTGCCTTGTTCTGTCCCAGGTCGGACGGTCCGAAAAGCTGGCGACCGATGTTGGCTTCCGTCACGGTGTCGGGGTCATACAGTGTAACGAACAGTCCCGGGTGTCCGAGTCCCCTCAGGGCTGTGTCAAGACGTGCCAGGCAGGTGAGTACCTGCGACCCGGTTCCTCCCGCTCCGATCAGGTTTACCGTTACCGGATGCTGCGGACTCATCAGGTAACTGTCGGTATAATGTACTCTTTTCATGTCAGTATGTCTTTAAGTTTCATATTGTTCAACGGTTTCAACTCTTTGAGGTCGAATGGTTTGTTCCTGGCCGCTTTCGTTACTAGCACAAGGTTCGACCGGGTCGGATTTCCGTTGCCTCCCAAGTGCGAAAACTCCGTCAGCCAGAATTTCTTTTCCCAGTATTGCAGCAGGCTTTCGTATGTCAGGTCCTTTGGCAAGTCTATATTGGCAGAGCCCAGGCATACGCTGGAGCCGGTCACGTTGAAGAACGGCGCGACATATAGCATCGTATCCTTGCCGGGCATGTCATCCTTGTAAGCATATATCCTCATCCCATGTTCCCCCGCCTCGTAAATCACTCCCGGCAGGTTGTATTCCGCATTTTCTATTTTGAGGTCGGAGCTGAAGAACATCATCCGCTTATGCGGGGGATTGTACCATACATACCGCTCGCGGCCCTTGCGTGAATCGCAATAGATCAGGCTGGACGGTACTTTTCCGTAAGGCGTGCTGCTATGCCTTTCCGAATATCCCTTTACAAGCCCGTTCATGAATTCCAGGGTCACAGGCCTGCCTTCCGCCATATTCCCCCGATCATCTATGTCCCGTATCTCCAAAAAAAAGTTCTTGTTATCCTCCGAGGCGTAGGCAATCAGTGCCGCCTTGGGGATAAGCAGGTTCTTCAAAGTCCTTGTAAGTTCGTTTGTTTCCATCATAGTGTTCAAATTATTATGTTGATGAATTTGTCCGCCCATTTGAAAAAGCGTTCCGGGTAGTCATCCATGCGGAACAGCTTTTCCGTTTCGGGAGACAGGTCGAGTGTCGTAACCGGTATGATGTCGTAGGTCTCCCTGCTGTGAGAATTGTAACAATCCACGAGGTAATCCGTCACCATATCGTAACTGTCATAGATCACACGTATCTGTTGGTAGAGGTACATGGGGTGGAACTCCGGTTCTTTCTCATAAAAGGGATCGTAGCTGTATTCCATGATGCCACGTTCCGGTGACAGGAATTGCAGCCCCTCCTTCATGGCGGAGACCAGTGACCGTTCGTAGTCGTTCCGGGCTTTATACCTGTCAAGTGCCTTCGGCAGGTTCTTGTAGTAACACTTGCATTCCACCCTTTGGAGCAGCCTCTTTATTCTGCCGTTCTCGTAGGAGCGCAGGAGTCTCAGCCGTTTTTTCCTTTCCTCCGGAGTCTCTTCCGGTACTTCCTCTGAAATCCAGGTCAGGACATATTCCGTGTCGTCCTCATCCAGAACGGTCTGTATTCCGTTTGCCTTCATCAATTCATGGATGAACGTGATGGAGA
>OGHD01001331.1_pt1 | contig 10438 bp, 9 predicted proteins | sample 1571341 | NCBI WGS metagenome assembly OGHD01 (sample SAMEA2582026, study PRJEB24529) | metagenome | biome: Human gut stool | place: China | collected 2011 | reverse complement strand
CAGGACTGCCAGTATCGGCTTTCCCGAAACATTCATCCCGTTTATCGCCTCGGTTGGTGGATAGTAGGTGGCAATTGTCTGACCTTCTTTTACCATCTCCACTGTACGGATGCTCCAGTAATCTATGGAACCATCCTCCTTGACCTTTGGTTTTCCATCCACATCCGGATTGAAATGAAGTTCATAGCGGCCGTTTTCTGCATTGACCGGTGGCTGTCCTTTTGCAATACATACATCTCTCATGTACACTCCGCCATCGATCATCTCCTGGATCGCCGCTTCGTCAATTCCATTGGTTACCCGCTGGGTGCGGATATACCGCACCAGCTCTGATAATGTGTATCCCTCTCCGTTCTCCGGCGGCTGCAATGTCAAATATGCTTCCATACTATCCTGTGAAATCCGAACAACCGCACCTCTCATTGAAATATCTTCCATGGCATTTTCCCCTCTCTGCTATAGAAATCCGAAACCATTTATTTCATTTGTGCCAGCCGCGCTTCTACCTGAGCCATCATCTGCTCATACTTTGCCAGCTTGTCTTTCTCTTCCTGTACCTTTTCCGGTTTTGCGTTATTTAAGAATTTTTCATTGGAAAGCATGCCCTTAGAACGTGCAAGTTCCTTCGTCAGCTTATCTTTTTCTTTATGCAAACGCTCTTTTTCTTTTTCAAAATCTACCAGATCCTCCAATGGCAGATAAAGAACTGCTCCCGGAATCACAACGGAAACCGCATCCTCACTGATACCGTTTTTGTCTGCCTGTACTATAAACTCGCTGGTAGAAGCAAGATTTACATATACTTCCTTATTTTCTTCAAAAACAGTGCGAAGCCCTGCATCCTCAGATGTAATATAAAGCTTTGCCTTTCTTGATGGCGGAACATCCATTTCTGTGCGGACATTACGGATTCCCTTAACGAGATCCTTACAGTGCTCAATGGCAGATTCCTCTGCCGGGAAGTTCCACTCTTCTTTGTACTCCGGCCACTTGGAGAGCATAATCGTCTCTTCCTCTGACTGTAATGTACAGAAGATTTCTTCCGTGATAAATGGCATATACGGATGTAACAGTTTCAATGCCTCGGTCAGTACGGTCTTTAAGGTCCACAGTGCCGCATTGGCAGATACCGGATCTTCATCCTTTTTATAGGTACGGACTTTTGCGATCTCAATGTACCAGTCACAGAACTCATCCCAGATAAAGTCATGAACTTTCTGAACTGCGATACCGAGTTCGAACTTATCCATGTTCTCTGTCATTTCTTTTGTCAGGCTGTTTACCTTGGAAAGAATCCATCTGTCTGCCGGTTTGAGCACGAAGTCTTCCGGTTCTTCTACAACGTTCTTCTCCATGTTCATCATGATAAATCTTGATGCATTCCATACTTTGTTTGCAAAGTTACGGCTTGCCTCAACACGCTCGTTGTAAAAACGCATATCGTTACCAGGTGCATTTCCTGTGATCAGTGTCAGTCTCAGGGCGTCTGCACCGTATTTGTCGATGATCTCCAGTGGATCGATACCATTTCCAAGAGACTTACTCATCTTACGTCCCTGGGAGTCTCTTACAAGACCATGGATCAGTACTGTGTTAAACGGAGCTTTTCCTGTATGCTCATATCCTGAGAATACCATACGGATTACCCAGAAGAAGATGATGTCGTATCCTGTTACAAGAACATCTGTCGGATAGAAGTAATCAAGGTCTTCTGTCTTCTCCGGCCATCCAAGTGTGGAGAACGGCCACAGCGCGGAAGAGAACCATGTATCCAGTGTATCCTCATCCTGTGTGAAATGTGTACATCCACAGTGCGGGCATTTCTCCGGTGCTTCTTTTGCAACTACGAATTCACCGCACTCATCACAGTAATAAGCCGGGATTCTGTGTCCCCACCATAACTGACGGGAGATACACCAGTCTTTGATGTTCTCAAGCCAGTGAAGATAAATCTTGTCAAAACGCTCCGGCACGAAACGAAGCTCGCCGGTCTTCAGTGCATTGATCGCCGGTTTTGCAAGTTCTTCCATCTTTACGAACCACTGCTGTTTGATCAACGGCTCAACTGTTGTACCACAACGGTCATGAGTTCCTACTGCATGCATGTGCGGAACAACCTTTACAAGGTATCCCTGCTCATCCAGATCTGCTACGATTGCCTTTCTGGCCTCGTAACGATCCATTCCTGCGTATTTTCCACCCTTCTCATTGATCGTAGCATCATCATTCATGATGTTGATCTCCGGAAGGTTATGACGCTTTCCTACTTCGAAATCATTCGGGTCATGTGCCGGTGTGATCTTAACAGCACCTGTTCCGAATTCTTTATCTACATAATAATCCGCAACGATTGGGATCTCACGGTTTACAAGCGGAAGGATCGCCATCTTTCCTACGATATCTTTGTATCTCTCATCATCCGGGTGAACGGCGATTGCTGTATCTCCGAGCAGTGTCTCCGGACGTGTTGTTGCGATCTCAAGGAAACGGTCTGTTCCGGCGATCGGATACTTGATGTGCCAGAAGTTTCCGTCCTGATCCTCATGCTCTACCTCTGCGTCTGACAGAGATGTCTTACATTTCGGACACCAGTTGATGATTCTTGAACCTTTATAAATATATCCCTTGTTGTATAAGTTGATGAATACTTCTTCTACAGCTTTGGAACATCCCTCGTCCATTGTGAAACGCTCTCTGTCCCAGTCACAGGAAATACCAAGCTTCTTCAGCTGATTCTCAATTGTTCCTGCGTACTCTTCTTTCCACTGCCATGTTCTCTCAAGAAATCCCTCTCGTCCGAGCTCTTTCTTGTCGATTCCCTCTTCTTTGAGCTGATTTGTAACCTTAACCTCTGTAGAGATTGCTGCATGGTCTGTTCCCGGGATCCACAGTGCGTTATATCCTTCCATTCTCTTGTAACGGATCAGGATATCCTGCAGTGTATTGTCAAGTGCATGTCCCATATGCAGCTTTCCTGTAATATTCGGAGGCGGCATTACTGTTGTAAATGGTTTCTTACTTCTGTCTACTTCAGCATGAAAATACTTGTTCTCACACCATCTCTCATAGAGTTTCTCTTCGATCTGTTTCGGATCGTAAGTCTTTGCGAGTTCTTTGCTCATGATTGTTCTCCTTTTTCCACATATTATGTTAATTTTGTAGTTGTTTTCCACAATCTCATTGTTTTAAAAGTGGATATCTCTTTCTTCTATAACTAGAAAACGCCCTCTACTTCACGTAAAGGGCGAAAATCTCGCGGTACCACCTTATTTATATATGTAAGAACTTATTACTGTTTGTATTAACCTTGTTCTTTACATATACATCTCTTCGTTCTGTAACGTGAACGACTCCGGGAACTCCTATCCAACCTCTTCGACCTTTCAGAATTCCGGCTCCGAAGCTACCTTCCATCATCCTTTTTCCAAACCGTCTCACAGCCAGATCCTCTTAGCAATCTGAACGGTTCTCTCTGTGGGAAGTAATGATGTACTCCTCTTCTTCAACACCTGTATCTTTACATAGTTGTTAAATACTTTTTAACTGTTACTACTATAGCTGTCAAAGGCTGATTTGTCAAGGGATTTCCCTTTCTTTAAGAAATCTTAAAATATCATAACCACAGCCGGAAGTCCAGCCATATCTTCTTAACCTTGCTCTTTTAGAAGTAAATGTTGCAACATCCCTGCAATATCATACCCGTAGTTCTCTCCTGTCGCCCAACCTGCTCCTTCCGGGTTCTCTTTCTGCCCCAGCCATTGTACATAAGGTGCGGAAGCTTTTTTCACATATTCGTAACGATTATCCACACAAGTCTGATTCAGCGGTTCATCTGTCGCATAGGCCTTCAGATGCTGGATTTGTGCCCGCACTCCTGTTCTGACATCCGGATAAGAGTTGCCAGGCACCCCTCCTCCGGTTGTTCCTATTCCGGCAAAATTAAACTGTTCAATACTTACATCTCCACCAAACTGAAGAAAGCCAGTCTCCTTCATTGCCTGGGTAAATGCAACCTCTGCCCGGATGTCTTCTGCCTCTGCTTCTTCACAGTAAATCTGGCAGAATGTTTCTATGGAATCTGCTCCGCCTTTTGCCAGTTCTTCCGACGGATATTCGTATCCCGATTGATTGAAATAATCTGCAAGTTCATCCACCGTAACAACACTCTCCCCCATGACCGGATACTGTCCGGCCGGAGAACACATCTGTGCTGTTATTGCTGCACTGTCGGTCTGTGCAACTTCTTCTATCGAATCTGTTGCCTCTTCTGCAACTGCTTCCTTTTCATTTTGCATGTCAGAATCTGATTTCTGTTCTACTTCTGACTGTTTCATAACATTATTTTTCTGGTTCTGAGGAATCATTCCGTTTCTTCCTGCCATTGCCAGAATCACTACCAGAAAGACTCCCATTGCTGCTTCTATATAAATAGGTAATTTCATTTCGCGCTTCCTGTCCATTTCCCAGGTATTTGATATAGTATATACAAGAATTCTTTCAGATAACACTCAATTAATAAATAGGTACCGTTACCCGAGAACTTTAAAAATATACCTAAAAAAGAAGCAAAAGAGAGTGTAAAAAAAGAAGCTACAATACGCAGCTTCTTTTTTACTTCTTTTTTATGCTTATTATTTCCACAATTTCTTGTAGATTTCAATAACATCTTCCTTATTTGGTACTCTCGGGTTTGTTGCTGTACATCCATCCTCGAGTGCGGCATCTGCCATACTGTCGATTGCATTGAAGTACTCTTCCTCTGAGATTGTACCCATCTGAGAGATTGACAGCGGAATATCCATCTCTTTTAACATAAACTGTACCCAGTTTACAAGGGATCTGACTGTCATAATCTCATTGTAGCTGCTCAGTCCAAGGATCTGAGCTACGGTTGCATAACGCTTAACAGCCGGAAGATATTCTTTCTGACTCTTACTATGTTTATTGATATCACTGTTGAATTCAATGATATGTGGAAGAAGCATTGCGTTCGCACGCCCGTGTGGGATGTGGAACTTTGCACCTAACTGATGAGCCATACCATGGTTCAGTCCGAGAGATGCTGAGTTGAATGCCAATCCTGCCAGACAGGATGCAGAATGCATCTTCTGACGTGCATGAGTATCATTTCCATCCAGATATGCTCTGAGAAGGAATACTCCAACCAACTCAATTGATTTCTCTGCAAGTGCTGTTGAGAAATCGCTTCTATCTGTACTTACACATGCTTCAAGTGCGTGTGTAAATACGTCCATTCCTGTATCTGCTGTAATCGCCGCTGGCACACTCTTTACAAGTTCTGCATCGAGGATTGCCTCGTCCGGTGTCAATTCCCAGGATACAAGTGGATATTTTCTCTGCTCTGCCGGGTCTGATACAACGGCAAATGAAGTTACCTCTGATCCTGTACCGCTTGTTGTCGGGATTGCGATCAGCCCTACCTCTGCGTAATGATCTACGCGAAGTGCAAATTCACGGATTGACTTGGAGGAGTCAATTGCTGATCCGCCACCAACTGCAACAATTGCATCCGGCTTATATTCAAGCATCTTCTTAACACCGAGACTGATCTTCTCAATCGGTGGATCCGGAACAATATCCTGAAAGATATCATATTCCTTACCTGCTTTTTTGATTGGATCGAGAATCAGGTTCAGATTTTTGCTTTTCGCCATAAATGGGTCTGTAACGATCAGGATCTTCTTATATGGCACTTCTGCCAGTCGATCCAGCGCATTATCTCCAAAATTTACTCTAGTTTTAATCTGAAAGCTTTTCATAACTGCCCTTCCTTACTTTGGATAGATACATTTTACACCAATCTTATCAAAATGCTGAAGCCATCTTGTTTCCGGCTTTGCATCCGTAACTATAGTTGTGATCTGATCTAATGAACCTATCTCAGCAAATGCTACTTGATCGAACTTACTGCTGTCTACAGCAAGAATTTTTTCTTTTGCTCTTGTCAGCATTGTTCGCTTATTATTCGCATGCAGATCATCTGAATCTGTAAGTCCAGCGTTCATATCGATTCCCTTTGCAGAGATAATTGCCTTATCTACATGATAAGATCGAAGCATCCGGTCTGTCTGATAACCTACCAGTGCAAAGGATCCTTCTCTTGACTCTCCTCCGGTAGAGAGAACCTTCCAATCCTGCGCCCCAAAAAGCTCTATGATAATCTCCACAGAGTTTGTGAGCACGGTAAGATTCTTCTTTCCCTGTTCAAGAAGTGTCTTTGCAACATATACTGCTGTAGAACTTGCATCAAGCATGATGCTGTCCCCATCTTTGATCTGTTCACTCACCAGTTCCGCAATATGCTGTTTACCAACAATATTGCGATTCTTTCTGATGTTGAAAGGAAGCTCGATATTCACATTTTCATTGATCACGGCACCGCCATAGCTTTTTATGGCGAAACCGTCCTGAACCAGTTTATCGAGGTCTCTTCGGATTGTCTCCTCAGAAACCTCGTAAATCTGACTCAGTTCGCTTACTACGACTCTTCTATCGTTCTGCAGTTTTTCTAATATTTCATTTCTTCTCTCTATCGCAAGCATCTAACTGCCTCCTGTCCTAAGTCCAATATAATGTTACTGGTATTGAACTATAATTCCCTCAGACATTAAAGCAGAGTTCATTATAAGATTGCGTCGCGAATCTGAGCATCCGGATGAGCAATAACGGAAGAGTCAAGGAACATTCCTCTATCTTTGATTGCTTCCTTAGCTTTTTCGATTGCAGCTTCTACAGCAGCCACTTCACCAGTGAGCAGCATGTAGGATTTTCCGCACATACCACGTGCGATACGAAGCTCGATCAAATCAACGATAGCCGTCTTCGCAGCCTCATCAGCAGCTACAATAATTGAAGATGCATCGTATGTCTCCATAATACCAAGAGCGGATACGTCTTCAATATGTGCAGCACCGTAGATTGCCGGGAAGATGGACTCGTGCGGATTACCGAGCACAAAACTGTCGATCAGGTGAAGACCATGCATCTCTTTTGCATTATCCACTGCTGCTTTAACGGCACTTAAGTCACCTGTAATGATCGCGATATATTTGCCCGGACATACTGTCTGTGCTTCGATTATGCTGACTTCAGAAGTCTTTACCATAGCATCAGCTGCGGTAATACCTGCTGAAACAGTCTTATATTCTACCATTCCAATAGCCTTACTCATTGCCTGCACGTCCTTCCTGAGATTCTATGACAATATATTTCTCATTTACTTCTGTAACTAAACCATTCACGGATGCGTGGATTCCAACGCTTAATCCCTTTCCTGGTTCAGCAATCATCTGTCCTTTAGTTACCATGTCGCCTGCTTTCACAATTGCAGAAGCAGGTGCTCCAATATGCTGACTTAACAGAATACGTACTGTCTTAACCGGCACTGCTGATTCATCAAGCGGTGCTTCACGGTTATATCTCGTAAGATCAAGACGCGCCATAAGTCTCTCCATCGGAACTTTTCTGTATTCTCTTTCCGGTCCTACAGGTTTTGCTTCTACTTTCGGAGGACGGATTCCGTTTGCACGAAGCCCTCCCTTGTACTCTGCCATAAGACTTCTTGGTGAAAGTCCCTGGAAACAGGAATACATCTCACAAAGTCCGCAGGATGAGCAGAACAACGTATTGATGAAGATGTTCGGCTCCTGTACATCCTTGCATGTTGCTGCAAGCATAAATTTATTTGGCTCAATCGGATGTCCTAACAGATGTCTTGGACATAAGTCTGTACACATTGTACACTGGCAACAGCAAGCTGCTGCTCTCTTCATATCGATTGAGTTTTTCTTTAATTTCTTCTGAATGATGTGATGGTCTTTCGGAAGAACAAGGATTGCATTTGTTGTCTTTGTAACAGGCTGCGCTCCTGTTCCGATATTACCCATCATAGGTCCACCAACGAAGTAAACTGCATCTTTTGTAGTCACACCGCCGGCAAGAGCTACTACCTCTTCCAGTGGTGTTCCGATTGGAACACGTACTGTGATTGGGTGCTCTACCTCAGCTACTACTGATACAAGCTTGTCCTCAACAGGTGTCTTCTCATTCAGTGCTCTGTATACATTGTAAACTGTCTCTACGTTGAATACAGCTACGCCGCTTTCGATTGGAAGTCCGCCCGGTCTTACAACTTTACCTGTTGTCTCATAAATAAGAACAACCTCATCACCTGCCGGATATACTTCATCCAACAGTCCAAGTCTTACTTCCGGATACTGTCCCATAACAGCCTTTACAGCTTCGATCGTTGCTGTGTAAGCTTTCTTAATACCAATGATGACTTCTTTCGCACCGACTGTCTCGCCGATCATATGAAATGTATCAATGATCTCCTTTGCATATTTCTCAAGGAGCTGTCTGTGAAGTCGAAGCAGTGGCTCACACTCTGCACAGTTCAGAATGATTGTCTCTGCACGTTCATCTAATTTAGCATATGTAGGAAAGCCTGCACCACCAGCACCAACGATACCGTTCTGCTGCAATATGCTGCTTAATTCTTTCATATCCATAATTTCACTACTCCAGTCCTAATCCTTCGTCAATAATTCCAACGATTGCAGCATCGATCGGTGCTTCCGGCATACCACTTCCGATTCTCGCAGCACTTCCCTGTACAACCAGAACGTATTCGCCGATTCCTGCGCCGATCTTATCGATTGCAATGATCTGTTTTGCTCCCTGACGCATATGATCTGCCACTTCTACAATCATGAATTTATTTCCGACTAAGTTTTCATTCTTGCGTGTTGATACAACACTGCCAACAACTTTTCCCATTAACATGATACGATCCTCACGGTATCCCCGCTCTTAATCTGCGCTGCATTTGCTTCATCTGTATCGATGTGCATCTCAAGTGTAAAGCTGTCATCTACACGGATCTGTACGTTGTTAAAGATGGTTCCTCTCTCATTATCTGCTTTTACAGATACGATATCACCATCATGAACTCCTGCTGCCATCGCATCTTTCGGAGCCATGTGAATATGTCTCTTCGCAACAATGCATCCCTCGTTCAGATACACCGCACCTTTTGGTCCGATGATCGCGATTGGTGCGCTTCCTGCAATATTTCCTGATTCTCTGATTGGTGCTTTTACACCGAGGCTGATTGCATCTGTTGCAGAAATCTCTACCTGAGTATTCTTTCTGACTGGTCCAAGAACTCTTACATTCTCGATTGCTCTTAATTTAAGACCAACAATTGTAACCTTTTCGTTTGATGCAAACTGTCCACCCATAAGTTCTTTGAACTTTGTAAGATGGTAGCCTTCTCCAAACAGAATCTCGACATGCTCCTGTGTGAGATGGATATGTCTTGCGGACACTCCGATTGGAACGAGAAAACCTTCTCCAGACTGAGCAGCATTCTTTTTCTCTACTGCTTCGAGAACCATTTTTGTAATTAATTCCACATTACTGTTATCCATATTTGTGTCTCCTCGCAAAGTGGATTGCTCCACTTACTTATTTAAGCACTCTCAGGGGATCAGCGCCCGGCGCTTAATCCCCTGAAAGTACCGGTTTTATTTACCTTTGACTATTATTTGATCTGTGGAAGAATCTTCTCAACATCTGTATGTGGTCTTGGGATTACATGTGTAGCTACAAGCTCTCCAAGTCTTCCTGCTGACTCTGCTCCAGACTCAACTGCTGATTTAACTGCTCCAACGTCTCCACGAACCATAACTGTTACAAGACCGGATCCGATCTTCTCTGTTCCAACGAGTGCTACGTTAGCAGCCTTTAACATTGAATCTGCTGCCTCGATAGATGCTACAAGTCCTCTTGTTTCAACCATTCCTAATGCTTCCTGTGCCATGATTCTATCCTCCTGAATCCTATTCGTTACTTTTTTATCATATATGATTCCGACACTTTTGTAAAGTTAAGTTGCGGAATCCTCTCAATCTTTATCCAGGGCGCTGATCTTCAGCATTTTCTCCGTTCCCTCTTCCGGGTTCGGGATCACATAATGCTGTACCACACCAGTCATTCTGTTTGCAACTTCCATGCCTGCTTCCACAGCCGCTGTAACATCAGTTACACTTCCTCTGAATTTAATGCAGACAAGGAGCGGTACCGGCAGGCTGTCAGCATTGGCTGGTTTGTTTTTATCAAAAACCTCCAGGCGGACATTTGCTGCCTTACATCCGGCATCGCCTGCTACAAAGGCTGTCGCCAGCCCGAATACCTCTAAAATTCCTACAGCTTCTGCCATTTCTTTTCTCCTCTATTGCCAGGCTTATTATTTGTTGCTACTGTTCACTCCGTTCACAGCAATACTCTTTGCGGGATATTACCGGTGAACAGTAACTATTTGTTTACAACTGCGATCTTAAGACCTGTCATTGCCAAGTTTGTCTGAAGAGCTTCGTTGATCTGCTCTAACGGGAATTTGTCTGTAATTAACTCT
>OGHD01001327.1_pt1 | contig 10464 bp, 9 predicted proteins | sample 1571341 | NCBI WGS metagenome assembly OGHD01 (sample SAMEA2582026, study PRJEB24529) | metagenome | biome: Human gut stool | place: China | collected 2011 | reverse complement strand
CGAGGGCGAGCAGAAATTCTGGGAGAGCTGCTGGCGGGAACTGTTTGACTACGCCTTGCAGGAAAGCGGCTTTTCCAGTGTGGGCGAGCTGCCGCAGCTGACCATCCCGGCTGAGATCCTGCTGACCGGCCTGCTCATCATGGCGGACTGGATCGCCAGCAATACCCGGTATTTTCCGCTCATCCCTGTGGAAGAGGTGGGCAGCGATACCCTGTATCCCGCCCGTGTCGATCGGGCGTGGGAAGCGCAGGACCTGACCTCTCCGTGGGAGGTGCAGTCGGATGTGTCTGACCCGGGAGCATTTGAACAACGGTTTGGCTTCCCGCCCAACGAAGTCCAGCGGGCCATGCTGGAAGCTGTCAGCCGCACGCAGGAGCCGGGGATGTTCATTCTGGAAGCACAGATGGGCGTGGCCAAGACGGAGGCCGCGCTGGGCGCGGCAGAGATTTTAGCCAAGCACGGCGGTGAGGGCGGTATCTTCTTTGGTCTGCCCACCCAGGCCACCGCCAACGGCATCTTTGGGCGGCTGCTGGCATGGGCCGAAAAGCAGCCGGATGGGCTGGAGCACTCCATCAAGCTGGCCCACGGCATGGCCGAACTGAACGAGGCCTACCTCCGGTTGCAGCAGGACACGGTGCGGGTGGAGGAAGATCTGGAAGCAGACCCCGATGCTGACCCGGAGAGCCGGGTGATGGTGCATCAGTGGTTCCGGGGCAATAAGCAGGGGCTGTTGGCTGATTTTGTCATCGGCACGGTGGATCAGCTGCTGATGGCGGCGTTACAGCAAAAACATGTGATGCTGCGCCACCTTGGCCTTGCGGGCAAGGTGGTGGTCATTGACGAGTGCCACGCCTACGATGCCTATATGAACTGCTATCTTGACCGGGCGCTGACCTGGCTGGGCCGGTACAAAGTACCGGTGATCCTGCTTTCCGCTACCCTGCCCGCCAAGCGCCGGGTCGAGCTGGTCAGGGCCTACCTGAATGGAAGAACCGCCCCGGACGGCTTATGGCAGACCTGCCGGGGCTATCCGCTGCTGACCTGGACGGATGGCGAGAAGGTGGAGCAGACGACTATCCCGCTGGAAACCGAACCACGCAGAGTGGAGACATTCCCGCTGACCGAAGAACAGCTGACCGACATTCTGCGCAGTGCCTTGCGGGAGGGCGGCTGTGCGGGCGTGATCGTCAATACCGTGAAAAAGGCGCAGGCCATTGCGGCCCGTCTGCGGGCAGAACTGCCGGAGTTTGAGGTGGTGGTATTCCACGCTCAGTTCCTTATGCCCGACCGTGCCGCCAAAGAAGAGGCGCTGATGAAGCGCATCGGCAAGCACTCCACCCCGGAACAGCGGGATAAGCTCATTGTGGTGGGCACGCAGGTGCTCGAGCAATCCCTTGATATCGACCTGGATTTTCTGGTCACAGAGCTCTGCCCCATGGACCTGCTCTTACAGCGTATCGGACGACTGCACCGCCACGAGGGGCGGGCTCGTCCCCGGCCGGTGGCGCAGGCCCGCTGTGCCGTGCTGGACACTGGGACGGAGGAGTTCGACGAGGGCAGCAAAGCGGTTTACGGGGAATGGCTGCTCTGGCGCACCCGCAAGTTCCTGCCCACCGCCATCACCCTGCCCGATGACATTGCCCCGCTGGTGCAGGATGTCTATGGCTGGGAGCCCGACCCTCTGCCCGCCAGCCCGCAGAGCACTGCGGCCCGGGCGGAGTACGAAAAGGCCCAACAAATCAAAATGGGCAAGGCGAAGACTTTTACCATCCTGCCGCCAGAAGAGCACAGAAAGCGCCCTTCCCTGAATACGCTGGATAATTGGATGGATGATGTGGGTGCGGTCAGTGACAACGGTGCCCGCGCGGCGGTGCGTGACGGAGACCCTTCTGTTGACGTGCTGGTCCTGATGCGGGATGCGGCGGGAAATGTCTGCTTCCTGCCCGATGAAACGGGGCATCCCGGTGCCAGCGTGCCCACGGACGAGCCGCCTCAGCCGGAGCTGGCGCTTCAAATTGCACGGCAGAAGCTGCGCCTGCCCGGATATTTCAGCAAACGGTGGTCGGTGGAACAGACCATCGACGCACTGGAAGCCCGGAACCGGGAAGTGTTCGGGCTGTGGCAGCAGTCGCCGTTGCTGCGGGGAGAACTGATCTTACTGCTAGATGACCACCTGACCGCACAGCTTGCCGGGCAGGTGCTGCAATACGACCGTGAAAACGGTCTGACCTACCGGAAGGAGGAAGAGAATGAAGCAAATTGAGTATAATTTGCTGGAGGAACGCTGGGTGCGGGTGCGCGGGCAGGATTACACTGTGCAGGAAGTTTCTCTGCCGGATGCCCTGCTGCACGCCCACGAATACCGTGACCTGGCCGGAGAACTGCCCACGCAGGATGCCGCCATGCTGCGGCTGCTGCTGGCGATTCTGCACACGGTGTTTTCCCGGGTGGATGAAAACGGTACTCCGGCCCCCTTTGAGGAAACGGACGATGCCCTGATCCGCTGGGAGGAGCTGTACCGGCTGGGGCATTTTCCGGAAGCGCCCATCCGGGCCTATCTGGAGCAGTGGCGGGACCGCTTCTGGCTTTTCCACCCGGAACGCCCCTTCTGGCAGGTGCCGGAAGCGAAGATCGGAAGCCCATTCCGGGCCAAAAAATTGAACGGTGAAATCTTTGAAAGCGAAAATAAGGACAGCTTGTTTTCTGCCTATTCAGGCGAAGCGAAAGAGCGGCTGACCTATCCACAGGCGGCAAGATGGCTTGTTTTTTTGAATAATTACGACGATACTGCGGCAAAGAAAAAGGCAAAGGATAGAACGCTGCCTTCTATGGGGCCGGGCTGGCTGGGCAGACTGGGCGTTGTCTATGTAAAAGGTGCAAACCTGTTTGATACTCTGATGCGAAATCTGATGTTCTTGCGGGACGGTGGAAAGCTCTGGGAAGAGGATGCTCCCTGTTGGGAGCTGGATGCAGCCCGGACAGAGGAACGCACAGTAGTACCCTGCCCGGATAACTTTGCTGAACTGATGACGATGCAATACCGAAGAATTTTGCTGAAGCGTCAGGAAGGCTGGGTGACAGGTTGTACTGTGCTTGGTGGAGATTTCTTTGATTCAACGAATGCATTTGCCGAACCGATGACGCTCTGGAATAAAAAAGAAGAGAGCAAAAATAACCCACAATACTATTACCCGCGAGTGCATAGTATGAGCAAACAACTTTGGCGAGAGTTTTCGGCCCTGACTGGAACCAATAGCCATGTTCCCGGAGTGATCTGGTGGAATACCTTACTGCAAAACGAGAAGATACTGAGCAGAAAAGAGCATTTGCAGATATGTGCACTGGGTGTGGAATATGGCAAGATGAGCAACTCCATGACAGACTGTTATACGGATCAGCTTTCTATGGAACTGGCTTTGCTAAATGAATTGGGCCGTGCATGGCAATCTCGAGTAGAGGATGAGGTGGAAAACTGCGAGCGGGTCGCGCAATCTGTCGGCCGCCTTGCCTGGGAGCTCTCCCTTGCGGCGGGAGATAAGAACGATACGACCGCGGAATCCGCCCGCACCCAGTTCTACTTTACCATCGACCAGCCGTTCCGGCTTTGGCTGCAGAGCATTGACCCCGAAACGGACAAGCTGGACGAAAAAGCCGATGAATGGCAGGAGAAAGCCCACAAACTGGCCGCAGAGCTGGGCCGCCAGATGGTGGAGCGGGCCGGAAATGCCGCCTTTGTGGGCCATAGGGTCGAGGTGAAAACAGGCGGTAAAAAGGACGAAAAGAAAACCGTTCTGTATACGGCCCCCAAGGCCTACAATAGCTTCCTGTACAATCTGCGGAAGCTCTACCCGAAGAAAGAAGGAGGAACAGCATGATAACGGATGCGATCCATGATTATGTGGCCGGACAGCTGAGCGGGCTGTGGAGCCTGCCCAAACCCCAGCGGCGTGCCCGGCTGGCAGAGCTGCGCCGGGGCGTTGGGCATCAGCCCGGCGACCTGCCGGCGCTGTGGGGCAGCTTCCTGCAGGAACTGCCCAAAGAGCTCTGGGGCAGGGAAACGGCGGCAGGAGAGTGCCGGGAACCATCGGAAGCCGAGTGGGCGGTCTACCTTGCCCTGACTCTCTACGCCCTGCACCAGCAGGGAGAAGAGAACGTTTCCATGAATGAAAAGGGCTGCACGCTGGGCAGGGCGGTGCGCCTGCTGGCCCAGAATTCTGCAGCTGCCGCGCAGGACTGGACCGAGAGCAGCGTCCTGCGCCGGTTCAACGCACTGGCTACAGCGGATTCCATGCCCGAGGTGTCTCACTACCTCCGGGGGATGGTGCAGCTGTTCCGGGGAAACGAACCGAAGCTGAAACTGGATTACCCCCGGCTGGCTGTGGAGCTGTACCGGTTCCAGTTCCCGGATCAGGCAGCCAATGTCCGCCTGCAGTGGGGCCGGGACCTCTACCAGATGAATGCCGACACACCTGAAACCGAAGAAAAGGAGAATTGAAATGGATACCAAGCGTCTGTATGTTGATTTTCATGTGCTGCAAACGGTGCCGCCCAGCTGTGTGAACCGCGACGATACCGGCAGCCCCAAGACGGCTGTCTATGGCGGTGCCACCCGCGCCCGGGTATCCTCTCAGGCGTGGAAGCACGCGATCCGAGAGATGTTCAAAGATGAGTACATGCTGAATGCCGAAGATATCGGCAGCCGAACCAAAAAGATTGCAGATGTGGTGAAAAAGCAGATCAAACTGCTTGCACCGGATGCGGACGCAGCTAAACTGGCAAAGAAAGTAGTCAAAAACACAGGGTTTAAGGTGGACGAGAAGAGCGGAGAGGACAAACTTAAGACATTGTTCTTTTTGAGCGAGGCCCAGGCCAAAGCATTGGCTGAATTGGCGATTGCAGATTGCAATGACCCGAAGCAGTATAAAGATGCACTGGGGACGGCTCCTTCGGTAGATATGGCGTTGTTCGGAAGAATGGTGGCAGATGCGCCTTCCCTGAATTACGATGCCGCCGCTCAGGTGGCCCACAGCATCTCCACCCATGCCGTGCAGAACGAGTACGATTACTTTACCGCCGTGGATGACTGTCAAGCAGAGGACAACGCCGGTGCAGGCCATCTGGGCACGGTGGAGTACAACTCCTCCACCCTGTACCGCTATGCCACAGTGAACGTGATGGAGCTGGCCGGGCAGCTGGGTGCAGCGCAGACCGCGGAAACGGTGCGGGCCTTTGGTGAGGCGTTCCTCTTCTCCATGCCCACCGGCAAGCAGAACACCTTTGCAAACCGCACTCTGCCGGATGCGGTATATGTGACCCTGCGGGAGGATCAGCCGGTGAACCTGTGCGGCGCATTCGAGCGGGCCGTGCCCCGCAGTGTGCAGGGGTATGCCGCGCCTTCCAAGGCGGCACTGGCACAGTATGCACAGCAGATGTACAGCAGCTTTGCCGAGGCCCCGGCGCAAAGCTTTACCGTGGGCAGCGGGCTGGAGGAACTGGCTCCGGCGCAGACGGCAAAGGCTATGCTGGACGCACTGGAAAAGGCTGTCCGGGATGCACTTGCCGGAAATGAGGTGGGGTAATGGCAACGCTGTTGCTTCGGCTGGCAGCGCCTTTGCAGGCGTGGGGCGCGGACTCCAAATTTGAGACCCGCAAGACCAATCGGGAACCCACCAAGAGCGGCGTGATCGGCCTTTTGGCGGCAGCTCTTGGGCTGCGGCGGGACGAGCGCGAAGCACTGCTCCGATTGACCGGGCTGCGGTTCGGCGTCCGCGTGGAGCGGGAAGGGCAGCTGCTGGTGGACTACCACACGGCAAAGACGCAGGATGAAAAGACCTCTTATGTGACCTACCGCCATTATTTGCAGGACGCCGTGTTTCTGGCCGGTATTGAAAGCGAGGATGCCGCCCTTTTGCAGCAGCTGCAGCAGGCGTTGCTGCACCCGGCCTTTCCGCTGTATCTCGGCCGCCGCTGCTGCCCGCCTACCCTGCCGCTCTGTCTGGGAGTACGCCCGGGCAGCTTGCAGGAGGTGCTGCAAGCGGAACCGCCCCTGTGTCCGGGACGGCAGAGCCGGATCTTGTTGGATGCCGACCCGCTGGAGCCGGGCACGGCTCCGCAGCGGGATGTGCCGGTGAGCTTTGACCCGCATCATCGGCAGTACGGCTACCGCTCGGTACGGGAGCTTTGGCAGAAAGTGCCGGACAGCCCGGAGACTACGGAGCACGATCCGTTCCGGGAATTGTAAAAAGGGGGGCGAGAGAATGTATTTATCACGGGTAGAACTAGATCCCACCCGCCGCAGCACCATGGCTGCGCTGTCGGCACCGCAAAAACTGCATGGCGCAGTGGAAAGCGCTTTTGCAGGGGAGCGCCGCCGCAGACTGTGGCGGTTGGATCGTCTGGGAGAGCGGTTGTATCTGCTGCTGCTCAGCGAAGATGCGCCAGAGCTGTCCGGCGTGGTGGAGCAGTTTGGCACCGGAGCGGCTGCGGAGACCCGCAGCTACGACCCGCTTTTGCAGCGGGTGGAGCCGGGCAGCTGCTGGCAGTTTCGGCTGACTGCAAACCCCACCAAAAGCTGCAAAGACCCCCAAAACCCCGCAGCGCGGGGAACTGTAGCCGCACATTGCACGACACAGTACCAGAAGCAGTGGCTGTTGGAGCGCGCCGCAAAGCACGGCTTTGCCCTGCGGGAGGAGGGATTTACCGTGACCCGGGTGCAGTGGCAGCACTTTGCCAAGCACGGCACCCGGCCGGTGACCCTGTTGGCAGTGACCTATGAGGGCATTTTGCAGGTGACCGATGCAGAGCAGTTCCGGGCACTGCTGTGTCAGGGCATGGGGCGCGGCAAGGCCTATGGCCTTGGACTGATGACCGTTATGCGCGGAGGAAACTGAGATGGACGAGATGCCGGGCATGATCCGGCCGGACCTGCAGGCGCTGCCGCAGATGAAAGACCGGATGACCTTTCTGTATCTGGAACACTGCACCCTTGGCCGACAGGACGGCGCAATCACCGTTACAGACGAAAAAGGGATCGTTCAAATCCCGGCGGCGGGCATCTCGGTGCTGCTGCTGGGGCCGGGTACACGGGTGACCCACCGTGCCATGGAACTTATGGGTGACACGGGCGTGGGTGCTGTCTGGGTAGGTGAGCACGGTGTGCGGTATTACGCCCATGGCCGTCCCCTGACCACCCACTCGCAGCTGTTGCTGCGGCAGGCAGAGCTTGTCAGCAACACCCGCAAGCACCTGGATGTGGTACGCAAGATGTATCAGCTCCGTTTCCCGGACGAAGATATCTCTCGGCTGACGATGCAGCAGCTGCGGGGACGCGAGGGCAGCCGTGTGCGGCAGGTATACCGCAAAGCTTCCAAGGATACCGGTGTTCCGTGGAGCGGCCGACTGTACCGCCCGGAGGATTTTGCATCGGGAGATGCCGTCAATCAGGCGCTTTCTGCCGGGCACGCCTGTTTGTACGGTCTGGCGCACGCGGTGATCGTGGCATTGGGCTGCGCCCCGGGTCTTGGCTTTGTTCATGTGGGGCACGAGTGCTCCTTTGTGTACGATATTGCCGACCTGTACAAGGCCGAGGTGACCATTCCCATCGCCTTTGAAGTGGCGGCACAGGCTCCGGACGACCTGCCGGCCGTAGTGCGCCGCCGGGTGCGGGATGCTATGGTAGAGCATCATATTCTGGAGCGCATGGTGCACGATATCCGGTATTGCTCCTGAATGCGGATGAGCGGGAACAGGAGCCGGAAGCTGTTTATCTGTGGGACAACAAAGTGGGCACTGTGGCCAACGGCATCAATTATTTTGAAGAAGAGGGTGATGAAACATCGTAGTTCTCACCATGACGAACTGCCCGCCAAAACTGCGCGGGGATCTGTCCAAATGGTTGTGCGAGATCAACACGGGCGTTTATGTGGGCAATGTGAGCAGCCGCGTCCGATTCCATCATCGAATATGGAGCGCTGCGGGTCCGGGACGGTGTACCGGTGGAGGAGCTGACAATGCTGGTCTGCGTGGAAGAAAACGTTCCGGCAGAGATCACAGCCCTGACAGGACTCAGCGCTGCGGAATTGCAGCAGGGAACAGAACCACGGGAAGCGCTGAATAGCTTTTTGTTGTTTATTGGCAAAGACCCACTGGTGGGACATAATATTGCCTTTGATCTGGAGTTTCTGCGCATGACCTGCAAACGATATGGCTTTCCGGCACCGACCAACCGCCAGATCGACCTTGCACAACTTGCCCGCCGAAACCTTACAAGGATCGCAAATTATAAGCTGGTGACGCTGGCACAGCATTTTCAGCTGGCAGAAAAAGTGGAGCATCGCGCCCTGCCGGACTGCCGTCTGATGCAACAGGTTTATTGCAAACTGAAGGAAACAGCGGTACAATAGCAACAGGAGGCACGGTGCTACGGGATCTTTTTAGTCTTTTCCCCGCATACGCGGGGGTGATCCCTCTTCCAGCGTGTGCTTGCAGTCTTTGTAGATCTTTTCCCCGCATACGCGGGGGTGATCCTTTTCAAAGCATGTACGGACACCCCGTGATGAACTTTTCCCCGCATACGCGGGGGTGATCCTGGTGGCAGTCTGTCCGGTGACTTCCTTTACCACTTTTCCCCGCATACGCGGGGGTGATCCCTAAATACCAAACTACCAAGGGGGCACTTTCATCTTTTCCCCGCATACGCGGGGGTGATCCCTCTGCAGAAGCCGCACTCAATCGAGAATGGCACTTTTCCCCGCATACGCGGGGGGTGATCCCTGGGGCACGTAGTAGTCCAGCCTGTCTTGTCTCTTTTCCCCGCACATGCGGGGGTGATCCGGTGTCCGCGCTGGATTTTTTGATCTGCTCGGCCTTTTCCCCGCATACGCGGGGGGTGATCCCTACGGAGTCACATGGGACATCTTGCAGAGTGACTTTTCCCCGCATACGCGGGGGTGATCCTAATACCGCAAAGACCTATGCCAACATGGAGTTCTTTTCCCCGCATACGCGGGGGTGATTCCGTGCCCGGGTCAGACCTCGGGCACACTCTCGACTTTTCCCCGCATACGCGGGGCTTACAAAAAAGAACCACGGGCGCAACGGAAAGTGAAATGATATTTCTGGAAAGGAGAACTCTGCAATTTTATCGCCCGCCCAGGCTGCGATCAAGAATCCCCGCAAGTAATGGCGTAAGGGCTTGACCCGACACAAATAAAGCATAACAAACACCCCTCGGTTTCCTGCTGCGGAAGCCGAGGGGTGTTTTGCGTATTAAGGGTGGAACGAATGCGCACTGTGATTTTATTCGGCCTTCAGGCGGAGCAAAGTGCCGGACTTTTCAATGCGGTAAAAACCTGCGCTGCCGTCCACGCCGAACTGCAGCTGCAGCTTGAGCGAAGAGTGCGACAGCGCGCGCACCGAAGGCGCGATCCAGTGCACCAGTGCCAGCAGCAGCGGCAGGGTGACGACCAGCTCAGTGGCATCCTGCAGTACGGCCCAGCACTTCACAGTAGAGCAGCTGGTCCAGATCGATGCGGGAGATGCCGGTCTTGCAGCGCAGGATCAGGCTGCGCTGGTCGGCGCGGCGGCACTCGGCGATCACCGAATCCGTCAGACGGAAAAAGCTGTCCTCCCAGATGGGCTTGAGCTGGTAGAAATAGGCACCCACCACATAGGATTCCACTGCAAACTCGGCGGAAGAAGTGAGAAAAATGATCTTGACGACGTTATCGTACTGCCGGATCTCCTTGGCAGCGGTAATGCCGTTTTCGGCCGGCATGATGACATCCAGAAACAGGATATCGTACCGGGTGCCCTTTTCGATCTCGGCCAGCAGATCCAGCGGGCTGTGAAAGGCTGTGCACTGGATCTGGACACAGCGCTGGGCGCGATATTTTTCCAGCAGGGCAGAGAGCTGGTCCAGAACTGTTTGGTCATCGTCGCAGAAGGCGATCTGGATCATAACGGGTTTAACACATCCTTTGTTCGCGTCAGCCAGAAATTACAGCTGGGCCTTGCCCATGCAGTAGGTCTGCAGCACATCGTAGTTGTCGTCCAGCACCACAAGGTCGGCATCCTTGCCGATCTGGATGGAACCCTTGCGGTCGTCCAGATGCAGGCAGCGTGCCGGGTTGATGGTGCAGGCGTTCAGTGCATAGTTGAAGGGCACCATGGCCTCCTCCACCAGAATGCGCAGGCCCTTGTTGATGTTCAAAGTGGAACCGGCCAGCGTGCCGTTGTCCAGATGGGCACTGCCGTCCGGGTAGATGGTGATATGGTTGCCGCCAAAGATGTACTCGCTGCCAATGGGGGTGCCCTTGGCCATCAGTGCATCCGAGATCATGATGGCGTAATCCGGGCCTTTGCTCATGAAGTAGTTGTTCAGGGCAGCAGGGGTGGAGTGGCAGCCGTCGCAGATGATCTCGCCGTACATGGTGCGGATGCGGTAGGCTGCGCCCACCAGACCGT
>OGHD01001324.1_pt1 | contig 10472 bp, 8 predicted proteins | sample 1571341 | NCBI WGS metagenome assembly OGHD01 (sample SAMEA2582026, study PRJEB24529) | metagenome | biome: Human gut stool | place: China | collected 2011 | reverse complement strand
TCTTCATATTTGTACTTTTAAATATTATAGAATACACCCACATTGTTGTGAATGGAAGTGCAAAGTAACTGCATTTGGAGCAAAAAACAATAAGAAAAAAAATATATATCCTATATTAACATTAATAATTTAATTCAACACAAAAACGAGTATTTTTTATCATTTAAATGTTAAAAAACAGCCCACCTTTTTTGTAAATTAGCAAGTAAAATCTTCCACACTACTACTCAAACTGAAACTTTTTGGGAAACTATACCCCCAATTATTCTATATAACAGTTATATGGAATAATTTAAATTCTCATGTGTAGGCACATATTTAAAGCATATATATATTTATGCATTATTTAGATGTTACGTAATTAAGTAAATAACAATAAGTTACAGAGCAAAATAGCCACCGATTGCGGAAAAAGTAAATAATATTTACACGCAAAAACTGCCTGTTTTTTGTACGTTGCCACAAAGTCAGCACACACTCATCAACGAGCAAGCGAATTGTCCCCACGAGCAGCAAGAATGAGGATGAGCCCCCTTGTGGGGCGACCCCTAAAAGTCAAAAACGACATAAAAGCATCCTTTTATGATAGACAGGGCATTTTATTTCGCCTTAAACTCAGGCAAAAATGGCATTTTAGTACTTTTATATATTTTTTTTATATTACTTTTACTTACTTTCGCGCGCGCGTTAGTCAAATCATAATACACTGATTACCAGCGATATTCGAATAGAAACTGAAACTTTTTGGGAAGAATACTGAAACTTTTTGGGAAGAAACTGAAACTTTTTGGGAAGAAACTGAAACTTTTTGGGAAGAAACTGAAACTTTTTGGGAAGAAGCTGCTTTCTCTACAAAAAAGGTAAAAACATCAACCAAAAACACCATAATTTAACTTTTCTTATATATAATAACTTGCTATTATATATACTTTTACTCCTATTACGTACATCATAAATATTTCTTTACATTTTTAAACTTTCCTCCAAGCTCTATTGTTAAATAAGAAAAAAATAAAACTGAAACTTTTTGTTTTGTCGTTTCATTTTCGTATTTTTGCATCGTTTTTAAAATATTACAAACATTTCGGGAAGATGAAAAAGAACAAAGGAAAAAAATCATATATCGTTCAGCAAGACAATCGCATTGCAAACGAAAAGGATTCTTTTAAGAGGTATGAGCGTAACGTTCTATACCAGGCTGTCCGTGCTTTACAGGAAAAATACCCCATCAAAAAATTAGATGATGGCACATCTATTCACGCATACAACACGAATGACATTAGAAGTGAGATTGTAACGCTAACAGAAACCCGGTTATTAGAATGCCTGGGCTCAAAGAATGCCGGAAAGAGGAACCATCTTCCAGAGTTAAAAGCGGCATTACAGGCTTTAGCCGAAAAACGTTGCGATATTCCAGAAAGTTTCAAGGGCAAAAATTGGGTATATGTAAATTGGATCAGTTCTGCCGAATATAACCCAACTACAAAGACTTTCGAAATAGAGTTTTCAAAAAAGATAATACCCTATTTGCTCAATCTGTCAGGTAAGTTCACACAATTCGATGTATATTCTTTATTTGAGCTAAAGAACCCTTATACTCAACGTTTCTACATAAAATGCAAGGCTGAGAAACATGACAATTACTCTTTCTACATGACAGAAAAAGAGATTAGAGAAAATTTTCAGGTATATACAGAAAAAGACGGCAAAAAAAAGCCCAAATACCCTAATCACAGTCAATTTCGCACTGCTGTGATAGAGAAAGCATACAAGGAGCTAAAAGAAAAATACGAAGCAGGCTTTTGTGATTGCTACTTCGAATATACAGAAGCAGAATCATTTAGCGGAGAACGCTATCCTGACAGATGGTATTTTTCTATAGGCTTCAAAGGGCATCCGGCAAATGTTAATGCCTACAAAGAAAAGAAAACTACAGAGGAGAAACATAGCAATAATCCTGTACAGCTAAGCTTCCTCGATTCTCTTGAGTCTCAGGCCAAAAAGAACCAAGTAGAGTATTCATCAAATACAGAAAAGGCTAAGCAAAACGATTCCAACATTATGATGATAGACCTCACCCTGAAAAAATGGTTCTCTAACGACCCAGACTTCAGGGGAGAAATTGTTAATGCACTATCTAGAATGAGCGTTATTAAAGTTGAAGAAGTAAAAGATAAGATTCTTCGAATAACAACCAACCCAGAATATCGCAAATCTAGCCAAGATGGAACAGTTAAAGTTCTAAGAAGTGCATTATCAAAAGACGTTCTTAAAAAGAAATAGCGATGAATGAAGAAAAAAAGAAAAAATCAGCTGGAGTTTTAAAAGAAACTTTTAAACCAACAACCGGCTCATCGGCGCGGTGCCGGAGAGCAAAAAATATATCGCGGGCAACGTCGCGCTGCAATGGTGCTCGCTGTGCGCGAACATCGCGATGATGAGCGCCGTGACGGCGCTGCTCGCCGCGCTGTTCGCGGGCGAGGTGACGCAGAGTATGCCGAAATATGGAAAGGCCTTAGGACTTGGGCTATCGATACGAAAGAAAGAGTGTTACTTTCCGAGTTGGAAAACAACAGCGATTTGTTTTCACAAAAGGAAAAGCCATATAGAGACTGCATATTCCAAATAGGAGGAAACGAAGAACAGTATAAATGTGACCTTTTTTGGAAAAAGTCACAAGTCGCACTCTTCACTTCGGATAATGAGGACTGTTATGCAGCAGCAAAAAACAGTAATATCCGATGCATTTATTGCGCCGACGATACGGTTACTGTCAGGAAAATACTTGATATGTTAAAGGGACGATGATATGGCGATAATGATTCCCGAGAAACCTCGGAGCTTTGACCCGGCCAGCCAAGAAGGACTAATATTCGACGCATTAGCGCTTCTTCCGGAAGATTATTATGTATTTCACTCTTTCCGGATCACAGATACGAGAGACGGCATTTTCCGCGAAAGCGAAACTGATTTTGTTATTCTTAATCGTACCAAGGGGGTAATATGCTTAGAAGCCAAAGCAGGTCAAGTGAGGTATGAAAATGGCTGCTGGCTTTATGGCAGCGGCATTCCGATGCATAACGGCGGACCGTTTAATCAGGCAAGCGCAAACAAATACAAACTGATGAGATACATATCTGCCAGCAACATGGCATTTATTTTGGAGAAATGTAAGTTTCTTCATGCCGTGTGGTTTCCGTCTGTGAGTAATGATCGCCTGAGAAGTATGACTTTGCCATCGGAGGGCGATAAAGCTCTTGTATTGACCAAAGAAGCGCTGGATGATCCTAAAGAGTTTATTGACAGAATTTACACCCTGCAACTGCCGAGCCGTGTTGAAACAAAGCTGAGCGAGATCGAATGTAAACGCTTGGTTCGAGAAATTTTCTGCCCACAATTCAATGTGTTTCCATCTGCATCTTTTGAAGCGGATTTGAAGAAAATTGTATTTCATCGTCTTTTGGATGAGCAAGCAGGGATTTTGGATTTTCTTGATGAACAGCTGACAGCTGCGATTAACGGAGCTGCCGGAACAGGTAAAACGATGATTGCGGTTGAAAAAGCCCGCAGACACGCTGCTGCCGGGGAACGGGTGCTGTTCCTGTGCTTTAATGCTCAATTAAAAGATTACTTAGAAGAAAACTACGCAAGAGATCTCGTTAGTTACTACACTATTGCCGGATTCGCCTGCAAAATCTGCAATACAGTAAAGCCAAACTATAACGAACTTAAAGCGAAACTTGAAGATTACTATATATCGGATTCCTTTCCGTATAAACATGTTATTATTGATGAGGGGCAGGATTTTGGAAGCGAAGCAATAGAAGAAACCGATATTATTCAACTTATCCATGATATAATTGTTGACGCGGATCAGGGGGGAACATTCTATGTCTTTTATGATCGGTTACAATTGATTCAGGCAAGAGAGATGCCTAAATTTATAGGTGACTTGGATTGCCGACTGACGCTGTATCGGAATTGCAGGAACACCGAAAATATTGCCGTAACTTCTTTGCGCCCGATTACTGAGCGCAAACCAAAAGTGTTTGAGGGGGCAGTTAAAGGCACTCCGGCCAAAATTCACTTTTGTGATTCAGTCCAGAACGAAAGAGAACGGATTGATTCAATAATTGATGATCTCGCAGCTGACGGGTATCGGGATATTGTCCTTTTGACATGTAAAACAGAAGCAACGAGTATCTTGAGCGATTCCGTAAATAACGGAAAGTATCGCAACAAATATTTGTTTACTACATGTCGAAAGTTCAAAGGGCTTGAAGCCGATGTCGTGATTCTTCTTGATGTTGATAAGACTACTTTTGAACAAGGGAATGCTCTGATATTCTATGTCGGTACTTCGCGTGCTCGTATCAAGCTCGAAATTGCTGCCATATTAAGTGATGATGATTGCAAAGAAATACTCATGTCAATCCTGAATTACCGCGGGAAAATCCGCCGAGCCCAAAAGGATTTGGCGGGTGCGCTTAACGCTATCGGTAGTTTGGATTCTTAATAGATACAGGTTACTAAGTGCAATTTCCGCCTAACAGTTCTGAAATTATGCCACCAAGTCGTGCCACTACCCGCATAAAAAGCCTTTGCCGATGCTAAGTCAGGAAACAACAGATTCCCTATGTTCACGTTGTAGTGCTAAAAAACCAGAATCAATACTTATCTATGATTGCGACATGCTTCGGTACTAAGTCTAATAACATATTCTGATTTGGTGACATCTCAAAGGCTGCACCGCTATAAACCTGCTAAAATACTTTCAAAATCCAGGCAGAAATACAGCGGGACAGGCCGTAGAGGCTTGTCCCGCTGTCTGTATCGTAATGGTCAACAGTTTTGAGGAGGGCAAATGCAAACAAACAGGTTGGTCAGGGATTTGGGAGGTTTTTGCTTGACTGATTATCGGTGCACCGATATAATAAGAGCGGTGATGTATATGACGATCCAACAGATACTGCGGGAAAAGAACCTCTCCCGCTACCAGCTCTCCAAGAAAAGCGGTGTGCCTTGGGCAACGCTGGCGGACATTTGTTCTGGCAAGACAACGCTCTCCCGATGCAGTGCCGGTACACTCATGAAGCTATCCTCCACACTGGATATCCCGATGGAACAGCTCATTACGCTGACCGTGGAGAAACCACAAATGCATGGCGGCAAGCCGACTGACCGAACCTATTTGGAAAAGAATCTGCCTGCCAGTCTGGATAAAGCGCTTCGTGAGTACATTCAGGGCGAAAAGGACAAGGTGTCTTATATGGACTGTCTGTGGGGAGAATTGTATAGTGCGATCAACTCCAATCAGTGGAGCAATGCCATCACGCAGGAGCAGGCAGACTATCTCCGTGCGAAATATTTATGAGAGGTGAGAACCTAATCTTATCATGATCCGATGGCGATGACTAAACCTTAGGCAATAGCTCAGCGGCTGCACCGCCATAAACAAGGAAAACACTTTCAAAATCCAGACAGAAAAACAGCGGGACAGGCCATAAAGGCTTGTCCCGCTGTCCGTATTTATGACAGATATTCTTCCGTGATCCGATACCGGCTGATGCCGAAGGCGCTGCTCCGCTCCATAATCTCCGGCGGGATCTTGGGCAGGTACTTCTTGCTGAAGCTGGTGTCCCCGAAGTAGGCGTCAAAGCTTGCCACCGGCAGGACGACCCATTCGCAATCATCCTGCCGGTTGGCGAGATAATAGCGGATCAGCGTACAGACAACCTCGGATGGAATTTCCTTCGGAAGCGCTGTTGTTACTTTCTCTGTCAGTTCAAGCGGCAGCTCCGGCCCCTCTCTGCGCAGCGGCCCCAGCTCCAACGCATCGGCAAGGACATCATCAAAGCGCAGCGTCCAGGCGCCCTTGGTTTGGGGCGCAAAAATCGGGATCTGATACTGCATTACCTTGCTTCGCCATGCGGCGGCAAACTTCGAGCGAAGGACCTCCGCATACTTGAGTGAGGTGCTGCGCACCTTTTCCGGGTGCGTCAGCATGAAGTCCGCAGTGCGGAGGACATGGCGGAGGAACCAGCCGGTCCCGTCCGCATCCACCAACTCCGGGAACTCCGTATGCAGCTCCGAAAAATCCGTCTGGAACTGCCACTCCTTACCCTGCACACGCTTTCCGTTCTCCAGAACACTGCACCAGGCGCAGAGCGCACGGCGGGCATGGTCGACCCGGTCATGCGGATTACCCGAAATGACCATTCCGTCTTTACTGTGGAACAGATATCCGCGAGCCAGAACGGTCAGAATCCGCGCCATCCCCTCGAACTCCAGGATCGGGGCCAAGGTGAACCGGCCCAGCCATGTCGTATCGCTCTTCTTGCTGGCGGTATAGGAGACCGTTCCGGTATATGCGCAGAATTCTTCCCATTCGTTAATCATCCTGCACCTCCAGAACATTTTTCTCGATGTACTCCGGCAGCAGATCCCACAGCAGGTCACGTCTGCCAAGGGCTACCACATAGCGCACGGCCAAAGCCGGCCTCACAATAGCGGTCAGCAGCTCCCGACACTTAGCCGTCACCGCATCACGGTAGCTCCGGGATGCGGACTTGCCCGCGAAGGCGCTCATCATGGCGGTGAAGGCTTTCGAGTCGCTTTCGCGGAACAGCTGCTTTTTCTCCCTGCCGGTGTTCTCGTCCTCTATATCACAGACAATGTCTCCGAGGATGCGGTAGCCGCCGAAGCGGAAATCGGTTAGCAGATCGTAAATATCCTCAAACTCCGGCACCGGCAGCCATTCCCGCAGGAAGCGCTCCCGTGCATCCTCGTCCATGAGGTGCCAGGCCTGCTTCTGAATGGCCTGCCGCAGAGCGGACACCTTTTCTGGCGGCAAACTGCCGAACAGGGCGTACAGCTCGTCGGGATCGTATGCATCCTCCTGCCCTCTGGCATACAGGATGCGCTCCACATCGCTCTTCCGCTTTTTCTCCTTCAACGGAACGCGGCAGGCCCGGATGCGGGAAAGGCAGGCATCGTAATCTTGCAGCAGCGCATCTACCGCCGCCAGCTTATCGGAATCCAACTGCTCCCTCCAGTCCGGCTGCTGGGCAGCAAAGGAAAACAATTCTTCGTCCTTGGTGGGCTTTGCCTTGATGCGCGGCGTGTTCTTTTTCAGCTGCTGTGCCAGATACGGCAGGCGCTCCACGTTGGAGTCCACCTCGTCCCAATCCACCTTTTTGAAAAACGCCTTTACCTTGGCCGCATGGGTAGGCTCGTACCAGGCGCGCCGGGTCTCCGCCTCCTCTACCAGCGTCTTATATTTGAGGAAGGCACTGCGCTTGACGGTCTTGTGGGTCAGGTACTCATCCAGATCGGGGCGGATGCCGCTCTTAGCCGAGTCGATCTCCAGCCCGGTAAGGATGGCTAATGTTTCCGTCTCCTCCCGGCAGCGCTCCCGCTCCTCGGCGTCGGAGTTTTCGTTGTAGGCGATAATGCTGCGATCCAGCGCGGCATTGCAGATCTGACCGACGCGGGAGGAAAAGGTGCTGCGAACCGTTTCAAAGCGTGCCTCCCAGTCGTCGGCACTGCGGATCTGTGGCTGGGCCGTAGGGATCATCAGCAGAGGAATGTTCTCTGTGTTGGTGAGGGATTTGTGTTTCTCGTAGCGGTAGAGGTTGTAGTTGCGGCGGACGCAGGCATTCAGGATCGGATCAGATATGGTCTTGATCATATCGCCGTCGTAGTCAGCGCCGCCCAGCCGCTCCGCAGCCAGCATATTGGAATCCACCATCACCACATCCGTCAGGTGCCCGAAATAGTAATGCCGCATCTGCTTTCTCTCTTCCTTCGCGTCGTAGAAGGAAAGCTGTAGCTCCTCGTTGCGGGCAATGTGCGGATTGCGTAGCAGCGTGCAGGCGTCGTCATGGGCATAGGCCGCCTGGGGTGCATAGAAGGAACTCTCCGGGAAGTGGTCGGTCATGACGGTGCTGTAAAACATCCGTTGCCTGCGTTTGCGCGGCGGAACAGTCGGGAGCAGAAATGCCAGAAAGTCCAGAAGATCACCGGAAAGATAACGGTTGTCTCCCGCTACGATCAACCGGCCGACGGCGTACTGCTCCACGATTTTATCGGCTTCATCCTCCAGTCGCTTGGCATAGACCGGTTCGTTGATGAAGCTTGGATTCTTTTTCAGCACGGCGGCAAGGATCTGGTCCTTGCCTTGGTGTCGTTCCCACCAGCTGACCCGCTCAAACTTCTCCAGAAAGTAATTCTGCCGAAACGATTCATCGGCGCAGAAATTGTAATACGCCAGTTCCGTCTGCTTGGTGAGCCAATTTCGCTCGTCTGTCTCCGGGCTGTGGTCCCAGCCGTCCGGCAGATCGGCAGGGCGGAACTCGTCACCCTGAATGGAAACGGTGGTCAGAAACTGATAGTTCAGCTCGGTGGTCTGTTCCGGTTTCTCCTTGCTCACATTGGTGATGTACAGCGCATGGCGGTACTTGCGAAACACCGTCCGGTAGTCCTCCCAGTTCATGCCACTGGCAGTGAGCCAGCCGTATCCCTTGAACATGCTCTTGGTGAGGATGACGTCCACATCCCGGACGGAATGCTCCATGCCCCACAGATCGGTGATGGTGTCCGTCCCGCAGAGGGTCAGGAAGTCTTTGAAGTCCACCTCGTGCAGCATACCCTTGACATAGGGCATACGGATCTGGAATGAGGTGTGGACTTTCTTCCCACACAGCTTCTCGTCCACGACGCGGGCATATTCTTTTGAGATCAGCCCCTCGCCGTCGAAGCAGGTGATTTCGATGTCCTCTTTTTTCTCCACCCGGTGATATTTGCGGGTACTGCTCTGCGTTCCGTCGTCCTCTACGGTGATGACGCTGACATTCCGCTCTGTGCGCGTAGGATTGTCGATGACCACCACCCGGTGGGGCCGGTCAATGCCGATGCCGTCAATGCGGATACCGCTGGACAGCATCAGGCCGTTGTAGGCATAGAGCTTGCTGAGCTGGCAGTCACCGATGGTCATATCCATCATGATGCGGCGGCACACCGTGTCATAAAAATCCTCCCGGATGAAGGCCAGCCGCGCCTGCCGGCTCATGCTGCCCGAACGCTCAAAGGCGAGGTAACGATGTGCCCCGGAGCCAAAGTCCAGGCTGACACCTTCGGGACGGAACAGGGCCCTGGCCTTCTCCTGCCGGATCAGGTGTTTCTTTCTGGCGCCGCTCCGGTCGAAGATGCCGGAGAAGTCCATATAGAAAATGATGTCCGAGAGATCCGTCACCAGCTGCCCACCGGGTGTTCCGGTGAAGGCATCGCCGCGCAGCACGCACATAGTCTGATAGAACAGTGCGTTATCGTCCTGCTCATGGGGCGCGGAAAGTGATTTGCATTTTTCTGTCTCGGCGGCGCTGAGCTGGAAGGCGTATGCACACTCCTGCTGCCTTCCGTAGCTGATCACAGCTCTGGCGGACAGCTCGTAGATCCTGTATTTTACCAGCGGCATCGGCTCACCTCCTCATGCTTCTATTCTATCATGAGGTTCCAAATTTGCAATATGGATACTGCTCCCACTTTTTCGGTGGGAGCTTTTTACTTGCAGCTCTCAACAAAAATCAAAAGGAGGAACAAAATGCAAGAATCTACATTCACCAACTATGACCAGCTGCCGCTGTTTCTCAATGCGAACACGGTGGCGCAGACCTTGGGCGTGTCCATCTCCAGCGCCTATGAGCTGATGCACGAAACGGGATTCCCGGCCCTGCGGATCGGAAACCGCATCGTGGTACCCAAAGAAAAGTTCCGCCGGTGGGTGGAAACGCAAGTGGGAGGTGATGCCTGATGTACCAGCGCTGGCCCAAGCGGGAGGCAACCAAATATTACTACCTCGTCCCCAATGAGGTTTTTAATCTTGGACTCAGCTCTCACGAGATCGCCGTCTACAATTACCTTCTGCGCTGCGAGGATCGCAGGACCTACCAATGCCATCCCAGCTACCGCACCATCGGTCGGGCGGTGCAGCTGAGCGAGAACACCGTGCGGAAGTATGTGGCTGGTCTGGAGGAAAAGGGCCTCATCCGTACCGAACCCAGCACCATCATCACGAAGGACGGCCGCGTGCGCAACGGCAGTCTCATCTATACCATCCGTCCCATTCAGGAAGCGCTGGAGCTGCATCAAAATTTGCATGGCCGCGCGGCGCGCGAAAAAACAATAGAAATACTTTCGGACGTTGGAATAAGCGAACCCGAAAGGGGATATAAGCAATATCCGCACGAATTTTCCGGCGGAATGCGCCAGCGCGCCGTAATAGCCACGGCAATAGCCTGCAACCCCAACATTCTTATTTGCGATGAACCCACTACCGCGCTTGACGTTACCATACAGGCGCAGATAATAGAGCTGCTTGAGCAGCTTCAAAAGAAATACCGCCTGACGATAATTTATATCACGCACGACCTTGGCGTGGTTGCAAAGGTTGCGGACAGAATAGCCGTTATGTA
>OGHD01001321.1_pt1 | contig 10482 bp, 8 predicted proteins | sample 1571341 | NCBI WGS metagenome assembly OGHD01 (sample SAMEA2582026, study PRJEB24529) | metagenome | biome: Human gut stool | place: China | collected 2011 | reverse complement strand
ACGTTCCTGAGGAAGCCTGCGGGACCCCACCCCGTAGGCCCAGCAAGCGCAGCGCCGCCGGGCGGTCAGGCGCTGTACCCGCGGCTGTGCCGGATGGCGGCATACATGCCTTATCCGGCCTACAGAAAATCGCCTTCCCCCCAAACAGCTCCGCCGGGCAGTCAGCCCCGTGCCCTGGTGGCGTCATCAATTCTTTATCTCTGGCTTAATCGGCGGGCGATACGCTCAAGCTTCATCATCAACAGCAGCGTGACGCCCACCAGCACAATGGTCAGCGCCGAGCCATCGGCGATATTGCCGCGATCGGTGAGGCTGAAAATGGTCACCGGCAGCGTCGTCCAGCCCGGCGGATAGATCATCACCGTCGCCCCTAACTCTCCCATCGACAGCGATAAACTCAGCGCCAGCGCCGAGATCATCCATGGCGTCATCAGCGGCAGCGTCACATGACGCAGGCGATACCACGGCGAGGCGCCCAGACTGGAGGCGACGTTTTCAATATCGGCGGAAATCCGCGCCAGTCCGGTCGTTACGTTACTGAAGGTAAAGGCGGAGATCAGCACGAAGTGCGCCGCCAGGACGATAAAAAAGGTGCCGTTCATCTGCAGCGGCCCCTGGCTAAACGCCACCAGAATGCCCAGCCCGACGGAAACCGAGGGGATGGCGCTGGGCAGATAAAACGCCAGGCCAAGATATTTCTGTAGCGTCGCGCCATACTGGCGCAGCGCCAGCGCCGCCCACATCCCGCACAGCAGCGCCAGCAGGCTGGCGCAGAAGCCCACCATCAGGCTCGAAAACAGCGAATCCCACGCCGCGCCGCGAAAGGCGTTAACAAAGTGGGCAAAGGTAAAGCCGGTGGGCAGCAGGCCATTCCATTGTTTACTCAGGCTGGAGAGTAAAATCACCGCCAGCGGCAGCAGGAGCAGCCGGGGGTTCGGGCAGATCGGCCACGAGGCTCTCGGTGGTCAGAACCATCTCAGCGACGGATGCTGCGTTCTCCAGAGCGGAGCGGGTGACCTTGGTCGGGTCAACGATGCCGGCGGCGATCATATCCTCGACGTAGACTTCATTCTGAGCGTCAAAGCCGTAGTTGGGCTTGTTGGCAGAGATGATCTTGTCGATGATGACGCTGCCCTCCAGACCGGCATTCTTGGCGATCTGACGCAGAGGAGCCTCCAGAGCCTTCAGCACGATCTTGGCACCGGTGCGCTCGTCGCCCTCCAGCGTGTCGCACAGGGCGCGCACAGCGGGGATCGCATTGATAGGAGCGGTACCGCCGCCGGCTACAACACCCTCCTGCACAGCTGCCTTGGTAGCGTTCAGTGCATCCTCAATGCGCAGCTTCTTGTCCTTCATCTCGACTTCGGTAGCAGCACCGACCTTGATGACAGCCACGCCGCCGGCCAACTTAGCCAGACGCTCCTGCAGCTTCTCGCGGTCAAAGTCGCTGGTGGCGGCCTCGATCTGGCTGCGGATCTGGGCAATGCGGGCTGCAATGGCGTCCTTATCGCCTGCGCCGCCCACGATGGTGGTGTTCTCCTTGGTCACCTTCACCTGACGGGCATGACCCAGCATCTGGACGGTTGCGTCCTTCAGCTCATAGCCCAGATCAGAAGAGATCACGGTGCCGCCGGTCAGGGTAGCGATATCCTGCAGCATCTCCTTGCGGCGGTCGCCGAAGCCGGGAGCCTTGACAGCTACGACATTCAGAGTGCCGCGCAGACGGTTGACGATCAGGGTGGACAGCGCCTCGCCCTCGATATCCTCAGCCACGATCAGCAGCTTCATGCCGTTCTGCATCACCTGCTCCAGCAGGGGGACCAGATCCTGAATGACGCTGATCTTCTTATCGGTGATCAGGATAGCAGCGTTGTCCAGATCGGCCACCATCTTGTCGGTATCGGTGACCATATAGGGGGTCAGGTAGCCGCGGTCAAACTGCATACCTTCCACGATCTCGTTGTAGGTCTCAGCGGTGGTCTTGTTCTCCTCGATGGTGATAACGCCGTCAGAGGTGACCTTCTCCATAGCCTCGGCGATCAGACGGCCGATCTCGGGGTCGCCGGCAGAGATGGTGCCGACGCGGGCGATATCGTTGCTGTCCTTCACCTTCTGGCTGTGTGCCTTGATGGTCTCCACAGCGGTGGTAACAGCCTTGCTCATGCCGCGGCGGATATCCATGGGATTTGCGCCGGCGGTAACGTTCTTCATGCCCTCGTTGACCATGGCCTGTGCCAGCACGGTAGCAGTGGTGGTGCCATCGCCTGCGGCATCGTTGGTCTTGGTTGCGACTTCACGCACCAACTGTGCGCCCATGTTCTCGAACTCGTCCTTCAGCTCGATCTCTTTTGCGATGGTCACGCCATCGTTGGTGATGACCGGTGCGCCGAACTTCTTGCCCAGCACCACATTGCGGCCCTTGGGGCCGAGGGTGATTTTAACGGTGTTAGCCAGGGTATCAATACCGGCACACAGTGCCTTGCGGGCGTCCTCGCCCTGCTTGATCTGCTTTGCCATAATACATCGCTCCTTTATAATACAAGCTCAATTGAAAAGGGAAAATTCAGTTTCAGTCTTCCACAACAGCCAAAATGTCGCTCTGGCGCACAATGGTGCACTCTTCGCCGTCCACCTTGACTTCGGTGCCGGAGTACTTGCTGGTGAGGACCTTATCGCCGACCTTGACGGTCATCTTGACTTCCTTGCCGTCCACGACACCGCCGGGGCCGACAGCCACTACCTGTGCCACCTGCGGCTTCTCTTTTGCGCTGCCGGTCAGGATCAGGCCGCCCTTGGTGGTCTCCTCAACCTCAACAGTCTTAATGACAACACGGTCTGCAAGAGGAATGATTTTCATAATTCTTGCCCTCCAATTATATTGAATTTATTTGAAACTTTGTTGTGTCCTGCGGGGGCTTCGTGTGTGCTCCGCAGTGGTTTAGCACTCCATTTCTCTGAGTGCTAATTGTATTGTACTCATCTTGCTCTGAAAAATCAAGGGGTTTTGCAATTTTTCTTTGTTAAGAATTTATGACGTCCAAAAATCGCACCCTACTACGCAAAAAAGCGGTGTGTTCTTGACAGGACGCGCCGTCTTTTTTATACTTATAGCGCATTACAAAAACACAGCTGACGCGCTTTGCGGCAGAACGGAGGATACTTTGACAGACAAAAAGCTGATCTCATCTTTGCAGGGGCTGCGGGCAGTCGCATTTCTGAGCGTGGTGCTCTCCCATTGCGGGGCACCGTGGCTGGGGCCGTGGGCGATCACGGTATTCGTGGCGCTGTCCGGTTTTCTGATGACCTGCAACTATTACGACCGCCCGCGCACAGCACCGGGACTGCGGTCTGCCATAGCTTTCTCTCTTAAAAAAATACGAAAGCTGTACCCGCTGCACCTTATAATGATGGCTGCCGCGTTGTTATTTGTGCTGAAGGGGCTTCTGGCGCAGCCCTCTGCCCGCGGGGTGCTCTCCTGTGCAGCGCAGCTTGTTGTAAGCATTTTTCTGCTGCAAACATGGATTCCCTCCAGCCGTTTCTGGTTCTGCCTGAACGGAGTGGCGTGGTATCTTTCGGTACAGGCTTTTCTGTATGCCATCTTTCCCCCGCTTCTCGCCGTACTGAAAAAGGCGGATGTCCGCAGGCTGCGCTGCATTGCCGCCGTGATCTTCTGCGCACAGTGCCTTGCGTCCTTTGTTTTCTGGAAAGCCGGGCTCAGCGGAAAGGCGGCCTTTTACCTGACCTATCTGTGCCCTGTGTTCCGGGCGGGAGATTTTACCATCAGCTGCTGCATGGGCTGCCTTTACCACAGCCGCAAACAGGAGAGCGGCCTGCCGGGCGGTGCTTTCTCCCTGCTGGAGCTTGCTGCTGTGCTGCTTGCGAGCGGCTGCCTGTTTATCGCCGCCAAGCAGGTGGGGGTTCTGGGCGCGGTGGCCTTCCGGTACAATGTGCTGTTCACTCCCTCTGCGGTGCTGCTGGTCTGGCTGCTTGCCGTGGGTAAGGGAATCATTTCCCGGCTGCTTTCCGCAAAGCCGTTTTTGTGGCTGGCCGGGCTGTCCCCTTACGGTTTTCTGATTCATCAGGTGCTGATCCGGTATATGGAGTGGACTGCGGACAAGTTCAGCTTTACGGTACATCCTGTGGTCTGGACCCTGACCGTATATCTGCTCACGCTCTGCCTGAGCAGCTTTTACAAGGCGCTGGAACGCCGGGTGCGGCAGCGCCATACCCAAACCGGCGCACAACAGTAAAACACAAGGCCGCTGCACGGAACAATGTGCAGCGGCCTTGTTTGGGTCTGATGGTTTATTTCTTTACTTCACAGCCGCTTTTTTGGCGGTAAAGCGCTGGTAGGCGGGCAGCGGCAGCAGCACGCGGCCTGCCAGCGGCTGCACCTGTACCGACACCTGCTTGCAGGGGGCGCACTCGCCATCCACGGTGGCAATGATGGGCCCACGGCCATCTGCTGCCCGCAGACTGACCGATTTTGCGCGGCGGTAGATAAAGTAGGGCTTTGCGGCCTCGGTGAGCTGGCCGTTTTTAAAGTGCTGGCCGTTTTTGTACAACATCAGCAGTTTTGCAATGACCCGGCGGCTGACCTTGCGCACGATGAACACATCCAGCCAGCCGTCATCCGGCTGTGCCTCCGGCCCGGCCATAAAACCGCCGCCGTAGGCGCGGCCATTGCACACTGCGCACATCAGACAGTCCACGGTCAGCACCTCGCCGTCAATGACGTACTCCACCCTGCGGCCGATATGCCCGCACAGCTGCTGAACAATGGACAGCGCATAGGCTGCCTCGCCGCCGCACAGCGGGATGCGCCGGAACTTGGGGATGCCGTAGGCCACCTGTGCGTCCAGACCGGCGGCACAGATGGTAGCAGAAAGCCCCAGACTGGTGCGCATCAGGTCGATGGGCACCACCCCGCCGGCCAGCTGGGCGTCCAGATCCAGAAACTCCTCCTTTGTACCGTAGGTGCGCAGAAAGTCGTTGCCGCTGCCATAGGGCAGGCAGCCCACGGCGGTCTTGTCAAAGCCGTGAGCGCCGGTGAGCGCCTCGTTGAAGGTGCCGTCACCACCGGCGGTAAAAATGTGAAGCTCCACCCCGGCCTTCTGGGCGGCAGCGGCGGCAGCGCGGGACAGCTCCCGGGCATGGCCTGCGTGGGTGGTGACGCGGATGGTGTAGTCCTCCGGGGCAAGCCCGGCACCGGCAGCAGCCGCCGCGATCTGCTGCGGCAGGGTGCGGGTACAGTCGGCCTTTCCGGCTGCGGGGTTCAGAAGAAACAGCGTGTGCATCGGGGTCCTCCCTGTTGTAACTCTATTTCCTCTATAATAGTCGAAAACCGTGCCGGTTGCAAGCGAAAACGCTATTTTGCTATTTTCTTATAGGGTTATGGTCTCATCCTCCCGCAAAACGATGCTGCCATCGGCGGCGCAGTCTGCCGTCCAGTGCTGCCCCACACAGGCCGTCCCGGCGGCAATGCGGTTCGCAAGTGCCTGCTCCACCGCCCTGTCCACCTGACGGCGCAGTTCCCGCGCACCGTAGGCCGATTGCGCCCGGGCAGCCAGTGCCGCCCCCACCTGCGGGGTGTGGCGCAGTCGGTAGCCGCTGCGGGCGGCGCGCTGCTCCAGCTGACAGAGCATTTTTTCTGCAATGGCGCAGAGGTTTTCTTCCGCCAGCGGGCGGAACACGATCACCTCGTCCAGCCGCCCCAGCAGCTCCGGGCGGAACCACTTTTTAGCTTCCTCCACAGCCTGCGCGGACTGCTTTTCAAACACGGCTTCTGCCCCGGCAGCAAAGCCCAGCGGCGCGTTCTGCCCCGCCAGAAACCGTGCACCCAAATTTGAAGTAAGCAGCACGATGGTGTTGCGGAAATCTGCCTTGCGGCCCATGGCATCGGTCAGCTGACCGTCCTCCAAAATTTGCAACAGGATATTCTGGATATCCGGGTGCGCCTTTTCGATCTCGTCAAACAGCACCACGCTGTACGGGCGGCGGCGCACAGCCTCGGTCAGCTGCCCGCCCTCGTCATGGCCGAGGTATCCCGGCGGCGCACCCAGCAGCCGGGCGGCGGTGTGCTGCTCCTGATACTCCGACATATCGAACTTGAGCAGTGCCTTCTCGCTGCCGAACCAGCTGACCGCCAGTGCCCGCGCCAGTGCGGTCTTGCCCACGCCGGTAGGCCCCAAAAACAGCATAGCACCGATGGGACGCCCCGGCTCTCCCAGACCGGTGCGGCTGCGCCGGATGGCTCCAGCCACGGCCGCCACCGCTCGCTGCTGACCGACGATCTCGGCATTCAGGCGGCTTTCCAGCTTGTCCAGACGCTCCCGCTCCTGCTCGCCCACCCGCTGGGCGGGCACGCCGCTGGCGGCTGCCACCACCCGGGCGATATCCTCCGGGGTGAGCACCGGCTGGGTGCGCTGCTCCTTTTCGGCAAGGATGCGCGCCGCCGCACAGGCTTCGTCCACAAGGTCGATGGCCTTATCCGGCAGACAGCGCCCGGGCAGATACCGCACCGAAAGCTCCACCGCCGCCTGCAAGGTCCGGGGCGGCAGGCGCACGTTATGGTATCGCTCGTAGCGGGGCGCAAGGCCGTTGAGAATCTCCACCGCCTGTGCGGGGGTGGGTTCCTCCACCTGTACCCGACCAAAGCGGCGTTCCAGCGCGGCGTCCTTCTGGATATGGGTGCGGAACTCCTGATTGGTGGTGGCGCCGATGAGCTGCAATTCGCCCCGGGCAAGCACCGGTTTCAGGATGCTGGCGGCGTCGATGGCGCCCTCGGCGGCACCGGCTCCCACGATGGTGTGGAACTCGTCGATAAACAGGATGGCGGTGCCGTCCCGCACCAGCTCTTCCAGCAGGTTTTTCAGCCGCTCTTCAAAATCGCCCCGGTACTTGGTGCCCGCCACCAAGCTGGCCATATCCAGCGCCAGCAGCCGCCGCCCTTGCAGCGCTCTGGGCACCTGCCCGGCGGCAATGCGCAGCGCCAGACCTTCGGCCAGCGCCGTTTTGCCCACGCCCGGCTCGCCGATCAGACAGGGGTCGTTTTTCTGGCGGCGGCACAGGATCTCCACCATGCGGTCAAGCTCGGCTTCCCGGCAGAACACCGGGTCCAGCTCCCCTTCGGCGGCGCGGCGGGTCAGATCGCGGCAGTATTTATCGCTGGCGCGGCTGCCCCGGGGGATGCTGGCCGACACCCGGGGCTGGGCGGGCAGCACAAACTGTCCGCTCAGCTGGCGGCACTCCCGCACTGCCTCGGTGAGCGAAAGCCCCATCTCCGCCAGCAGCAGCCCGGCGGCGCAGCCGTCATCTTCCAGCATGGCGCAGAGAAGATGCTCCGGCTCTGCCCGGCTGACGTGGGCGTTCTGCGCCCCAATGAGCGCATAGTCCATGGTGCGGCGCAGGTCCGGTGCCATGGCCTGCCGTTCCAGCCGCTGTGCCGGGGCGCTGCGCCGCTGCGCCAGCTGGCGGCGCACCTCCGGCTCGGTAATGTTTTTCCGGGTGAGGAACTGCGCCGCAGCGCCCTGCTGCTGCAGCATTGCCAGCAAAAGATGGCTGGTATCCGCCTGCTCACAGCCCAAATCCCCCGCCAGCTGCACCGCCTGCTGCAACAGCCGCGCTGCCGGGCGCGAAAAGCCCCGGTAACCGCCCATGCCCAGATTTTCCCAAATGCCCATGTGTCTGCTCCTTGCTGCATATAAAATCGTCTGCACTGGAAGTATAGCCCCAAAGGCGCAGAAAAAATCAGTCGTTTGTGTCGGGCGGCAGAAAAGTAAAAACCGATCCGCAGCGGTTGCCGGTGCGCGGGTGCGACCGGCTGCTGCGGATCGGTTTTTGAGATTTTATCTTGCGGGGAACGTTTTCAGAACGAGCCGCCTCCGCCGCCGTGGGTGGAGCCGCTGGAGGAGGTGTGAGTGGAGCTGCCGCCGGAGTCGCTGGAGCTGGACTCCTTTGGCCGCTCGGTGCGGTGCACCTCACGGTACAGATACAGATCCCGCTGGTTGGTCAGCTTCATGCTGCCCTGCCGCACATAGCTGGTTGCGTCCCGCTGCGGTGCCACGCTCTTGAGCCGGCTCTTCATCACGCCGGTCACGATCAGTGCCGTGATCAGGCCAATGACCAGCGCCACGCCCAGATACACGATCGAGAACGGCTCCTTGGGCATGTTGTCCACATCGTAGGGGTGGCCTTCGCGGGCGGCGGTGACATATGCGTCCGTCCACTGGATAAAGGTGCGGAAGGCGGCGGCGTAATCACCGTCTGCCATATCGGGGGTCATCTGCTCGCCAAGGTACTGGATGCCGGCATCCGTAAAGGCGGTAATGCCGTAGCCGCAGGTGGAGATATGCCACTTACGGTCGCCTGTGCTTATCAGCAGCAGCACGCCGTCCCGGTTTTCACCGTAGCCGAACTGGCAGTAATCATACAGGTCATCGGCATATTCCTCCATGCTGGTGCAGCCCTCGCTTTCCAGCGAATCGATGGTAGCAATGATTACATCAAAGCTCTGGCGGACGCTCAGTTCCTCCAGTGAAGCTTCCAGCTCGCCGTCCTCGTCCTCGGTCAGGACTTCTGCGCTGTCGTTCACGCGGTAATACAGGTCGGCAAAGCCATTTTCGGCAGCAAAGGCCGGTGCGGCCAGCGCAAGCAGCAGCACCAGTGCGGCCAACGCAGCACAGAGGGAGCGCAGCGGGGTAACAGTCTTTTTCATCTTCCGTCCCTCCTTTACAGAATCCCGGCCAGCCACAGCAGCCACATCACCGCATAGGATGCAGCACCGACGGCTGCCGTAAGTCCCAGCGTCCACTTGCGGGCGGCGGCCTTATCCACCGGCAGGTTGCCCACAAACTTGCCGGTCTGGCCGTTCATGGCAAAAATGTAGTTGTTGCCCTGCCAGCTGGTGCTCAGCACCCACACTGGGAACAGGGCATACTTTGCCTTGCCGCCGTGCAGCTGGATGCTGCTGTTTTCCATTTTCACGGAGTCGTAGCCGGTAACGGTCTGGGTAAAGGCGTCCTCGGTGGACTGACGGACGCGCTCATTGGCGCGCTGGATGCTCTTTTGGGCGTCCACATCGTACTTATCGGCCACATAGCCCGCCAGATATGCAGTCTGGAACGGGATGGCGTCCTGCATGGCAAAGGGCTCGATGGATTCCATCAGGTCGTCTGCCATCTTGGAGGAGCCGTCCACCGGAACCGCGTCAAAGCCCAGCACGCCGTCCCGGCGCACGGAATAGTAGCTGGTCTCGGTATAATCGTAGTCGTCATCCGACCAAAAGCGGGTGCGGGTAGCGGTAAAGCGCAGCTGGGCATCGGCGTCGCTGTCGTACAGCCAGAAGGGCACATACACGCCCTTGATCTCGTCGATATGGTTCTGGCTGCGGAACACCTTGGGCAGCAGGGTCTTGCCTTTGAGGTGCTCCTGCAATTTTGCCTTGGCAGCCTTTTTATCCAGCTTGAAGGGGATGATGAGGTCGGGGCGCAGGTCTCCGGCAAACTGTCCGGTCAGAACGATGGGGTTGCCGCAGAAGGGGCAGGCCGAGGCTGCCATGGTGTCGTCGCCCACGATCTCGCCGCCGCAGCTCTTGCAGACATAAGTATGCAGATCGGCTGTCTCGCCCTCTGCCCAGCTGCCGCCGGGGGTGGCCCAGTTCATCTCGCTGGGCTTTTCGTCCTTCAGCTCCTCGTCATAGCCCTTGAGGGTATCCACGTCGAACTCGGTGTCACAGTAGGGGCATTTCATCTTCTGGGTGGTGCTGTCAAATTTGACAGCACCATCGCAGCAGGGGCACTTATATTCCAGCATTCCTGCCATAGTGTTTCCTCCTATGATCTGCGAAGCAGAGGCTCCTTCCCTGCCCCGCAGTGTGATCGGTTATTGTGTGCCGGGTTCAGCTGCGGTCGTTTTCGTCAAAGGGGTCGCCGCACTCCGGGCAGAACTTGGGCGGGTGAGCGGGGTCTGCCGGTTCCCAGCCGCACTTGTCGCACTTATACTTGGGGGTACCAGCAGGCTTGGGTTTGCCGCACTCGGAGCAGAACTTGCCCTTGTTCACCGCGCCGCAGCTGCAAGTCCAGCCCTCTGCTGCTGCCGGGCGGGGCTTGCCGCACTCCGGGCAGAATTTGCCGGTGACGGTGGCACCGCAGCTGCAAGTCCAGCTGTCCGCGGGCTCCGGCTTTTTGCTGCCACATTCCGGGCAGAACTTGCCGGTGGCGATAGCGCCGCAACTGCACTTCCAGCTGTCGGCGGCAGAAGTCTGCTGCTGGGGTGCTGCGGGCTGCTGCCCCATGGCGAACAGGCTCTGGGCGTTCATGCCGTTTGCACCAGTTGCCATGCCCATGCCCATAAAGCCGGTCATAGCACCGGCGGTGTTCCCAGCAGCAGTCTTCATGGCATCGATCTGACCGCCCACCAGACGGGCTGCGGCGGTGGTGGGGTCGGTGGTCATGGCGTTTTCTTCCCACTCGGTGATCTTCT
>OGHD01001318.1_pt1 | contig 10511 bp, 8 predicted proteins | sample 1571341 | NCBI WGS metagenome assembly OGHD01 (sample SAMEA2582026, study PRJEB24529) | metagenome | biome: Human gut stool | place: China | collected 2011 | reverse complement strand
AAGCCGCCTGAGGCGTGACTTCCTGGCATCTGTCCCTCTATTATCCACCTATCATCCACGCATGAACATGAGCGCGCGGCTCTCACATGCGCGAGAGGATCTGGCGCGCCACGTAGACACCGCTGGCACCAGCCTGCGAGAGGCCGCGCGTGACGCCGGCGCCGTCCCCCGTCGCGAAGACGTTGCGCAGCTTCGTCTCGAGCTGGTTCGTCAGGACAACGCGGGCGCTGTAGAACTTGACCTCGACGCCGTAGAGCAGCGTATCGTCGTTGGCCGTGCCCGGCGCGATGCGGTCGAGCGCGTAGATCATCTCGATGATGCCGTCCAGAATTCGCTTGGGCAGCACAAGGCTCAGATCACCGGGGGTCGCCGCGAGCGTCGGCGTGACGAGGCCTTCTTCGATGCGCTTGACCGTGCTGCGGCGGCCGCGGACGAGATCGCCGAAGCGCTGGACAATGACGCCGCCGCCGAGCATGTTGGACAGGCGCGCGATGGACTCGCCGTAGCCGTTGGAATCCTTGAACGGCTCGGAGAAGTGCTTGGCAACGAGAAGCGCGAAGTTCGTGTTCTCGGTCTGGAGGGATTTATCCTCATAGCTGTGGCCGTTGACCGTGACGATGCCATTGGTGTTTTCGTTGACGACGATGCCGTAGGGGTTCATGCAGAAGGTGCGCACGTTGTCTTCAAACTTTTCCGTGCGGTAGACGATCTTGCTCTCATAGAGCTCGTCGGTGAGGTGGGAGAAGACGACGGCGGGCAGCTCGACGCGCACGCCGATGTCGACGCGGTTGGACTTCGTGGGGATCTTGAGCTCCTGGCACACGCCCTCCATCCACTTGCTGCCGACGCGGCCGACGGAGACGATGCACTTATCGCAGGTATAGTCCGTCTCGCCGACGGTGACACGGTAGCCATCGCCCTCGCGGGCGATGGTGGTGACGGGAGAATCGAAGTAGAAGTCGACCTTGTCCTTGAGCAGGTCATAGAGGTTCGAGAGCACAACGAGGTTCACGTCCGTGCCGAGATGGCGGACGGAGGCGTCGAGCAGATTCAGCTTATTCTGGATGCAGAGCTTTTTGAACTTCGTGCCGGCGGTGGAGTAGAGCTTCGTGCCCTCGCCGCCGTAGGCCATGTTGATCTCATCGACATAGTGCATGAGATCGAGCGCCTGCTTTTTGCCGATGTACTCGTGCAGCGTGCCGCCGAAGTCGTTGGTGATGTTGTATTTGCCGTCGGAAAATGCGCCCGCGCCGCCGAAACCGCTCATGATCGAGCAGCTCTTGCAGCGGATGCAGGATTTGACCTTGTCGCCGTCGATGGGGCAGTGGCGCTTTTCAAGGCTGTGACCGGCCTCGAACACGGCGACGCGCAGGTCGCTGCGATCCTTTGTCAGCTCGTAGGCGGAGAAGATGCCGCCGGGGCCGCCGCCAATGATGATGACGTTGTAATGCATGGAAGGAACCTCCATTTGATCCGGATTTGCCGGAGGAGCATCCCACCGGCGCAAAAATACATACTATATTGTATTAAAATGGCGGATAAAGTCAAGAGAAGAAACGGAAAAAGGAACGGAAACATTTCCGCTCCTTTTTGTCTGAGTCTACATATTCTTCTTGATGCTCTTGATGGCGTTTTTTTCAAGGCGCGAGACCTGCGCCTGCGAGATGCCGATCTCACTCGAGACCTCCATCTGCGTCTTGCCGTCGGAGTAGCGCAGGGCGAGGATCTGGCGCTCGCGCTCGCTCAGGCGCGCCATGGCCTCCTTGAGCGCGATCTGCTCGAGCCAGTCCTCGTCGGTGTTCTTGGTGTCGCGCACCTGATCCATGACGCACACGGCGTCGCCGCCGTCGGAGTAGATGGGCTCAAAGAGCGACACGGGGTCGCATACGGCGTCCATGGCGAAGACGACCTCCTCGCGCCGGATGCCGGGCTCGCACACGAACCGGTCACCCGTGGGCTCGCGCTGCTGCTCGCGCTGGAGCTTTTCACGCGCCTGTAAGACGCGGTAGGCCGTGTCGCGCATCGAGCGGCTGACGCGAATGGAGCTGTTGTCGCGCAGATACCGCCGGATCTCGCCGATGATCATCGGCACGCCGTAGGTGGAAAAACGAACATTCTGCGAAGTGTCGAAGTTGTCGATGGCCTTTAGTAGCCCCACGCAGCCGACCTGAAAGAGGTCGTCCGCGTTTTCCCCTCGGCCGGAAAAGCGCTGGATGACCGACAGCACCAGCCGCAGATTGCCCTCGACGAGCTTTTCGCGCGCGGCTGCGTCGCCGTCCTTTGCGCGATGAAGCAGCGCGTCCGTCTCTGCGGCGGTCAGCGTCGGCAGCTTTGTCGTGTTCACGCCGCAGATCTCCACCTTGCCAAGCATAAAAAGAATCCCCGCCTCCCATGCGTAGTGCTTTCAGTATGTCCGCACGCGGCGGAAACATACGGAACGGGAAGCGGGGATATTTTTTATCGTTCGGCGCGCTTCGATGGACTTTGCGCCCTCAAACGGTTCTCACGCAAGAAGACCGATACAGAATGCAATGATCGCAGCGTTGAAAAAGTCGTTGAAGAGGCCGCCGACCATCGGGATGACGAAGTAGGCCGAGGGAGAGGGACCGTAGCGGCGGGAAACGGCCTGCATGTTAGCCATGGCGTTGGACGTGGCGCCCATGCCGAAGCCGATGAAGCCGGCGGTGATCATCGCGGCGTCGTAATCGTGGCCCATGACCGGGAAGACGACCAGCAGCGAGAAGACGACCATCAGCAGCACCTCGGCGGCGAGGGCGACGATCATCGGCAGCGCCAGGTCGACGAGCTGCCAGAGCTTGAGGCCCGAGAGCGCCATCGAGAGGAAGATCGCGAGGAACATGTTGCCCATCGTGCTGATCTCGGCGGCGGGGAACTCCATGATCTTGAAGTGGTCGATCACGTTGCGCACGACGACGGCCACGAGCATCGAACCGATGTAAATGGGAAAGCTGAAGCCGCAGAGGTTCGTGAGCAGAACGCTGACGACGTTGCCGACGCCGGCGCAGAACATCAGCAGCAGGAAACCGTAGACAAAGTTATTGGCGTGGGTGTTGTAATACGTGTCGTCGACATCCTCTTCCACCGTCTGCTCTGCGAGCTCGTTGCGCAGGTGGTTCTTGACGATGAGCTTGCGGGCGATCGGGCCGCCGAGGAGCGAGCCGAAGATGAGGCCGAACGTCGCCGCCGCGACGGCGACCGTCGTGCCGCCGATGGCACCGGCCGCGTCAAGGTCAGGACCAATACCCGCCGCCGTGCCGGGGCCGCCGATCATCGAGATAGAGCCGCAGGCGAGGCCGTAGAGCGGATCTTTGCCCATGAGCGCCATCACGCCGCTGCCGACGACATTCTGCAAAATGATCATCACAACGCTCAAAATAAGGAGCATGATGACGGATTTGCCGCTCTTGAGCAGCATCGGAATGCTGACGGTGAAGCCGACGGTCGTAAAGAAGAAGATCATAAAGACCGTTTGCAGCGTGTCGTCAAAGGTGATGACCGCCGTGCCCGTGGCATAGAGGATGGTGTTGAAGATCGCGAAGCACAGACCGCCGACCAGGGGAGCGGGGATGCAGAAGCGGCTGAGCACGGGGATCTTCTTCATCAGCACCAGACCGAGGGCGTACATGGCGGCGCCAAGCGCGAGGGCATGGTACATATTGAGCTGGATCTCTGTCATGTGGGGGAACCTCCGTAGAGAAAATTTTCTCTCCGGCATAGCCCGGAGAGAAGTCGCGGGAAATGCGAGGGATAGGACTTCCTGTTCCGGAAATACAATGAAAGGGAACAGGAGGGGATGCGCATGAACTGCCGCTTCGCCGACTTCCGCTGCAAGGAGGTCATCAACATCTGCGACGGCTGCCGCCTGGGCTATGTGGGCGACGTGGAATGCAGGCTGCCGGACGGGCAGCTCACCGCACTCATCATTCCCGGGCCGTACCGCTTTTTCGGGCTGTTCGGCCGGGGAGAGGAATACTGCATCCCATGGGAGTGTATCAAGCAGATCGGGGACGATATCATTCTCATTGACAAGCCCTTTCCGCGCCAGGAGATCCCGCGCAGAGAGCACCGCACGCGCCGCCGCCGGTACTGAAAAGGGCGGCGGACGAAAAGTCCCCCAATAGCAGACCTACCACATTATAAAGATTTTCGACATTTTTGCAAGCCTAAATTTTAGAAAGACATTATTAAAAAAGGAAAATGACAACTTCTGGGTGCAAAATCGCGGGAAAACGACGCGGGAAAGGCGGCAAAAGGAAAAGAAAGCGGGAAAAACACAGGATTTTTCAAAAAGTGCTTGCAATTTTGAAAATAGCGGGGTATAATACCCGGGTATTCCGCATGGAGACCGGACTTCTTGTCTGTGCCATCAGGTTGGCAGGAGGGATGAAGGCTCCAGAGGTAAAACTAAATTTAAAGGAGAAACTACAAGCAATGGCAAACGTCGTATCCATGAAAGCCCTGCTCGAAGCAGGCGTCCACTTCGGCCATCAGACCCGTCGCTGGAACCCCAAAATGGCTCCCTACATCTACACCGAGCGCAACGGCATCTACATCATCGACCTGCAGAAGACCGTCAAGAAGCTCGAGGAAGCCTACAACTTCGTCCGTTCCGTCTCTGAGAGCGGCCAGAACATCCTGTTTGTCGGCACGAAGAAGCAGGCGCAGGAGGCTATCAAGGAAGAGGCTTCCCGCTGCGGCGGCTACTATGTCAACGCTCGCTGGCTCGGCGGTATGATGACCAACTTCAAGACCATGCGTACCCGCGTGGACCGTCTCAACCAGCTCAAGACCATGCAGGCTGACGGCACGTTCGATATGCTTCCCAAGAAGGAAGTCATGAAGCACCTCGCCGAGATCGAGAAGCTCGAGAAGTACCTCGGCGGCGTGAAGGAAATGAAGAAGCTCCCCGGCGCGCTGTTCATCGTCGACACCCGCAAGGAGCGCAACGCCATCGCCGAGGCGCACAAGCTCGGCATCCCTGTCGTCGCTATCGCCGATACCAACTGCGATCCCGACGAGATCGACTACCCCATCCCCGGCAACGATGACGCCATCCGCGCCATCAAGCTCATCTCCTCCGTGATGGCCAACGCCATGATCGAGGGCAAGCAGGGCGAAGAGACCGAGGAGAAGCCTGATTTTCCCAATCAAGCGAGAAAAGAACCTTACGGGGCGAGGCAAAGCCTCGCCCCGTCTCATTTTTACTACACTATTTTTCAGGAGGATATCAGAATGGCTATCACTGCTGCTGTTGTTAACGAGCTCCGCCAGGCCACCGGCTGCGGCCTGATGGACTGCAAGAAGGCCCTCATCGAGTGCGAGGGCGATATGGAAAAGGCCGTCATGTATCTGCGCGAAAAGGGCCTCGCCTCTCAGGCGAAGAAGGCCAGCCGCGTGGCTGCTGAGGGCATGGCTTACGCCACCGTCATCGACGGTGTCGGTGTTGTGGTCGAGGTCAACTGCGAGACCGACTTCGTCGCCAACGGCGAGCCGTTCAACAACTTTGTCAAGGGCGTGGCTGCTGTCGTCGCCAAGGAGAACCCCGCTGACGTCGACGCGCTCATGGGCTGCCCCTGGGTCACCGGCAACGGCACCGTCAAGGATGCGAAGGACGAGCTGTTCCTCGCCATCCGCGAGAACATGAGCATCCGTCGCTTCGCCCGCATCGCTGACGGCTTCTCCGTCCCCTATGTCCACATGAAAGGCAAGATCGGCGTTATCGTCAACCTGACCGTCGAGGGCTGCGACGCCACCGAGATCGGCAAGGACATCGCCATGCAGATCGCCGCGCTCAACCCCCGCTTCTGGGACAAGAGCCAGGTCACGCAGGACGTTCTGGACGAGGAGAAGGAAGTCATGCTCGGCCAGATGGCCAACGATCCGAAGATGGCGAACAAGCCCGATCAGGTCAAGGAAAAAATCGTTATGGGCAAGCTCAACAAGTTCTATGCCGAGAACTGCCTGCTTCAGCAGGCCTTCGTCAAGGACGGCGATGTCTCTGTCGAGCAGTATATGAACAACGCTGCCAAGGCGCTGGGCGGCAAGGTCAGCTTCAACACCGCCGTTCGCTTCGAGAAGGGCGAGGGCATCGAGAAGAAGCAGGAGAACTTTGCGGCTGAGATCGCTTCCATGGTCAACGGCAACAAGTAATTTCCAAATTACAAAATATGATGAAAAGAGGTTCGGCGAAGGCCGGACCTCTTTTTTGTTTCCGCGCGGCAGACAGAATTTTCTGCGAAATAAAAAATTTACAATTTCCTAAGGTGAATATTATTGTGTATATCTTGCATATTCATTTTGACTGGTGTATAATAGACAATGCTAAGCAGCGGCGCAGTATCCTAGTCGGAGCTGCCGTTTCCTAAGAAGGGCCTAAAAATCCTTTAAAGGGCACAACTGTGAAGCCTTTGGTGCCTGCTTCTTACGCCCAGTTTGGGGTGGGTGCTGAAGGGAGGCGAAAGCGAAAGCTGCGCCTGCGGACTCCGGGCGACCCCTAATGGCATGGGGGAACCGACCCTGTTTCTGCGGAGACTCGTTGCTGTGCCGGAGCGGACTCCCGGTTTCGGGTATCGACTTCGGTACGGGACGGGATATGAACCTGCATTGCGGTGCTACCCGGCCTTTGTGCCGCGAACGCTGTGTGCAGCGTAGCCTGCCTTGCGTGGGGAATTCGGATAGGAGAACAACGTACAGACTCCGGCCAAGAGCGAGGTACGATCGCTCCTTGAAATTTTTCCTGCAAAAGAGGATAAGAAACGGCGTGACTCCGGGGTGGAAATCACCTAGGCTGTCGCAAGGGCAGCGAAAGGGTTACAGTGCGGACTAAGTGGCAATCGGGTCCCATGGCCGGCAACACCATGGCGCAGCGCCTAACGGGAAACCGCCTGACCGGCGACGGAAGGCGCGCTGCGGGGAAATCCAACCCGTACCTAAGCCGTAAGATTAACCTTCGGCGTTGCCCTGTTCAGTGTACTATAACAACAAAGCGAGGGATCTACTCTTGAGCGAACGCGACAGGAGCAAGGACAAAAACGGCGGGAAAAAGAAAAGCGGCCGGGGCTGGGCTCTGCAGGTGTTCCTGCTGGCTGTGGTGCTGTCGGCCCTGCTGAGCTTTTTCTCCTCCACCGCTTTGGAGGGGACCGGCTATATCGTGGCGGCGCTGGTGCTGGCCGTGTTCATCGGCCTGGGCCTCGTGTTCGACATGATCGGCGTGGCCGTTACGGCGGCAGACCCCAAGCCCTTCCACTCCATGGCTGCCCACAAGGAAAAGGGCGCGCGGGAAGCCATCCATCTGCTGCAAAATGCCAACCAGGTGTCGTCCGTGTGCAACGACGTGGTGGGCGATATATGCGGCATCGTCAGCGGTTCCACGGCGGCGGTGATCGTCACGCATCTGCAGCGGGACTTCAGCACCTCGTCGGTGCTGATCTCCATCGGAGCCACAGCGCTGATTTCCGGCATTACCATCGGCGGCAAGGCCTTGGGAAAGACCGTGGCCATCAACCAGTGCACCAGCGTGGTGTACCGGGTGGCCCGCATCATGCACGCCCTGCATCTCTCACGCTGAAATGGAGCGATATACTTGATTTTAGACCGCATAGACAGCCCCGCCGATGTGAAGGGGCTCAACGAGAATCAGGCCCGCCAGCTTTGCAGTGAGCTGCGGGGTTTTCTCCTGGATGAGGTATCCAAAACCGGCGGACACCTGGCCTCCAACCTGGGGGTGGTGGAGCTGACGGTAGCCATTCACCGGGTGTTTGACACCGCCGTGGACCGGCTGGTGTTCGACGTGGGGCATCAGTGCTACACCCATAAAATTTTGACCGGCCGGCGCGAGCAGTTTTCGTCTCTGCGCCAGTACGGCGGCCTCTCGGGCTTTCCCAAGCCGCGCGAGAGCGGGCATGACGCCTTTATCGCGGGACATGCCTCCAACTCCGTCTCCGTCGCGCTCGGCATGGCGCGGGCGCGGACGCTGCAGCATCAGGATTATTCCGTACTGGCGCTGATCGGCGACGGCGCGCTCTCCGGCGGCCTTGCCTATGAGGGACTCAACAACGCGGGCGCGAGCGGCAACGGCATGTCGATCGACGGCAATGTCGGCGCGGTGAGCGAGCATCTGGGACTTTTGCGCTCGAAGCCTGCGTACTATGAATTCAAAAAAGCCTATCGTGATCTGCTCGACCGCAACGCGGTCGGCCGCGCGGTGTATGATTTTAACCATCATCTGAAAACGAACGTCAAAAAGGCGCTGCTGCCGAATTCGACGATGTTCGAGGACATGGGCTTTACCTACCTCGGCCCCGTGAACGGACACGACGTGGGGCAGCTCACCAACACGCTCAAATGGGCGAAGGACTTGAACTGTCCGGTGCTCGTGCATGTGCACACGAAAAAGGGCAAGGGCTACCCGCCCGCCGAGCGCGAGCCGGAGCGCTATCACGGTGTCGGCAAATTTGACCCGCGGATGGGCGTGCCGCGCGAGCATAAGCGAGATTTTTCCGCGGTGTTCGGCGACGAACTCTGTAAGCTCGCAAAAAATGACGAAACGATCTGCGCTATCACCGCCGCAATGCGCGACGGTACTGGCCTGCACGATTTTTCCGAGCAGTATCCCGTGCGCTTTTTTGACGTCGGCATCGCCGAGGGACATGCCGTGGCGATGGCCGCGGGCATGGCCAAGCAGGGGCTCACGCCGGTCGTGGCGATCTATTCGAGCTTTTTGCAGCGCGCCTACGACCAGCTCATCCACGACACGGCGCTCTCCGACCTGCATGTTGTCTTCGCGGTCGACCGCGCGGGCATGGTCGGCGCGGACGGAGAGACGCATCACGGCATTTTCGATGCGACATTCCTCTCGGAAATTCCGAATATGACGGTGCTGTGTCCGTCGAACTTTGCAGAGCTGCGCACGATGCTTGACCGTGCGGTGAACGAGATCAAGGGCCCCGTCGCCATCCGCTATCCGCGCGGCAGCGAGGGAAATTATAAGGAAGACAGCGGGCGGCAGAACCTTGTCGTGCTGCGCGAGGGAGAGGACATCACCCTCTGCGCCTACGGCACGATGATCAACAATGTGCTCGACGCGGCGGAGATCCTGCACAAGCAGGGGATCGAGGCACGCGTTGTAAAGATCAACGCCATCTCGCCGCTCTATGACCGCGACATGCGCGAGGTCATCGGCAAAACAAAGGCGATGCTGGTCGCCGAGGAGTGCGCGGGCGTCGGCTGCATGGGCCAGCGCATGGCGGCCATTCTGGGCTGGAACAAAATTTCGTCCGAACGGCTGGAGCTGTGCAACCTCGGCAAGGCGTTTCCCGCGCAGGGAACAGTGGAGGAGCTGTACCGCGAGTTCGGGCTGGACGCGGAGTCGCTGGCAAAAAAGGCTGCGGAGGTGCTGCAATGAGCAATAAAACAAGACTGGACTTGCTGCTCGTTGAACGCGGGCTGGAACAGACCCGCCAGCGCGCGCAGGCGATGATCATGAGCGGGCTCGTCTTTGTGGACGGGCAGCGCGTGGATAAGGCGGGCACTGCCGTGCCGAACGACGCGCAGATCGAGGTGCGCGGCAACACGCTCCGATATGTGAGCCGCGGCGGCCTCAAGCTCGAAAAGGCGATGACGACGTTCGGCCTCAAGCTGGACGGCTGTATCTGTGCCGATATCGGCGCTTCGACCGGCGGCTTTACCGACTGTATGCTGCAAAACGGCGCGACAAAGGTCTACGCCGTCGACGTCGGCTACGGACAGCTCGATTGGAAGCTCCGCTCCGACGAGCGCGTTGTGTGCATGGAACGCACGAACGCGCGCTATCTCGACCGCGACCAGATTCCTGACGAGCTGGATTTTGCCAGCATCGACGTGTCGTTTATTTCGCTGAAATTGATCCTGCCTGCGGTGCACCGCGTCTTAAAAGAGGGCGGACATGTCGCCTGCCTCATCAAGCCCCAGTTTGAGGCGGGACGCGAAAAGGTGGGGAAAAAGGGCGTCGTCCGCGACCCGGACGTACACCTTGAGGTGCTGGAAAACTTCCTGACACATGCAAAGGATTCTGGCTTTACAGTGCTTGATATCACATTCTCTCCTATTCGCGGACCCGAGGGAAACATCGAATACCTCGGGTATCTCGAAAGCGGCGATTGGGTGGAGAAGACGTTTGACCTCCATGGTCTTGTGGAGCAGTCACACGCGGCGCTCGACCACGGGAAGGAGGGCGCGGGATGCTGAGAAAAGTCATCTTATGCCCGAATCCCTACCGCGACGCGCAGCTTCGCGTCGCGAAGGAGGCCAAGCGCGTGCTCGACGAGGTTGGCTGCCCGAATGTCGTGTGCCTGCCGTTTCGCAATCAGGAGCCGCCGGAGGGCTACGGGCTCAACATTGAGCCGCTTCAGCAGGAGATCCGCGGTGCGGACATGATCATCGCGTTTGGCGGCGACGGTACGATCCTGCACCTTTCCAAAACCGCCCAGCACCGGAATGTCGCGGTGCTGGGC
>OGHD01001307.1_pt1 | contig 10555 bp, 10 predicted proteins | sample 1571341 | NCBI WGS metagenome assembly OGHD01 (sample SAMEA2582026, study PRJEB24529) | metagenome | biome: Human gut stool | place: China | collected 2011 | reverse complement strand
AAATGTCCCAGATCCAGATCGGTCTCCGTGCCATCCTCCGTGACGAATACTTCGCCGTGCTGTATCGGGTTCATGGTGCCGGGATCAATATTAATATATGGATCAAATTTCTGCATGGTTACTTTGTAACCTCTTGCTTTTAACAGTCTTCCCAGGGAAGCTGCGGTAATTCCTTTTCCCAGACCGGATACGACTCCTCCGGTCACAAACACGTACTTTACTGCCATAATTTTCTCCTCCTTTTGATATACAAGAAACAATTTATAAAATAAAAAGAGCGAGAAACTCCCCTTGGGGAGCGCCTTCGCTCAATAACTGCCATAATTTATAATAGAATGACAAAATGTTTAGTTGTGATACAGCTTCTGGTTCTGATAATGAGGTTCGCATGTCAGGTTCACACCTAACTTGCGGAAGGTATTCATGTCGATCTGGGACAGGATCACGCTGGAGTGCACTTCGGAACCTTTCAGGGGAGAAAAAGGCCTGGCTCAAGAAGGAGACAGGCGTCTCCCTCGGCTCCGATGCCTTCTTCCCGTTCGGCGACAACATCGAGCGCGCCCACAAGAGCGGCGTGACCTACGTCGCCCAGACCGGCGGCTCCATCCGCGACGACAATGTCATCGAGACGGCCGACAAATACAACATGACGATGGCCATGACGCACATTCGCCTGTTCCATCACTGATCCACCAAATATCGACAGCAAAAATCCCGGCGCATTTCCGCCGGGATTTTTATTTTGCTTCATGATAAAGGATATCAATATGCTATACATTATAAATTTTTAGTATTTTATGTTTCTGAAAAATAAGTGTATAATATACCTAAAGGATAATAAATATTGAGACGAAGTGAGTATCAAAATGTGATAAACGTCACTTAGGCGTTCTCCGCTACACGAGCATATTCCCTTCATCCTTGAATAGAAAGGCGGGATCGGACATGAAAGAACGGCCGCGTGTCGTCATCCTCGGTGGAGGTATCGGCGGCATCAAAGCAGCGCAGCAGCTGGCCAATCAGCCGGTGGATGTGCTGATCATCGATCACAACAACTACCAAGTCTTCCAGCCGCTCCTTTATCAGGTAGCGACGTCGATGCTCTCGACGGATGAGGTCGTCTACCCCATTCGTGGTTTCTTCAAAAAAGCAAATAACGTGGATTTCCTTTTAGCAGAAGTCCGCGGCATCCAGCCAGAAGCAAAGATTATCAAGACGAGTCACGGGGATGTTCCCTACGACTATCTCATCATCGCTCTTGGCTCGACGCCAAATTTCTTTGGCAATAAAGAAGTAGAACGAAACGCATTCCCATTGAAGACCCTGCAGGACGCCATCCGCATCCGCAGCCATCTCTTGAGTGTCTTTGAAGAAGCTTCTGCTGAACCAGACCCTGAAAAGCGCAAGGCTCTGCTGACCTTTGTCTTTGTCGGCGCTGGCCCGATCGGTGTTGAAGGGGCAGGCGGCGTATCCGAGCTCGTTTACGATGTCCTGCAGAAAGAGTTTCACCATATTGACTTTGATGAAGTCAGCATCCATCTGATTGGTGCCGATCCATGCGTGCTCAGCATGATGTCCGAAAAGCTCCGTATAGAGACGCTCAAGGTCCTGCAGAAAAAACGCATTGACGTACAGTGCTCCATGCTCGTGACAGACTACGACGGGGAGACGCTTTCCTACCGTCCGATGAAGGCGCCCAAAGATGCGCCGTGCTCCACGCTCAAGGCGAAAACGGTTGTCTGGTCGGCAGGTGTGCGCCCTGTGGACTGTCTCAGCAGCTTTTCCTGCGAAAAAGACCGCGGCAAACGCCTGCTCATCGATGATACGATCCGTGTTCCAGGCATGCAGGATATCTTTGCTATCGGGGACTGCTCAAGCTACACGCCGCCCGGTGAACAGCGTCCTCTGCCGACGCTTGCCCCCGTTGCGCTGGCGGAAGGAGAGCTCGCCGCCAAGAACATCCTGCATGATGTACGCGGGGAAGAGATGGAACATCTCCATTACAAGAGCAAAGGCGTCATGGCCATCATCGGCAACAGTGAAGCTGTCATGGAAGCAGGCCCTCTGCGTGGCCGCGGCTTTCTCGCCTGGTCGGCCTGGCTCTGGATCCATCTGCTCACGAAAGCAGGGTTCCATGCCAATATCACCGTCACGTTTAAATGGATCTTCAATTATCTCTCGGGGACACGCCTTGGCCGCCTGATCACTCGTCCTGAGTTGAAAGGCCTGCCTGAATCCATAAAAAATGCTCCGGGAGCAAGAGATGCCGGAGTAGAGAAACAGGCGTCGTAATGCATGTAAAGCAAAAAGCTATTACATAAAGAAACTTTACCTTTTAGTCCAGATATATAGGAGGGATTCGCATGATTCCAGAAACGAAACTGAACAGCCAGTATGGCCTTTTCATCGACGGGGCCTGGCGTCCGTCAGCCGATGGCAAGACATTTGATTCTTTTTGCCCTGCGACTGGTGACAAGCTCGCCAGTTGCGCAGAAGCTACACAGCAGGATGTCGATGCTGCCGTAGACGCAGCTTGGAGAGCCTTTGCCACGTGGAAGAAGACCACAGTCAAGGAGCGTGCTGCCCTTCTCAACAAGATTGCCGAAATCATCGACGCACATACGGACGAGCTTGCTCTCATCGAGACCCTCGACAATGGCAAGCCCATCCGCGGCACATCGATGCTCTTTGTCTCGCGGAGGAAGGCACCGCCACGATGCTCGATAATACGACCATGAGCATCATCCTGCGTGAACCGATCGGCGTTGTCGGCCAGATTGTACCGTGGAACTTTCCCTTCCTCATGGCCGCGTGGAAACTTGCACCGGTGCTCGCCAGCGGCTGCTGCACGGTCCTGAAGCCGTCAAAGACGACCTCCCTTTCCGTGCTGTACTTCGCCGATCTCATCAAGGATGTCCTGCCGCCAGGTGTATTCAACGTCATCACGGGCGCAGGCTCAAAAGCCGGCCAGTACATGCTCGACCACAAGGGCTTCTGCAAACTGGCCTTCACAGGTTCAACGGAAGTCGGTCTTTCCGTTGCCAAAGCTGCGGCCGAAAAACTCATTCCGGCCACGCTTGAGCTCGGCGGCAAATCCGCGAACATCTTCTTCGCGGACTGCAACCTCGAACAGGCTTATGATGGTGCCCAGCTCGGCATCCTCTTCAATCAGGGGCAGGTCTGCTGCGCTGGTTCGCGCATCTTCGTTCAGGAAGATATCTATGACGAATTTGTAGCAGAACTCGTCAAACGCTTCAACAAAGTCAAGATTGGCCTGCCGTGGAAGGAAGATACGCAGCTCGGTGCGACGATCTATAAAGCTCAGCTCGATAAGGTTCTCTCCTATGTCGAACTCGCTAAAGAAGAAGGTGCGACCATCGCCTGCGGCGGTGAGCAGGCAACTGACGGTGCGCTCAAGAACGGCATCTTCATGAAGCCGACGCTCATCACAAATGCTACGAACGACATGCGCGTCGCCCGCGAAGAGATTTTTGGACCTGTCGCCGTCGTCATCAAGTTCAAGACGGAAGAAGAAGTGATCAAGATGGCCAACGACAGCGATTACGGCCTTGGCGGCGCTGTCTGGACACAGGATATCAACCGTGCCTTCCGTGTTGCTAGCTCCATCGAGACGGGCCGCGTCTGGGTCAACACGTACAACCAGATTCCTGAAGGCTCGCCGTTCGGCGGCTACAAGCAGTCCGGTATCGGACGTGAGACGCACAAAGTCATCCTCGAGCACTATACGCAGATGAAGAACATCCTCATCAATCTCTCGGGACAGCCGTCCGGCTTCTACCCGCAGAAATAAAACACACCACTCCTTGGCTTACCACATTCCCATCCTACTTTTCCTCACATACAGCAAAAGGCTGCCGCAAGTCCGGCAGCCTTTTTCATGTCCAGAAGCCGCATAGGATCAAAACGCCCTGTACCTTACAGATTAGATTATTACAAAATTCTTGCTTGTTTTCTCATTTGCGATACAATAAAAGAAAGACACAAATACACGTGAGATACGAGAAATGAGGCGATTTTGATGTTCCAGAAAATCGGTGTACTGGCCATGGTGCCCGTACTCGTCGCAGCAGCTCCTGCCTATGCCGAATGGCACGGCAATGCCCATATCGAGACGGTCGAGGTGACGGGCAGTTATCTGACGGATGACACCTCCGAGGCCGGGCTCAAGAAGGCCCGCGAAGAAGCACACAAGGATGCCCTGCGCCTCGCAACGGAGAAGGCCGGCGTCTTTGTCCAGAGCTATTCCAAGACGCACAATCAGGTGCTTACCGAGGATGAGATTCAGTCCATATCCGGCAACATCCTCGCCGTCCAGAATGAGTCGTATGCGACGAGTAAGACGAGCGACGGCTACACGCTCGTCACCTGCCATCTGACGGCCTACATCCAGCTCGACCAGGTCGACCTCAACCAGGCCATCCAGCAGATCAACATCGAGGGCGAGAACCGGGAGCTCAAGGCCGTCATCGAAGGCCTCAAGCACAGCCAGGGCAAGGCAGGTGAGCTGCCATACGGCACGGCCTACTTCCAGAAATTTGCCCAGAACAGCTCCCTGCTCAAGAAGGTCTGTGACGTAGGCTACGATGTCGACAGCGTGAGCTACGACAAAGCGACGGGCCTGATCCGCTACAACCGGTTCACGAGAGCCGTGGACGATGATCAGCTCTATGCCTTCCACGTCGAGCTCTCCTATCCGGATAACACCGAGCGCATCTACAAGATCACAAAGATCACCGAGAAACCGTTCCAGGCCACCGAGTTGAAGTTCAAGAACGCGCGCGAGACCATGCTGCCGATTGCCACCTACTCCACCGACGATTACTACCGCCGCCTGGTCTGCAAGCAGCTGCAGCTTCCCGAGTACGCCCATCTCAAGCAGCCAGGCTGGGGCTCGATCCCTCTGCTCGAACCGCCGCTCTACACCGATAAGCTCAACATGAAGCGCATCGATGGCATGCTCTACTGCTCGCTGGCCGACACTGAGGACGGCCTCGCCAACCTGCTCTTCCCGAGTTTTGCCGTCCGCTACGACCCGCAGCGCAAAGTCCTCGAAGAGGCCGATATCCTCTACACCGACAGCTGGATCCCCGCGAGGACGGAGTATCTTGCCGCCATCCCCTATCTCGATTTTCTCTACCACGACGGTGACTTAGAGAATCCATAATCCCCCATCTGCCACTGCGATCATCTTCAAGGCCCCAGCCAAACAAAATTGGCTGGGGCCTTTCTCATGCCTGTTCTTCCCAATTCACCTTGTATTGCAAATTTGTTCATTTTTATCTTTACATTTGTTCCAATAAGTGGTATGATAAATCATGTCAGAACAATAGAAATTGATTTATAGGAGGATAAAAATGGAACTCGCAAAATTCATCGATCACACGTATCTCCAGCCGGATGCCCAGAAGAAGGACATCGACAATATCCTCGCTGAGGCAAAGCAGTATCATTTCGCTTCGGTCTGCATCAGCCCGATCTGGGTCTCCTATGCCCATAAAGAACTGGCCGGCTCTGGTGTCAACGTCGTCACGGTCATCGGCTTCCCAGAAGGCGCTACACCGACTTCCGTCAAGGCATTCGAAACCAAGCAGGCCATCGCTGATGGTGCCGACGAAGTCGATATGGTCATCCCGATTGGTTTCCTCAAGGATGGAGAATATGATTATGTAGAAAAAGACATCCGTGCAGTCGTAGAGGCCGCACAGGGCAAGACGACGAAGGTCATCATCGAAGCATGCCTGCTGACGGATGCAGAAAAGGTGAAGGCTTGCGAGCTCGCCAAGAAAGCTGGCGCTGACTTCGTCAAAACTTCGACGGGCTTCTCCAAATGGGGCGCTACAGTCGAAGATGTCAAGCTCATGCGCAAGACCGTTGGGCCGGACATGGGTGTCAAGGCATCGGGCGGCGTCCGCGACCGCAAGGAAGCCGAAGCCATGGTAGCCGCCGGCGCCAACCGCATCGGCACGAGCCACGGTGTCGAGATCATGCAGGGTTGATTCTCTGAAAATCCATGATTATATCAGAATAGGAGGAAAGAAAACATGGCAAAGTGGATCCAATATGATAATGGCTATCTCAATAAGACCCCAATCTTTCAGTTCATTCTTCTTTCCTGCCTGTTCCCCTTATGGGGAGCAGCAGCAAGCTTGAATGATGTATTGATTACGCAATTCAAGAGTGTCTTTGATTTAAGTGACTTCGCCAGCGCCCTTGTCCAGAGTGCATTTTACGGCGGCTATTTTTTAATCTCTATTCCTGCTTCGATGGTCATCAAGAAAACGACTTATAAGACAGCCATTCTCTGTGGCCTGATTTTCTACATTGTCGGCTGCTCACTCTTCTTCCCTGCATCTCACATGGCTACGTACACCATGTTCCTCGCAGCTGTATTTGCCATCGCCATCGGCCTTGGCTTCCTAGAAACTGCTTCGAACACCTACAGTACTATGCTTGGACCGGAGAAATATTCGACCTTGCGCCTGAACATCAGCCAGACGTTCTACCCCATCGGTGCTGCAGCAGGCATCCTGCTCGGTAAATATCTGATTTTTGAAGACGGCCAGAGCATGGCTGCACAGATTGCCAGCATGACCGCAGAAGAAGCGCATGCCTATCGCCTTGATATGTTGATGAATACACTCGAACCTTACCGTGTCCTCATCATCGTGCTCTTAGCTGTTCTTCTTCTCTTTGCCCTGACGAAATATCCATCTTGCAAACCAGTCGCCCCCAAGGATGCACCAAAGGCAGAAGATCCCAGCATTGGCGAAACGCTGCGTTATCTTGTCGGCAACCACAAATTCAAGAAGGGCATCGCTGCGGAATTCCTTTATGTCGGCATGCAGGTAGCTGTCTGGTCTTTCACCATCCGCCTGGCTCTGACAATGGATGCCTCCATCAATGAGCGCATGGCCGCCAATTTCATGGTCATCAGCTACGCTTGCTTCTTTGTCGGCAAATTCATCGCCAACTTCCTTCTCGCACGTTTCTCCACGAATAAAGTACTCGTTGCCTACTCCGTCATCGGCTGCCTTCTGGTACTCTATGTTTCCTTTATCCCAAGCTTCACGGCGGTCTATGCCGCTGTCGCGATCAGCATCCTGATGGGTCCTTGCTGGGCTACCATTTACGGTGAGACGCTCAAAACGGTCGACAAAAAGTACACGGCTACGGCCGGCGCTGTCTTGGTCATGTCCATCATCGGTGGTGCCATCGTTCCGGCAATCCAGGGATACGTCTCTGATATAACTGGATCCATGCAGTTTTCGTTCATTGTCAACTTCTTCTGCTTCCTCTATGTCGGCTTCTACTTCTATCAGAAGTACCGTGCTGAATCAAAAGTCGGTCAAGATGCCAATACGATGCTCGCACAAAAATAATTTCATGGTTGTCAATCGATTTGTATAGGAGGTCTTTTCCATGTCTATTGCTACCAAAATTTGTCTGAATAAATCGTATTTCAAGGAAAATATAACAACAATCCTAGAGAATGATGATTTCAAGGTGACCTTGTTCCGTTATCCTTCCGGCATTGAATCCGTAAAGATAGCGAATGCAAAGGGATATGTGGAATTACTCCCCTACATGGGACAGATTATCTGGGATGCTGAATTCAATGGCATCAGCCTGCGCCTCAAGAACATCTTCAAGGAACCAAAACCAGCAACATGCATCGTTGACACATACGGTTGCTTCGCTTTCCATTCCGGGTTACTGGCCAACGGCTGCCCTGGCCCTGAAGATACACATCCCATGCATGGCGAGTTCTCCTGTGCCAAGATGGATGAAGCGTGGCTTGAGATCAGTGAGGACACGGTATCGCTCGTCAGCAAGTACGAATATTGCCAGGGCTTCGGCTATCATTACATCGCACAGCCAAGTGTCTCCCTGAAAAAAGATGCCACCCGTTTCACCATCCACATGGAAGTCACGAATCTCACCTGCACAGAGATGCCTCTGCAGTACATGTGCCATATGAACTATGCTTATGTTGATCAGGGACGCATTTCCTCCAACATCCCTGCCACGGCATTCAAACTGCGCGAATCCATCCCGTCGCATGTCCATCCAACTGAAAAATGGCTTGCTTACAATGAAGAGATCAAAAAACTGCAGAAGGAAGGGCGCAGCTTAGAGGTTCTCGACCAGCCTGATATGTACGATCCTGAAATCGTCTTCATGGCAGACCATATCGACCAGTATGCCCCGAATGTCACGGTGGAGATTGATTCTCCGAAAGGCTATGGCTTCCGCACAGATTTCTCCACAAAAGACTTCACCAGCGCTACCCGCTGGATCATGAAGAACGACGACCTTCAGGTAGCCGCTTTTGTCCTGCCTGCCACCTGCCGTCCGGAAGGCTTCCTCGCAGCCAAGAAAGCTGGCACGCTTCTCTACTTGAAGCCCAATGAAAAGAAAACCTTCACGGTACTGACCGGACTGAAATGACACCATCAAGAAAGGAAGCATTCCCATGAAAATAGCAGTAATCGGGTCCAATATGGTCGACCTGACCTCATATATCACACGCATGCCTGTGCTCGGCGAAACGCTGGAAGCTCCTGACTTTTCAATGGGCTGCGGAGGCAAAGGCGCGAATCAGGCCGTTGCAGCCGCAAAATACGGCGCCGATGTCCTGATGATGACAAAAGTCGGTGATGATGCCTTTGCAGATAATACCATCGCTAACTTCCAGAAAGCTGGTATCGACACAAAATATGTGCAGAAAGTTCCTGGTGTATCCAGTGGCGTTGCACCAATCTTTGTTGACAAAAGCGGACAGAACAGCATCTTGATCATTAAGGGTGCCAATCAATACCTGTTGCCCAAAGACATCGATGACGCAGAAGAAGATCTCAAGAACTGCCAGCTAATCATCCTACAGTTAGAGATTTCTCTGGAAACCGTATATTACGCCATCGACTTCGGTAAAAAACACGGAATCCCAGTATTGTTAAATCCTGCACCAGCAACAAAGGAGTTACTCATAGACAAGGCTTGCCAATGTGACTTCTTCATGCCGAACGAAACAGAGTTAGCCATCTTGACAGAGATGCCAGTCTCGACACTAGATGAAGTGGAAGCCGCGGCTAAGAGTCTTGTCGATCGAGGCCTGAAAAATGTCATCGTCACCATGGGGTCTCATGGATCCATGTGGATCAGCAAAGAAGGAAAGCATCTCGTAAAGCCATTCAAAGTCAATGCCATCGATACGTCTGGTGCTGGAGATGCCTATATCGGCTGCTTTGCTTGCTGCTATGTGCAGACTGGCGACATCCTCTCCTCGATGAAGACAGCCAGTGCCTTTGCTGCACTCAGCGTCACGAAGCGCGGTACGCAGAAGTCCTATCCTGAAAAAGAAGATGTACTGAAATTGCTCAAGGAGTAAGTCCTATCTACATCTGAAAAATGGCTCTCCTCATTTCATCAAGGAGAGCCATTTTTCTATGCCCATTATTTGAACCATCAGCAACATCCGATATATAATAGGTTCAGATAGAAGCTTTACCGGGAATGTATGGGGAGATGAGGATATGGATCAAGATAAAGATCGGCTGAGCATCGATGCTGCCAGACTATATTATGAATCCGATATGAGCCAACAGAAAATAGCCAATGAGCTTGGCATATCGCGACCTTCTGTTTCACGTTTATTGCAATATGCTAAGGACAGGGGCTTTGTTCAGATCAAGATCATCGATCCTACCGAACGGGGTCTTTCTCTGGCTGATGAACTGTGTCAGAAATACAATCTGAAGACTGTGAAGATAGCAAACGCACCGCTCAACGATAACCGAGAAATAAAAAAAGCCATCGGTCTAAAAGCTGCTGAATATCTATATGATATCGTCAAGGATCACGACATCATCGGTATAGGATGGGGCTCTTCCCTTTATCAAATGGCCCAGGATCTCAAGGCAAAGCCAGTCAAAGATGTACAAGTCGTACAGTTGAAAGGCGGCATCAGCTACTCAAAGCTCAACACCTATGCGCATGAGATTGTCACACTTGTCGCTCGGGCCTTTTCCACCACAGGAATCTTCCTGCCCATTCCTGTCATGTTCGACAATATGGAAGTAAAGCGCTTAGTCGAGCATGACAAATACGTAAAGAACATTCTCGACATGGGCAAACGAGCGAATATCGCAATCGTGACGGTCGGTCCAGCCACAGATGAATCCATCCTCTTCCATCTCGGTTACTACATCAACAAAAAAGACCGAGAGATCTTGAGCCAACAGGCTGCTGGCGATCTCTGCTCCCGCTTCTACGACGACGACGGAAAGATTGTCGATGAAGAGCTCGATAACCGTACGGTCGGCATACGGCTCGATGAATTTCAAAACAAGGAAACGCGCATCCTTGTTGCCGGGGGCAAAGAAAAGCTCCGGGCCATCCATGCAGCGCTCAAAGCTGGTTATATGAATGTATTGATCACCGATCAATATACAGCCCTCGCCTTAAAAGAAATGAACTGAAAACGAAAATAGGCGTCGATGTTTCACGTGAAACATCGACGCCTATTTTTGATTTC
>OGHD01001298.1_pt1 | contig 10592 bp, 12 predicted proteins | sample 1571341 | NCBI WGS metagenome assembly OGHD01 (sample SAMEA2582026, study PRJEB24529) | metagenome | biome: Human gut stool | place: China | collected 2011 | reverse complement strand
CTGGAGGAATACGGCTATAAACGCACCGCGTGGGTACTTGCCAATACCTTGCATGAACTCAAGTGGGATGGTCGCTTCAGCCCCGCCAATAAGCAGTGGGCTGAGCGGCGCTACATTCCGCAGGATGAGCGTCACAATGCCGAGATCACTGTTCGGAGCCACCCCGCCGTGCTGGATGGCTTCGTCAGTCTCTACCGCAAGGCGGTGCAGGCGTTAAATCTCTTCGGTGCGGAGCATTGCGTCGGTGACCGCGCCGAGCAGGACTTCACCGGCAAGGTGCTGGTGCTGTCGCCGGATACGCTGAAGGAATCCTGCTGGAGTCAGGCGGATCAACTCTGGTATGCCCATGACGGCTTTGGCTGCAGGCCCCATGCCATTGGCCGCTCGGTGCGCTGCACCTGTCTGGGTGACGGCGAGACGACACGCTGGAATCGACACGAGTTCATCGGCGTTCTGGACGAAAAATCCCTGCCCGACTGGGCGCGGGAGAAGCTCATGGAGCTGACCGCACCACGGCAGGAGGAACCGGCAGCAGGTGAGATGAAGCTGGAATGATCGGAGGTGAAATAAGTGCAGAGCATCTTCATTGATAACCATGACCGCATCCTCTATTACAGCAATCCTGCCGGATACATCGCGGAAAAGGAGGCGGTGGTGGATACCATGTTCCAAACGCAGGAGCTGGAGCGTTTTCTGCAAAAGCAGTCGCTCACCATCCGCTGGGAGGACGGTGTCTATGACCGCCTCCTGCTGGGGCAGAGGGGCGGCCGCTTCGACCCGGAGGCTCCGCCTCTGAAAAGCTGCCGTGTGTGGCAGCTCACGCGGGACAGTCCCATCAATATGCGCTTCATCCCGTATGAAGCCCTGCTGGAGCGTTTCGGACAGCCCGACCGTAAGCACTACGAAACCGTCTATGACGGTCTGGTCGGGACCAATGACCCAGAGGAGATCTACACGCTCTTCCGCGACCCGGTTCCCGGCTACGACGGCAGACCCATCGGCATCTCGGATGTGCTGGAGCTGTACGACGCCGACGGCAGCGAGTTCTACTACTGCGACCGTGTCGGCTTCCGGCAGATCGAGTTCGCACCCCAGCAGGAAATGGATCTGTGTCCGTGAACTGAGCACCCGGCCGGGTGCTTTTTTCATATCCAAATCAGAAAAGGAGGAATCCCAATGCCCAAAGCCCAAACCAAGGCAACAGCGCCCACCCCTACACCGGATACCCCGCTCCCCGTGGAGTACGCCGTGCGCATCTATCCCGTGAAGGACAGCAAGTACACTCTCGCCAACGCCAATGTGGACATCAACGGCGTATTCGCCATTCGCGGCGTGAAGGTCATCCGCGGCGAGAAAGGCCCCTTTGTCGCCATGCCGCAGTACAAGGACAGCCATGGGGACTACCGCGACATCTGCTTCCCCTGCACGAAGGAGGCTCGCCAGCAGTTCAACGATGCGGTGCTGAACGCCTACGAGCAGTCGCTCCGCCAGGCCCAGCAGCCGGACAATGCTCCCGCCGCGGAGCAGGTCATGTAAGCCACCCACAACATAAAACATATAACTTGGAGGAAATTATCACATGAAGAAGTTTATCAAGAACACCGCCAATTCCATCCGCACCAAGGCCATCCGCCTTGCCGCCACCCGCCGCTCCGGTGAGGGCTACATCGACACCGCCGTCAAGATCCTCATCGCCGTGGTGCTGGGCGCGCTGCTGCTGGCGGGCCTCTACGCTTTGTTCGGCGATGTGGTCATGCCCACGCTGAACCAGCGTATCAAGGATATGTTCAACTACGCCGGCGCGCTGGGCGGCTGATCCGTGGCATCCGTCCTGCAGGGGACGCTGTTCCTCATCGGACTTATGAGCGCGGCATGGACGGATCTCCGGCGCAGGCAGATCTATGACCTTTCCGGTATCGTCATCGCAGGGGCGGGGCTGATTTCCTTCAGCCCCGCCCGGCTTCTCGGCCTGGCGCTGGCCGTCCCATTTTGGCTGGCAAGCCGGAGAGGACGCGGCGGCATGGGAGATGCGCTGCTTATCGCCGCCTCCGGTTTTCTGCTGGGCTTTCTGCGCGGAGTCGCCGGACTGGTGCTGGCACTGGTGCTGTACTGCCTTTTCTACCTTGCAATAGCCGCCCTGCACAAGATCCGCAGGCAAGAGCGTCCACCGGAGAGCTATCCATTCGCGCCATTTCTTGCAGTGGGCTTCTTTACCGCATATATCATCTAAGAATAAGGAGGACTTGCTCCATGAGTATTTTCAAAAACCGCACGGTCATCGGTGTCATCTGCATTCTGCTGGCGCTGGTGATCTGCTTCGGCATCACGCCGCTGTTCAATCAGAGCATCAGCCAGAAGGCGGAGATCGTCCGCGTCACAAAGGACATTCACGCCGGTGAGCTCATCACCAGGGACATGGTCACCACGGCCGAGGTCGGCTCCTTCAATCTCCCCTCCGGTATCCTGCGTGAGAAGGACAATGTAGTGGGCAAATACGCCAAGGCGGATCTTGCCGTTGGCGATTATATTCTCGCTGCCAAGCTCTCGGACGCGCCTGCCGCCGAGAATGCGTATCTCTATAATCTGGATGGCACGAAGCAGGCCATCTCCGTCACCATCAAGAGCTTCGCCACAGGACTGTCCGGCAAGCTCCAGAGCGGCGACATCGTATCGGTCATTGTGGCGGACTACCCGGAGGACGGCGAAACCACCATCCCCGCCGAGCTGCAGTATGTGGAGATCATCTCTGTTACCGCCAGCACCGGCTATGACGCCAATACCGGTGAAGCAAAGGGTGACGAGAAGGAGCTGCCCTCTACCGTGACCTTCCTCGTTCTGCCGGAGCAGGCCAAGGTGCTGGCAGAGCTGGAGCAGGTCGCCAAGCTCCACCTGGCTCTCGTCTACCGCGGCACGGCAGACGGTGCAAGGCAGTTCATCGAGGCGCAGGACGCGCTCATTGAGGAGCTGTACGCAGAGCCGGAGGAAGATCCCATTGAGGAGGGCGAAGCTGCCGATCCTACCGCAGAAATGCCGGAGAGTGAGGTGACAGGATGAATTTCAGAAAGGCCAGCATCTTTCAGCGCGACACAGAGAAGCCGGAGGAGCAGAATGACAGCGGCGGTATGCTGGCGGTCTGGGGCAGCCCCGGCAGCGGAAAGACAATAACGGCGGTAAAAATCGCAAAAATGCTCTCCGCCAGGAAGAAAAATGTCATCCTTCTGCTCTGTGACATGGCCGCACCCATGCTGCCGTGCATCTGTCCCGCGGACGCTCTGGAGAGCAATGGCTCTCTTGCCGGCGTCCTGGCAGCCGCCCGTATCAGCGAGAACCTCATCAAGCATAACCTTGTCACCTTTAAGCGCAACAGCTGCCTTGCGGTATTGGGGCTGCTCGAACGGCAGAACGAGTACAGCACTCCGCCCTTTACGCAGAAGCAGGTGGTAGAGCTGCTGGACGGCCTGCGTCAGATCGCACCCTATGTCATCGTGGACTGCGGCAGCTACATTGCCAACGACATCCTCTCCGCCGTGGCGCTGATGGAGGCGGACAGTATCCTGCGCCTTGCCAACTGCGACCCCAAAAGCGTCAACTACTTTGCAAGTCAGCTCCCTCTGCTGGACGGGCCCGAGTGGGACATGGACAAGCAGTATAAGGTGGCGTCCAATGTGAAGCCCTATCAGGCGGCGGATCACATCGGCAAGGTGCTGGGCGACACGGCCTTCGTGCTGCCCTATTCGCAGGAGCTGGAGGAGCAGTATCTGGCGGGCAACCTTCTTGCCGACCTCGTCCTCAAGGACAGCCGCCCCTTCCGCAAGGAGTTAGAGCGTATCATTGCGGAGGTGTTTTAATATGGCTCTTGGCGAAAAGCGAAACGGATCGGTCTTTGCCACAGCTGCACAGCGGCGGGATGCGGCGGAATATCAGGTCACCTCGGAGCCGGAGGTCGTCCCTGTAGTGGTGGATGACACGCCGCAGCGGACTCTGAACACCGACATTGGCGCCCTCGGGCGGGCGCACAACCTGTTCTTTACCCCGTCGGCAGAGGGCAGGGACTTCAATTCCGTGCTGCAGGAGGTGCAGGAGTACATCTCCGGCGCTTACGCCGCACTCATCACCGGGGGTGGCGAGGACTCCAAGGAACAGCTCATGCGTTACATCACCAAGTACCTGCAGGACCGGCGTATCGCCGTAGCAGGCATGACACAGACGGAGCTGGTGGACGCCATCTATTCCGAGATGGCGGAGTTCGGCTTCCTGACCCGCTATATCTACGCCGACGGCATTGAGGAGATCAACATCAACTCGTGGCGGGATATCGAGGTGCAGTATTCGGACGGTCGAAGCGAAAAGCTCACGGAACACTTCGATTCGCCGGAACACGCCCTCGCCGTCATCCGTCGTATGCTCCACGCCTCCGGCATGGTGCTGGACAATGCCAGCCCTCTGGTCACGGGACACCTGACCCGCAACACCCGTATTGCCGCTATGAAGTCCCCTGTGGTGGATGAGGATGTGGGCGTTGCCGCCTCCATCCGAATCGTCAACCGCCACAATCTCAGCCGTGAGGATCTGCTCCGCAGCGGTACAGCCACAGAGGAAATGCTGGACTGGCTTTCCGTATTTTTGCGCTACGGGATCTCCATCTGCGTGGCTGGCGCCACCTCCTCCGGCAAGACCACGGCGGCAGGCTGGCTGCTGACCACGATCCCAGACAGCAAACGCATCTTCACCATTGAGAACGGCTCCCGTGAGCTGGAGCTGGTGCGGGAGGAAAACGGTAAGGTAGTAAACTCGGTGGTCCACACCCTGACCCGCGACAGTGAAAATGAGCGTCAACGGATCGATCAGATCGCGCTGGTGGATATCTGCCTGCGCTTCAACCCAGATATCCTGGTGGTGGGCGAGATGCGCGGCGCCGAGGCCAATGCCGCGCAGGAGGCCGCCCGCGTGGGCGTGGCAGTGCTGACCACCATCCACTCCAACTCCTGTGAAGCGACCTACCGCCGCATGGTGTCCCTGTGCAAGCGCGCCGTGGATATGTCGGACGAAACGCTTCTCAGCTATGTGACGGAGGCATACCCCATCGTGGTCTTCTGCAAGCAGCTGGAGAACAAGCAGCGCCGCATGATGGAGATCATGGAGTGCGAGATCCTGCCCAATGGGGATCGCCGCTATAACACGCTGTTCCGCTATGTCATCACGGAAAACCACATGGAGAACGGAAAATTCATCATCGAAGGACATCACACGCAGGTGAACGAGATCTCCGTGAGTCTGCGCAAACGCCTGCTGGAAAACGGTATGCCCAACGAGGAGCTGCAGGCTCTTTTGAAACCCAAGAAGGAGGTGAACGCCACTTGACAGCCCTGCTGCTGACTGCGTGCGTCGGCATGATCACCGGCGCATTCCTTATCTTCCGCATCTCACCCATGGACTTCACACTGGGTGTGTTCCGCCGGTTGACCGCCGGACCCAAAAGCATCCGGGATGAGATCAACGAGACCACCCATCGCAAAAAGCCCGGTCTCTTCCGCCGCGAGATGTCGGAAGCACAGACGGTCCTGCAAGCCACCGGCAAGGAGGATCGCTTTCCCATACTTTGCGCGGCATCGCTGCTGTTCTTCGCTGTGGGTGCAGGCATTGCTATCGTGCTGAATAACTTTCTGCTCGTTCCGGTTTTAGCAATGGGTATGATGTTTTTACCGTTCTGGTACATCAAGCTCACAGCCGGACATTACAAGAAAGACATCGCGGCCGAGCTGGAAACAGCACTTTCTATCATCACCACGGCTTACCTCCGCAGTGAGGATCTGCAGACCGCCGTGGAGGAGAATATCAATTATCTGAACCCGCCCGTGCAAGGCGTGTTCCGCAGCTTCCTCACCCGCATCAAGCACATCGACCCGGATATGGATGCGGCGCTTACTGACCTGAAAGCCGCCATCGACAATGAGGTCTGGCGGGAATGGTGCGACGCCGTGATGGCTTGTCAGGCAGACCGAAGCCTGACAAGCATTCTGACGCCCATCGTCAGCAAGCTGTCGGATATGCGGGTGGTCAATGCGGAACTGGAAAATCTGGTGTTTGGCCCCCGCAAGGAGTTCATCACCATGGCAATCCTCGTGCTGATCAACATTCCGCTGGTGCGCTTCATCAATAAGGACTGGTATCATACGCTGGTAGCCACCATTCCCGGTCAAATGGTCATCGCTGTCTGCCTTGCCGCTGTGTTCGTGTCCTTCGCATTCGTCGTGAAGCTGACGCAGCCCATTGAGTATCGGAGGTGAGAGTGTGAAACTGCTGCTATTTCTGTTCGGCGCCGCCTTGGCTGCTGGACTGTATTTCGTTCTGGCGGACATGCTGAAGATCCCCAGGCTGGCAACAGAGCGTGCCCTCATCTCCGCAGGACGCAAGGAGCGCAGTCTTGTGAAATCTATGGAGACGCTCATTTTGGGATGGTCGCTGAAGCTGGCTCCGCTGATCCGCTTGGATGCCTACAAACGCAGACGGCTGGAAACGAAGCTGACTGCCGCAGGACTGGATATGACCCCCGAGGTCTTTACGGCTTACACCGTTCTGAAGCCCTGTCTCATCCTGCTGGGGATCATCCCGTGCCTCCTGATCTTGCCCATCCTGACACCATTGGTGGTAGTACTGGCGCTGCTCACTTACTTCAAGGAGAGCCGTCGGGCGGATGAACTGTGCAAGGCCAGAATGGAACTGGTGGAGGGTGAACTGCCTCGTTTCGTGGCGACCATCCATCAGGAATTGGCCGCCAGCCGGGATGTCCTGCGCATTCTGGAGAACTACAAGAAACATGCCGGTCCTGACTTTGCCCGTGAACTGGATGTGCTGACGGCGGATATGCGCTCCTCCTCTTATGAGGCGGCGCTCATCCGTTTCGAAGCCCGTATGGGTTCTGCTATCATTTCGGATATCGTCCGCGGTCTCGTCGGTATCCTGCGGGGCGATGACGGACGGATGTACTTCCAAATGCTCTCCCACGATTTGAAAGCGCTGGAGCTGCAGCGTCTGAAGGCCAAGGCGGCGAAGATCCCGCCAAAGATCCGGGTGTTCAGTTTCCTCATGCTTATGTGCTTCATGCTGACATACATCGTGATTATCGTCTATCAGATCATCAACTCGCTGGGTGCGCTGTTTTAAGGAGGGATGCCTATGAAGAAATTACGAAAACGGCACTCCGGCGAGGGCTATATCGATGTGTGCGTGTTGGTGGTCTGTGCCATGCTGGTGCTGGCACTGGCGGTGCGGATCCTGCCGGTATTCGTCGCCAAGCAGCAGCTTGACACCTATGCGGTGGAGCTGGTACGGGAAGCGGAGATCTCCGGCAGAGTCGGAACGGAAACCAACCGCCGTGCCGCAGCACTCACCGACAGCACCGGACTGAATCCCAATATCCGCTGGTCGAAAACGGGACGCATTCAGCTCAATGAGGAAGTCACCGTAACGCTGACATTGGACATGGACATCGGCCTGTTCGGCGGCTTCGGCTCATTTCCCATCACGCTGCGGTCGGAGGCCACCGGAAAGTCGGAGGTGTATTGGAAATGAGCAAGCACTGTTTCCTTCGCCGCCACCCCGGCGAGGGCACCCCAATGATCCTCGCCATCGTGCTGGTCCTGCTGATGCTTTTTTGCACGGTCGCGGAGTTCAGCCGGGTGTGGATCATCGCCCAGGGTGTCAAGGAGGCTGCCCAACAGGCGGTCATCTCCACCATCAACGACAACTATGATGATGTGTACCACGCTGTGCGGGAGGGCTATGCCGCAGGCTGGTATCCGGACGGCACAGGCCGATGGGATGAGAGCGTGGATACCGGCGATGTGTACGGTCAGCTGGCATCAACGCTTGGACTGGAGAACACCGGCAGCGGATATCAGAAGATCTCAAACGGAAACGTGGAATATACCATCTCTGGCCTGAGCGTGGAGCTGAGCAACAATGCTCTCAGTTCTGGCCAAAGCAAGGGCTATACCGCCGCAGTGGAGATCCGCTTGGAGGTACCGGTGCGATTCCTTGGGAACCTTTTGCCCGCAGCTGAAATGATGCTGCACACGGAAGCCAAATATGTGCCGGTATTCTGAAAAAGTTTCGCTTTCCCAATAGACTTACGCTGAAAGGTGTGGTATTGTCCAATCAAGAGATAAATCAGAAAAAGGAGGAAAATCAATGAACGACAAGACGAAACGGATCATCCTCATCACCGCCTGCTGCCTGCTCTGCGGTGTGGCCGTCATCGGGATCGCCGGACGCTTCGGCGGAAATACGGTGACGCCCTCCGGAACGGCATCCGGCAGTCAGCCGGACAGCAACGATCCCAATGTGAACATCAACAATAGCCAGGGAGATGTGAATGTCCCCTCGCTGACGCCGGAGCAGAGTGACCCCGGCCAGGGTGCAAACTCCAACGGCACGGAGCAGACCATCCAGGCGGACCCTGTTAAACCGGACGCTCCAGAAAAGCCGGAATCGCCCAGCGGCACGGCGATACTTCCGGATGATCACAAAGCGGAGGATGTACCGACCTCGGAACGCAAGACGGAGGATGAACCGCATCCCACATATCCGGAACAGCCCACCTCCAAGCCTGCGGAATCCCAGCCCGCCGCAGGAAGCACGAACTCCTCCGGTCAGGTATATGTGCCGGGCTTTGGCTATGTAGACAGCAGCGGTGATAACACGGTCATCGATGGACAGGACATCTACGAAAACGGAAATAAAATCGGTGAAATGGGCGGCGGGAACTAACAGTACTCCCAATCAGCATGGCGCAGTCAGAAATGGCTGCGCCTTTTCTTTTTTCGAAGCTTTGAAAGGAGGAATCCATGAAGCGACTTCTCGCACTTTTTCTTTCCCTTGTGCTCATGCTGTGTGCGGCTGTTCCAGCTTATGCCACCGGTGACGGCAACTTCGACGGCGGTGGCGGCGGCATGGGCAGCGGCACATCCACCAACTACTGGAATCCGGGTATGGACGGTGTCCGCATTTCCGTGGTGAATGTGGACAGCCACGCTGTCGTGGGGAACACCATTGACTGGAGCAATCAGAATCCGAGCACCAACATGATCCACTTCGGAAAGGTATCCAAGCTCTCTTATAACAGTGGGCGGGCGTTGTCACCTGTCGTGGGCGGCTATGTCTGCGTCCGTCCGGCGCAGAGTCTGCCTCGCATCATTTCGACCGGAGACTATCCCGCCAGCATTGCGGCGATTCGAAGCTACTTTACAGACGAGCAAGTCATTCGGGCGATTGCCGGATATGTGGGAATAGACTTTGATACGCTTATTGCCGGCGATTACAAAATCGTTGTCGAGCCTATCGCCTACTTCGTCTACGGTGGAGCCTACTATGCCATGACGGCCACGGAAGCGGCGCTCTATGACCAAAAGGTAAACGGAAATCTTCGAAGCAAGATGGGATCGCTCACCCATAAGAATCTGCCGCTGGCCATCTTCCTTGAAGAAGCAGATCTGGGCTATCCCGCATGGTCTGGCAGCACCAACAGCAAGGTCAGCAACGATCAGATTATCTCGTCCCTCGGCATCGGAGTCGTCCGCTTCAACGGTGAGTTGGAGCCGCCCGATGTAAACGACTTCGACTATGAATACCGAGTCGATACCGATGTGATCTCCTCGGTGGAGGTGAGCGGCGGGCAGTCCGACCCGGATAATCCTGTGACTGTTCGCTTTGTGATTCAAGGCAGAACTTACACCGTCAGCAATGTCTACTATCCGGACGGCGACAGTCAATTGGTATGGGTAAAATGGCACACGCCGTCAGAGCCATGCGTCATTACGATTGCCGTCAGCGTGTCTGGCGGCGGCACGGCGCAGAGCACGATCACCTGCAACATCGTGGATCTGGACGGCAACGATCCGCCCAACCCGGTGGCGGATGACCGCAACGACCGTTTCCGTCTGGCTTCTATTCCAGAGAAAGAACAGGTAACATCCGCTTCCTGGGGCATTTGGTCACCCTGGTGGCAGGAAAATTGGGAATGGGTAGAGAACTGGGAGAAGTGCTGGCACACGGATCGCTGGGTGGATGATAACAATGTGGTTCACCGTAACCGCTGGTATCACTGGGTAGATAACGGCTGGTGGGAGGATCATGGCTGGTGGGAGTTTGACTACAACAGCTACGCCGCAAGCCTGAGCGCATCCATGCGCATCACGCCGGATAGCCTGTCGCCCTCAGCGACTGCAACTACCATGAAAAGCGGGTACGGAATTCAGGAGAAAGTAACGGCCAGAGTAACGACCACGCAGAGCGCGGCTGTCACGGCGGCGCAGAATGCGGTGACTTATTTCCCTGAATTCGGGTATGAGGGCTTCTGGAGACTGCTGAACCGCAGCATCAGCGGCAAGAGCACCGCCTTCGCTTTCAAAAATAACCACTACAGCACCTATGACCGCCCGACCCACTTCACACCGATCTGGTATCCGGACGGCAGCTACACGCCGTACACCTGGCTCCTGGACTGCTGGACGCCCACGGGAATGCTCAGTATGAACCTGACGGATTCCGTGCGCATCGCCGGTGACCTGTGGGCGTCCAGCAGTCCAGGAGCC
>OGHD01001294.1_pt1 | contig 10618 bp, 7 predicted proteins | sample 1571341 | NCBI WGS metagenome assembly OGHD01 (sample SAMEA2582026, study PRJEB24529) | metagenome | biome: Human gut stool | place: China | collected 2011 | reverse complement strand
GGTCATCGACAACGCTCCCGCCAAGGAGTATGTGGCTGCCAACCCCGGCCTGAAGATCCTGGATGCCGCTTATGCCCAGGAAGATTACGCCATCGGCGTGGCCAAGGGCAACACCGAGCTGCTGAACGCCATCAACGGCGCCCTGGAAGAGCTGCAGGCTGACGGCACCCTGCAGAGCATCGTTGACAAATACATCAAGGCAGAGTAAAATCTGACGTAGGGGCGTTTGAACACTTACTGTCCGAGGAAGGGCACGCCGGGAGCACCGGCGCGCCTTTTGTTTGTTAGGGTGTATCTGAAAAGTCCTCAGCGCTGTTCAATTCTACTAAAAAGCACATCTGCTGCGTTGCTCATCCTTGCAATACATCCAGTATTGCAGCGGATTCGCGCCTTGCAGCTGTTGCTTTTCAGCGAATTTTCCAGCACTTTTGACTTATCAGATACACCCTAGGAACCCGTAAAAGATCACCGGCGCGGCCGGGAAAGGTTGTGGTGCGATGGAAGCACAGTTTGAAATGCTTTCAGAAATGGCAAAAAACGGCGATAAGCTGAACTTTGGACAGGATTTCTTTGTGAAATTCTACCAGGCGTTTTTGTATTCTGACCGCTGGCAGCAGTATTTTAAGGGCGTGGGTACCACGCTGTTGGTAACAGCCATTGCGCTGGTACTGGGCGTTGTGCTGGGCGCCATCGTGGCTATGGTCCGCGTGGGCCATGCGCAGCAAAAGCCCCACCACCGCAACCCGATCCTGGGTGTGCTGAACGCCGTGTGCCAGGTGTATGTCACGGTCATCCGCGGCACGCCTATGATGGTGCAGCTGCTCATCATGAGCATGGTCATCTTTGCCAACAGCCGCAACTTTACCATGGTAGGTGCGCTGGCACTGGGCATCAACTCCGGTGCCTATGTTTCGGAGATCATCCGCGGCGGTCTGATGGCCGTTGACCCCGGCCAGATGGAGGCCGGCCGCAGCCTTGGTTTGAACTACATGACTACCATGGTGGTCATCATCATCCCGCAGGCCATCCGTGCGGTGCTGCCTGCTCTGGGCAACGAGTTCATCATCCTGCTGAAGGATACTTCCCTGATCACCACCATCGGCGGCAAGGAGCTGCTGTATGCCGCGCAGGGCATCATGAACCGCACCTACGAGGCCATGTTCCCGCTGCTGGGCGTTGCGCTGATCTACCTTGTGCTGGTCATGCTGTTCACCCGTCTGCTGGCAAAGTTTGAGAGGAGGCTTGCTCAAAGTGACCGATAAGATTCTGGAAGTCCGCGGCCTGACAAAGACCTACGGCGGCGAAAAGAAGCCGGGCGCAAAGCAGCCCACCCCCACCCTGGATGTCCTGAAGGGCATCGACATCGACATCTACCGCGGCGATGTGGTCTGCCTGATCGGCCCCTCCGGCTGCGGCAAATCCACCTTTCTGCGCTGCCTGAACCGGCTGGAGATTCCCTCCTCCGGCAGCATCAAATTTGAAGGCACCGAGGTGGACGAAGCCCACATCGACGCTGTGCGCCAGAAGATGGGCATGGTGTTCCAGCACTTCAACCTGTTCCCACACCTGACTGTGAAGAAAAATCTGGAGCTGGCCCCCACCCTGCTCAAGCTCAAGGATAAGCAGGCCATTTCCGACAAGGCCGACGAGCTGCTGGCCCGCGTGGGCCTGTCCGACAAGGCCGACGCCTACCCCAAGAGCCTTTCCGGCGGCCAGCAGCAGCGTATTGCCATTGCCCGTGCCCTTGCCATGGATCCGGACGTGATCCTGTTCGACGAGCCCACCAGCGCCCTCGACCCCGAAATGGTGGGCGAGGTTCTGGAACTGATGAAGGAGCTGGCCCACACCGGCATCACCATGCTGGTGGTCACCCACGAAATGGGCTTCGCCCGTGAGGTGTCCAACCGCGTCATCTTCATCGACGACGGCAAGATCCAGGAGGACGAGCCGCCGCAGGAACTGTTCACGAATCCGAAGCATCCCAGACTAAAAGCATTCCTTTCTAAGATGCTGTAAGGCTTTTTCCACAGAGTAAAAGGGGCTGTTGCATGTGCAGCAGCCCCTTTTACTCTGTATTATTCTTTGATGCGGAACACAAACAGCTTGCTGAAAATGTAATTCAGAGCCATGACGATGAACTGTACCGCAAACTTAGAGATCCGGTCATTCCAGTGCAGAATATTTACCAGCAATGTCATGCAGGCCATTTCGATAAGGAGAGTGGAAATCCTCGCACTGAAAAATTTCAGCATTTCGCGCAATTTATCAGTGCTTTTACTTTCAAAAACGAACTTTCGGTTTGTGATATAAGCAAAAGAAACTGCGCAGATCCATGAGAACGTATTGGCAGCCATCAGTTGAAATAGGTCTTGCGGATCCAGAAAAACTGTAGTGAAAAAATAGTAACTTACCAGACTCACTACCGTAGTCAGACCACCTATGATCACATAGTTGATCAATTCCTTATAACGAAAATAAAGTTGCTTTATTGTTTGTATCATACGCAGCGCCCGGAATTGATTTCCTTTTCCACAATATAGATCGGACGGTTTTTCAGCTCTGCGAATGCAACGGAAAAATATTCACCCATAATTCCGACCAGCAAAAAGAGAACAGCAAATAAAACATTGAATGCTGCAAGAATCACCTTATACTCGCGGAAGCCGCACAGTGCACTTATAGCAAAAAGCACAGCAGCAAGAAAACTTACAGCACCGGCATAGAGGCCGAGTTTCAGTGGAAAATCAGAAAAACCGACTATGGTGCTGATTGCAAAATTCATCAGTTTTTTTAGCGTATAGTGGCTGGCACCGCCAGCTCTTTCCGCAGCAGTGTATTCCAGCGTTGTTTTCCGGAAACCAACGCTTTGTACATATCCACGTAGAAAACGAGTTTTTTCACGGTAATTTGTACGTAGAACATCTGCCACACGGCTACTGATGGCAAAGAAATCCGATGCATTTTCCTCCAGCTTTACTTGATCAGACAAGGCGTTGATCACCCGGTAGAATGCTCTGGATGTAAAGTTTTTGATGGCACCTGCCGATTTGTTGGAGGTTCGGACCATGCTGATAACCTCATAGCCTTCCTCAAATTTCGCCATGATGGGGGCGATGCATTCCAGAGGGTGCTGCAGGTCGGCATCCATGCAAATGATCACGTCCCCCGCAGCATGATCGATGCCTGCAATCATGGCAGCCTCGTGGCCAAAATTTCGCGAAAAACTGATTACACGGACATTCTTGTTCTGCTGCGCAATCACTTCCAGAATATTCATACTGGCATCGGTACTGCCATCATTTACAAAAATCAGCTCATATCCCCCTCCCCCGTATTCCAAATTCTGTTCGATGGAGCAGAAAGCTTTATAAAACTTTTCCAGAACGGCTTCTTCGTTATAAACTGAAATAATTAACGATAATTTTTTCATTTAACTTCCCTGCTTTTTCGTAGTTCTTACGGCTCATCTGCAAATTTGACAACAATTTTTCCGTTGATGCACCGGATCGAACCCTGATCCGGATAGCAGGGCATAGATGCTACCTCGGCATTACCGTCAAACTCTGCGGCATCTCCTAATTCCGGTGCAAAGCCACACCAAAACTCCATGGCTTCCTTCCATGCGTAATCATTGAAAATAGGTTCTCCTTTATATGTAGCCAGATCCAAATCATCGAAATATTCGCTGATTCCAACAAGATTTTTATCGTGCTTGTCATACTCCCCGATATAAACAACCTGCGCATCTTCAGTATAACCTTCGATACTTTCAATTCGCGTGATCAAAGTTGTGTAATAACTGATCATTTGTGTCTGCATCACGTCTGCTTTTAGGTAGAGGATATTGCTGTAACGAATATTTAGAGTCACAAGTACTCCTAATAGGGCAACAGCGGCTTTACATAGGGCACCTTCTACTTTTGTTCTATCTTCGGGATATTTATCAATAAACCATACAACCAAAGCAAAGGCAAACGCCTGTCCAAAAGTCATTACGGCATGAACATCCCAAGGCTCTACCATCAGGTATACAAAGCATGCTGCAATAGGATATGCGATTAGGATCAATAGGGTTTGAGATCCTTTTGGAGTCTTAAGAATATACATTTTCCGGAGCACAAATATGGCAATGATCGCAGTAACAATGATCAACAAAGTATAGACATATCTTGCGCTGAAGTCTTCCACAGCAGTGCTTGGATAAAAGAATGAGCCGTAACCGCACAGTATCCGATAAATATAATTGCTCAGATTTGTTCTTCCAAAATGATTGATACCTTTGTAATCCGTCAAAACAACGCCAAACTGATTCAGAAAATATTGATTGACCAGAAAATATTCCGCAATAAACCCAATGCACACAGTTGCATTACACAGAGCCATTTTCCAAAACGCTTTCCAGCTCATATCAGACTGCCGGACATCTTCCATCATATAAAGCAACAATGTACAGATGCAGGCCGGGATATTTGCCTGATACACACCAACAGAACAAGCCATCAAAACCGTGCAGAGTAATAGAGCGACAAAATTCTTTTTCTGGTGAAAAATCCATGCTCCAACCACTCCCAGTAGGGACGCAGCGTAATAGTATGGTGCAGTAAACATGTAACTGAATGTTCCCGTCACTGACGGAAATGTCACCATACTTCCGCACAGCAGAATAACAAGAGGCTTTGACTGGATCCTCAAACTATCCGCCAGCAGATATACGATTGCTGCAATGCACAAAATCGTAATCGTACCATTTACCACTGGCAGGCTGTAGTTTTTACTACCCAGCAAATTTGCACTCAGACTTCCAAGAATGCCCAGCATCCACCGTCCAGATTCGTAAGTAGCGCCCACTTCATTGAAATACCGTACATCATCATGGAATGAGTATTTGTTGAACAGAACCATACCATGCGCCAACAATCCCCAAAAAGCAGCACTGCACAGTACTGTTTTTAACAGGCTCTCATTTACCTTTAGCTTTTCCGCAGTTTTTTCCATGTCTTCCTCCCAAACAAGGCATCATTCCCGAATTTAGCCAAAACTATACAGTTGTATTATACAATGTCAGCCTATCTCCTGCAACTATTTCTGCAAAAAAACGTGCTCTGTGGTTTCTATTTTCCACAGAGCACAGTTCTCATCATTCTGTTTTGTTGCAACTTTTACAGCGCATTATTCGTACCATCTGTTTCCTGCTCACTGGTATAAAGCACCATCAGATGATTTGCGCTCTCTTCCAGCTGGGTCTTGGCCTGACGGAGATTGGCTTCCTCGTTTTCATTCATCTTTTCGGGCTTATCCTTGCGCAGGCAGCGGCGGAGGTTGGCGAGGTCGGTTTTGATGCGGTTCTTCTCGTCCTTGTCCAGCTCCTTTTTGCATTTGGAAAGAGCCTCGTCCACCTTGTAGGCCAGCACCTCGGCCTGATTGTGCAGGTCCAGCCGCTCCTTGCGGCGGCTGTCCTCGGCCTCGTAGGCGGCAGCGTCTGCCATGGCGCGCTGGATCTCATTTTCCGAAAGGTTGGTGCTGCCGGTGATGGTGATGTTCTGCTCCCGGCCGGTGCCAAGGTCTTTGGCAGATACCTTCACCACGCCGTTCACGTCGATATCGAAGGTAACTTCGATCTGCGGTTTGGAGGAGAAGCTTGCCCGGATGCCAGTGAGCTTGAATTTGCCCAGACTCTTGTTGTCGCGGGCAAAGTGGCGCTCGCCCTGCAGCACGTTGATCTCCACGCTGGTCTGCATGGGGCGTGCCGTGGTAAAGATCTGGCTCTTGCGGGTGGGGATCATGCTGTTGCGGGTGATCAGCGGGGTGGCCACGCCGCCCAGCGTCTCAATGGAGAGAGTCAGCGGGGTCACATCCATCAGCACAAGGCCCTGCGCCGCTGCGCCGGTGGCACCGGCCAGCTTGCCGCCGCCCTGCAGCAGACCGCCCTGCACAGCCGCACCCATGGCAACACACTCGTCCGGGTTCAGGCTGTGGCTGGGTTCGCAGCCCAGCAGCTCCTTCACCTGACGCTCCACCGCAGGCATCCGGGTGCTGCCGCCCACCAGCAGCACCTTGCCCAGCTGGCTGGCAGAAATGCCTGCATCCCGCAGCGCATTCTGCACGGGAGCCACTGTGCGGGCCAGCAGGTCGCCGGTCATCATTTCGAACTGCGGGCGGGAAAGCGAGATATCCAAGTGGTGAGGGCCGTCCTTGCCCACTGCGATAAAGGGCAGGTTCAGCTGTGCCGACGGCGCGGCAGAAAGCTCCTTCTTTGCCTTTTCGGCTTCCTCTTTCAGCCGGCCCATAGCTGCCGGGTCGCGGGAGAGGTCGATGCGATCCGACTTTTTGAACTCGGCCACGGCATATTCCACGATGCGCTGATCGAAGTCGTCACCGCCCAGATGGGTGTCGCCGCCGGTGGCAAGCACCGTAAAGGTCCCGTCCTCGATCTCGATGATGGACACATCAAAGGTGCCGCCGCCGAGGTCGTAGACGAGGATCTTCTGCGATGCTTCGTTATCCAAACCATAGGCCACAGCGGCAGCAGTAGGCTCGTTGATGATGCGCAGCACGTTCAGGCCTGCAATGCGGCCTGCATCCTGCGTAGCCTTGCGCTGGCTGTCGTCGAAGTAGGCGGGCACCGTGATGACCGCTTCGGTCACCGGCTCGCCCAGATAGCTCTCGGCATCGCGGCGGATCTTGGCCAAGATCATGGCGCTGATCTCCTGCGGGGTCAGGTCTTTGCCGTCGATGTGCACCCGGTAGTCACTGCCCATATGGCGCTTGATGCTGGAGATGGTGCGCCCGGAATTTGTGGCGATCTGTCGCTTGGCCGCACCGCCCACCAGACGTTCACCGTCCTTCGTGAAGGCCACAACGCTGGGGGTGGTGCGCTCACCCTCCGCATTGGTGATGACCACGGGCTTGCCGCCCTCCACCACTGCCACACAGGAATTGGTCGTGCCGAGATCGATGCCGATTACTTTGCTCATACTGTCTGTTTCCTCTCCGGTGCTGTGCATCTTGGGCGCAGCTCTTCAAATCATTTCCGAGTATATCTTACCGTCCCGATATGACGATTTTTTAGTCCAATTGTAAAGATTCCATGTCGTAAGCTGTGGCTCGGGCAGGCAGTTCACTGGTCAGTTCCCGGATGAGCTGGTCGGCTTCGGCCAGCCACTGCTCTGCGTCCGGCTCGTGCTCACGAGCCTTGATGGAAAAGCCCTGCCTTGCTTCTGCGGCCAGTGCCAGCGCCTTTTTGCGGCTGGTGTAGCGCGTTTCGGTCTGGGCCACACGCAGGCACACCTGCGGAGTGTACTCGATATCCGGCATATGGGCTGCGTTGGCGCGGGCACGGCGGTAATACAAAAGTGCCCGGCCATTGTCGCCCCGGGCAGCGCAGTCATCGCCCAGTGCAATGTTGGATAAGATCTCGCCGCCGTCTGCTGCTTCCTTCCACATGCGGCGGGCCTCGGCACGGTTCGTGCGGGTGCCGCGGCCCTTATAAATACAGTCTGCCAGCAGGGCAAGTCCCATGGCGCTGCCAAGCTCGGCTGCTTTTTCAAAGCATTCCACAGCCTGCGCCCAGTTGCCCTTGCGGGCGGCTTCCTTTCCGGCATCCGCTTTCTCATCACCGGGGTCTTCCGGCGTATGGCCCGCGTGCAGCAAACCGTTGAGCAGAGCGCCGTCCAGCGTAGCCGAGTGGCTCCACGGGTCCAGCACCACGCCGTCGATCCCCTCAGTGGAAAGGGCCAGCTCCATGGCATCCTGCAGGGTGTAATCCGCCATTGGCCGGGCAGAAGTGCTGCGGTCGGCGCAGGCCGCAGCTGCAGAGGTGAACATAGGCAGCCATGTGCGGCCCTTCTCGTTGCGCAGGGTCCACAGCTGCAGGTCCTTAGCCTTTGCCGTGGGCACCGGATGCTCCGTCCACGGTGCAGGCGTGTTGTGCACCGTCAGTGCCGTGCGCAGCGGCACCAGAACATGGGTCTCCATTTCCAGTGCATAGTTCAAAGCGCCCATCAGCGTCCAGAAGCTTTCTTCGTTCTGGCCTTTATATAAATTTTCCACTGCCTGCTCAAAGGCCGGGCAGCCGGTGCCCGCCGGGCTGTAGGCCGGAGCGTTCTGCCGATGCTTGCGGGTGCCCACCGGGCGCAGCCGGATGCCGCCGTCTTGTCTTTTTGCCATCTGCTCACCATTCTTCCAGTTTCTAGTCAATTTTTAGTATAGCAGGAAATGGCTTTGGGTACAACGCCTATCTGTATGTATCCATTTTTCCCTGCTCAAAAAAAGCGGGGTGCCAGATCAGCTTCTTCTGGCACCCCGTTAAAAATACATTTTTCCTGAAACGCCTTATTCCGCGTCCAGATCTTCTTCGGTCTCAGCAGCAATATAGATCGGTCTGTGCTTTGTTTCAAGATATGTTTTGGCAAGGTACTCGCCCGCAATTCCCGTACACAGCAGCTGCACACCACTGCACAAAAGGATAATGCAGACAAGGCTCGGCCAGCCGGAAGTAGGGTCGCCGAACATCAGTGCACGCACCACCACGATCATGATGCCTACAAACGCCAATACGCAAAAGGCAAGGCCAAGGCCCGCCGCCATCAGCAGCGGAGCTGTGGAAAAGCCCACAATGCCTTCGATCGAATATTTGAGCAGACCCCAGAAGTTCCACTTTGTTGTGCCCGCCACACGCTCTACGTTTTTGTAGTCGATCCACTTTGTTTTAAAGCCGACCCAGCTGAAAATGCCCTTGCTGAAGCGGTTATATTCCGCCATGCTCAGCACGGCATCAGTCATTTTTCGGCTCATCAGGCGGAAGTCTCTTGCTCCATCCACGATCTCTGTATCCGAGAGCTTATTGATGATCTGATAAAACTTTTTGGCAAACCAGCTGCGAACGGGCGGTTCACCCTCGCGTGTCGTGCGGCGGGTGGCCGCGCAGTCATATTCGCCGGAGAGCAGCAGCTCCAGCATTTCCGGCAGCAGCGAGGGCGGGTCCTGCAGATCCGCATCCATCGTTGCTACATAATCGCCCTTTGCCGCTTTTAATCCGGCATAAATGCCTGCTTCCTTGCCAAAGTTCCGGCTGAAGGAGATGTACCGCACACGGGCATCTTTCCGGTGCAATTCCCGCGCGATCTGCAGTGTGTGGTCTTTTGAGCCGTCATCCACAAAGATGAACTCAAAATCTGCTCCGTGGGATATTCCCATCTGCTGTGCGATCTTGCTGGCCTCTTTATAAAAAATAGGAAGTGATTCTTCCTCATTGTAGCACGGAACGACCAAACTTATCAGCATTCCTGTTTCCCCTTTTGTGCAATATTTAAAATCATTGTAGCATACCCCCACCCTGGTTTCAACCGTTTTCGGCATTTTGCCCGGCGGTTTTCAGCACACTTTTGCAATAAAAACATTTTCTATGGCTTTTTAAGTTTTTGTACGCTATAATAAGTAGGATTTCATAAACCTTATAATGCAAGAAAGCAAGAAAGAAGGAGTATCGCCTTGAACAAGATGCTAGGCTATCTGAAGGACTACAAGCGCGAGAGCGTGCTTGCGCCCCTTTTCAAGATGCTGGAAGCCACGTTCGACCTGTTCGTGCCGCTGGTCATGGCGGATATCGTGAACATCGGCATTGCCGCCCACGACTTCCACTATATTCTTGTGCGGTGCGGCATTTTGCTGCTGCTGGCCATGATCGGCCTTGCCTGCAGCCTGACGGCACAGTATTTTTCCGCAAAGGCGGCCGTGGGCTATTCCACAGCTCTGCGCCACGCCCTGTTTGAGCACATCCAGACCCTGAGCTTTACCGAGATGGACACCCTCGGCACCAGCACCCTGATCACCCGTATGACCAGCGACGTGAATCAGGTGCAGAGCGGCCTGAACCTGTTTTTACGCCTGTTCCTGCGCAGCCCGTTCGTGGTGATCGGTGCCATGGTCATGGCCTTTACGGTGAATTCCCGTGCAGCGCTGATCTTTGTAGTGACCATCCCGCTGCTGAGCGTGGTGGTGTTCGGCATCATGGCTGCTACCCGGCCCCTGTACAAGACGGTACAGAATCGCCTTGACCGGGTGCTGGGCCTGACCCGCGAAAACCTGACCGGCGTGCGCGTGGTGCGCGCCTTTGATAAGGAAAAGAGCGAGGTAGAGCGCTTTGAGAATGCCAACGACCTGCTGACCAAGATGCAGCTCCATGTAGGCCATATCTCTGCCCTGATGAACCCGCTGACCTATGTGCTCATCAACATTGCCATTGTGGCACTGCTATATGTGGGCAGCATTGAGATCAATGTGGGTGGCATGGCTTCCGGCGACGTGATTGCGCTGGTGAACTACATGAACCAGATCCTTGTGGAGCTGGTCAAGCTGGCAAACCTGATCGTGCAGGTGAGCAAGGCGCTGGCCTGCGCAGGCCGCGTGCAGGCTGTGCTGGACACCACGCCCGGCATGGCCTTCCCGGAAAAGCTTCTGGGCGAGGTGCCCGCCGAAAAATCCGGCGATGCCGTGCGCTTTGAGCATGTAAGCCTGACCTATGCGGGTGCCGGTGCACCCAGCCTTTCCGACATCAGCTTCACTGCAAAGCGCGGCCAGACCATTGGTGTCATCGGCGGTACCGGCAGCGGCAAATCCA
>OGHD01001293.1_pt1 | contig 10619 bp, 6 predicted proteins | sample 1571341 | NCBI WGS metagenome assembly OGHD01 (sample SAMEA2582026, study PRJEB24529) | metagenome | biome: Human gut stool | place: China | collected 2011 | reverse complement strand
TGCTTGCGTCAATGCCGCCTCCTATGGCGACGAGGCCCTCTGCACAGACCTGCATGCCCCCACTTGTCAAAGTGCCGGAATAAGCAGAAAAGACTTGAACCACCGCCCCACCAGAGTTAACATCCCCACCAACAGGTTCTCGGAGGGAGGTGCCTGCGGTTGGTGGCAGCCTTACAATATGTTTGCTGAAAACATTTGAAGGAGGCTGATTTTGATGGAATATGGTTATGCGAGAGTTTCCACGAAAGAACAGAACGAACAACGGCAGATCATTGCACTGGAAGAGTTTGGACTGAATTTGAGGCAAATTTTCATAGACAAGCAGTCCGGCAAGAATTTTGAGCGTGCGAATTACCAACGGTTAACTCGCAGGTTGAAAGAGGGTGATACCCTTGTGGTCAAGAGCATTGACCGGCTGGGTCGGAATTACAACGAAATTCTGGAGCAATGGCGGATCATCACCAAGGAGAAGCGCGCAGCCATCGTGGTGCTGGATATGCCGCTGCTGGACACCCAGCGTGGCAAAGACCTGATGGGCACTTTTCTGAGCGACATCGTGCTGCAGGTACTTTCCTTTGTGGCTGAAAACGAGCGTACCAATATCCGGCAGCGGCAGGCGGAGGGCATTGCAGCGGCGAAAAGCAAGGGAGTCCGCTTTGGACGTCCGCCCAGCCCCCTGCCGGAAAACTTCCACAGTGTCTATCAGAAGTGGTGCTCCGGCAAAATGACAGGTACAGATGCCGCGAAAGCGTGCAGAATGCCACTGTCTACCTTTCGGTACCGTGCCAAAATCTACGAAAAAGCCACTTTTTTGTAAACGCTTCTTTTTACAAGAAAGTGTACTTTTCTGTAAAAGAGAGACAAAATAATATCTATTTTATAATACCACAAAATCAGGACGTTTTCTACCAACTACCAATGATTTGTCGGATGATATTAGCCGTATGTATAGACGTTGCCAAAAAGTACACCTTTTGGCAACGTTTTTTTTGATTCAGACAGAACTTTTTGAGGTACACGGTAATGTTCGACTTTGGAAACTCAAACAACGGTCAGAAAGAAGCCATCTCCTCTGCGAACGGCCCCGTACTGATTACGGCTGGCCCAGGAACCGGAAAAACCTATACTCTGGTTCAACGAGCAATTTATCTGATTGAAGAATGCGGTGTTCAACCAGAAAATTTGTTTATCGCAACTTTTACAGAAAAAGCTGCAAAAGAGCTCATCACTCGAATTACAAACGAGTTGGCACGGCGCAATATTACTGCAAATGTCAATGAAATGTACGTTGGTACGTTTCACTCGCTTTGTCTTCGCATTTTGAAAGAGAATCTGGAATACACAAGATTAAAGAAAAATTACCGTCTTTTGGATGCGTTTGATCAGAAGTATACCGTATTCCAGAATATCTACCAGTTCCGCAATATTCCGAATGTTGATGCAGTTCTGCCAGATAGCGGAGCATGGAAACAATCGGAGGCTATCTGTGGGTATGTCAACAATCTTTCGGAGGAGCTGGTTTTGCCGGATGATCTCGAACGAGATGCTGACCCAGCAATTTCAGCGATGGGAACTATTCTGAGGGCATACCAGAAGCTTCTGAATGACAACAATTTGATGGATTTCTCTTCCATTCAAGTAGAGACCTACCGTCTTTTGACAGAACACTCGGAGATTCTTGAGGAACTTCAGAGAAAAATTACGCACCTGATGGTAGATGAGTACCAAGATACGAACTATATTCAGGAACAGCTTGTATTTCTGCTGGCTGGTAAAAAGAAAAATATCTGCGTTGTCGGTGATGATGACCAAGGCCTTTACAGGTTTCGAGGAGCAACAATTCGAAATATTCTGGAATTTCCGCAGAAATTCAATGCTGGCGAGTGCAAGGTGGTTTCTCTGGTGGTCAATTACCGATCCAATACGGATATTGTGGATTTCTACAACACGTGGATGGCTACTACGGAAGGCGCAAAATTTAAGTTCCAATGGGGCGCATTCCGTTACAACAAAAAAATCGTGGCACACACGCAAGTTAAATTATCGAGCCCGTCCGTGGTGAAACTGTCGGGTGTTGATGATGAGGATGAATGGCATGAGAATATTCTTAAATTTATCCATCGGCTAAAGGATTCTGGAAAGCTAACGGACTACAATCAAATTGCGTTTCTTTTTAGTTCGGTTAAACATCCAAAGGTAAAAGCTCTTGCGGATTTTTTGGAGAAAAATCAAATCAATGTTTATTCACCTCGTTCCGATATGTTCTTTGAAAGGTATGAGGTGCGACTGACACTTGGATGTCTGATGCTGATGTTCCCACGCTATGTGCAAGGGCTGGAAAATGGAGATTATTCAACTCTGCGTCCTGAACATATTACATATTATCGTCAGTGTATAATGCTGGCAAACGAGCACCTCTTGAAACCAGAGAACAAGAGTCTCTTACGTTGGATTCGACAAACAGGAAGAATCCATGTCGGCTTGCAGGGGACTACGGATTATGCCTACTCTGGGCTGCTCTATCAACTTTTTGAGTATCAGCCGTTTCAAGGAATGTTGGACACAGACCTGAATTTTGGTGTTGTGGACATTCGACCATCCCGAAATCTTGCAAAACTTTCACAGATCATCGGAAAATTTGAATACCTGCATCGGGTCGATACCCTGAACGGCAAGTATATCAATATCAATACAGAGAAATTTTTCAACCTTTACATCCGGTTACTCTACGATGGTGGCATCACAGAGTACGAGGATGACTCGGAATACGCACCGAGTGGATGCGTGTCTTTCCTGACGATTCATCAATCCAAGGGCATGGAGTTTCCGATTGTAGTAGTGGATTCGCTCAGCAATGTACCGAGGACTCGCAACAATGATCTGATGCTTCAAATTGAAGCCCGGTACTTCAAGCGACCCGCCTTCGAGCCTTATGACCAGACGAAATATTTTGATTTCTGGCGATTGTATTATACTGCGTTTTCCCGTGCACAGGATCTGCTGATTTTGACCTGCAACGAGGATAAACGAACACCGAGCAATTACTTTCGGGAACAGTATGGTGAGTTGCAATCTGTGGATGGCGACGATTTTCAGCTTACAGAGTTTGACTTCAAACCTATAAAAGATGTCAATCTCAAGCGAAAATTTGCCTTTACGTCTAATATTACGGTATATGACACCTGCGCCTTGCAGTATAAATTCTACAAAGAATTGGAGTTTATGCCTGTGCGGGCAAACGCTATGCTCTTTGGTACGTTAGTTCACGAAACCATAGAGGATATCCATCGTGCAGCGATCCGGCATGAAGAATCCGAAGTTACGCATGAAAACATTGAGAAGTGGTTTGATGCCAATTATAGCTCGCTCTCGAAAACCGAGCATTCTTATCTTGCAACGCAGCAGCTAGAGGCTGCGTTGAAGCAAGTTATCCGTTATGCTGACCGGCAGCATGGAAATTGGAGTACGATCCAACAGGCAGAAGTCGATGTCAGTCTGGTCAAGCCTGATTATATCATCGATGGCAAGATCGACTTAATTAAGGGCGAAGGCGATACGGTTGAAATCGTAGACTTCAAATCAGAGCGAAAGCCCGACCTCGAAAAGTCACGCGAGAAGCTGGAACAGTATCGTCGGCAACTGAATATCTACGCTTATCTGGTGGAGGAGCGAACCGGAAAGAGAGTCAGCCGGATGAATCTTTACTACACAGGTGAGGAAAACGGCGTTCCAGTCGTTACGTTCCCTTACACTAAAACAGCGATTGAGGGTACGATGGCAGCCTTTGATGATACGGTGCAACACATTCTCAAAAAGGATTTTCACCATTGTGCAAACGATGAGAAAATCTGTAAAAACTGCGATTTTAAATACTTTTGCAGAAGCAAATGAACCCATACGAACAGGAGAAATATAAAATGAGCGAAGTAGAACAGCTTACCTTTGAGTTTGCACAGCGTCCAACCATCAAAGGATTCCCGGAACTCCGTTGGACGGGCAAGCGGCCTTATAAATCTACGCAGTATTACCCGGCACAACTGCGTGAAACGTACGGTGAAGAACAAAACGGTTGGATGAACAAAATCTTCTGGGGTGATAATCTTCAGGTAATGAGTCACCTTCTAAAAGAATATCGCGGACAGATCGATCTCATTTATATTGACCCTCCGTTCGATAGTAAGATTGATTACAAACGAAAAATTGAAATTCGTAATATAGGAAAGGCCGAAACAGATAGTTCGTCTTTTGAAGAAAAACAATATGGCGATATCTGGACAAACGATGAATATCTTCAGTTTATGTATGAGAGACTTCTTTTAATGAGAGAACTTCTTTCAGATACGGGAAGCATCTTTTTGCATTGTGATTGGCACAAATCGCACCATCTTCGTTGTCTTATGGATGAAGTTTTTGGTGTTTCAAATTTTGTGAATGAGATTGCGTGGTGTTACTACGGACCTGGCTCTCCCGGCATGAGACAGTTCAACCGAAAGCACGATAACATCTTCTGGTATAGTAAGACACACAATGTTTGGAAATTTAATGCCGATGCAGTTAGAATCCCCCATGATGAAAAAACAACAGGAAACTTCAAACAAGGTTTGCGTGGCTCAGGTTTTATCGCTGGGGATTATAGTTTGGCTGACGGGAAAATTCCAGAAGATTGGTGGGAGATGGCGATTGCAGGACGCTATCCCAATGATGGAATTAAGCGTGTCGGGTATCCAACAGAAAAACCTTTTAAGCTGCTAGAGCGAATCATTACTGCAACTACTGATCCGGGCGATATTGTGGCAGATTTCTTTATGGGAAGCGGCGTAACACAAATGTGTTCTATGCAAATGGGACGCCGTTTTATTGGTGCAGATATTAACCTTGGCTCCATTCAATCAACAACTAAACGCCTATTAAATGCTGCCAAAGAACTTAGTTCTCAAATGCAGGAGGAAACAAAGTATACCGGTTTTGAGGTCTATAACGTCAATAACTACGATTTCTTCCGCAATCCGGTAGAAGCCCGTGACCTGCTGATTCAGGCTCTGGAAATTCAGCCCTTCCCGCAGAGTAATGTCTGGGACGGCGAACTGGATGGACGGATGGTAAAAATCATGCCTGTCAATCGCATTGCAACTAAAGCTGACCTCAAAGAACTTCTGGCGAACTTGCCATATGCTACTTATGAAAAGCGGAAAGAAGAAAATCCGAATCAACCCGTGGAACACATGACAATCGTGTGTATGGGTCATGAGCCGGACTTGAAGGGATCTCTGGAGCAGGAATTGTCCAACTACAAGGTCGATGTGCAGATACTGGACGTTTTGCGTGATAAAGCCGACTTGCAGTTGAAACGAGATTCCGAAGCAGAAATTGTCCGTGAAGGCAATAAATTGGTGATTCGTGAATTTTTCCCCATGAACTTGATGCAAAAACTCTCTCTTCAGAAAGAATATGTTGAAGAGTGGCGACAACTCGTTGATTCTGTGATGATCGACTGGAACTACGATGGTGCTGTTATGCAGCCCCGCACGATCGACATTCCAGAGAAGAACGAACTGGTAAAGGGAGTGTACGACATCCCGGAAGATGCGGGCACGATCAAAGTGAAAATCACCGATCTACTTTCTGAATCCTTGGAAGTGGAGGTGCGCTGAGTGGCTAGTACATACGATTCCGACTTTTCATTTCACGAACAACTGTGGTTTTTCTACTCGGAAAACCGTGGTAAAATCCGCTCGCGCTATAATGATTTGACCCGGAAATTTCTGTCCTATAATGACAAGGACGAAAACAAAAATGCTTTTCTGCGCAAGCCCCAGTTTGAAGCACTGGAAATGTATGTTTTCATAAAAGAATTCATGAACAATGCGCAAGTTTATGAATTGTTTGATGACTGGAGGAATAAGCGAAACCGTTTTTCAGAAGCGTCCTATTATTCCAACGGTCAGCTTCGTCTTGGCGATGCACTGACAGAAAAGCAGACCGATGTCCTGTTTAAGCAAATGAAAAAGTACAGGGAAAGTTACCCGAACTATATCTATGCTCTGACCATGGGTCTGGGTAAAACCATCCTGATGGGCACCTGTATCTTCTATGAGTTTCTGCTCGCAAAAAAATATCCGAAAGATAAGCGTTTTTGCCACAATGCTCTGGTGTTTGCGCCGGACAAAACGGTTTTGCAATCCCTGCGTGAGATTATGATCTTTGACAAGACGAAGGTCGTTCCTCCGGAATATGCACGTGTGCTGGATTCAAATATCAAGTTTCACTTTCTGGATGAAAGCGGAACCGTTCTGCACACGATTGATGATTCGGACTTCAACATTATTATTTCCAATACACAAAAAATTATCATCAAGAAAAAACGTAAGGAAGCCACTCCGGGAGAGGTACTGTTTGGCAGCAACAGTTCTCTGTTGTCCGCTGTTTATGCTGGTGACGATTCTGAAGATGATGCTTGGGATGATTCCACTTTGATGGACAATCAGCGATTCAAAAAGCTCTGCCGGTTGCCGCAGTTGGGCGTGTATGTTGACGAAGCGCATCATTTGTTCGGTGCGGATCTGGAAAAACAAATTCGCTCCAGCGGCGCAAACAAAACCAGTCTCCGCGACACGATCAACCTGTTGGCTGCTAATACCTCGATTGTTGCGTGCTACAACTACACAGGTACACCATATGTAAAAAATCAGCTTCTTCCAGAGGTTGTCTATGCCTACGGGTTGCGGGAATCTATTTGGAATGGATATCTGAAAGATGCTGATCCGATTGGCTTTGAAAACGTCAAGAGTGATGAGTTCTTGAATGCTACGGTCACAAAGTTCTGGCAGAAATATGGAGGAAAAATCTACGATAATCTGAATCCGAAGCTTGCAATTTATGCCGCCAATGTAGAGGAAGCAGTAAACGAAGTAGTACCCGCATTGGAAGAAATCCTAACACGTCTTGAAATTCCAACGACCTCTATCCTTTTGAATGTAGGCGATTCCAAATACACGAAGGATGAGGATATTCGTAATTTCAATAATCTGGATGTTCCCGGGAGTGAGGGCAACGAAAAACAGTTTGTCGTTTTGGTTGAAAAAGGTAAAGAAGGCTGGAACTGTCGCTCCCTGTTTGGTGTTGCACTCTATCGCAGCCCGAAATCGAAAATTTTTGTGCTCCAAGCGACTATGCGGTGTCTCCGTGCCATCACAGATGAGCGGTTGACTGCAACGGTTTTCCTTTCCAAGGAGAACTACGACACTCTTGATGATGAGCTCCATAAGAACTTCAACATGGAAATCAGTGACATCAAAAACACCAGTACAGATGATCGTCATAAATATCAGGTGCGCGTTCTCCCGCCTCCGAGATCCATTCGACTGAAACGGGTCTGGCATGAGTATAATGTTAGCAGCAAGGAGTATTCTACGCCGGTGGACTTCGGTTTAGCAGGTGCCGACCTGTCCAAATATTCCAGTGTTATGTATGAACGTGACAGCATTGCAAATGATACATCGACAAAACAGAGCAATGCAGACGAGTATCAGGTCAAAATGCAGTACAGTGCGTTCTCACTTGCTGGTGAAGTAGCACGGTATCTGAACATTTCCAGCATCCTCGCCGCAAAAATCCTACGCGAAGCACAAGATGGAATGGACGTAATTCTGGCAGATGTCAATCGATACAATGCTGTTTTGGACGATATTATCATCCCGACAATTTTCCATGCACTGTTTGATGTGACCGCAATCCAGAAGACGGAAGATAGAGATGTTGTACTGCTCCGTGAGCCGAAGGATGCAGCGTATTATGAGTTCTCCGCAAAGGATGATCTCGTGATTACGAATAAATACCCCGGATTTACGCCAGATGAAGTGCTCAAGAGCTTCCATGCGGATACATACTGCTTTGATTCACTCCCCGAAAAGGAATGCTTCTTCCAATATATCAAGAGCGATAAGGTACAGGAAGTGTACTTTACCGGAATGTTCACCTCGAACCAAGGTGATCTCTCCGTATACTACTATGATCCTGAATCAGGTCGTATCCGGCAGTATTATCCTGACTTCCTCGCTAAAATGAAGGACGGTACTTACCAACTGATTGAGGTGAAAGGCGACAACAAAATCGATGATGTTGTCGTGCAGGCAAAGAAGGAGGCCGCGCTGGAGATGGCAGCAGCCAGTGGAATTAAGTATGAAATGTACGCAGGCAGCACCATTATGAAAACGCATATTCTTGAAAGTCTTCCAGTTCAGCAAACCAATTTGCTACTGTAGTTACACAGATGCACCCGCTCAAATGAACGGGTGCATTTTTCATATCATAGGAGTATTTGACATTTCGTTGCAAAAGTGATATGCTGATGAAAACACAATAAGATGTGGAACGAGATTCAGAATTCCACAATATTTAGATTTCTCGTAATATGGGGAGGCTTTCATGAGCGATAACACAAACGAGTATCAAGTATTGCTAGATGTTGTCCGGCAAAACTACGCGAGTGTAGTTTGGACTCATAAAATTCAAATAAAGCAGGCTGATATTTATGCCACTCGCTATAGACACCTCGAAAACATCAACGTTATATTAGCTGCTGCAACATCATGCGGAGCAGTTTCGATTTTTGCGGACCAAGATTCTTTCGTACTAAAGATTGCAACAGTTATCCTTTCGTTCATTACAACTGCCGTAACAACATACCTAAAATGTTTTGATTTGAAAGCAATGGAAAAGCAACATAAAGATGCTGCAGAACATTTTCTTGTCGTTCGCAACGAGCTTCTGCATCTAATTGGAGAAATTCATATGCGGGAAAAGTCTGTTAACGAACTGGATGAAAAATTCCATGGGATTGAAGAAACGCTTAATGCTCTGTATCTTTCAGCTCCATCAACAACGGATGATGCTGTTGTAGCTGCGTCAATAGCACTCGGAACTAACAAGGATTACACTTATACAAATGATGAAATAGATCGTTTTCTACCTCCCACGCTCAAGGGAACCATAAAGGAAAAGGAGTATGTCGATGGTACTAGCAACTAAGGTTGGCGGATTTGATGTCCTTTGTTCAAACATTGAACTTGATAACTTTGACGAAATGGAAAAGTCCTCAAAATCTATCGCCAAGAAATTAAATAGTGTATATTACGATTTAGATAACGATGATACCTCCCATTTGTATATCGTTGGCTCTGTAGGAAGAAAGACAGCAATAAAAGGTAGCAGTGATCTTGATATTCTGTTTGACTTACCATCTGATACATATAAGAAATTTGATGCATATGAATCAAATGGACAAAGTGCATTACTCCAAGAAGTAAAAAAGTTCTTGCAAGAGCGCTATCCTAAAACAGATATAAGTGGCGATGGACAGGTTGTTGTCATAGAATTTAGCCGCTATACAGTTGAGCTTGTTCCGGGTTTCAAACAGGCTGATGGTCGTTTCAAATACCCAGATACAAACAATGGTGGAAGTTGGAAATATACTGACCCTCTTCCAGAACAAGACGCATGCCAAGAGAGCGACAATAACTCTAATGGAATATACTTTGATTTTTGCCATATCCTTCGCAAATGGAAAAATGAGCAGGGGTTTAAATTTGGTGGATTGTTAATTGACACGCTTGTCCATGACCACTTTGAGGACAACGAATTCTATAAGGACTCATCAATTGATGATTACTTTGACATTCTGAAAAATCTGTTTTCGTACTTGAGCGAACAAGACAAAGAAAGAACGTACTGGTATGCGCTTGGAAGTAATCAGCAGGTACTGAACTCCGGAAATGGAGCTTTCGTAGACGAAGCCAGTGATGTGCTAGAAAAGATCGATGTTGCAGAGCAAGAGGACAATGTTTCGGCTACCTTACAGGAAATATTGGGCACCGAATATCCTGTTGAACAGCGAATTCTGGAAAAAGCGGCATTTGCAACACGCTCTTTTGACCACACAGAGCAATTTATTCAGAATTTGTTCCCAGTAGACATTCGGTATTCCTTATCGATTGATTGTGAAGTCAAGCAAAATGGCTTTAGAGATAAAATGTTAAGTACAATTCTCCGGGACAGGCAGATATTAAAGCATAATAAGCAATTGAAATTTTTCATTTCCGAAACAGACTGCCCCGAACCTTATGATATATATTGGAAAGTAAGGAATGTGGGTCCTGTTGCTGAAAGTAAAAACTGTATCCGTGGCCAAATCGAAAAAACAAATTTACATACGCATCGAGAGCATACAGATTTTCAAGGCAGCCACTATGTTGAATGCTATCTGGTGAAAAATAATATTTGTGTTGCCAGAGCACATATCAGTGTGCCTATTGGAGTAGCTTGATATCGTTTCTTGAGTTGCATTCAAATTTCATCTTTTTTACAAAGAAGGACATTCTTTTGTGAGAGTGTCCTTCTTTACTATCTGGAGGGAAAATTGGACTACGAAAATACAAAACTTAAAAATCTCCGCATCGAAAAAGCCAAAGCAGAGCAGAAGCTGCGCTCTTGCCAGCACCGGGAGAAGATCCTTGAACATCGGATGTCGGAGCTGAACCGGAGAGAGCGTGTGCATCGTCTTTGCACCCGTGCCGGAATGCTGGAAAGCTTTCTGGTCTGTCCGGGAGAACTGACCGACGATC
>OGHD01001292.1_pt1 | contig 10619 bp, 10 predicted proteins | sample 1571341 | NCBI WGS metagenome assembly OGHD01 (sample SAMEA2582026, study PRJEB24529) | metagenome | biome: Human gut stool | place: China | collected 2011 | reverse complement strand
AGTAGAGACCTGCAAGAGGGCCACCTTGTTGACGGCTCCCTTCCGGAACGAAGGGCGTGTTTCGGTGTCCACCCCCACCAGTACATGGGTATTGAGGTAATCGATGGCCTTGCGGGCCTCGGCCTCGGTGTAAATCACGAAGATGCGACCGGGGAAAGAGACCTTGGGTAACTCCGCAACGATTTTCTTATCTATTTTACTCTGTAGTTCTACCATTCAGTTTACGGGTTTAGGGTTATTCGTCGTCGCCCATGTCAAGGCCTTCGTAGAGTTCTTCTTCGGTGCAGTTGTCTTCGTAGAGTGCGGAATCTTCCTCTTCCTGACTGCTGTGCGAAAGCTGGCGGTACTTCACGTCGTGAAGGGCACGCATCACATTGACCAGGCGCTGTCCCCAGAACTCGGCAAAGAGTTCACGGCAGATGGCTAAGGAATCGTTCATGGTGTGCTCCAGGCCCAACTGGAACACGCAGATGAAATCCTTGATGGGCTGGTAAATGTCGGCCAGGCTTTCGGAGATGTTCTGATGAATAGGAGTATCACTATAGGCCATGTCATCGAGGAACACTTCGAGGTAGTCATCGTATTCGCCCAAGAGAGAGGCGATGGAGCCGCGAAGCACTTCGTAATCGGTCTCGGTCACGAAGGTTTCCGGGTCGGCATCTTCCATCCGCTCGCAAGCAGGAAGCAACGAAGCCTTCAGGTATAAAAGGGGAAGGAGTTTCAGGGACTTGTCGACGAAATCCCGACAGCGCATATCGGAAACACGTTCCATAAATCCACAGAACTCGGCAGCCACTGTCACGAACTCGACTGCGTTTTTATCGAATATTACTTGAGAGTTTTTTTCTTCCATATTCATGCTTATTGACGTGCAAAGGTACAAAAAAAATTTCTCAGTTTTAGTTTTATTCGTACATTTGCATGTATGTTTAGTTAATTCGAATCATCATGCAAACAAAAAAAACAGATACAAGCAGAAGTGAAAAAGCGGCTGCCATGGCCGGAAAAACATGGACTATCCTGAAAAGTGAGACTACCGCGTTCGTCATCGGACTGCTCTGCGTCATCTTCGGCGTGTACTTGCTGCTGGCTTTCAGCTCGTTCTTCTTTACGGGAGGAAACGACCAAAGCATTCTGTCGCATCCCAACCCGTCGGAACTGCTGGAAACGGGCAACCGCATACAGAACTATGCCGGAGCACGGGGAGCGCAGCTGGCGCAGTTCCTGATTAATGACTGCTTCGGGTTTTCGGCTTACTGTATCATTATCTTCTTAGTGGTGGCCGGCATGAAGCTGATGAAGGCGTACGAGTTCCGCATCCGTTACTGGTTCTTAGGCTGTGCCACGGTGATGGTGTGGCTCTCTGTAACCTTAGGATTTGCATTCGGAGGACTGCTGGAAGATTCTTATATTTATCCGGGGGGACTGCACGGCTACAACGTGAGCCTGTGGATTCGCTCGCAAATCGGTGCGCCGGGATTGATTCTGGTGCTGCTGGCTACGGCCATATTGTTCGGCGTGGCACTGACCCGACAGACCATGGGCGTAGTGAGAAAGGCACTGCATCCGCAAAAGGGAAATAACGCAGCCATGGCAGAGGAGGTAACTCCCCAGCCGGAACCGACCTACCGGAAGCCGGTAGTGGACGAACCGGAAGTGACCGCTGCGGAGGATGAATCGGAGAAGAAGGAAAAGAAAGAAAGTTTCTGGAAGAGCTGGACGCACCGGAAACCGAAACAGAAAAAAGAGGAAGAGACTCCGCAGGAAGAACCGGAGAAGGCGGCTGAACCTGTCAAGGAGGAACCGGAGAAGGTGGTCGTGAAAGAGGAACCGGCACCGGAGCGTGTCATCGACCTGCCCATTGATACTGAGGAAGAGGATGAGAAGAAGCACCCTTTTGAGGTGAAGCCGGCCCTGGAGGAAGACTTCGACAAGGAAGAAGAGGAGCCGGCATTTGAGGTCAGCAACGATACCAAGGAAGAGGATCAGGCTTACCGGGGAGACGTGTCGCAGCCGTACAACCCGCGCCTGGACCTGGAGTTTTACCGCTTCCCTACCCTCGACTTGCTGAATACGTATCAGAACGACGATCCGGACATCGACATGGAAGAACAGAATGCCAACAAGAACCGCATCATCAAGGTGCTGCGCAGCTTCGGCATTGAAATCAGTTCCATCAAGGCCAGTGTGGGTCCGACCATTACCTTATATGAGATTACGCCGGCGGAAGGGGTACGTATCTCGAAAATCCGTAACCTGGAGGACGACATCGCCCTGAGTCTTTCGGCACTGGGTATCCGTATCATCGCACCGATTCCGGGCAAGGGTACCATCGGTATCGAAGTGCCAAACGCGAACCCGCACATCGTACCCATGAGTTCTATCCTGACCAGCAAGAAGTTCCAGGAAACAACCTTCGACCTGCCGGTGGCACTCGGAAAGACCATTACCAACGAGGTGTTCATGGTGGATCTGGCCAAGGCGCCCCACATGCTGGTGGCCGGTGCGACAGGTCAAGGTAAGTCTGTGGGACTGAATGCCATCGTGACTTCCCTGCTCTACAAGAAGCACCCCAGTGAACTGAAGTTCGTCATCATCGACCCGAAGAAGGTGGAATTTGCCATCTATGCGCCGATTGAGCGCCACTTCCTGGCCAAGTTGCCCGACGGAGAGGATGCCATCATCACCGACGTGACGAAGGTAGTACAGACACTGAACTCGCTGTGTGTGGAAATGGACAACCGTTACAAGCTCTTGCAGAACGCGGGATGCCGTAACATCAAGGAATATAACGCGAAGTTTATCAACCGCCAGCTGAACCCGGAGAACGGTCACCGCTTCCTGCCTTACATCGTCATCATCATTGATGAGTTCGGCGACCTGATTATGACAGCCGGCAAGGAGGTAGAACTGCCTATCTGCCGTATCGCCCAGCTGGCCCGTGCGGTGGGTATCCATGCCATCATCGCTACCCAGCGTCCGACCACGAACATCATTACGGGTACCATCAAGGCCAACTTCCCGGCGCGTGTGGCTTTCCGTGTGGCTTCCATGATGGACTCACGTACCATTTTGGACCGTCCGGGTGCACAGCAGCTCATCGGTAAGGGTGACATGCTGTACCTGCAAGGAAACGACCCCGTGCGCGTGCAGTGTGCGTTTGTCGATACGCCGGAAGTGGAACGCATCGCAGAATTCATCGGCAAGCAACAGGGCTATCCTACAGCCTTCATGCTGCCGGAATACGTGGATGAGAATGCAGAACCCAGCAGTGCAGCCGACGTGGACATGAACCGTCTGGACCCGCTCTTTGAAGAAGCGGCCCGTCTGGTCATCTACCATCAGCAGGGTTCCACTTCGCTGATTCAGCGTAAATTCTCCATCGGCTACAACCGTGCGGGACGCATCATGGACCAGCTGGAAAAGGCGGGCATCGTAGGTCCGGCCAACGGTAGCAAGGCGCGCGACGTGCTTTGTCTGGATGAAAACGATTTACAAATGAGAATGAGCAGCCTGAAGGATTAAACGGGCTGCCCTCTAACCCCTAAAAATGATTGTGACAGGTATGAAAAAAATTTTTCTTCTCGTCCTGCTGATGGGAGTCGCCTTGTGTCAGGCTGTGGCTCAACAGGACGCAAAAGCTGAAAGCATATTAAGCAAGATGGCGGACAGCTACCGGAAAGCCGGCGGCATCAGTCTGACTTTTGGAGGTACACAACAAGGAAAGCTGTTGCTGAAAGGCAACAAGTTCTGCCTGGAGAGCGGAGGCATCAAGACCTGGTTCGACGGAAAGACGCAGTGGAGTTACGTGGAGCAAAATGAAGAGGTGAACGTGTCATCCCCCACCCCGGAGGAGATACAGAGCGTTAACCCGTATGCGTTGCTGACATCTTACAAGAAGGGCTTCAACTACCGTTACGTGGGCGAAAAGACCCGTCAGGGGAAGCGGGGACATGAAATCATTCTGACCCCGAAGACCTCGCAGGACATTAAAAGCATCACACTGAACGTAAAGGAAAACAGCTCACCCGTGTACATTGCCATCCAGCTGCAGAACGGAGAGAAACAAGAGTTTCAGATTTCGTCGTACCGCACGGGAGTGAACCTGCCCGACGCGGTGTTCCGTTTCGACAAAAGCAAGTATCCGGGAGCGGAAATCATTGATTTACGATGACATCATCCGATGTATCGAGAATAGAACTTTGAGCCAAGTAAGAGGGGGTTTCGGCATAGATATACATGACGCTGCCCCCTTTTATTGCATCTATAATGGGGCGCGACACGGAAGTGGGCAATGCCGGACATCCGAAGCTCCGTCCCAACCGTCCGCCACGACTGGCCACGGAGGGGTCTGCGTATGTGGCCCCGTGCACCACAATGGCACGTTCGCGGGCCCGGTCGTTAATCCCTTTCTCCAGTCCGTCAAGAATGAGCGAATAGCCGTTTCGTCCCTGATAGGTGGAAGCCGTCAGGTAAAAGCCCAGTGAGCTTTTGTAGGAGCCGTATTCGTTGGAAAAAGAAGTGGCATAGTTTCCACCGCTGTTCTTTCCGTGTGACACTACCGAGGAATACAGCATCCGACGGTGCTTCATGTCGAACACGTACAGACGCTTTTCCGTGGAAGGCTTGGAAAAGTCAATCAGGGTCAGCACATCGCGCTTGCGGTTCTTGATGCGGTTATATCCCGTCACCGCCTGCTTGAAGGCCCGCCAGTTGACCACCCCTTCCAGCTGCATGGAATGGTAGAGCGACACGACCTCATCGGCCGCCTTGACCGCTGCTGCAGGGGATTCAGTAGGAACAGACTCTCCTTCCGCCGTGAAATACGCACAGGGGAAAGACAGGAACATGGCAGAAAGAAAAAATTTGATGATATGATTTTGCATGACTTTTTACGACCTGAAAAATATTCGGCCGCAAAGTTACGGATTTTCTGCCCTTCTTCTTCCGTAAAGAGAGTTAATTTTATAGAAATCACTCGATTACAATCACCAGTGACCGTTCCGTCGGTGCCCAGTCGTACACAAACTTGGCATGCGAGGTGGCATTGCGCACACACATGTGCGAACGGGGCGTGGTGCCCAACGACCAGCTGTATTCAATCATCGCCGTGCGAGGCACGTTGACCGGCACCCCGTGAATGTAGGCTCCGTTGGTGAAGCGGCTGGCATACGGTGCATAGCCTCCGGTGGCCGCAGAACCGTCTTTCAGGAACACCATACGCGACTTTTTCTGCTGCACCACAAACATGCCGAGCGGCGTTTCCTGCGCATACGGCGGACGGTGCATGCCCGTAGTGGCCGGATTCATGCTGCGGATGGCCCAGGTACCTTCTTCCAGACGTTCCAGGGTGGCAATGTTCTGGTCGCCCCGGTCCACCACGACCACATGGTTAAACTGCGTGCTGTCGGACAACAGCTTGACGTAGCGGCGCGGCACCCACCATTCTCCCTCGATGGAGACCGGTGACACGCGATAGAAACTGCCCGTCTCGCCCAGGAAAGACACCAGCGCCCCGTCGCATCCGTAGCGTTCGGGCACCAGCGTATCCGAAGGAAGATACAGCGGCACCGACTGATAACGTTCCACTCCCAGCGTATCGGCAATGCGCCGGTACACATTCTGCGTGTATTTCCGCACCAGCGGAGCTTCACGGTTCACATTCTTGTAATTCTGGAATATCGCCCAGCGGTTGGCATCGTACTGAAGATTCTCGATAAAAGCCAGGCATTTGCGTATGGCATCCCATTTGAATGAACGGACGGTGTCCTGATACGGATACTCATCCTTCAAGGTGTATTTGTCAAAAAGAAGTTCCTTCGCCAAGGTGATGTCGGCAGCGGTCAGCGGTTTACGCTCAAACGGCAGAATCTCTTCCACCTCCATGCTGTCGGGAGATGCCGTCTCCGACACGATGGGTTGCGACATCGGTTGTTCCACCCCACGGCCTGCTTCCTCCCGGCAACCGCAAAGGAGACACAAGAAGCATATTAAGCCTGTCAGTCGTTTCATAATGAAGGGTTATAAGGTTGGAACAAAGATAATAATTTTTACTAAAAAACCGCAGGAAAATGCAAAAAATCAGCGACTTTCTGTAAAGAAAGCACGACTTCCGGCACTTTCTCCAATTACTCGTCCAGGATACGGGCCGTCTCCACTTTTTCCAGTCGCGCACGCAGCTTTCCCATCATCGACTTGCGGATGCGCAGACGCATCAAGCAGTCCATGTCGTACGACTGTTCCAGTATCTCGGGCGACTCTTCCTTGACGATGCGCATGATGTCGTTCATGAAAGGATATTCGAACGCCACGGCCACGTCTTCGTCCACCGTCTTCTCGATGACCGGAGCTTCATCCAGTGCCAGCGAAGCCGCCATGCGGTAGGCCACAATCAGACCGCTCGTCCCCAGCTTGATACCGCCGAAATAACGCACCACGATGACCAGCACATCGGTCAGCTCGCGCGAGTTAATCTGTCCGAGGATGGGCTTTCCGGCCGTGCCCGAAGGCTCTCCGTTGTCGTTGGCCCGGAAATCCTTCCGTTCCGCGCCCAGCATATAGGCATAACACACGTGGCGGGCATCGTAATATTTCTTCTGGTACTCTTCCAGAAGGGACTTCACTTCGGAGAGCGTACGCACCGGCAGCGCAATGGCAATGAACTTGCTGCGCTTCTCGGTATAGATGGCTTCCGCGCTTTCCTGAATGGTCTTATAGGTATCTTCTTGCATCGTTTTTCTTCTTTCAGGTGGCAAATTTAATGATTTTTCTCGCATTTTTAAAACCGGAAAGCGTATCTTTGCTCCTGCATTAATCCCTTAAGAAACTAATGGCATGAAAAAATTACAAAAACTAACCTACTGTATGGGACTGGTTGCCGTGGCTGCACCTCATGCACAAGCTGCAACGCCCGATTCTGAAAAACCCAACATCTTGTTCATTCTCTGCGACGACATGGGATACGGCGACCTGGGATGCTACGGTCAGCCTTTCATCCAGACACCCTGCATCGACCAGATGGCACAGGAGGGCATGCGATTTACGCAGGCATACGCCGGAAGCCCCGTCAGTGCCCCGTCGCGCGCCACCATCATGACCGGACAGCACAGCGGACACGGACACGTGAGAGGCAACAAGGAATACTGGCTGGGCGAGGTGTGGTACGGACAGAACAAGGAATATGCCGTCACGGGACAGGAGCCGTATGACCCGCAGCACATCATCCTGCCGGAAATCATGAAGAAGAACGGCTATACCACCGGCATGTTCGGTAAATGGGCCGGCGGCTACGAGGGTTCGACCTCTACTCCCGACAAGCGGGGCGTAGACGAATACTTCGGCTACATGTGCCAGTTTCAGGCGCACCTCTACTACCCGAACTTCCTGAACTCCTACAGTCGTGCCGCAGGCGATACGGCCGTCAGCCGTGTGGTTCTGGAAGACAACATCCGCTACTCGATGAGCGGCGACGACTATTTCAAGCGTACGCAGTATTCGGCCGACCTGATTCACCAGAAGGCACTGGAATGGCTCGACAAGCAGGACGGCAAACAGCCTTTCTACGGTTTCCTGACGTACACCCTGCCGCATGCCGAACTGGTACAGCCCAACGACTCTATCCTGAAGAAATACAAGAAACAGTTCTTTCATGACAAGACCTGGGGCGGAGATGCAGGTTCCCGCTACAACGAGAGCGTGCACACACATGCCCAGTTTGCCGGCATGATCAGCCGACTGGATGCCTACGTGGGCGAAATCCTGGCCAAGCTGAAAGAAAAAGGACTCGACGAGAATACCATCGTCATCTTCAGCAGTGACAACGGTCCTCACGAAGAAGGCGGTGCCGACCCGACTTTCTTCGGACGCGACGGTAAGTTGCGCGGCCTGAAGCGCCAGTGCTACGAAGGAGGTATCCGCATCCCGTTCATCGTGCGCTGGCCGGGAAAGGTGAAAGCCGGTGAGGTGAACGACCATCAGCTGGCTTTCTACGATATCATGCCTACCTTCTGCGAACTGGTGGGCGACAAGCGCTTCCCCAAGAAGTACCTGAACAAGAAACTGGAAGGTGACTGTTTCGACGGTATCTCTTTCGCTCCTACCCTGTTAGGCAACGACGAGGCACAGAAGGCACACGACTTCCTCTACTGGGAGTTCCACGAAACCGACCAGATTGGTCTCCGCATGGGCGACTGGAAGATGGTGGTAAAGAAGGGGGTTCCTCACCTCTACAATCTGGCAGAAGACATCCACGAAGACCACGACGTGGCGGAGTTTCTCGCCATTGAGCCTTTCCCGCAACTGCTGTGCCGATTGGACGGTTATGCGAATGATATTCTGTGGCGCTGCATTCTCGTCGTGGCTTAGCCTGACGGAGAAATCCCGTTCTCCGATATTCTGTTCTCCGAAATCCCGCTCTCCGATATTCACGACGATTCGGGTTCTTACGAGCAGATAGTTTCCCCGGGTCTTTCCCTTTTTCACCTGAATCAGTCGGCAGAGTGGTTCGGGTTGGGGCAGTCCTGTCACATCCTCCGTCAGCATCTTGGTTACGATGCTGTCGGTATCTCCCTCAAGCACCACCTCATAGGGCATTCCCGTGCTTTTGGGCAGTTGATTCTCCTTTCCTCTGTTGCATCCACTCAGCAGAATGTAGAGTAGTAGGCTGATGAGAGGCAACTTTGTTGCTCTGCGTGCAAATGAGTGCTTCATATTTTACATACTCTCCAAAAATTTCTTACCCTTTGGAGTGTAGAGGAATATCAGGATGCTAACTGCAATTACCATAATAATTGTCATTGTTAAAGCCATGTAAAACATATTTCTTATTTTAAAGATTCTCTAACCATTTCTTTCCTGGTTTTGTATAAAGCCAAGCCAGAAAGCTGAGAGCTATGATGAGACTTATCGTCATTGTAAATGTAAATAGATCCATAATTCTTATTTTTTTAAGATTTTATATCCAACGATGAAAAATACCACAGACAGTATTATGCCAATGGTTGCTCCAATAAGCATTGATACAGTTGGGGCTCCATCTTTAAACATCGATGCCAAGCTACCGAGAAAAGTGATAGAGAAAGACGCTTTGCTTAAGTCATAGAAGTATTTACCCGTCTCAGACCTTTTTGTTCTTTCCTTTTCTTTTCTTTCATTTTTTGTATCCATTTGTACCATATTCACCTCCTTTCTTATCCCTTTCCATGCTTCTGCTCCTCATCCTCGTGCTGTCGGATTTCTCCAATCTTCTTCGAGGTGCTGAGCAAACCGCAGGCGGCGTAGATGTCCTGGCCGCGGCTGGCACGGATGGTGGTGAAAACACCATGCTGGGTGAGGTAATCACGGAACTGCTCCATCTTTTCATCGTTCACACCCTGCAACGGGATGTCGGGAATCTGATGGAAACGGATGAGATTGAAACGGCAATCCAGACCCTTCACCAGCTTGATGATGGCCTTGGCATGCTGCATGCTGTCGTTCACGCCCTTGAACACGATGTACTCGAAACTCAGGCGGCGCTGATGGGAGAAATCGTAGTTCTTCAGCAGCTCCACCACCTGCTCGATACTCATGCCCCTTTCGGCAGGCATCAGTTCGGCACGCTCCGATGGAATAGGGTCGTGCATCGAAATCGCTACATGGCACTCGCTCTCTTCCAGGAATCGCTTCAGCTTGTTCTTCACGCCCACAGAACTTACCGTGATGCGCTTCGGGCTCCATGCCCAGCCGTAGTCGGCGGTGAGAATCTCTGTGGCGCGCAGCACATTGTCGAGATTATCCATCGGCTCGCCCTGACCCATGAATACGATGTTGGTGAGCTTGTCCACCTCAGGCAGCGAGTAAATCTGGTTCAGGATGTCGCCGGCAGGCAAACTCCCCTCGAATCCCTGCTTTCCGGTCTGGCAGAAGAGGCAGTTCATCTTGCAGCCCACCTGCGAAGAGACGCAGAGCGTGGCACGGTCGTCTTCCGGGATATACACCGTTTCGACGCGCTGATCGCCAACGGCGATCGCCCATTTAATGGTGCCGTCAGATGAACGCTGTTCTTCAACCACTTCCGGTGCGCGGATTTCCGCCACCTCTTTCAGTTTGCCGCGCAACACTTTGTTGATGTCGGTCATCTCATCAAAGTTGTCGCAGCAATAGTGATACATCCACTTCATCACCTGATCGGCGCGGAAGGGTTTTTCACCTAAATCTTTAAAAAACTCCCGCATCTGCTGACGGTTGAGATCCAGCAGGTTGATTTTTCCATCTTTCGTGGTGACGTTTTCAGGTGTGACTAATTGTTCAGACATATGCTATTCCGGCCTCGTTATTACACGTTATGGCCCCTGGAGGGTTGAAAAAAGAAACGCCCCGGTGAGCGGCTGCTCGTCCGGGGGCGCTGCATTGTACAAATTCTGGCGCACGGATGCCACGTTTGCACGCGGCATTTACGAAATTATTAACGGGTGCGCGGGCACACTTCGCCTTCGCCAAAGAAATAAGCGATTTCGCGAGCGGCAGATTCGACGGAATCAGAACCGTGGGTACCGTTTTCGGTCAGGCTGTCAGCGTAATCAGCGCGCAGAGTACCAGCCAGTGCGTTTGCCGGATTGGTCGCGCCCAGCAGATCGCGG
>OGHD01001283.1_pt1 | contig 10680 bp, 10 predicted proteins | sample 1571341 | NCBI WGS metagenome assembly OGHD01 (sample SAMEA2582026, study PRJEB24529) | metagenome | biome: Human gut stool | place: China | collected 2011 | reverse complement strand
AATGATTATTTCTATTGTTGGTGTAGTGATTGGAAATTATTTTGGTGGGAAATATAAACATAAGGCAGAACTGGTTGGTGGAATCATCCTGGTGCTTTTAGGTGTTAGGATTTTGATCCAGCATCTGTCTGGATTAGCATAAAATGAGGTTGAATATAGTATAGCAGAAAGGAAATAAAAGATGAGTGATTTGTTTCAAAGTGTGCCATTTGCAGTGGTACTTTTAATTATTGGATTTGTGTTTCTTGTAAAAGGTGCAGATGCATTTGTTGAGGGGTGTAGCAGTATCGCAAGACGGTATCATGTTCCGTCACTGATCATCGGAATGACGATTGTGGCGATGGGGACGAGCCTTCCGGAGACTGCGGTCAGTGTGACAGCAGCAGTTACGGGAAACAATGCACTTGCAGTCAGTAATGCGGTAGGATCTAATATTTTCAATCTCATGGTTGTAGTCGGAGCCTGCACGCTTTTTACTTCCGTGGCAGTTCAGATTAATACGTTAAAGATTGATTTTCCGATCTCTATTCTGTGTGCGGTATTGCTTCTGATTCTTGGTGCAGCCGGAATGTCATTGGGACATATAGATGGAGTTGTATTTATTATCTTATTCCTGGCGTTTATCCTCTACATGATCCGCTCAGCACAGACATCTCGTGAGAAAAATGTGGAGCCGGGAGTGGAAGAGGAAGAGTATCTTCTGGAAGCGGAGGAGATTCAGGAAATGTCTATGGGAAAGAGTGTGATTTACATTATTCTCGGCGCAGTAGCGATTGCGGTCGGAAGTGACTGGGTAGTAGACGGTGCCTGTACAGTTGCGGCGGCAATTGGAATCAGTCAGACTCTGATCGGTCTTACTGTAGTTGCATTTGGAACAAGCCTTCCGGAGCTGGTTACATCGATTGTAGCAGCAAGAAAAGGCGAGGTGGATATGGCACTTGGAAATGTGATCGGTTCCAATATCTTTAATATTCTCATGGTGCTTGGTATTGCGGCAGCAATTTCACCGGTTGCATTTTTGACAGAAAATATTATTGATATTGCAGTGCTGATCGTGTTCAGTGTTATTGGATGGATCATGGCATGGACGAAAAGAGAACTTAATAGAAAAGAAGGTATTATCATGTTACTTCTTTATGCAGTGTATGTTGTGTACATTTGTATGAGATAGTTTGTGATAACTCTGAAAAAAGGATTATGTAAAAGGCAAAAAGTACTTGTGCCAATCACATAATCCTTTTTTATTTTCCTATAATTAATGCAAAGTAGCCCCAGTCCCATAAGAGGGATTCGAAACTGTTTTCCAGATATTCATAAATATCAGCTGTTTCATATCCGGTCATTCGTGTAATGATCACAAGATATTGTCTCAACGTTTCGTAAGAAATTTCAGAAACGTTTGCGTCTGTGCCATCCAGCATCCATCTTAAGAAAATGCTGTGGCGGATTGATGCATATTCAAGGGCAATCCATTGCATCTGTACCAGTACATTTTCCAGGTCACTGTCAGGAAGCAGGAGATCGGAGAAAATCTCGTTGCGCAGGAAATTGCGAAGCAGTGGTTCGTAAGGGCTCAAGTATTGTGTGAATTGTTTCCATTGTTCCAGTAAAGTGGATTCGTAAGCTTTAGTATCATCAGGATTTCCAGTACTGTCCGAAAGGGCTTCCGATATTTCTTCCGCCAAAGCAAGAATTGGATTCAGAGTATCCTGATAGAGCCCTTCTTTTTGATAGTTTACGGAAAGATCTTGTAACAGTTCGTTACATTCGTTGATCAGATCCAGAGGTGGAAGTTCAACCTCTGCAATTGCATTTCCAAGCTCTTTCACTGAAAAATAATCTTCCAACAGTTCTTTTGTCAGCGGCTGATGCTGGTATAATTCCTGAAGAATATAGAAGCTTTCCAAAAGTTCCTCTTCAATTGTTCTGGAAGAATCATCTAAAAGATTGAGTAGTTTTTCACGCAAGAGGAAAAGGACAGAAGTACCTGTAGCGTCAGTATCGGACAAAGCGTCTGATACATTTGGGAAATGCAGGGACTTCTGTTTGTTCCACAGGTCAATTACTGCAGGGCAGCAAGGCATCAACATCTTCTCAGTATGTGTCGGAAATCGATGCTCCTCTCGTGGAAATGTAGTGCATGTTTCTGATAGGACTTTGTCGCCGTAAGCAACAACAAGGCGGCAGAGCTTCTCAGAGTTAAGGAATGGACAGCGATGATCACTGTCCAGGCCTATCACACGCTGTCCATCTTTTTTAATCGTATAAGCGCTTAAATTTTTCTTTTGTTCAGGTACGGTTTCCGGAGCCTGGAGTTTCTTCCATTTACGGTTCGTATTTGCATCGACGCCAATCTTCCATTCCTGGCAGCAGGTGATCGGACAGCGGTCGGCGATGCAGGTGAACTTAGAATAATAATCAGGTATCAAATAATTAATTTCTGTCATCACGGTTATGGAATTCTGTATGCTGCCCAACATATTTGTATGCCGGACGGATGATCTTACCGGCATTTAACAGTTCTTCCAGACGATGTGCACTCCACCCGGTGATACGCGCAATCGCGAAGAGTGGTGTGAAAAGCTCTTCCGGAATATTCAGCATTGTATAAACAAATCCGCTGTAGAAGTCAACGTTAGCACAGACAGGTTTCAGCATCTTTCTGTGTGTCATGATCTCTTCACCGGCGATTCGTTCTACACGGTCATAAAGAGCAAATTCTTCATCAAGTCCCTTTTCGGAAGCAAGCTGTTTTGCATAGCTTTTCAGAATCTTTTCTCTTGGGTCGGAGATTGTGTAGACGGCATGTCCCATTCCATAGATCAGTCCCGTCTTATCAAAGGCTTTTTTATCAAGAATTAGGCGGAGATACTCACGAATCTCATCCTCGTTAGTCCAGTCTTTGACAGACTTTTTAATATCATCAAACATCCCCTGCGCTTTCAGGTTTGCACCACCATGACGAGGTCCTTTCAGAGAACCGATGGAAGCAGCGATTGCAGAATAAGTATCTGTTCCTGAAGAAGTAACAACGTGAGTAGTGAAAGTAGAGTTGTTACCACCACCATGCTCTGCATGAAGAATCAGTGCAACATCAAGTACCTTAGCCTCGAGTTCTGTATATTGTCCGTCCGGGCGAAGCATATACAGAATATTCTCTGCAAGAGAGCGGCCTTTCTCCGGATTACGGATCAGAAGTGTCTCATCTTTACGGAAATGTCTGTATGCATGATAAGAATATACTGCGATCAGTGGAAGCTTTGCAATCAGTTCAAGAGCCTGACGCAGTGCATTTTCAACAGAAATATCTTCCGGGTTCTCGTCATATGTATATAAAGTAAGAACACAGCGCTGGAGTGCGTTCATGATGTTAGAGCTTGAGGCCTTCATGACAACGTCACGCACAAAACGTCCGCTTAGATCTTCTAATTCAGATAAAACTTTCAGAAAATGCTTTAATTCATCTTTTTTTGGAAGACGTCCGAAAAGGAGCAGGAAAGTTGTTTCCTCAAATCCAAAACGTTTGCCTTTCAGACCGTTGATAAGGTCATTGACATTGATTCCCTGATAGTAAAGTCCACCTTCAGCAGGAATTTTACGTCCGTTTATAACATCAAATCCACAGACATCGGATACTTCAGTCAGTCCGGTAAGAACTCCTCGGCCGGTTGAATCACGAAGTCCGCGCTTTACATCATATTCTTCATAAAGATTCGGATCAATGCGGTGTCCTTTCAAAAGTGTTTTCTCTAAATAGTCCATATCACTGCGCAGATCGTCAGTGTTTGCAATTAATATATCATTTGAATTCATAGCTTTCATCCTCACAATACATATATGTTTTCTAGTGTCTTGATAATGCATTTTAATGTAATTATAAACAGTCGAGGTGAAATTTGCAAGAAATATATATGTATTCTTGCAAAAACATGAAAAAAATCAAGAAAAGCACGCATAAAACAGAATAAAATGAATATTGAATTGTTAGATAACTCAAAAATAAGAATGCTTAAATGAATTTTCTGAATCGTCAGAAAGAAAATGATGTGGCTGTGGTCATACCAGATGCCAAAGCGCAAATCTATTGTAAAAATACAAAAATATGGAGAGATATTTTATTATAAAGTGCTGAAAAATAGGAGAAACAGGTGCATTTATTGACGCATAATAATAAGAAGAGTATAATGTTAAAAAGATAACAATAGGTTGGTATAACCAATTAAAAGAAGGAGGGGGATAATTATGTTATTCCAAATTTATGGCGATGGTGCCGGCTGGCAGCTGTTAGGGTGGGTACTGGTGTTTGCCGGACTTGTTCTTGCAAATGAATTCGCAAGACGTACAAAAATCGGTGGACTGATCTGTTTTGGAGCTATTCCGGCTATACTTACAGTGTATTTTATCGCAATCTATATCTGTGCAGCAAATGGTGCAGAATGGGCACTGAACAACGATACTTATGTACATATGACAAGTTGGTTCCATTATGCAAAATTGTATGCTGCAACAGCAGGGTGTATTGGTTTTATGATGCTGAAATACAAATGGGGAATTGGTAAGACAGAATGGTTCAAAGTATTCCCGTTTGCAATCGTTGCAATCAATATTCTGATTGCAGTAGTAAGTGATTTTGAATCAGGTATCCGTGGATTCATGGCAATGAAAGAATTCGGTGACCGCTGGTGGCTGTCTTCAGAAAATGTATGGCTCTACGGAGGATGGTGGAACTGGGTGAACGGAATTGCCGGAATCCTGAATATCTTCTGTATGACAGGATGGTGGGGAATCTACACATCCAAGAAACATGATGATATGCTTTGGCCGGATATGACATGGTGCTTCATTATTGCATATGATCTGTGGAATTTTGAGTACACATACAATAACCTGACAACACATGCATTCTACTGTGGTGTTGCATTACTTCTTGCTCCGACATTTGCAAATATGTTCTGGAACAAGGGTGGCTGGATCCAGAACCGCGCGAATACACTGGCACTGTGGTGTATGTTTGCTCAGGTATTCCCATTATTCCAGGATGCAAGCCGTTTCTCAGTAATTCCGGCTCTGTATTCTGACGGATTCATGGATGCAGCAGTAAGACCGACAAGTGCTAATCCAACCATGCAGGGTGTGATCGCGGTAATTGCACTTGCAGCGAATGTGATCTGTCTGGCTGCAATTATTAAGAGAGCAAAACAGCAGAAGAAGAATCCTTATAAGAATGAGATCTTTACAGATCAGAAGGATTATAAGGAAGCAATGGCGAGAGCAGAAGTTTAAATTTGTATTTGTCTGTCTGATTCTCCATATTGAAGCAAAGGATTTGGTGGTGAATAAGGCCGCAAGGATGATGCTATATTGCATCGGACACCGGCCCGCTCTACCTCATCCCCTTGAAAGTATGTAACGTAAGAGCCAGAACAGTTACCGTGAGTGGTGCCTGTCTGGCTCTTACGTTACATACTGAACAAGGTGTATTCGGAACGCTCCTGCCTTACATGTGTCCTCAACAATATAGCACCATCCTTGCTTCGTTATTCCAAACAGATTTGTTTGCTCAACGGGACGAATCTGAAAGACTTCATACAAGTTTTGATTTGATGCACGTAAACGAGAAGATAGACTCAGGTTCAGTCCACATCACGCCCTCATCCAACAAAAGTTTTTGCTTCATTACTCAGAATTCAAACGTCTAAATACAAATTTACAATTCATAGTATATCTGATGTTCTCCGTTGATGCAGTCCTGCATGGAGGTTCGGATCCAGGTGACGGCGCCTTGGGTGTCTCGGTCGCGGATATAGGTCCAGGTCTTATAATTGCTTCGATATAATTCTTCTATCCCATAGAGTTCACAATAATGTTCCCACATATTAAAAATTGGTGCTCGGAAAGACTGGAAAATAAGTGGAATCAATGTATTTCCGGAAATCAGGGCAAACTCGTGTTGGAATTCATAAGCAGCTTCAATGGCAGTGGTGACATCCTGTGCATCACGGATCTGATTGACGGATTCGAGAAGACGCTGGATGTTTTTGTCGCTGATCGTGTCGATGGCGAGCTGTGCAGCAAGTGTATCAAGCGCAATGCGGACTTCGAAGATGGAACGGATCTCCTGATCACGCATGCGTCCGCCGTTGTAATTCATGATCGCGATCAATGTATCCAAAGTTCCTTTTCTTCGGAAATCTGCTACATAAGTCCCACTGCGGGGTTTTACGGTAAGAAATCCTTTCTTTTCCAGCTCACTGATCCCGCTGTTGACAACCGCACGGCTGACCTGCATCATTTCAGCAAGCTGGCGTTCCGGCGGAAGTTTCTCTCCGACCTGTAGTTTGCCGGAAAGAATCAGATGTTCTAATTGTTCAATAAACAGATCCCTCAGGGAAGGGGAACTAATCTTCTGAAATTCCATAATAAATTCTCCGTTTCGTAAGCGTTATCTTCACAAAGTGTGTTTTGATGAGATGAAAATGTTGAAAATCTCGTAAAAAATAACGTTTATTGTTGATAAGTTTATTATAGGGAAAACAGGCGGTGGATTCAATACTCTATATTTATATCAGACGTGGGAGAGAGTAGGAAATTTGCGGAAAAACTCGTTATATTGAATTGAACTTGAAGGAGAAATCTGTTTGACATATCTAATGTATGATGCTAATATGATTATATGAAAGGTGCTACCGATAGACGGTTAGCCCACATTATGATTAATTAAAAAATAACCGTTCAGTTTGCGAGGCTGGGGCGGTTATTTTTTTGTGTGATTGCATCCTATTGCGTAACCAAGTCCAAAGGCTGTTAAGCATAAGCTGATAACAGCAATCAGACCTTCGAGAGTAAACATTAGCATCCCCTCCTTTAGCAAGATTTCCGCAGATAATCTGGGGATTTCTATGTAAACAGAGGGTCACAGTCCCTCTGGAGAAGGACTAACCGCCTACCGTGAATGGTAGCACCATGGGGAAATTATAGCAGAAGTGTTTAAAATATACAATGCTTTGTGTATCCTAAAGCCCCTTTGTGTTAAAAATAAAATAATTGTATCAATTTAGTATAAACATGTAATTTTTCATAAATTTAATGTGTCTAAAAAGTAGAAATGAGATAAAAAAATGCCGGCAGAACAAATTTTGGAAAGACTTATGCGAGAGTACGGAGATTCTGTTTTTCGCATGTGCTATTTGTATTTGAAAGATTATTATTTAGCAGAAGATGCAACACAAGAAACTTTTATTAAGGCTATGAAATCCTATGATTCTTTTTTACACAATTCTAATGAAAAGACATGGTTGATACGCATTGCTATTAATTCTTGTAAAAATATTATGAGAACAAAATGGTTCCGTTTTCCAATGATGAATGTTGATGATCAACAATATATAGCGGATGATCATTCTATCGAAGAGGTAGTAAAAAAAGACAGTAGTAGCAACCTTAGCTATTTTAATGCTTGGGGGAACAAAAGTAGCAGCTAGTTATTCTTTTACAAATAAAATCAGTGTAAATGATGAAGTATTAACTGAATTAGATGAAATGCATGTTATGGTATCGACCTATTGGATACTGAGTTGGCAGATAACAACGATTATCTTCAAGGGCATATCACAACAGATGATAAAGATTATGCAATGATTACGATGAATAATTATATTATAGGAGATACTGCAAATTTCCGTTATTTGGAAGAGGAAGACAGATATGAATACGAACATGGTAAAACCTACTATTCACCAGTCAGCTTAAATATTGATTTGATCTTAAGTGACGAACAGTTGAAAAATGGTTGGGATACTGATTATTTGGGAATGTATGAAAGTATGGAAGAATATCAGTCAGCGCAAGGATATAAGGTCAATCTGATACAAGATAATAATGGTGACGAGAAATTAAATGAGGGAGTTGTGTCAGAAAAAATTGCAGTATTTGTTTCAGACGGAATAAGATATACGTTAAAAGGGCGCGTATCAGTTGATACAATGAAAACCATAGTTGATACAATGAAATAAATTTATTAAATATTCTAAAATGTGAAGAGGGTATATCTGCTGAATGGATATATCTTCTTTTTGGGTAATTAAGTTGAGGCTAAAGGATGGACTGAATCTGAAAAGTACAGTAAAATCTACATTAAAAATGTTATCGGGAAATATTCGTGGAGGGGAACGCCCTTCTTCGGAAAAACAGGAAGCTGAGATCGTGCGTTTGCAACAGACTTTCAATAAAATGAAAAAGCAGAATTAAAGAAAGTTCAACAGGCACAGAAAGAATGGAGATGACTAATTTAGACAAAGTCATCAGTCTTTTATTAATTACAAGTAAATATTGATATGGTATACTAAAATAAAGTTTGTATACAAATAAATTGTGCGAGAGGAAAAATCATGGTAAAGATAGATTTGATTACAGGTTTTCTGGGAGCGGGAAAGACAACATTTATAAAAGAGTATGCATCTTACCTGCTTCGTCAGGGTCTGAATATTGGAATTCTGGAAAATGATTTCGGTGCGGTGAATGTGGATATGATGCTTCTTCAGGAGCTGCAGGGAGAGAAATGTGAACTGGAAATGATTTCCGGAGGGTGTGATAAAGAGACACACCGCAGACGATTCAAGACAAAGCTGATCTCTATGGCAATGTGTGGATATGACAGAGTAATCGTGGAGCCGTCGGGAATCTATGACGTGGATGAATTTTTTGATGGATTAAGAGAAGAACCTCTAGATCGGTGGTACGAAATCGGAAGTGTGATCACAATCGTAGATGCGGGACTGGAAGATAATCTGTCAGATCAGGCGGAATATTTGCTGGGATCTGAGGCGGCGGATGCGGGTGTGATCGTGCTGAGCAGGCTGGATAAGGACAATGCTTGTGAAGAACAGGAAAACAGAATTATTTCACATGTCAATCGTTCTCTTGAACGCATTGGATGTACCAGAAGAATTGGGGAAGAAGTAATCGCAAAAGACTGGGATATGCTGACAGAGGAAGATTTTGCACAGATTCAGAACAGCAGCTATCAGATTGAGTCGTTTCGCAGACCGGAAGGTACAGAAAAGGATGGATTCCAGACCTTATATTTTATGAATCTGAATCGGACAGAAGAAGAACTGGTCCCGGCTGTGGAAAAGATGTTTGGTAAACGTGGATGCACAGATGATTCTGAAAAAGAAAACAATAAAAATCTTAATGATATCGGAAGAGTGTTCCGTGTAAAAGGATTTATGAAGAATCAATCCGGTGACTGGATGGAGCTGAATGCGACAACACAGAAGATGACAGTTAATCCAATCAAAGAAGGACAGGAGATTCTGATCGTGATCGGTGAGGATTTGAAAGAAGACAAGGTTCGTGAGTGCCTGGAAGACAAATGTACTGAGGGAGCGGAAAATGAGTGAAATTCAATTGCCGGAAGCATTTCTGAAACTAGGAGAAGTGCTGGAACAAGGACAGTTCGAACTGCTTTTTACAGAAGAAAAACTGCGGCTGGTTTATTTGATGAACGATGCGGTAGAGAGCTTTCTTGTCTTTGAAAATGCAAGGATGACAGGGCAGTATAGAGAGGATTATGAAGGTGAACTAGAAGCGGAGTTAAGTGTAACAGAAGAACCGGAGGAGTCCTATGTCCTTGTAGTTCATCAGGGTGAGACTGTGGTTACGATTTTTTTTGAGGATTTAAGTGAAGAAGTACACTTATACGACTATGGAGAAATCGGACATTTCTGGGTGAAAGGTGCGGAATATCTGCGCCAGATAGAATATAAGATTGCAATCGTACGGGATAAACTGGATTATCTGGGAGCAAAATACTGTAATCAGACGGAGCGGAAACTAGCTGTACTGGCAGACTTTCCGCCGCTGAATTATTGCTGTTATCCGGCAGTTTCAGAGCAATATGTAGTTCCAAGGGGAAATCCGTGGATACCGTCAGCAGAAGCACATCAAGTGATGCAGGGGCTTGCGGCAACAGTAGAAGATAAAAAGTTACTAAGATGTCTAAAGTTTTATCAGAAACATCCATGGAAGCGGAGTGCAAAAAAGATTGCCGGGATGCTGCAGGAAAAGCGTCATGCAGAAGTCACAGATCTTTTGATGGAAGAACTGAAGATGGCAGCAGCAAATTACCCGAGAAGAAAATTCACAGATGAGGAAGAAAATCAGAATCGTAAGACTGAGAAGAGAGCATCAAGAGATTCACTCCAATACAAAATCAGTCTGATGATCTGGGAAAAGAAAGGAAAAAAACGAAAAGTTCAGATAGAAGAATTTTCTGCTGACCGGAGAGGATAAGTATGGAACCATTTTATTATAGTAAGATGAACAAGATGCAGCAGGCGGCGTATCATGCAATCTGCCAGGGCGTCTTGCAGATGGAAAAGGAGATTCAGGTACCGCGTATGAGCGGAGAAGAACTGTATAATGTATTCTTCCAGATGCGCCTGGATCACCCGGAGATTTTCTGGGCAACGGGATTTAAGTATCGTTATTATCAGGAATCGCCAAACATTCAGTTTCTACCGGAATATTTGTTTGACCGGGCGAAGGTGAAAGAACATCAGAAGGCAATGAAATCCAGAGTAGAGAAACTTGCACGACCGGCGCAGAAATTATCAGAATTCCAGTTATTTGCTTGTGATATGCTCAAAAACAGCCGCAGGTATCTCAACACTAACTTGT
>OGHD01001281.1_pt1 | contig 10691 bp, 9 predicted proteins | sample 1571341 | NCBI WGS metagenome assembly OGHD01 (sample SAMEA2582026, study PRJEB24529) | metagenome | biome: Human gut stool | place: China | collected 2011 | reverse complement strand
GGTCAGGTCACCATAATGTAGGATCAAGTTACGATTTTCCACATGCGGGTCCTGATAAAGATGGTCGATACGATCCGTGTTAAACATGGACGACCGGCGTTTGATACCATGCACTATATATCCTTTCTTGATCAGATATTCGGCCAGATAAGCCCCATCTTGGCCTGTTATTCCTGTTATTAAAGCAACTTTACTCATCGTTGTTAAACGGAAGACGCAACAACCTCCCTATTTTTAATTTTTTAATTTTCAATTCTTAATTCTCCAAGTACCAACTATAAAGGCGTTCAACCCCTTCGTCTATCTCAATCGTATGATGCCAGCCCAAAGCATGCAACTTCGTGACATCCGTCAGTTTGCGCATCGTCCCGTCCGGTTTAGACGAATCAAATACGATCTCACCTGTAAACCCTACCTTTTCTCGGATTAGGGAAGCCACTTCACAAATAGAAAGTTCTTTTCCAGTACCTATATTAATATGCGTATTTCGGATATCGCCGGTAGCAGGACGGAGATCGGCAAAATCGACCTTCTCCATCACATAGACGGAAGCATCTGCCATCTCCTCGCTCCAAAGAAACTCACGAAGCGGTTTGCCTGTTCCCCACAACTCCACTTTACCAGGATAAATACCGTACTTGGCAAGAATATCCAATATTTCGGATTCAGAAGTACCGCCGGATATATTTTCAACCGAACGCGCATTCAGATCTTTCCGGACAGCCTCCCAATCTCCTTCGGAAAGACATTTACCCAAATGTACTTTGCGAATCATGGCAGGCAGCACATGCGAAGTCTCCAGGTTAAAATTATCATTCGGGCCATACAGGTTGGTCGGCATTACTGCGATATAGTTAGTTCCGTATTGCAAGTTATAACTCTCACACATCTTGATCCCGGCTATCTTAGCTATCGCGTAGGGTTCATTCGTATATTCGAGTGGCGAAGTGAGCAAGCAATCCTCCGGCATCGGTTGCGGAGCATTTCCCGGATAAATACAAGTACTTCCCAAAAACAGAAGTTTCTTTACGTTATTCAGATAAGAAGCATGAATCACATTGTTCTGAATCATAAGATTCTCGTAAATAAAGTCAGCCCGGTAGCGGCTGTTTGCCACAATCCCTCCGACATGGGCTGCTGCCAGGAACACATATTCCGGCTTCTCTGCGGCAAAGAAATCATGAACGGCCTGCTGATCGGTCAAATCCAATTCCGCATGCGTACGCAGGACGAAGTTCATGTAACCTTTTACCTTCAGATTCTTCAGAATAGCAGAACCGACCAGTCCCCGATGGCCTGCTACAAATATTTTACTATCCTTATTCATTCTCTCTTTTTATCAAATTCAGCAGATATTGTCCATACTGGTTCTTCAACATCGGAGCGGCAACTTGCCTCAACCGTTCCGCATCGATCCAACCATTCCGATAAGCAACTTCTTCCAAGCAAGCTATTTTCAACCCTTGTCGTTTCTCTATCACCTCAACGAAGGTGGAGGCTTCGGAAAGAGAATCGTGCGTACCGGTGTCAAGCCATGCAAAACCGCGCCCCAAGAGCTGAACTTTCAAATTCCCATCCTTCAGGAATTCCTGGTTGACAGTCGTAATCTCCAATTCTCCGCGGGCGGAAGGTTTAATCTGCTTGGCAACTTCCACCACTTTGTTCGGATAGAAATAAAGGCCGACAACTGCATAATTGACGTAATAACCGAAGACGGTCGCTTTTTGTTCGTTTTCCACATTAGCTACGGCCCTTTTTAACATTGCGGTGAAACTCTGTCCGTAAAAGATATTGTCGCCCAAGACCAGACAAACGGAATCATTTCCAATAAACTCCTCCCCAATTAAAAAAGCTTGTGCCAATCCGTCCGGTGAAGGTTGTTCGGCATACTCGAAACGGACACCATAATCGGAACCATCCCCTAACAGACGACGAAAACCGGGAAGATCCTGCGGTGTGGAAATCACCAATATTTCACGTATTCCTGCCAGCATCAACACAGACACCGGATAATAGATCATCGGTTTATCATAAATAGGCAATAACTGTTTTGAAACCCCTTTGGTTATCGGATACAAACGCGTACCGGACCCTCCTGCTAAAACAATACCTTTCATAATCTTCTATGATTTACGATTTATGATTCCGGAATCATGCATCAATGATAAATCATACATCCAAAATCACAAATTCTTAATAAATATAACGGATGGCAAATGTATTAAAAATAATTCACTTTACCGGCTCGGTGAAACTTTTCTTTCCAAAGGTTTGTTACAAAGTAGATTTCAAAATAATTAAAAAACGAATTTATTATGAAGACTTTTATTGACACAATCAACTTCGGAGTAAAAAACTGGTGGGTTTCCCTGCTGTTGGGCCTGCTTTATATCCTCATCGCAATCTGCCTGATGTTCACACCGCTGGCAAGCTATGTCGCACTGAGTGTTTTGTTTAGTGTATCTATGTTTGTCAGCGGCACGTTGGAAATTCTTTTTGCCGTCACCAATAGAAAGAATATTTCCAGTTGGGGCTGGTATCTGGCAAGCGGTATCATCGACCTGATCTTAGGTATCTACCTGATGGCCAATATCGGCCTGAGCATGGCAGTGCTGCCTTTCATCGTGGCCTTCTGGCTGATGTTCCGCGGTTTCGCTTCAACCGGCTACGCTATGGACCTGAAACGCTACGGGACACGCAACTGGGGCTGGTATATGGCTTTCGGCGTACTGGCAATCCTTTGCAGTATCGGCATTATCTGGCAACCAGGTCTTGGAGCGTTATCCCTTGTCTATATGATCGCGTACACTTTGCTGATCATCGGCATCTTCCGGGTTATGCTTTCCTTCGAACTGAAGAGCTTGCACAAACGGAACAAAGAATACAACGAATAAATCGTATGCTTTTCTCAGCAGTTTCCAATCCATGAGAATACTTCCTCACCGGGGAGAGAATATATTCTCATCCGTATGAGAAAAGATTATCATTACGACGAGAAAAGATTATCATCCTTATGAGAAAAAGCCCCTCATAAGACGAAAATCTTTTCTCGTTGTAGCTTTATGATTATTCGCTGACCATCTTCCGCTTAATGAATACGACCTTACACTCAGCACAGTCCTTCCGGCAGTTCACTTTGGATACGACACCGGCAGCCGGTCGACCATACGCAAGGTAACCTGCTGCTCAGAGGAGGCCCCGACAAAACCTAAGCCACCCGATACGTTTTGAGGAACGATGACCGGTTCCATAAAGGTTTCGTTATAATCTTCCGAATTCAGACAGTTCATCGCACGCAAATAACGATAATAAGGTTGTGATATGCTCAATAAGCGGACTGTAACATCCAAGTAAAAATGATCTTTTCCATTTGATTCGCTAATATGCGGAACAGAGGTGTAGATCTTAAGGGTATACGAACCATTTTCAAAACGGCCATCCGTGAAAACATTGCTAAGATTACGAATAGTCCAATCCAAAATGCCGAATTTGTCGTCATCGGCAGTCGTAAGATGCCCATCGGTCAACACAATATCCTCCTGGTTGATAATTTCGGGATAAGAGGAAAAGGGACCGTATTTGATACCTGTTTCCGAAGAAATCCTGTATGTATTTTCTTCGATAATAAGACGGTAATAATTTTTCTCGTTCGGACGGTCATGTATCGTTATTTTGTATCGCATACAATCCATCATGCTGGAACCATCCCTCAATTGCGTACGGAGCGTATCTACACGGATAGTTTCCTCGATCGGAAAAGGGATCTCCACCTCGCAGCCAGCCTGGTATTGCCCGTCTTCGGCTGTCGCTTCAAAGCGGATACGGTCACCGGGACGAAAAGATGTTTTCAACGTGCAATTAGGATCATCGAAAGAACCATAGACCTTCTCCACCTCTGCCGTCTCGGTCTTTTGGCCGTTGACATATACTACAATGGAACCATTGGAAACACAATCCGCTTGCTGTTTATCGGTATCAATCATACGCAGAGACACTCCGTTTTCTTTCTTTCCAGCTTCAAGAAAAGCATTCATCAGAAGCTGTGGGACCTGCGGCTTGTTCATATATGGAAGCTCATTCTCACAACCCGGGAACAGCATGGAAACCAGTATGAATAATATAAATAAATTCTTTTTCATAATTCTACTCCTCTTTATTAAAACCGGTATGTATAGGTAATCGATGGAACACAAGGCAGAAGCGTTTGCTTTATCAGCTTCGTTTTCTGCTTCCAGGTCGTCTCATGGCTACCATCCGGCTTAATATACTCTACTCCGATATATTCTTCTTCTTTATAGATAAGATTCGGAGTCATGGCATTATAGGCGTTATAGACCGAAATATTCCAAGTCTGCATGCCGTGGCGCAATTTTTTATGGAAATTGATGCTCAGATTCAACCGGTGGCTGACAGGAAGGCGGTAATTGTTTCGATGGGAAATGTAATCAATCAAGTTACCAGATGCCGTCCCTGTACGCTGTTCGGCAACCGTAGCAGTTCCGCCCGTATTAAAAATCCAAGTGATCCCTATATCCGTTTTCTTACTGAAAGTATGGTTTACACAGAGGTTGATGTTGTGGCGGCGATCGTATTTATAAGGAAAACGTTCGCCGTTGTTGACCGTCCCATCCTTGAACTGGCGATCACTCTTGGCGATCGTATACCCCAACCATCCTGTCGTTTTACCGATCGTCTTCTGGGCTAAAATCTCCAAGCCGAAAGAACGGCCACGTCCCATCTCTACCTTCTCCTGCCATCCACCGGATGATCCGAAAAAGGTAGCGCCATCCTGGTATTCCAATACATTACGCATATCTTTATAATAGCTTTCTAGAGAGAACTCCCACCCTTCCACACCGGTATAATAACCACCGACAGCATACTGGTAGGAGCGCATCGGACGGATGTTTTTAGTAACCGGAACCCATAAATCGGTCGGCAGCGAAATCGGCGAGGATGACAGCAGGTGTACATACTGTTCCATTTGTGTAAAAGAAGCCTTTGCCGCAAAACCGTCATGAAAGCGATAACGCGCAGAAAGACGAGGCTGTGCCGACAGATAGCCTTTCCCTTGTGTGGAAAACAAGGAGAGATGAATGCCGACATTCAGGCTCAGACGGTCGCTGATATCGGCATTGTCTTCGGCATAAAACGAAAACTCGTGCCCGTGCAAATAGCTGTTCGAGGAATCGTTGTAGACGGTATCCTGTGCCGTCTGCCCGTCTACAGCTTCTTTCACACGCGAGGTCGTCACCTCCGGTCGGAAGGTATGATACAGATAAGAAACACCGAACTTGACATGATGGTCAGGGACGGGCATATAATCGAAGTCCGTATGAAAACTCCAATCGTGTATACCGGAACGGTAATCGGAATTATAGACATACGATTCACCTCTATCGGTTATCGGATCACCGTTTTTATCCGCCTCGATGATATCTTTCCGGTAAGTGTCCGCCATACTCATCTGGTAATGGTTGTAGGCTACGGTCGTATTGCTGAATAATTTGCTGTTGAAGACATAATTCCACCGTCCGGCGGCAATCGTGTTTCCCCAGTTGAAATCGATCCGGCTGTTGTAGAAATACATACGCGACCCATTCGAATAGGCGTCATATTCCTTGTCCTGCTTGTAGTCATAATGGTCTTTTCCTTTGTAGAAACTGAGGAACAGGCGGCTGCGGTCGGAAAACTTATGGTTCACCTTTGCATTGATATCATAAAAATAGTAATTGAATTTCTTGTCCTCCGGCAGAAACGGCCTTGCCACCAGGTCGAGATAAGTGCGGCGGCCGGTCAGGCAAAAGGAGGTTTTATCTTTCAAGATCGGACCTTCGAAGTGTAGCTTACTGGTCAACAGGCCAATGCTGACCGTACCATGATAATTCTGCATATCGCCGTCGTTTGTCCGGATATCCACGATAGAAGACAGACGGCCGCCATAACGGGCTGGAAATGAACCTTTGAAAAGCGTGACCTTTTTCATGGCTTCCGGAGTGAAGATGGAAAACACGCCCAACATATGGTCGGCATTATAGATGGGGATACCATCCAGAAGGATCAAGTTCTGATCCGGTCCGCCACCCCGTACATACAACCCGCTGAAACCTTCCGTTCCAGCCTGTACGCCAGGCATCAACTGGATTGTTTTGAGAATATCAGCCTCTCCTAAAATGGCCGGAGTATTCTTGATCTGCGTCATCGGGATGTCTAACGTACCCATACCCGTTGCCCGAATGCCTGTCTCTTTTTTGTCGGAAAGGACGATGATTTCCGACAACTGGTTATTGGTCTGCAAACGGATGTTCATTACAGTATCCCGACTTAACAGAAAACGGCAATGCTTGGTTTCATATCCTAAATACGAAAAGAAAAGTCCAGTCTCTCCTTCCGGCAAGGTCAAGCTGTAAAACCCGAAAGGATTTGTTGAAGTCCCGGTATGACAGCTGAATTCCAAAACATTAGCGCCAATCAGCGTTTCTGACGATATGGAATCGGTAATATATCCGCTGACCGTATATTTACGGGAAACAGGACGCTCTCCTAACAAGATGTGTGTGCCGGAGATTTTAAACGTTATCGCTTCCTGACCAAATGCATATTGCAGGATTTCCTCGATGGTCTTCTGACGGACATCAAGGGTAACAGGCTGCCGCAGCTGTACCTTTTCACCATAGATAAACGAGAAGCCGGTGGAGTCCTCTAACTGGCGGACAAAAGTGTCCAGTGTTGCCTTCCGGACCTGGAAGTCCAGACGCGCCGCCCGGTCTTGTGCAGCGAGCGGCGCAATTCTGAAAACTATCCATAATAGAAGAATAAGCCGGGCGAACCGGCGGAGACAATATAGGTAATAATTCATGACTTAGTTAAGTTTAGAATGAATCAAGATCGTATCATTTGTCTTTGAATAACTGAAATTACCGGCTGGCTGGAGCAGATCGAGCATCTGATCCAAGCTCTCACCTTCAGTAAAATGCGCCCTGATACGAAAATCCTTTATATCTTCATCCGTAATTTTGATTTTCACATGAAAAGCATTCGACAACTCTCGTGCAATCTCCTGCAACGGCAGATAATCAAAATGAAAATGGCCGTCGCGCCAACCGGTAGCCGTATTATTTTCTTTTGTTTTTTCTTCCTGTAGTGTTTTATCTGCTCGATTATAAATCGCGCTTTCTCCGGGAGAAAGCGTAATCCGGCTGGAAACAGCCGGCGCATTGACAGCGACAGAACCTTCCAACAAAGTTGTCTTCACCTCTGCATCTCCGGGATAGGCTTCAACATTAAAATGTGTTCCGAGCACTTCGACCTCGACTGGGTCCGCTTTCACAACAAAGGGATGCCGGGCATCTTTCTCCACTTCGAAATAAGCTTCTCCCTGTAATTGTACTTCCCTCCTATCCTCCTTGAAACGATCCGGGTAAGTCAAAGAGGAATAGCGGTTCAGCGTCACCTTCGTCTGGTCCGGCAAAGTAATTACCGATATGGCTGCACCGGCTGAAACAGTTTGCATCGCTACCGGCTTCCAATAATCATAGATGAACCAACTTGCAAAGCAAAGCAGGACGGATGCAGCAACGACTCCCGCCAGACGGAACAGTCTCAGCCTCTTTGTCCGGGGAGGAACGAGCCGCCTCTCCAACAATTTCCAACTTTCGGAAGCGGAATAGCGCCCACGAGGTGAACGTGTGGAGGCGACAAGCTTGTCCAGTGTCTTTTCTATATGATCGTGTGAAGGTTCCATGCTTTTCTCTTCTACATTTTAGAGATAAAGACAGGATTAGGTAAAAAACTCACTACTCACTTCTATTAAAATAATGTTAATTATCTCACTTCCTCTATTTGTCAGCCAACAGAGCTTCCCCTAATACCCGATCAAGTATCACCTTCTTTTTTTATATAACCACACGGAAACGCGACCTCTCCTCCAGTATCATTTTGTTATCTTCATAGGGACAAAACAAGATAGATAGAAACGTTAAAAAATATCACCCGCCAGTGTAATTTCCAAAACATGCCCTACTAATCCTATTTTGACGGGGTAGTAGTGACATTTTGATAAATCATAAGAAGCCTATCCCCTCAAACAAGAGATTTGAAATAGCAGGGAGAGGGACAGCTGAGACTGCCATACAAAAGTTCTATGATTATATAACAAAAAAAACAGCCGAATTATTTGCAGTTTGTCAGAGAATGCATATATTTGCTGCCGTAATAACAACAAAAGTCATGAGAACAATTATAGTAAATACATATTGGTGGTGGCGCTCTTTACAACTCATAAGGTCGTAAGGAACCAGTCCTCATGTATATACTATCATGATATAATAAAAGGTCTGTCGCACTTGCGGCAGGCCTTTTTTCGTTTAGGGCAATTACCAAGATTCGAAAAGACAAAAAATAAATAATAACAGATAGAACGATGAAAACGTATCAAGTTGACGAAAATGGGTATTATGGTGAGTTTGGAGGAGCATATGTGCCCGAAATACTTCACCAATGTGTGGAAAACTTGCAGAAGAAGTATCTGGAAGTATTGGAAAGCGACAGTTTCAAGAATGAATTCAACCAGTTACTTCGGGACTATGTCGGCCGCCCTTCTCCTCTCTATCAGGCAAAAAGGCTGAGTGAGATGTATGGCTGCAAGATATATCTGAAGCGTGAAGACCTGAACCATACCGGCGCTCATAAGATCAACAACACGATCGGACAGATCTTGTTGGCCCGCCGGATGGGAAAAACCCGTATCATAGCCGAGACGGGAGCCGGACAGCACGGCGTGGCAACCGCTACCGTCTGTGCGTTGATGAATATGGAATGTATCGTTTATATGGGCAAGACGGATGTGGAACGCCAACATGCAAACGTGCAGAAAATGGAGATGTTGGGCGCGACGGTCATCCCCGTAACTTCTGGCAACATGACACTGAAAGATGCGACCAATGAAGCGATCCGCGACTGGTGCTGCCATCCTTCCGACACATATTACATCATCGGGTCGACAGTCGGCCCCCATCCTTATCCGGATATGGTAGCCCGGCTGCAATCCGTTATCAGCGAGGAGATCAAGAAGCAACTGCTGGAGAAGGAAGGAAGGGATCACCCGGATTACCTGATCGCCTGCGTAGGCGGGGGAAGTAACGCCGCCGGTACGATCTATCATTTCGTGGACGACGAGCGGGTGAAGATCGTCTTGGCCGAGGCCGGCGGCAAGGGCATCCACTCCGGCATGAGCGCCGCCACGATCCAATTGGGTAAAGAGGGCATCATCCACGGGGCACGTACCTTGGTCATGCAGAACGAGGACGGACAGATCGAGGAACCTTATTCTGTTTCCGCCGGCTTGGATTACCCGGGCATCGGCCCGATCCATGCGAACCTCTCCGTAAAGCACCGTGCGCAAATCCTAGCGGTAGATGATGACGAGGCGTTGGAGGCCGCTTTCGAGTTGACCCGTCTGGAAGGAATCATCCCGGCCTTGGAAAGCGCCCATGCCTTGGGAGCCTTGGCCAAGGTAAACTTCAAGCCGGAAGAGGTGGTGGTACTGACTGTCTCGGGCCGTGGCGATAAAGATATGGACACCTACATTAATTATAAATTATTATGAATTATTCTTTCAAAACGATAAGCAAGAAGGTGATGGGCGACCTTCACACTCCCGTAAGCATCTATCTGAAAGTGCGGGATATCTACCCGGAATCGGCCCTGTTGGAAAGCTCGGACTTCCACGGAAACGAGAATAGCCTTTCCTTTATAGCGCTCCGCCCCTTGGCGAGCATCGGTATCAACAACGGGGAATGCACGGCTACCTTCCCGGACGAGACCCGTGAGGTTACCCCGCTCACCGAAGACTATAACGTACCCGAGGCGATGAACGCTTTCCTCGGCCGCTTCAAGGTGGAGGGAGCGGACAAGAAGGTCTGCGGATTATTCGGCTACACGGCTTTCGATGCCGTCCGTTATTTCGAGAACATCCCGGTCATGGAAGTTCATCACGAGGAGAACGACGCCCCCGATATGCTATACATATTATATAAGTATATCCTTGTCTTCAATCATTTCAAGAACGAGCTGACCCTAGTGGAGATGCTCCAAGAGGACGAGGCTAGCCGGCTGGAAGAAATCGAGACATTGATAGAGAACCGTAACTTCGCCTCCTATAACTTCCAGACAGCGGGTCCCGAGACCTCCCCGATCACCGGCGAGGAATACAAGGCGATGGTCCGCCAAGGCATCAAGCACTGCCTCAGGGGGGATGTCTTCCAGATCGTATTGAGCCGTCGCTTCGAGCAACCGTTCAAGGGAGACGACTTCAAGGTGTACCGGGCTCTTCGCAGTATCAACCCCTCTCCTTATTTGTTCTATTTCGATTTCGGAGGATACCGCATCTTCGGTTCTTCACCGGAAACACACTGCAAGATTGAAAGCAACCATGCTTATATCGATCCGATTGCCGGAACAACACGCCGGAGTGGCGATATCGTGAAAGACCGTGAACTGGCAGAAGCAAAAGAAAGGAATATTATTGATAACTACATGATCAAACCTGTGTCAGATCTAGATATTTTGAATGAGATGAGATAAATTCTCATGGTTTGAAATTTTCAAATGGAAAAGGCCCATGCCGCTGCCGTACTGGCAGCCTGCATGGGCCTTCTCTTATATTTGCAGACTCACAAACCTACGCTTTC
>OGHD01001280.1_pt1 | contig 10695 bp, 4 predicted proteins | sample 1571341 | NCBI WGS metagenome assembly OGHD01 (sample SAMEA2582026, study PRJEB24529) | metagenome | biome: Human gut stool | place: China | collected 2011 | reverse complement strand
CCCCAACTCATTGGAAGAAAAATTAGTCGTGGTCGTGTAAAAGCCGTGAAAACGATTCTTTTCCACCTCCCCTAAAGCCAGCACATCCAGAAAGTGAGCCCCCAATTGCTTCTGATACGTCAGCATCAGGTTTCCTAATAAAGCTTCCGACTTCCGGTTTCCCCGGTAAGCCTGTCCGTTGGCCCATACCGTTGTTGGCAGGAACTGGGCGTTTTCTGTTGTACTATACGTATAAGAGCCAAATAGTACCATCTTCAAATCCTTCAGCAAATTAAAAGTCAGGCGGGCGTGCGAACTGAAATAAGAAGTCTCCTCGCGATTATCCACGTCCATCCAGGCCAATGGATTTGTAATCTGACTGGCCGTCGTAATCTGGTCCCAGCTCCCGGTTTCCGGATCCGGAAAATCAGGGAAGGTGGGATTAAAGGCCGCTGCCGAATAAAAAGTCTTCTGCAAATCAAACAGCGTACGGTCGCGTTTCATCGAGCCGAATAACCCCAATTCACAGTCAATCAGTCCGTCAAGCATCTTCTGCGACATATTCATATTGGCCGTAAACAGTTTCATGCCCTCATTCTGAATCACTCCCTCACGATTCTGAAAGCCTAACGACACCCTGTAATTGGAAGCCTCACCACCCCCATAAAACGCAATGTTATGATTCTGCTGCAAACCCGTCTGTTCAATGGCTTTCTGGAAATCCGTGTCATATCCCTTATCCAGGATACTCCATCCTCGTTCAGCCGCCAGCTTGCGATACTCTGCTCCCGAAAGCATATCCAACCGGCGATAAGCATGCGACACACCAAAACTACCGTTGTAGTTCACGCGCGTCTTCCCTGCCCGGCCTTTCTTGGTGACAATATTAATGACTCCCGACGCTCCACGTGAACCGTACTGGGCCGTTTCCGACGCATCCTTCAAAATCGTAAAAGACTCTATATCGGTGGGATATACAGAGGTCAGCATCGTCAAATCACCCAATACCCCGTCCACGATAATCAGCGGGTCATTTCCACTGGTCAGCGAAGTCGTACCACGCAAGCGGACCGACTCCAGCGCCGCCATTCCATTGTTACTCTTCAAGATGGTAAGTCCCGGCACACGTCCTTGAATGGCTTCCAGCGGATTGGTTATCAGCTCACGGTTCATCTGTTTTTCCGTAATCTGTTCCACCGAACCGGAAATATTCTTCAAACTACCACGAGCATAACCGATGTTATAAATTGAATCGGGAGGCAATTCGTCTACATTCTGTCCTTGTACATAAAGCGGGAATCCGGCTCCCATACACCCTAAGAACAACAAGCTGTACAAAGCCTGAGATATTGGCTGCATTTTATCCATAGCATACTTATTTAAGGTCAAAAGGGCGTGAAGATACCAAAACCTCCACGCCCCGTATAATCAGTTCCTTCTTTTCACAAAGAAAAGATATTTCTACCGATAAAACATGTTATTTCTGCCCGGTCATCATTTTTCTTCCGCAAACATCGGATCCCATGCCGGAAGCTGTATCGGCTTCTGCTTGAAGATGTCCTGCACCTTCTTCGGTACATATTTCGTTTCCAGCACCAGGCGGAACATATACTCATTGAACCATTCATCCGTCATAATCAGGTGTCCCTGATAACCCGATGCAGCTCCCCAGCTGTTTTCCACCATCCATTTTTTCGGTTTTCCGTTCGCGTCCAAATCTACTGCCATCAGTGTCATGGCATGTGCCGACATGCTGGCAAACGTCTGGATACGTTCTTTCTTATCCATTCCGAAAGTCGTACCCATCAACGAACCGAAATCATAATTGTTTACATCCAGCAGCCCACGCTTGCTGTCCAGCTGTGTCACGTCACTCGAAAAATACATCCGTGTGCTGTCCTTCAATGACGCAATGGCCATTTCCTTGATTTCCTCTACTGGCAGATTCACATACGTCCAGTTCTTTCCATCGTAACGGTGACGGTCGTATGCAATTTCGTAACACTTGTAATATTCACGTGAAGGATCGTTCATCACCATCACATAATTAGTCAGCAGGTTCGTATCACCGTATTTTTCCAGGAACGACATCGGTGTGTGATGCTCTGTAGCCACCACATTCCCTTTGCTGTCCTTACGTACATAGTCGAACTCAGTCGGCGGCACTCCTAAAGTCAGCACCAGCATACGATACACCGTGCTCAACATTTCTTCCTTACTGCCTTCAATCGTTGCAGCCTTCTCTCCTTTAGCAGCCATTTCTCTCAGTTCCAGACCGAATTCCTTCAGTTTCAGGCCAATCAAAGAAGACATGTACGAGGTGTGTTCACTGCTGTATGTTTCCGGCATAGCCTCTTTAGGCACGAGACCGTATTTCGACACGATGTCGGCTACTCCCGTAAATGTACCTCCGTCGCTTAGCGGATGCTTGAACAGCCATTCCACAGTCTGATCGTTCATCGGTTTGCCAGCCGTTTCAATAACTCCCTGTAAGAACAGATTGGATTTTTCCAGCTGGTCCCAAAAGAAAGAATATACCTGCGAGAACTCCAGTCCCGGCAAGTCATAGCGTGCAATGGCTTTGGCACGCATCACGTTCAGGCCCGTAAACAGCCAGCAACGGCCAGACGACTGCTGGTCGGTGATGCCTTTTGATTCTACCTTAATGGAAAAATCTGTATTCAGCGCCTTCTGGTTTTCCTGGTTCAGTGACAGTTCCTTGATGCTGGTACCTCCCATGGCATTCCGCAATGCCTTGTCGGCAGCCGTATTCTGATAACTACTCTGAATTTTTTTCAACATATCCGGAGAGATGCCTCCATCCTGAGCCTGTACCGTCAGTCCGAAAGCCAACAGACAAGCAGCCAATGTTACGTGTTTCTGGTTCATTCTATTATGGTTTTAATGAAAATTGTTTCTTAATCCTTATTTTACCGAACGTACAATCTTAAAGCCGATGCACGCCACGAAGATACTCATCAACGGACTCAGCAAGTTAAAGAAACTATACGGCAGATACACCAGTGTAGGCACATTCAGTATCGTAGCCTGCGTCATTCCGCATGTGTTCCAGGGAATCAGCGGACTGGTCACCGTGACGGCATCTTCTGTAGTTCGGCTTAACAGGCGCGATTCGTATCCGTTCTTCTTATAAATATCCTTGAACATGTTTCCGGTCAGAATAATCGAAATATACTGGTCGGCAGTAGCCAGATTCAGGAACAAACCGGAAGCTACAGTTGCCGCTACCGTACTTGCCAGCTTATGCGTAAAACGTACAAACATACGCGTAATGCTCCCCAACATGCCACAGGCCGTCATGGCTCCACCCAGACACATGGCACAGAGAATCAGCCATACCGTATCCATCATACCTCCCATTCCACGGGTGGCAATCAGTTCGGTCAATGCAGGAGTAGAAGCCTGCAACGACGTACTTCCTGATAAAGCTAACAAAACTCCTTTATATAAAGCTTCCCCTCCGCTCACTCCGTCACCGGCCACTTCACGGAGTACATCTGTCTGGAAAACCAGCATGCACACCACAGCCAAAGCAGTGGATATGAATAAGGTAATAATAGAAGACACCTTACGGGCAATTAATATTCCTGTCACCACCGGCACCAGCAACACCCAGAAAGTAATATGAAAACGTTCCGCCAGTCCGGTAGTAAACACGGCAATCTGCGAACTGTCTGATGCCTCATGCGAAAATCCGGCTATTGTAAAAATAACCAGTGAAATGACCACCGAAGGCACCGTGGTGTACATCATGTAACGGATATGCGTAAACAGCGGCGTATCTGTCACTGAGGAAGCCAAGATGGTCGTATCCGAAAGCGGAGAAACTTTGTCACCGAAATATGCACCCGAGATAATAGCTCCAGCAATCCATCCCTCATCAAAACCCTGTGCCTTGCCGATACCCATCAAGGCAATACCGATGGTCGCAATGGTAGTCCACGAGCTGCCTGTCATGACCGATACCACTGCACAAATCACACAGCACGACACGAGGAAAAATTTCGGATGAATAATCTGTACCCCATAGTAAATCAGCGTAGGTACCACTCCCCCTAACATCCAGGCTGCCGAAAGTGCTCCGATAATCAACAGGATAATCAAAGCAGAACTCACCCCCGCAATGTTGTTGATAATGGCATGTTCAATATCCTTCCAGTTCACCCCATACCGACTCATACCCAAAGCCGCACACAAAGCCGTAGTCAGTAGCAAACAAATCTGGCTACCTCCGCCCAGCGCGTCAGCCCCCAACAGACGAATTGTAAAGAAAAGTAATACCACCAATACCGCCACAGGCAGCAAAGACACCAGCGGAGAAGGAATCTTCATTTTTTGCGTCATTTTTATCCGTTTAAGTCTAATTTCATTACTAAATTAATAACGGCTGCAAATTTCCGAATATTTTTCCAATTTTCCATACAAAATCCATATATATTTACATTTTATGCTACAGAAATGAATAAAAATAGATTTCCAATTCATTTATACCAACCGTAAAAGGGCATCACCCAAAACTTAAAAACTACTAATAACACCCTCAAAGACCCTTTTCTTCGAGGGTTATTTGTACATTTGTCTATAATTTGCATAAATAAAGAATGAGTAAAGCCACGCGCATAAAACAAGCCATACGTATCACGGTCATTTCGACACTGGTATTCTATTTCGGTCTGATTGCTCTGCTGAACCTTCCGGCTGTCCAACACCGCATCAGTACGTATGCTGCCCGTGAACTTACCCGTCTCACCCAGGCCGAAGTCAGCATTGGCAATGTAGACTTAGGGCTTCTGAACCGCGTCGTCATCCAGAACGTGCAGATAAAAGACCGGCAGAAGAAAGACATGCTTGGCATTTCGCGCTTTTCCGTCAAGATTGACATTCCCTCTCTCCTTCGTGGAAAAATCCGCATCAGCAGTGTCCAGTTATTCGGACTGGATGCCCGTCTGAACCGCGCTCATCCCAAGGCTCCCCTGAATTGCCAGTTTCTGATTGACACTTTTGCTTCAAAAGATACGACAAAGAGCGAAAAGTCCATCGACCTGCGTATCAATTCCGTACTTATCCGTCGCGGACAAATCCACTACGATGTGCTGTCGGAATCCAACACACCCCGCCGGTTCAATCCTCATCACATCGGTATCAGCGAACTTTCGGCAACCATCTCTTTGAAGGCTTTGCAGACCGATTCGCTCAACGCACAAATCCGCCGTATGAGTTTCAATGAGCAAAGCGGATTTCAACTGAAGAAATTTGCGCTGAAGGCCACAGCTACCCCCAAAGGTATCCATTTGCATGACCTGAACCTGAGCCTTCCGGCCACGACGGTAAACATCGACACATTTACCGTAGCAGGAGAACTCACCACACCCGACTTTATTTCAGATACACAAACCACTTACATGGGTCGCCTGAATGCCTCGGTCACTCCGGCCGACATCGCCTGCTTTGTCCCTGCACTCCAGCATTTTCAGGACTCCGTACATATCGACCTGGCCTTTCATGGAAGAGGAAAACAGGCTCGATGTACCAATTTCTATCTCTCCAGCCCGCACAAAGCACTGGAAATACATGCAGAAGGAATGCTCGACCACAGCAATCCTTCACAACCGCCTTATTTTTTTGGTCAAATCACACAGGCTGATGCCGACGAGACCGCCATTTCCTGGCTCATACATAATTTGAAAGGTACCGCCGCACCTGTACCCGGCATTCTGCAGCGTCTGGGCTTTCTCAAATTTCAGGGTGATGTATCGGGATACCCTTCCCGTATCACTGCACACGGTACCCTGCAAAGCCAACCGGGACAGATTAATGCCAATCTGACCATGCACACCGACACCCTGACCCAGCAAAAAAGTTACTCCGGAAAAGTTTCCACCCATAATTTTGAGCTTGGCAAACTGCTGGCGAAAAAAGAACTGGGTAAAACCTCTTTTGACCTGGAACTGAACGGGCTGCAATACCGAAACCATCAGCCAGAATCGCATATCAAAGGAGAAATCTCTTCTTTAGAGTACAATGACTACCAATACCAGCACATCGCACTGAACGGAAATTTCAAGCCGGGCGGTTTCAACGGCCATCTGTCACTCGACGATGAAAATGGTAAAATCAGCGTAGACGGGAATTTCGTGACCCAACAGGCCGTACCCGACTTCAACCTGCGGGTAAAAGTACGTGATTTTCGTCCCCATAAACTTCAGCTGACGAAAAAATACGAAGATACCGACGTATCATTGAACCTGACGGCAGACTTTTCAGGACATTCCATTGACGATGTCCAGGGAAAAATCAGCCTCGACAGTCTTTCAGTTCGCACGCCCGACGAAGAAGGGAACTACTTCCTTCCCCGCCTGCAGATTGATGCGACACAGCTTGCCTCAGAGGCCAAGCAGAAGGAAATACGCATTGACTCCCCGTTCCTGACCGGAACCATACAAGGACAATATGCCTACCACACCCTGCTGAAGAGCATGGAGAAAGTGATCCGGAAGCATCTTCCATCCCTGTTCCCTGAGGAGAAGCCGAAAAAAGGAAGAAAGAAACCCGCAGAGCTGAACAACCAGTTCCGGTTCCAGTTTCGCATGGAAAACAGTGAATTTCTTTCAAAGGTTTTGAACATTCCGTTCGAGTTGCAGATGCCGGCCACGTTCTCAGGACAACTTAACGACAGCCTCTCACAGATGCGCATCAACGGTTCGATTCCTCAATTCACGTATAAAGGGAAATACTACGAATCGGGCACCCTGTTGTGTGAAAGCCGTTCCGACGAACTGCAGTGCCAGTTACGTGCCGGCACCTTGATGAAAAAAGGAGCCATGTTCAATTTCTCCCTCATCACGAGGGCCAAAGACGACAAGCTGCACAGTACCATTTACTGGGGCAACAACACTCAGCTCACCTATAGCGGAAAGATTGACGCCATCGCTTCTTTCCGTCAGGACAGCCTGAAGAAGGTACTCCACACCCGTGTGGACATCCAGCCCAGCCAGGTCATTCTGAATGACACCACCTGGAACATCCATCCGGCTACTGTAGACATCGCAAAAGACAGCATCGAAATACACGACTTCCTGTTTGAGCACCGCGACCAGCACCTGAAAATCAACGGACGACTGGGAAAAACAGAAGCTGACTCCTGTCTGGTAGACTTGAAGAACATCAACCTGCTCTACATCATGGACATGATTCAGTTTCATGCCGTACGTTTCGACGGAGGCATCAGCGGAAAAGTCCACCTGCGCCACGTGCTTGAGGACCCGGTGATGGAAGCCCGTCTCGATGTGAAAGATTTCTCCCTCAATCATGCCCTGCTAGGACGCGCCGACATCCTCGGCTCATGGGACAAAGAGTTGGGAGGCATTCGCCTCAATGCTGACATCCGCCGCGACAGTGCCTGCACCACACGGGTCATCGGCTATGTATCGCCCAAGATGAAGGGACTCGACCTCCATATCCAGGCCGGAGGAACCCCTCTCTCCTTCCTGCAACCATTCGTAGAAAATATATTCAGCAATGTCAACGGAAGCGTGCATGGCGACGTGCGTCTGTTCGGCCCCTTCTCCCAGCTTGATTTGGAAGGGAAAGTCAAGGCACAGATGCAGATGACGGTTAACATTCTGAATGCTACTTTCCTGGCCTCGGCCGATTCCGTACACATCGCTTCCGGCTTGTTCCGTTTCCAGAACGTGCGCTTGCAGGACACTGAAGGGCATACCGGACTGGCTAACGGTGAGTTACGGCATACCAAATTAAAGAACCTGAGCTACCAGTTCCGCTTCAATACCGACCGCATGCTGGTATTCCACTCTGAAAAGGAAACTCCGGAATTCCCCTTCTACGGTCATATCTATGCCACCGGAAACGTATTTCTCCGGGGAGGCGACGGACAGCTGAACGTTGACGGAGAAGTCCGTGCCGACAACCAGACCGAATTTGTCTACGTATTAGGAACAGCAGCCGAGGCTACCAACTCCGGCTTCATCACCTTCGTTGACCGTACTCCACGCCGCAAACAAGCTGCTGTCAAGGCCGAAGTGTACCACCCGCTCAACCAGCCCGACAAGCAGGATGACGATGATACACCTACTGCCATCCACATCAATCTGCAGATAGAACCTGCCGAACGTGCCAACATGAAAATCATCATGGACCCTTCGGCCGGAGACTATATTTCTGCCTACGGAACCGGCAACCTGCGCATCAACTTCTTTAATCAGGGCAACTTCCAGATGTTCGGTAACTACAACATTACTGAAGGAATCTACAAGATGAGTATGCAGAACGTCATCCGAAAAGACTTTACCCTGCAGCCCGGAGGTGTGGTATCCTTCAACGGCGACCCCAAAGCCGCCAACCTGAACGTGCAGGCCGTCTATACGGTGAACTCCGCTTCACTGAACGACCTGATAGCCGACGCTTCTTCTTCACGTGGAAACGTGCGGGTAAACTGTCTGCTGAACCTGAGCGGTAACCTCACATCCCCCAACCTGACCTTCGGGCTTGAACTGCCCACTGTGAGCGAGGAAGACCGCGAACTGGTACGCAGTCTCACCAGTACTGAAGAACAGATGAACACGCAGATTATCTATCTGCTGGGAGTCGGCAAGTTCTACACCTATGACTATGCCAACAACACCGGGCAGACCGATGCCACCAGTTCATTGGCCTTCAGCACCCTGTCGGGCCAGTTGAACAACATGCTTTCGCAAGTCATCGACAACCAGAACTGGAACGTAGGTACCAACCTCACCACCGGAGAAAAAGGCTGGAGCGACGTAGAAGCCGAAGCCATCCTGTCCGGACGCTTGCTGAACAACCGACTGATAATCAACGGGAACTTCGGTTACCGCGAAAATACCATGCGTAATACGAACTTTGTGGGTGACTTCGAAGCCATCTGGCTACTCACCAAGAACGGAGAATTCCGTCTGCGCGGATACAACCAGACCAACGACCGCTACTTCACGAAGTCCACCCTTACCACTCAGGGCATTGGTATCATGTACAAGAAAGACTTCATGAACTGGAAAGAACTCGTCGACTGGTTCCTCCGCCGCCGGAAAAACCGCAGCAGCCAGCAGAAAGAAAAAGAAGACCAGAAATACCTTCCGCAGGAAGCCCTTCCTGCCGCAAGAGAAAAAAGAGAATCAAACGAAAAATAATTATACAAGAATATGGAAAAAACCTATTATCTGCCCGCCGAATGGTACAAACAAAGCTACATACAGCTTACCTGGCCTCATGCCGATACCGACTGGGCCTATATGCTCGATGAAGTGGAAACCTGCTTTGTCCGCCTTGCTACCGAAATAGCCAGCCGCCAGCCCCTGTTGCTCGTGGCTCCCGAATTTCCGGCAGCCTTGGCCGACTTCCCCTATCGTGACCAGATTACTTTTGTGAAATGTCCTACAAACGACACCTGGGCCCGCGACCATGCTTTCATCACCCTGCTGGAGAAACACTCCGACCCGCAGTTGCTCGACTTCTGCTTCAACGGCTGGGGCATGAAGTTTGCTGCCCATAAGGACAACCTCATCAACAGTCATCTGTTCAAGACCGGCGTACTTAACGGCGACTACATCAACTGCCGCAACTTCGTGCTTGAAGGAGGTTCCATTGAAAGCGACGGAGAAGGCACCCTGCTCACCACCTCCCCCTGCCTGTTGGCCCCTAACCGCAACGACACCCTCTCGCGCAAAGACATCGAAGCCTACCTGATGGAACGCTTCAACCTGCGTCAGGTGCTCTGGCTGGACTACGGCTACCTGGCCGGTGACGACACAGATAGCCACGTAGACACCCTGGCCCGTCTCTGTCCCGACCACACCATTACCTACGTGCAGTGCGTGGACAAGGATGACGAGCACTACGGTGCCCTCCGCTCCATGGAAGACCAGCTCAAGACCTTCCGTACCCTCGACGGAGACCCCTATCGTCTGCTTCCGCTGCCCATGCCCGAAGCTATCTATGACGAAGACGGCGAACGCCTTCCGGCCACCTACGCCAACTTCCTGATTATGAATGAGGCTGTGCTCTATCCTACCTACGCCCAACCGGAAAACGATGCCCGTGCCGCACAGGTACTGACAGAAGCCTTCCCCGGACGTGAAATCATAGGCGTGGACTGCCGTGCCCTTATCAAACAGCACGGTTCCCTCCATTGCGTCACCATGCAATATCCTGAATCTGTAAAAAACCAAATAGCACAATGAAACGAACTATCCGTGTCGGCATCGTACAACAGGCTTGTACGAACGACCTCAAACTGAATCTTGAAAAGCTGCACCGCAACATCGCTTCCGTGGCACAGGCCGGTGCGCAGTTAGTAGTTCTTCAGGAACTCCATAACACTCCTTATTTCTGCCACAGCCTACCACATCGTGTTGGTCACTTCGCTGTTCGAACGCCGTGCGGCCGGATTGTATCACAACACTGCCGTGGTATTCGACACTGACGGAAGCATCGCCGGAAAGTACCGTAAGATGCACATTCCAGATGACCCTGCTTACTACGAGAAGTTCTATTTCACTCCCGGCGACTTAGGATTCGAACCCATTCAGACCTCCATCGGTAAGCTCGGCGTGCAGGTTTGCTGGGACCAGTGGTATCCGGAAGGAGCCCGCATCATGGCCCTGAAAGGTGCTGAACTGTTGATTTACCCTACTGCCATCGGCTGGGAAAGCACCGACA
>OGHD01001279.1_pt1 | contig 10695 bp, 8 predicted proteins | sample 1571341 | NCBI WGS metagenome assembly OGHD01 (sample SAMEA2582026, study PRJEB24529) | metagenome | biome: Human gut stool | place: China | collected 2011 | reverse complement strand
CGTTTTTCAGCGTCTCGTTGATCATGGCGTTGCCGCCGTATTTGATGACCATGGTCTTGCCATGGTATTTCTGGATGTAAGGGGTCGCCTCCGAAAACAGGAGGGCCATTTCTTCGTTTTTCATATACTCTCCGTTGCTCCTTGCCGTTAGCATTCTTGGCTCTCCCTTTGGGAGAGCTGTCACCGTAGGTGACTGAGAGGGCGCAGCATCAGGTCCGATAATCCCCGTTGATCTTCACATAATCATAAGTCAGATCACAGCCCCATGCCTTAGCGCTGGCATCGCCGGTACCCATATCCACCTTGACAAGGATATCATGCTCCGCCAGAACTTTGGCGGCCTCGTCCTCGCTGTAGGGGTGGTAGGCGGCATTCTCACAGACATAGACCTCACCGGCGGCACTGCTCAGCCAGACGCAGACCTTGTCGATGGAGAAATCGCCGGGGGTGTAGCCGATGGCGCAGAGGATGCGGCCCCAGTTGGCATCGCGGCCAAAGACAGCGGCCTTGAACAGGTTGGAGCAGACCACGCTGCGGCTGACGGCACGGGCCGTTTTCAGGTCGGGGGCGTGGGTCACCTCGCAGGTGATGAGGTGGGTGGCACCCTCGCCGTCACCGGCGTGCTCGGCGCACATGTGCTCGGCAATGGCAGTCAGCGCCGCCACAAAGGCGTGGTAGTCCGCGTTCTCCTCGCAGATCTCCGGGTTGCCTGCAAGGCCGGAAGCCATGATCAGAAGGGTATCGTTGGTGGAGGTGTCCAGATCCACGCTCATCTGGTTGTAGGTGCCGGGCACCACGGTCTTGAGGGCCTTTTCCAGCAGGATGGGCGAGACCGCCGCATCGGTGGTGTAGAAGGCCAGCATGGTGGCCATGTTGGGGGCGATCATGCCGCTGCCCTTCCCAATGGCACCCACCGTGCAGGTCTTGCCGCCCAGCTCGAACTGGATGGCGTATTCCTTTTTGTGGGTGTCGGTGGTCATGATGGCGGTGGCGGCATCGGTGCTGCCCTGCTCGTCCGCAGCCAGCTTTGCGGCGGCGGCAGGGATGCCCCGGGCAAAGGGGTCGATGACCATGGGCTGACCGATGACACCGGTGGAAGCGGGCAGAACGTCCTGCGGGTCGATGCCCAGCTCCTTGCCCACCAGCTCACAGCATTCTTCGGCCAGAGCCACGCCGTTGGCGGCGCAGGTGTTGGCGTTGCCGCTGTTCACGATGATCGCCTGTGCGTAGCCGTCCTTCAGGTGGGCGCGGTCCACCTTGATGGGTGCGCCGCAGACCTTGTTGGTGGTGTACACACCGGCGGCGGCGCAGCGCACGTCCGCCTTGATGAGTGCCAGATCGTATTTTTCTGCATGGTTTGCCCGGATGCCGCAATGGACACCGGCGGCAGCAAAACCCTTGGGCGCGCAGATGCCGCCCGCAACTTCTTGATACTGCATAATGATCTTCCTTTCCCACAGGACGAACCCTCTCAGTCAATGCCTTGCGGCATTGCCAGCTCCCCCAAAAGGGGGAGCTTTTCAGCAAGAGGGAAACCTCATCTTTTTGCCAAAAGCTCCCCCTTCGGGGGAGCTGTCACCGTCAGGTGACTGAGAGGGTTTTCTTTTTTATTCCAACCCTTTGGTCTCTTCCAGCCCCAGCATCAGGTTCATGCACTGGACGGCCGCGCCGGAGGAGCCTTTGCCCAGATTATCGAACAGGGAGACCAGCATCATCTGGTCGCCTGCAGCGTTCACGGTCATGTACAGCTCCATGCGGTCGGTACCGGCCATGGCATTGGAGTACAGGCCGTTCTCCGGCAGGGCTTCGTTCAGAGCGTGCACCTTGACGGTGGCAGCATCCTTGTAATATGCCGCAATGCCCTCGGCCACCTGTTCGGCGGTGCTGCCCGCCAGCGTCAGATCCAGCGGCACCAGCACCTGCATGCCGCAGTAGTAATCGCACACCACGGGCACGAACATGGGGGTGTGGGCAAGGCCGCTGATCTTCTGCATTTCCGGCAGATGCTTATGGGCAAGGCCCAGACCGTAGCTCTTGGGTGCATCCAGCTTGCTGTGCACCGGGCGATCAGCGCTCTCGTACTCGGCGATCATCTTTTTGCCGCCGCCGGAGTAGCCGGAGATGCCGGTACAGCTAAAGGGATAATCTGCCGGTGCAAGGCCCAGCTCCACCAGCGGGCGGGCAATGCTGATAAAGCCGCTGGCATAGCAGCCGGGCACTGCCACGCGGTAAGAGTTCTGAATTTTTGCCTTCTGTCCCTTCAGCTCCGGGAAGCCGTAGTCCCATGCGGCATCGGTGCGGAAGGCGGTGGAGGTGTCCAGCACCTTCACGTCCGGGCGCAGCAGGGGCATGACCTCTTTGGAAGCGGCATCCGGCAGGCAGAGGAAGGCGAGGTCGGCAGAGTTGATCACCTTCGCGCGCTCGTTCACATCCTTGCGGCCCTCTGCGGAAATGGAAAGCAGCTCGATCTCCGGGCGTTGTGCCAGACGGTCGGCAATGCGCAGGCCGGTGGTGCCGGAAGAGCCATCAATAAAAACTTTCACGCTCATGCGTTCTTTTCCTCCCACGCATCCAGCTGTGCGTTTGCCAGTGCGATCTGGTTGTTCACGCTGGCTTCGCTGGGGCCGCCGTAGCTGGTGCGGCCCTCGCAGCACTTGACCAGATCAATGGCATCGTAGATATCGTTCTCGAACAGAGCGCTGTAGCCCTTGAACTCGTCGAGGGTCAGCTCTTCAAGGGTCTTGTCCTTTGCGATGCAGTCGGACACCATGCAGCCGGTCAGCTTGTAGGCATCGCGGAAGGGCATCCCCTTCTTGGTGAGGTAGTCGGCGCAGTCGGTGGCGTTGATAAAGCCCTTGGCGGCGGCGCGGCGCATGTTGGCCGGAATGGTCTTCATGGTATCCAGCATGGGAGTGACCGTCTTCAGGCACAGCTCCAGCGTATCCACTGCGTCGAAGATGGCTTCCTTATCTTCCTGCATGTCCTTGTTGTAGGCGAGGGGAATGCCCTTCATCATCACCAGAAGGGTGTTCAGGTCGCCGTAGACGCGGCCGGTCTTGCCGCGGATCAGCTCGGTAACATCCGGGTTCTTCTTCTGCGGCATGATGGAAGAGCCGGTGGTAAAGGCATCGTCCAGCTCAATGAACTTGAACTCCCAGCTGCACCACAGGATGATCTCCTCCGAAAGGCGGGACAGGTGCATCATGCAGATGGAGATGGCGCTTGCCAGCTCGATGCAGAAATCACGGTCGGACACGCCGTCCAGACTGTTGGCGCAGGGGGCGGCGAAGCCCAGCTTTTCGGCGGTGAAATCCCGGTCTAGCGGGTAGGTAGTGCCTGCCAGTGCGCCAGAGCCCAGCGGGCACTGGCTGTCCATGCGGGCGGTGGCGTCCGCAAAGCGGTCGAGGTCGCGCAGCAGCATGGAGGCGTAGGCCATCAGCGCGTGGCCGAAGGTGATGGGCTGGGCGCGCTGCAGATGGGTGTAGCCGGGCATGACGGAGGCAGTGTTCTCCGCTGCCTTTTTGCACAGCACCCGCACCAGCTCCACGATGTAGGCCTGCAAAGTCTTGCTGTAATCCCGCAAAGTCAGGCGGATATCCAGCGCCACCTGATCGTTGCGGCTGCGGCCGGTGTGCAGCCGCTTGCCCGCATCCCCGATACGGGCGGTCAGGGTCTGCTCCACAAAGGTGTGCACGTCCTCGGCGGCGGGATCAATAGTCAGCGCACCGCTGGACAGGTCGTCCGCGATGGAAGCCAGGCCGCTGAGGATATCCGCACAGTCCTGCTCCGAGATGATGCCCTGCCGTGCCAGCATGGCGGCATGGACGCCGCTGCCGCGCATATCCTGCGCGATCATCCGCTGGTCGAAGCGGATGGAGGAGTTGAAGTCGTTGACGCGGCTGTCCACCGCCTTGGAAAACCGACCCTTCCAGAGTTGTTCTGCCATAATATAAACTCCTTATAAAAACGGCAAAGCCGCCGCAGGGGAAAACGCTCCTGCGGCGGTGCCGCCGGCAACGATGCCGGTTGGATGGAACTTCCGTGTGAAAGTGTGAAAACACACGAAAGGGAAGATGTTACAGCTGATTACTTGACCTCCGGCCAGTTCTTGGACAGCTTTGCGCGCTCCTTGATGGACAGGCCGAACAGGTTGATGAAGCCTGCGGCATCGGCCTGATTGTAGTCCTCGTCCTCACCGAAGGAAGCGGTCTGCTCGTCGTACAGGGTGTACGGAGAGGTGACGCCGGCGTTGATCATGTTGCCCTTGTAGAGCTTCAGCTTCACATCGCCGGTCACAGTCTTTTCCAGACTATTGGCAAAGGCATCCAGTGCCTCGCGCAGCGGGGTGAACCACTGGCCGTTGTACACGATGTCGGCGTACTTCTGTGCCAGCTGTGCCTTGAAGTGAGCGCTTTCCTTGTCCAGCGTGATGGTTTCCAGCACGTCGATGGCCTTGTACAGGATGGCGCCGCCGGGAGTCTCGTACACGCCGCGGCTCTTCATGCCCACCAGACGGTTCTCCACGATGTCCAGCAGACCAATGCCGTTTGCGCCGCCCAGCTTATTCAGGTACTCCACCAGCTCCACAGCGCCCATCTCCTTGCCGTCCACAGCGGTGGGAACGCCCTTTTCAAAGTGGATGGTCACATAGGTGGGCACATCGGGTGCCTGCTCGGGGCTGACACCCAGCTCCAGGAAGCCGGGCTTATTGTACTGGGGCTCGTTGGCGGGGCACTCCAGATCCAGACCCTCGTGGCTCAGATGCCACAGGTTCTTGTCCTTGGAGTAGTTGGTCTCGCGGTTGATCTTCAGGGGGATGTGGTGAGCCTCGGCGTAGTCGATCTCCTCGTCACGGCTCTTGATGTCCCACTCACGCCACGGAGCGATGATGGCCATATCCGGGCACAGGGCCTTGAGGGTCAGCTCAAAACGCACCTGATCGTTGCCCTTGCCGGTGCAGCCGTGGCAGATGGCATCTGCACCCTCCTTGATGGCGATATCCGCCAGTGCCTTGGCGATGCACGGACGTGCAAAGCTGGTGCCCAGCAGGTAGTCCTCGTACTTTGCGCCGAACTTCAGGGTGGGGAAGATGTAGTTCTCCACAAAGTCCTTCTTCAGGTCCAGCACATACAGCTTGGATGCGCCGGTAGCCTTGGCCTTTTCTTCCAGACCGTCCAGCTCGGTGCCCTGACCCACGTCACCGGAAACAGCAACGACCTCGCAGTTGTTGTAGTTTTCCTTCAGCCAAGGAATGATGATGGAGGTATCCAGACCGCCGGAGTAAGCCAGCACGACTTTTTTGATGTTTTCCTTTTTCATGATAAACGCGCTCCTTTAATAAAAATACACTTTTGTTCTCTGATGCGCATTTCCCTTCGCATCCTCTGTCTTTCGTTTGCGGTTGATGCTTTTATTATACGCAGCGCGGGTTTTCCGTCAATGCTAAAAACTGCCAAACATAGCACCTGTTTCGCTTTTCTTTTGGTTCAATCTGTATCTTTATGCAAATATTTTTAAATATATGCGTATTTTATGCAATTTGAGTGTATTTTTTCATGAGGTTTTGGGGGAGTAAACCCTCTCCGTCATCGCTGCGCGATGCCACCTCCCCCGAAAGGGGGAGGTTTTACGCCGCAAAGCGGCAGATGCAAAAAGCTCCCCCCCTCGGGGGAGCTGTCGAGCGTATGCGAGACTGAGAGGGTTCGTCCCCCTACAAACAAAACCACCGGAGCATCCGCAGACGCTCCGGTGGTTTAACTATAACTATTTAGTTCAGCTTCAAATCGCCCTCTTTGATCCAGCCCAGCTTGCGCTCCACCTCGCAGAACACTACGCTGAGCACGGCAGGCAGCACAAAGCACAGCAGCGCCATGGCAGCCCAGTCCATGGGGGTGATGGCAGCCTTGGTACCGGCGGCAATGTCGCTGACCCAGCCGGTGTAGACGCCGATCTGACCCACCAGACCACAGGTGCCCATGCCGGAGGAGACCGCCGCGCCGTTCATCTCAAAGTGGAACAGGCAGGTAGCCAGCGGGCCGGTGATGGCACTGGCCAGCGTGGGGGCGATCCAGATGCGGGGATTCTTGATGATGTTGCCCATCTGCAGCATACTGGTGCCCAGCCCCTGACTGACAAGGCCGCCTACCCCGTTCTCCTTGTAACTCATCACGGCAAAGCCCACCATCTGGGCGCAGCAGCCTGCCACGGCAGCGCCGCCTGCAAGGCCGGTCAGACCCAGTGCGGCGCAGATAGCAGCGGAGGAGATGGGCAGGGTCAGTGCCACGCCCACGATGACCGACACCAGAATGCCCATGACCAGCGGAGCCTGCTCGGTGGCCCACATAATAAGAGTGCCCACCTGACTTGCGGCTGCACCGATGGGGGCGGCGATAAGCATGGAAAGCCCGACGCCTGCAAAGATGGTCACCAGCGGGGTAACAAGGATGTCCACCTTGGTCTCCTTGCTTACCGCCTTGCCCAGCTCTGCCGCCACAATGGCGATGATGAGCACGGCCAGCGGGCCGCCTGCACCGCCCAGCGCATTGGCCGAGTAGCCCACGGTGATCAGGCTGAACAGCACCAGCGGCGGGCAATGCAGTGCCCAGCCGATGGCACAGGCCATGGCGGGGCCGCTCATGGCCGTTGCGTAGCCGCCCAGATCCACCAGCAGTGCAAGACCGGTCTGCTGACCCACCGTCTTGATGATGGTGCCGATGAGCAGGCTGGCAAACAGGCCCTGTGCCATTGCGCCCAGTGCGTCAATGAGGTAACGCTGCGGAGAGATGACGATATCCTTCCGCGCCAAAAAATCTTTCAGCTTCGACATAAAACTTGCCTTTCTATCCAAAACAGATCGTTAAAGTTACGAACGTATGTTCTGTATCATACCATACACCTGTCAAGACAGCAAGAGGTTGCTGGAAAAATTGTGAAATTTCGGCTTTGTGCAATGTTCTGCCCTGCCGGAACGTATTCCATTTGGAACTTTTCCCGACACACTGCCCCGGTGGAGAATTTGTGTAGAAGCCCGCTGTGCCGTTGACGGCTCCCCGCGTGCGGGTGTATACTAGAGGAAGCGTAAAGTTATCATCCGCCGTCCTTTTTATCCTGAACCCATGGGCGGCGTGGAATAAAAGCGGACCCGCCCCGGGCAAGGGGCAAAGACCCGGTGCAGCACAGCGCTGCACCACCGGGAGATTCGGAGGCAGAGACGACAGATGAAAAAGCGATTTGACCAATCCGGCACAGCCCGCCGCAAGGCGGTGACAGCCATTGCAGCACTGACCATGGCGCTGGTTCTGGCTGTGGGCGGCGCAGGGGCAGCGACCCTGCTGTCTGCACAGCCGGAAACTTTGACCGTGGGCGCGGTCGTGCCCCACATCACCGCCGAAGCACCACAGCAGACTGCTCCGGCTGACCCTGCCCCTGCAGCGGAGAGCACGGCGACTGCCCCGGAGCAGACAGCGGAAAGCACCGCGCAGCCGCAGCAGGCTGCCTCTGCCCCGGAACAGGCAGAAAAACCGGAAACCGTCGAAACCGCGCCGGCTGAACCGGAAGAAGCTGTTGAAACGCCGGAAGCACCGGCACAGCCCGCCGGGGACGCCGCGCTGGAAGAGGAGAACTCCCCTGCCATGCTGCTGGAAGAGACCCCGGAGCTGGCCGCACAGGACCCGCAGGCTCCCGCAGCGGACGGCACCGCCCAGAACGATACCGCCAGCCAGCACACCCCGGAGGGCAGCGTACTGCTGACCCCGGAACAGATCCAGCAGGCGCTGGATTCCGGCGCGCTGGAGGATGCCGAGGCGCAGTGCATCGACCTGACTGACGAAAACGGCTTTTTCCGGTGGCTGTTCAACTGGCTGTTCGGCAGCAAGGATAAGGAAGAGGAACCGGCTCCGGTCTACTCCGGCTGGCGCACCGAGAACGGCAAGACCTACTACTATGCGCAGGACACCAACAAAAAAGTCACCGGCCTGCGCTCCATTGACGGCAAGCTGTATTATTTCGATGCCAACGGCGTAAAGCAGGACAATGTGACTTTTGGCATCGATGTGTCCAAGTATCAGTCCGGGCTGGACTGGAACAAGATCAAAAAATCCGGCGTGAGCTTCGTCATCATCCGCATCGGCTACCGGGGCTACGGCGCTGCGGGAAACCTGGTCAAGGACCCCATGTTCGAGGAGCACTTTACCAACGCCCGCAATGCGGGGTTGAAGGTGGGCGTGTATTTCTTTACGCAGGCCGTGAACGAGGCCGAGGCGCAGGAGGAGGCCGATGGCTGCAACTGGGCGCTGAACGGCCGGATGCTGGACTACCCCATCTTCTATGACACCGAGGCCTCCACCGCCCCGCACGGCACCGGCCGCGCCGACGGTCTGGGCGTCGAGGACCGCACCAAGTGCGCCATCGCCTTCTGCGAGCGGGTGAAGGAACTGGGCTACAAGCCCGGCGTGTACGCCTCCACCACATGGTACCGCAAGCGGGTGAACTACAACACCCTGCGCAGCCGCTACACCATCTGGAACGCCCACTACGGCGTCTCCTCCAGCCCCATCGGCTGTGACCTGTGGCAGGGCACCGAGAAAGCCCGCATCAATGGTTACAGCGGCGAGCTGGACGCCAATATCAGCTACATCGGGTAAAAGAGACTAAACACCCCGGTCAGCGGCGCAAGCCCTGACCGGGGGTGTTTTTATCATACTCCCCTGTTTTTCCGCATAAGCTGGTGGCAGAGTATGCAAGCGCAAATGGCGGGGAGGCATGGGGATATGTTTGTGGTAACACTGAGCAAGACGAGCCTGAAAAAACTGGGAGCAGGGGCGGCGTGCTGCGCGCTGGTGGTGTTCAGCGCCATGCTGGGGCGGTTCATCAGTACCCGGACGGTGGCGGTGGCTGCCCCGGTGAACCGCATCGAGAGTGCGCAGGACATCCAGACATGGTTCACCGGCTATGGGCTGGAGGTGGACGGCGCGTCCATTACAGCGGATAAGGTCAAGATCCCCCGCAGGTGGGACGACAGCTTTTCTGCCTTCAACGGAGTGGTGCAGCAGAGCGGCATGGATCTTGCCCGCTACAAGGGCAAAACGGTGGAAAAATGGTCGGCGCTGCTCCCGGCGGCAAGCAACGGCGAGACCAGCCGCTACGGGGTGCTGCTGGTGTACAAAAAGAAGGCCGTGGGCGCGTATCTGCTGGAAAAGCCCTCCGGCACGGTGCTGGGACTGCAGGACGCTCAGAACGAACTGGCAAAACAAACTTCCGGCGAGGATTACAGCGGCGACTGGGGCGAGCGGCACGACGAGCAGCTGACCGACAGCACCGCACAGCAGACCTCCGGCGAACCGGAGGCAGAACCCGAAGCCGCCCCGCAGGCAGCCCCCTACACCGAGCTGCCGCTGGACGCAGAAGGGTACCCCGTGGAATAGGGACGGCATTCGGGAAAAAACGACCTTTTTTAAGCTCTTGTCCGGCAGTTGCACAAACTGCCTAGTTTTTACAAACGATTCGACAAAAATTAGACAAAACACGGATTTTTGTAGCATCCGTATGTTCAAATATAACAAAAAATTCTTGTAAAAATCGGCAATATGAAACGATGCAAAAAAAACGGTACGGGTTTATAATAATAGTATACCGATTCCCGTTGGCAAAGCCATGTTCCGGGGCTGAATGTGCAGTCCGGGCAGAGGGATCAAGTAGTAAGGAGAAAATGATTATGAAGGAATTTCAGTACACTGTTAAGGATGCCTGCGGCATCCATGCCCGTCCCGCCGGTCTGCTGGTCAAGACCGTGAAGGGCTTTGCAAGCACCGCCACCCTCGAGAAGGACGGCAAGAGCTGCGATATGCGCAAGCTGATGGCTCTGATGGGCATGGGCGTCAAGCAGGGCGAGACCGTGACCATCAAGGTCGAAGGCGATGATGAAGAAGCAGCCGCAGAGGCCATCCAGAAGTTCCTGAGCGAGAACGTCTGAGCCGCGGCTTGAAAGCCGAGCCCTCGCGGGAAAACTGCGGGGGCTTTTTTTGACAAAACGCCGGGCGCTGCACGCCCGGCTGTAAGTGGAAGGAGAACGTGCTATGCAGGTAGGCACCGGCAAAAGCGTACTCAATGGCATCGCCATTGGCAAGCTGAAGATCTACAAGAAAAAAGATACCGCGATTTCCACCGCCCCTGTGGCAGATACCGCCGCAGAGCTGGAGCGTTTTGAAGCTGCCCGCCAGAAGGCCATTGAGCAGCAGACCGCCCTGTACGAAAAGGCACTGGCAGAGGCCGGCGAGGACATCGCCGAGGTGTTCAACATCCACGCCATGATGCTGGATGATGACGACTTTGTGGACGCCATCAAGGAGATCATCAACGGGCAGAAGATGTGCGCCGAGTACGCCGTCAAGACCGCCGGCAACAATCAGGCTGCGGTGTTCTCTGCCATGGACGACCCGTATCTGCAGGCTCGCAGCGCCGATGTGCTGGACATTGCGCAGGCCATGCTGGACATTCTGCAGGGGGTGGACAACGCTTCCCTGCAGGGCACCGAGCCCAGCATTCTGGTAGCCGAGGATCTGGCTCCCTCCGAGACCGTGCGCATGGATAAAAGCCTGCTGCTGGGCTTCATCACCCGCGAGGGCAGCTCCAACAGCCACACTGCCATTCTGGCACGCAGCATGAACATCCCCGCCCTGATCCAGTGCAAGGACATTC
>OGHD01001278.1_pt1 | contig 10702 bp, 10 predicted proteins | sample 1571341 | NCBI WGS metagenome assembly OGHD01 (sample SAMEA2582026, study PRJEB24529) | metagenome | biome: Human gut stool | place: China | collected 2011 | reverse complement strand
AAAACACCCGGCTATCGTTCAGGTAAGGGGCGCGCCACACCCGCCCGGCGCACAGATCACCGCTGCGTGCCACCCGCTGGTCTGGCTGCTGATGCACCAGAATACAGTTGCGGATCTGCTCGGTAAGGCGCAGTACAACACTTCGATGCAGCTCCTGATTTTTTGCATAGTAGGCGCGGTTGCGTTCAGCCTGCAATTCGGCCTGCTGTGCCAGCTGCCGCGCCTCCGGGGTGGGTGCCTGCGCCGGGCTGGGTACACCGGCGCTGAACCACAAATGACAGCCCAGATGCACCCCAGTGCACAACTCCTGCTCAGTCTTGCGCAGCTGCTCCGGCGGGTAGAAGCAGCGCCCGAAGCAGCTTTCAATGTAGGCGCGATCCTGCGCGGCGCGCTGCTTCAGGGTAATGTTTGCCCGGCGCTTGTCCACCGCCAGCCCGCTGCCGGTGGCATCCACCGCGCCGGAATGCTCCACCGTCACCCGGTCGGTCTTGATCATCTGGGTGGGCATGGTTTTGGTGGCAAGCTTTGCCCAAAAGCCTTGCAGCCGCAGATGCAGTGCGGGCTTCTGGCGTACCTCGCCGTCAAACAGGGCAAATTTTGCAAACAGCGCCAGCAGGTCGTTTTTGAGCTGTGCTGGTTCCGGTACGGTCTCCGGTTCCAGCGCGGCGGCAAGGCTGCTCTCGTAAGGGGTCATGACCGGGGCGGTGCGTCCCAGCACCCTGCGCCAGCGGGCGGCCTGCATGGTGTACACCAGTTGGTTCTTCGCCATCCACTCCTGCCGCGAAAGCTTGTACTGGATGGCAAAAAAGTAGTCCGCGTGGGCAAACCGCAGCGCCTCCAGCACCGGGCGGCGGGGCAGCTCCAGCCGGTAGGCCGCGTTTTCTAAGTACAGCCACGCCATATCGTCCAGCATGGGCTGGCGCACATCGCCCTCCCAAGCAGAAAAAATGTCCCGGATCAGCGCGTCACCGTAGTATTTGTGCACCAGCCCTACGATGCAGTTCATGTAAAAATCAATGGTGCCGTCCGTATTGCGGGCCAGAAACAGCGGCTCAAAGCCGTAGGCTCCGGCAGCGGCCCAGACCTGATTGGCCGCACGCCGCTCCTGCGCGGTGTAGCTTTGGGCGTCCATCAGGCAAACAGCTTTCCGGCATCCAGCTTGGCCGGGATGCGCGCGGCGATCACGTCCCGGATCAGCCCCTGCTCGTAGGAGTCAAAGGCCTTGTTGGTGATGCCCATGTCCAGCGCAGGCCCCGCAGCCACGCCCCGGCGCATCAGGCGCAGAGCGTCCAGCATTCCGCGCAGATCCAGCGCTTTGGTGGAAATTTCGGCGCTGTCGCATTTCTTTTGCAGGTCGAGGAAGAGCAGAGCAAACTGGTGCACATATTTGTCCGTCAGGTCGGCAAACTGGGCCCGCAGCAGCTTTTCAAGGTTTTCCTCCGTGATGGTGGGCATCTGGATGACTGCAAAGCGGGAAGTCAGGGCCTCGTTCAGCTCCCGGGTGCCCGCGTAGCCATAGTTCATGGTGGCGATGAAGCGGGTCTCTTCGGCCAGCGGGATGCGTTCGTAGCCGGGCACATCAATGGCGCGGCGGAAGTCCAGCACAGCGTGGAGGACGGCCAGGGCCTCGTTTTTGGCCATGTTGATCTCGTCCAGCACGCCGAAGCCGCCGCACTGGGCACAGCGGTAGACCGGCCCGGGCCGGAAGGTGACCGCCCCATCCACAAAGGTGTCCATGCCGATGAGGGAGGCTGCATCCATGTTCACATGGAATGAGATGTCCCATGCGGGGCGGCCAAAAGCGGCGGCCAGATTTTCAGCCAGCACATTTTTGCCGGTGGCCTTGCCGCCGGCCAGCAGCAGGTTTTCGCCGCACAGCGCGCAGCAGGTCGGGGCTGATGCCCTCCTGCCGTAATGTTTCCATCAGATCAGACATCCAAGACATCTCCTTGCGGTTGGCTTTGCCAAACCGATTTTTCAGCCTTATCATAGCACAACCGCTCCGGTTTGTGTAGGGGGCGCGGGGGCATTTTTTGCCAGATTTTTGCCCGGGAAATGCCGCAGGGTGGAACGGATCTGTGTGCTGCCGTGCGGACGAAGGAGCTTTTCGTGCCCAAGGATCGTGCGGCAGCGGATATTTTGTGGAAAGCTGTCGAAATGGCAGATGTTCTGTGTTGTGGGTATCCACTTTTGGCTCAGAATGGTAAAAATTCCGGAAATTCGATTGACAAATCCGAATATTTATCGTATAACCTATATATGGGAACAATTCCGGAGGGAATGCGGAACTCGTGCCCCTGCCCGTTCCTGTCGGAGGAACCACTGCTCTGGTTCTGGTGCCGGTGCACTTGGTTTGGTGCAGACGGTAAGTATAGATTGATTTGAAAGAGAGGAATCCCCGTTATGATGAACAATGAGATCAAAATGCCCGCTAGCTTTGCTGCGATCGATGAGAACGAAATGGTGTACCTGCAGGGTGGTGCAGCCACCGAGGCTACCGCTTGGGACGTGTTCCTGAACGTTGGCAAGCTGTTCAACTACATCGCCCGCGTGTTCTCCGCAGGCAGCTCCATCGTCAACAACATCAATGTTATCGTGACCACCTTCCAGACCCTGAGCACCTTCAGCCTGACCGCTAAGAACTAAGGTTTGGGCCAAAACCGAATCAGCATTCACAGGGCATCCGCTCCGGCAGGCGCGGGTGCTCTTTTTTGCTGCACAGGGCGGGAAGGCATTCGCCCCCAAATGCAGGAAAGGAGCCTTTTTTCTGCAAAGCGGGCGGATTGTCCATTGACAAGGCTCAAGAGGGTGTCGTATACTAACGGTGCCTTGCAAGAAACCCCGCATCCGCGGAATAAAAGAGGAGAGAGAATATGAAAAATAACAACAGCAGCATCAAGACCGTTGTCGCTGTCGGTATCGGCGCGGCATTGTTCTTTGTTCTGGGGCGTTTTGTGGCCATTCCCAGCCCGGTGCCCAACACCAACATCAGCCTGCAGTACGCCGTTCTGGCCCTGCTGGCTGCCATGTACGGCCCCGTGGCCGGCGGCCTGATCGGCTTCATCGGCCACACCCTCATCGACCTGTCCTGGGGCGGCAGCCCCTGGTGGAGCTGGGTCATCGCCTCCGCCTTTGTGGGCGTTGTGGTGGGCCTGTTCTCCAAGAAGCTGAACCTGCAGGAAGGCGAGTTCGGCAAGAAGCAGGCAGCTTTGTTTGCGCTGGCCAATATCGTGGCCCATCTGCTGGCCTGGGTCCTGGTGGCCCCCGTGCTGGATATTGCCATCTACGCCGAGCCCGTCAAGAAGGTGTTTGCACAGGGTGCATTTGCCGCAGTGTCCAACAGTATCACCGCTGTGGTGGTGGGCGGCCTGCTGGTGCTGGCTTACACCAGAACCATCGCCAAGAAGGGCTCTCTGGATCAGGAGTGATCCCCGCATGAAACCCGGCCTTTCCATCTGCGCCGTCCGGCCCGTTGGAAAGGCTTTTTTGATGAACAGCTGAGGTACCATACCCATGGCAGAACGTAAACCCATCATCTCATTCCGCAACTTTTCCTTCCAGTACCGCGCCCAGAAGCGCCCCACCCTGACCGATATCGATCTGGAGATCTACCCGGGTGAACGGGTGCTCATTGCGGGCCCCTCCGGCAGCGGCAAGAGTACGCTGGCGGGGTGCATCAACGGGCTGAACCCGTTTTCCAACCCCGGCGCGTGCACCGGCACCCTGACCGTGGACGGTGTGGATGCGCCTCACAGCAGCCTCTTTGAGCTTTCGGCCCATGTGGGCACGGTGCTGCAGGACCCGGACGGCCAGTTCATCGGGCTGACCGTGGGCGAGGACATTGCCTTTGCACTGGAAAACAGCTGTACCCCGCAGGATGAGATGCACGCCATCACCCGCCATGCCGCCGAGCTGGTGGGCATCGAGAACCACCTCGGCTATGCGCCACACGAGCTTTCGGGCGGGCAGAAGCAGCGGGTGAGCCTGGCGGGCGTGATGGTGGATCAGGTCAAGATCCTGCTTTTCGATGAGCCGCTGGCCAACCTCGACCCCGCTACCGGCAAGCAGGCCATTGAATTGATCGACGAGATCCAGAAAAAGACGGACACCACAGTGCTCATCGTCGAGCACCGGCTGGAAGATGTGCTCTGGCGGAACGTGGACCGCATCGTGCTGGTGAACGGCGGCACCATTCTGGCAGACCTGCGCCCGGACGAGCTGCTCTCGGGCAGTCTGCTGGCGGAAAATGGCATCCGGGAACCGCTGTATGTCACGGCCCTGCGCTATGCCGGGGTGGATATCACCCCGGACAAGCACCCCGCCCATGTGGACAGCCTTGTGCTGGACGATACCGATACCCAAAAGCTCCGGGACTGGTTCCCGGCCCCGGCCCGCCGCGCAGCCGGAGCGGGAGCCGCTGCTGGAGGTGAAGGGCCTGTGCTTTGGTTACCAGAAGGGCCAGCAGACCCTGCGGGATGTCAGCTTCTCGATCGGCAAGGGGGAGATGGTGAGCATCGTGGGCCGGAACGGCGCGGGCAAATCCACCCTCTCCAAACTCATCTGCGGCTTCGAGACCCCGGACGCGGGCGAGATCTTCCTGAACGGAAAATCGCTGGCTGAGGAGAATATCCGCCGCCGCGCCCGGCACATCGGCTATGTGATGCAGAACCCCAACCAGATGATCTCCAAGACCATGATCTACGAGGAGGTGGCTCTGGGCCTGCAGCGCTCCGGCCTGACCGAGGAGCAGATCCGGGAAAAGGTGGAAGCGACCCTCAGGGTCTGCGGCCTGTATCCTTTCCGGAACTGGCCCATTTCTGCACTGAGCTTCGGCCAGAAAAAGCGGGTGACCATTGCCAGCGTGCTGGTGCTTGACCCGGAGCTCATCCTTCTGGATGAGCCCACCGCCGGGCAGGATTTCCGGCACTATACCGACATCATGGAGTTCCTGCGGGGCCTGAATGCCCGGGGTGTGACGGTGGTGATGATCACCCACGACATGCACCTGATGCTGGAATACACCCGCCGCGCGCTGGTGTTCTGCGACGGACGGCTCATTGCAGACCGCACCGCGGCCGCCGTTCTGTGTGACCCCGCGCTGGTGGAACAGGCGGCCTTGAAGGAGACCAGCCTGTACACGCTGGCCAACCGCTGCGGCATTGCGCCCGCACAGGAATTTGTAGAGAGATTTATTGAGCAGGACCGGGAGGTGAGAGAGGGTGGCCGCTAAGACTGTTTTGAATTATCTCCCCCGGGAGAGTGTCATCCACAAGATGACCGGAACCACCAAGCTGGCGTTCTTTCTGTTGTTTACCTTTGCCAGCATGATCACCTACAACACCTGGGTGCTGCTGGGCCTGTTGGTGGTCAGCCTGCTGGCCTTCAGGCTGAGCCGGATCAAATTCCGGGAAGTCCGGTTTATGATGACCTTCATGCTGGTGTTCCTGCTGCTGAACAACCTGTTCATCTTCCTGTTCGATCCCAATCAGGGTACCACCCTGTACGGCACCCGCACGGTGCTCTGCCACCTGTTCTGGCGGTATGACCTGACAGCGGAACAGCTGTTCTACATGGTCAACATCAGCCTGAAATATTTTGTGGCCCTGCCGGTGGCCATCCTCTTTATCTCTGCCACCGACCCCAGCGAGTTTGCTGCCAGCCTGAACAGCATCGGCATCTCGTATAAGGTCGGATATTCGGTGGCCATTGCCCTGCGCTACATCCCCGATATCCAGCGCGACTACCACAGCATCAGCCAGGCCCAGCAGGCCCGCGGCGTGGAGCTGGGCAAAAAGGAGCCTTTCTTCAAGCGGATGAAGAACTCTGTCAACATCCTGCTGCCGCTCATCCTGACCAGTCTGAACCGCATCGACACCATCTCCAACGCGATGGAGCTGCGTGGCTTCGGCAAGAACAGCAAGCGCACCTGGTATACCCAGCGCCCCTTTGCCCGGCGGGACTTCATTGCCCTGGGCGTGGGTGCGGTTCTGCTGCTCATCAGCCTGACCGTGACCATCCGCTTTGGAAGGTTCTATAACCCATTCCTCTGAACAAAAAGGCATCCCCGCACTTCCTGTTTCGGCAGGTCGTGCGGGGATGTTTTACTTTTACAGACTGTTGGTTCAATGATGCCGCAAGAAAGAGGGGGCTGTGTTACGCCGCGTCCACGAACTCCTCCGGGTCTTCCACAGCATCGGTGATGGTCTCCTCCGCGTCATCGGAGGAGTCGGCAGGCTGCTCCGGGTGGAGCAGGGCGTTGAGCAGGTCACGGAAGTCGATCAGGCTGTCGTCCACCTGCTGGTTCCGGGCCAGCAGATCCTGCACCATGTCGGGCTTGTCGGTGATGAGGTCGTCCACTCCCAGCTCCAGCATGTGGGTGGCGACCTTTTCGCGGTCGATGGTCCAGGCAGAGACGGTCTTGCCCCGCAGATGGACGGCGTTGACCATGCCGGAGGTGATAAAGGTGGTCTCCACGCTGAAAAAGTCGGCATCGGGCAGGTCGTAGTAGTTGCCTACGCCCAGAGCCAGAATGTAGCCGGTGGGGTACTCAGGGGCCAGCGCTTTGACCTTGTGCAGGGTCTCGTAGCTCTGGGAGGTAATGACGCAGTTGGAGCTGTCGAAGCCGTATTCCCGCAGCAGGCGTACAGTCTCAGCCTCCAGAGCAGGGGTGGCGGCGCTGGGCTTGATCTCCACGTTCAGGCCGATGCGGCCCCGGCAGAGCTGCAGCACCTGTTCCAGGGTGGGGATCCGGGTGTCGGCAAAGCGGCTGCTGAACCAGCGGCCTGCGTCCAGCTGTGCCACCTCGGCGTAGGTCAGATCATAGACTTTTGCGTTTTTGCCGGTGCAGCGTTTCAGGTTTGAATCGTGGGTCACCACGACCACGCCGTCGCTGGTCATCTGCACATCCAGCTCGATGCGGTCACCGCCCTTGAGGATGGCCGACCGGAAGGCGGGAAGGGTGTTTTCGGGAGCCACGGTGCAGTCGCCCCGGTGGAAGGTGACCAGCGGGGTCACGCCGCCCACGGCGGTGAGCAGGGCATCGTCCTGGGGCAGGGCATAGAGGTAGACTGCCATCAGCCCGGTGGCCAGCGTGACCCCGGCCACCACAGCGGTGAGCAGGGGCCAGCCGCCAAAGCGGTGCGGTTTGCCCTCCGGCAGCTTTTCCGGCGGGCAGTCACGGCAGCGATCGTAGAGGAATGCGATGATGGTGCACTGGGCCGTGGTGACCTTGCAGTCCAGCAAAAAGCCGAAGAAGGGGATCTCCAACAGATACAGCGCACGGGCGAGCAGCAGCATGGCGCGGGTGCTCCGCAGGCCGACCAGCGCTGCCACGCTGTAAACCAGCAGGGAGGCTCCGAAAAAGACCAGAACAGACCGGATCAGCGCACTGAGGTTCCACCGCAGCAGCACACCGGCCAGCCGGGGCAGGTGTGCTTTGACATGGGCAGCGCTCTCCTGAACGGCTTCCCACAGGTTTTTGCGTTCCAGCGTAAAGAGGGGGAGCACCAGGACCCAGAACAGGGCAAACAGGAACGCCGCACCCAGAATGAGAAGAAAAAGCACCAGATAGAGCGGCTTTGCCCGGACAAGCCCAAGGATGTACTCCGGCACAGCCAGCTGAGAGATATAGTTGTAGGTCGCGAATACATCGGTAAAGGGGATGAGCAGGGCGCAGTAAAGCAGGATGGGCCAGTTCTTGGGGAGCAGGACGTGGCGGATATCCCCCAGCGACCGGACAAACAGGGAAACAGGACGCAGTGCTTCACCCCGGCGGGCCAGCGCAAACCCGTGCAGGAGGATGGAAAAGCCGTACAGGTTCCAGAACGCCGCCAGAAGGACGATGAGCACGATCCGGCCTAAAATGGTCGGTGAAGTAAAGATCTGATGTGCATTGTTGTTGGTCAGGTAGTTCACCGGCGAGCAGCGCAGCGTCAGCGACCAGATGCCATTCATAGCGGGCAGAAACAAAAGATAGGTCAGGGCTTTATACACCAGCACGGCTGTCAGAACGGCAGCGGAGGCCCGGTGCAGCAGGGTCAGGGCATGGTTCCGGGTGTCCTTGTAGGCCCGGCGTGCCCGCGTGAGGGAGCGGAAGAGATGCTTCAATTTGGATTCCACCTCGGTACTGGGATATGGTTCTGTCAATTTACAGTAGTATACCACAAAGCCGGAAAAAATGGAAACGACACGGATCGACAGTTTGTTCCAGACGACACAGGCGCTTTTCAGCGGAGCAAAAGCGTGTTACAATAGGGGCAGAGTAAAACAGACAGGGGAGGAACACCCAATGCAGATCATGGATCAATTCGGTGCAGCACCGGGGGCAGAGAGCGTCCGGATGCCCGATGGCACCGAGCGGACACTGGCGGCAGAGCACGCCGCGGCCATTCTGGTCAACGAACAGCCAGCCTTCCGGGTGGTCTGCACGCCGGAGCTGCTGCCGCAGCTGGCGCTGGGCCGCCTGCTGACCGAGGGCTGGATCACCGCCGCTGACGAGGTGGAGCGGGTGGCCGTCTGCGCACAGGGCCTCAAAATAAGCGTTCAGCTGCGCCACCCGCTGGCGGCAGCGGAACAGGCCGGGCAGGAGGTGCCCAGCTGCTGCACCGATAACCTGACGCTGGCCAGCCCGGTGCAACTGCCGCCGCTGGCCCCGGTGCCCCAGCGGGAGATCCCTGCCGCATGGGTGGATGCGCTGGCCGATGCCATGGGGCAGGGCCTGCCGCTCTACCGTGCCACCCATGCCGTGCACAGCTGTCTGCTGCTGCGTGCGGGCAGGATCTTGTACCGGTGCGAGGATCTGGGCCGCCACAACGCGCTGGACAAGGCCGTGGGCTGCGCCCTGACAGAGGGGGTGCCGCTGGCGGAGTGTGTGCTTTTTACCAGCGGCCGGGTGCCGGTGGATATGGTGCGCAAGGCCATCCGGGCCGGTGTGCCCGCGCTGGTGAGCAAGAGTATGCCCACGGTACAGTCGCTGGAGCTGGCAGAGGAATATGGATTGAAACTGTTCATCCGGCAAAAGAAATGATTTCACCAAGAGGCAAGAGCTTTTGAGAGCAATTGCGGGGCTCTGTTTGTGCGTATGCGTTGACTAACCGGTGAGAAAAATGTTATTCTTATAACGAAGAGACCGTTCCGCACTGTTGCAGCAGGAGGAACGGCTGTTTTCGTGCCCGGGAGTTCCGGGCACAGCTGAATCAAACAGGCAGGTGATACAATTGAAGCAGGCAAATCATGCGCCGCAGTCCTTGTGGCGCAGGCGGCTGCCCGGCTATGCGGCCATGGGTGCGGCAACGCTTGCCATGGCGCTTGGCCTTGGCGGGCTGATGCACAGCCGCACCACGGTGGCCGGAACGGCTCTGCCGCTGGCAGATGCCGACGCTGCCACCTATGGTGTGAGCGCGGTGTACCAGCTGGATGACACCACGTATTATGTGGTGGGCAGCAAGCAGGGCTTCCAGAGCGAGGTGCAGGCCGGTGTGACGCTGGACCGCGACGGCAATGTGCTGGATGTGAAGATCCTGGCACAGGCCGAGACCGACAGCCTGGGTGCTCAGTGTGAGAACCCGGAGTTCACGGCCCAGTACCAGGGCGCAGCTCCCTTCACGCTGGCAGGCAAGCGCTACACTGTGACCGACCCGGCCACCGGCACGGCTTTTGCCGCCGCAGGCAGCGCCGAGACCGACGCTGCCCCCGCTGAGGCCTTCGACCCCGCCGCATGGCGTGCGGGCGATACCTCCCCGGAGGCTGAGGCTACCCGGAAAATGTATGAAGCCGGGCTGACCCTCTCGGCTCTGAACGGCCAGCCGATGGACGATGCGCTCATCCCCCCGATGGACAACAGTGCTGAGGCTGTGGCACGGCGCAAGCTGTACGCGGCGTGTCTGAGCAAGAGCGCGCAGGACGGCGAGGAACAGGCAGTGCCTTATGCAGACTGGTCCGTTGAAAAGCAGGCCGAGTACAAGCTGCAGGCCGCTGATTTGACCACCCAGGGCAGTGCGGCCGACACGGTCAGCGCTGACATGACCCAGGTGGATGCGCTTTCCGGTGCAACCATTACGTCCACGGCGGTCACGGACATCGTCAACAATTCTTATTTCTATGTAACCGAGGTGCTCTGCGCAGAGTGACCTCACGGAGGAATGGAAACCTATGGCAAAAACTGATTTTCTGACGGCTGACATGACCCGCCGTCAATTTATGAAGATCTCGGGCAAGAGCCTTGCAGGACTCACCCTTTCCGCATCTATGCTGTCCCTCTTCGGCTGCTCTCAGAAGCAGGTGGACGCCGGTGCTGTGGCGACCTGGGCACTGCCCCAGGGTCTGCTGGTGGTCAATGCTGACCTGTGCACCGGCTGCCAGCGGTGCGAGATCAACTGCACCCTGACCAACGACGGTGTGTGCTCTTCCTACATCAGCCGTGTCAAGATCCAGCGCCGCCTGAATCTGGACGGTGACGGCAACGGTCTGCTGTCCGGCACCGACAACTGCTTTGTCTACTTCCCGGATACCTGCCGCCAGTGTGAGGATCCCGCCTGCGGCAACGCATGCCCCCAGAAGGCCATTATCACCAATGAGCAGGGCATCCGCGTGGTCGATACCGACAAGTGCATCGGCTGCGGTGCCTGCGTGGAGGCCTGCCCCTGGCACATGCCCACCGTCAACCCCGAGACCGGCAAGTCCTCCAAGTGCATCGCCTGCGGTG
>OGHD01001276.1_pt1 | contig 10706 bp, 9 predicted proteins | sample 1571341 | NCBI WGS metagenome assembly OGHD01 (sample SAMEA2582026, study PRJEB24529) | metagenome | biome: Human gut stool | place: China | collected 2011 | reverse complement strand
TCGCAGATGTAGATGATGAGCATGGCAAATGCCCTGCGGTCATAAGGAGTGCCGTCGATCTCCTCATGAAAGGCCCTCATCGCCTCCTTCGACTTCTCGTGTGTCGCAGCAGCCTCCACGCGTCTGAAAAAGGCCTCGGGCGTCTTGTCCTCAGACAGCCCCGGATAGTCAAGCGCATGCATCTTCTCCGTGTTGGCGGCTGTCATCAGCGGCAGGGAGCCCAACCCTGCACGATGGGCCGGCCCCGCCACAAGCATCTCGAGAAGACTCTTGTCCTTCTCAAACCAAGAGCCTTTCAGCGTGCGTTTTCCCAGAACATGCTTGAGCCTCTTGGTGAGGTAGTCCCTCTCCTCAGCCTTCAAATGTCTGAAAGCCCAACTCAGCATCTCAGCTTCTGCCAGCCATCCTTCCTTGCCCGGTCCAAACATGCCCATATTCTTACCTCTATATCAAAAAAATTGCGAAGCTCGCGCAATCCTGAAAGGATTTTATAGAGTGGTACGAGATGGTGCATGCTTCGCACGGGAGACGGGCGCGGCGAATCGGGATTCTGGCATGGAAAAAAACGGCCGCCCGCTTCACCCGGCCTGCAATCTGTGTCAAAATAACGCCTTTCACGCTTTTCAAGGCTTCCGCCTTGAGGGGCGCCAGGCAAGATAGAGGCGCAGGGACTGCATCAGTAGACGGCCGAGGAGGTATCCGAGGACGCCGCTCGAAAGGGCAGCCTGCCGAAATGACGCCGCGGACACGCGGCGGCCATTGGTGACGCGGAGAACATCCGCCTCACTCCCGCCGATCCGCGGCGGAGGAGCTGTCGCTGACCGTTCGGTCGCTTTTCGACAGTGCGGCCGGCAGGCCCGCACCCGGAAAAGTTCGCCCGGACATCTGCTGCAAGCCCGCAAGGCCCCGCCGGCCGCTGCAGGTTCGCTCCGTGTCCTCCCTCCTGCGAACGCATTTCTTTCCGGAGATTCCTACCCACATGTCCGACACTACCACCGGCTCCAACACCGGACTGCGCCGAGACCTCAAGGCGCGTCACATCACGATGATCGCCGTCGGCGGCTCCATCGGCACGGGACTTTTCGTGGCGTCCGGCGCGACGATCGCCCAGGCCGGTCCCGGCAGCGCCCTGCTCGCCTACTCGATCATCGGCCTCATGGTCTACTTCCTGATGACGAGCCTCGGCGAACTCGCCGCCTACGAACCCGTGGCCGGCTCGTTCTCCACCTACGGCCGCCGCTACGTCGACGAAGGCTTCGGCTTCGCCCTCGGCTGGAACTACTGCTACAACTGGGCCATTACGGTCGCAGTCGACCTTGTGGCCGCCCAGCTCGTCATGGGCTGGTGGTTCCCCGACGTGCCCGGAACACTCTGGAGCGCACTTTTCCTCGCGTTCATATTCACGCTCAACTACATATCCGTAAAAGGCTTCGGCGAGACGGAATACTGGTTCGCGCTCCTCAAGGTCGTAACCGTGATCCTCTTCATCTGCACGGGCTTCGCGATGATCTTCGGAATCCTCTCGGGCGACACGCCTGCGGGCTTCGAGAACTGGGCGATCGGCGACGCGCCCTTCGTGGGCGGCCTTCCCGCCCTGATCGGCGTCGCCATGGTGGTGGGCTTCTCCTTCCAGGGAACCGAGCTCATCGGCATCGCCGCTGGCGAAACCGAGCATCCCGAGAAGAACATTCCCAAGGCCGTCCGACAGGTCTTCTGGCGAATCCTGCTCTTCTACATCCTCTCGATCTTCGTCATCAGCCTGATCATTCCGTACACCGACCCGCGCCTTCTCAGGAACGACGTGGCCGACATCGCCGTAAGCCCCTTCACGCTCGTCTTCGAGCACGCGGGCCTGCTCTCGGCCGCCGCGCTCATGAACGCCGTGATCCTCACCTCGGTGCTCTCCGCTGGCAACTCTGGCCTCTACGCCTCCACGCGCATGCTCTTCGTGCTCGCGCACCAGGGTTCGGCCCCGAAGATCTTCGGCAAGCTCTCCGCCTCCGGCGTCCCGCGCAACGCGCTCTTCGCCACGACGGCGGTCGCGGGCCTGTGCTTCCTGACGTCCCTCTTTGACAACCAGTCCGTCTACCTCTGGCTGCTCAACACCTCGGGCATGAGCGGCTTCATCGCCTGGCTCGGCATCGCCATCAGCCACTACCGCTTCCGCCGCGGCTACGTGATGAACGGCTACGACGTCAACAAGCTGCCCTACAAGTCGTCCTTCTTCCCGTTCGGACCGATGTTCGCCTTCGCGCTCTGCATGATCATCATGCTCGGCCAGAACTACCAGGCCTTCCTCGCGGGCACGATCGACTGGGCGGGCGTGGTCGCCACCTACATCGGCATCCCGCTCTTCCTCGCCATCTGGCTCGGCTACAAGCTCATCACGGGCTGCCGCTTCGTGCGCTACAGCGACATGAAGTTCCCGGAAAAGTACCGCTAGGAAACTTCACTGACAACGGGCGGCCCGCTTCCATCAAAGCGGCCGCCCGCAGGCTTCACTCCTCCTGGCTCTTCCCATCTGCGGCCTGCGCAGAAATCGTTCCAACCAGTTGCAGCCTCGTCATGGACGTCAGTCGACTACCTGCCTCTCTTCCCGCCTTCTGCATCAGGACGTATCCGGGTGCCCCTCTCTTCGATCTCACGATCTGCATGCCCGACTCTCCGTCGCTTCGTCGACGGGGTCATCGAGCTGCATTATCCGGATGCGCACTATCCGCGGATTCATCGGCAAACCCGGCAGGTCTTCAAGGTGGTGGGGGCGATCTTTCCCAAGCAGGGAAAGCGCGGGCGGTGGTCGAGCAACCAGCAACCTTGAATGCGCAGGCGGGAGGATCGGGCGCGCAATGCTAGAATTTCCGCCTCCTCAAAGGAAGTTCCATGTCAAAAAAGCCTAGCCCCAAAAAGAAGTACGGTCCGCGCGCAGTAGCTGTTCCGCATTATCTCAACAGCCTCACCTCCGATGTAGATCGGAGCCATGACGCCCGCGACGAGAATCGCGTCTTTCTTCTCCAAGTTGCCAACCGAACTGTCGAGAAGAAAGATCTCGCCATGTACGGTCGGATCATGCAGATAACTTGGGTTCTTGCCGCGAAGATGGAACGCGCGAAGGAACTTCGCCAATGTCTCTACAACGGCCTCGTAGCCATCGGATGTTACATTGCGGAGAAGCCAAAGATTCCGTTCGACGACAAGATGTTCGAGGAGCTCTCACTGGCAACGGAAGTCGCGCGAGATATTCTGGAGAACTCGGGCGAGATTGAGCGCGCGCAGGCTGGTGCGGCTGTCTTTTCGGGGCGTGTGAAGTTCGAGTCGGAGGCGGACAAAATCACGGGGTGGGAGATGGTGTTGCGTTGAGAAACAGGAAAAGGAAAGGCAGGCATGAAGAGGCGCTCTCGTATTGCAATGCAATACGCTTTAGATTTTGACATCCTCCCGCGTATTGATACGCCGGGAGGATGTCAAAAGCATCTCGGCTTTCGCTGATGCAAAGTAGGAGATCCGCCAATGCTCTTTTTCGAAATCGAACAGCTTCATTAAGAAAACGGTCGCCCCTCCAAACGGAAGGGCGGCCTAACTATTTCATGGCGTGCAGGACTCACTTGACGCCGTTGATGCGCTGGATGAACCCGACGAAGCAGCCAAAGCCGATCGGGAGCGACGTCTCATCCTGAATGCAGAAGTCCCCTCGATGATGACCGGGATGGTTGCATCCGTAGTAGAAGAACACCGCCTTGCCGCCATGTTCCTGAACGCGACGGATCAGCATCGTGCAGTCTTCACTGCCGATTTTGGCATTCATGTCGACGACGCTGTCGACGCCAGGAACTTGAGCTGCGACTTCCTTGACAATGGAAACAGCTTCTTCGTCGCCTCGGTAGGTCACGGCCTCGCCCATGCGGGTGAGTTCGTAGTCGACGCCGTAAGCTGCGGCAAGCCCCTTGACCGTCATCTCAACGTTGGCTGCCATGTAGTCGTTGATTTCCGTCGATTCGCCGCGCACTTCGAGCTGCATGAAGGCGTTTTCGGCAATGATGTTTCGACCTGTGCCGGATTCGAACCGACCGATCTGCACGCGGGTGATGCCTTGGCTGTGCCCGGGCAATGATCCGAGCGACATGCAGGTCGCGGCGCCGCACATCAGCGCGCTGCGGCCCTTTTCGGGAGAACCGGCCGCAGCGGCAAGACCGTGGTAGCGGAGGTCGAACTTCGTCGTGGCAAGATAGCCGAAATGAGAGACGCCGACTTGACCGAGACGCGCGGAGCAGCCGATGTGGGCGCCAGCAAACCAGTTGACGTCGTCGACGATGCCTTTGGCTGCCATTGCCGCAGCGCCGCGCACGCCTTCTTCGGCAGGCTGGAAGAGAATCTTGACAGTGCCGCAGAGCTTCTCACGGTTTTCCGAGAGCCAGCGGGCGGCGGCAAGGCCCACGGCCGTATGACCGTCATGACCGCAGGCATGCGAGAAGCCGGGATAGACCGAACGATAGTTGCCGGCATTGGCCTCATGAGCCGGATCGTTGCTTTCTTCGATGGGGAGGCAGTCGATGTCAACACGGATGCCGGTCACGGGGCCCGGACGGCCCGTATTGAGAACGGCCATGGCGCCCGTGTAGCCGCCCAAGTGTCCGAGGAAGTCGGCGGGTACGCCGTGCTCAAGCGCCCGCTTTTTAGCCTTCTCAACCAGATCAGCATTACGGCCCATGACGGCGGAGGGTTCGATGACGTCGATGCCGGCCTTCCACTCGAGACCGAGCGCCTTGAGGCGTTGCACGATGAACCACGTCGTTTCGAATTCGCACCAACCTTCTTCAGGGTGGGCGTGAAGATGGCGACGGTCAGCAATGAGTTGTTCTTGAAGAGTCAATTTTGTCATGACGATTCCCTGAAGTATCAAAGGTCGAAGATGAAGCCGAGAAGGATGACGTTAATGATCATCGGGATGGCCATGCGCTTCGAAACCTCAAGCGGAGAGGCCTTGATCATGCCGGCGATGACGAGTGTGGCACCGGCGATCGGCGAACACATGCGGCCCAAGGCGCCTGACAAGGCGGCCACAATGCCGAGGTTGGGAATCTGCATGCCGAATTCGGCGGCATAGGGCGTCACGGCCTGATTAAAGGCGTGGCCTGCGGCGTCACCCGAACCGGTGAGAACGCCCATCAGGAAGGGACCGAAGTTGGCGGCGTAGCCAGCGATCTCGCGAGAGTTCTTGAGCGTTTCGATGAGGGCGTCAATCACGCCTGCCGCACGAAGACCACCTGCAAAGCAGCCGGCCGCGATGATGATGCCCATGATGTTGGCATAGCCCTTGCCCATGCCGTTGAAAAATTCTTTTGTGACCTGTTGAGGATCAGCTCGGGAAACAAGGAACGTGAAGATCACGCCGTAGATCATGGCTTCGGCAATCGACATCTTGAAAATCGGCAGAACCGTGGCGCCCAAAAACAGGATGATGATCGGAAGCACGGGGGCCAACGCCATCAAGATGTTCGGACGTTCGGGCAGCTCGCCGCGGGCGTCGGAAGCCACCTCAAGCGATTCGCCTTCTTCACCGGCTTTTGCCTTCTTGTAGTCGCGGAAGACGAAAACCATGGCCGTCACAAGCAGAATGTTGAGCGCGCAGAGCGTCAGGATTTTCGGGGCGAACTCAACGATGAGGTCCATGACTTCCATGTTGGAGATCTTGGCAACCCAGACGTTGTGGCTCGAACCCGGGCTGAGGGAGGACGGAATGATCGAGCCGATAATGGCCGCACCGGCAATGGCGGGCTTGAAGCCTGCGCGAACCATGAGCGGAATCATCGTGGGACCCAGAGCAGCCGCACAGCCGGCGGCGGACGGAATGGCGATGGCGACGCAGGAGGCAATGAGCATGCAGAAGGGGAGGAGGAAGATGCCCAGACGCCCGAGCGGCTTCACCATCAGGCCGACGAAGTGCACGTCGCAACGCGTGATGGCGATGACGGCGGCAAAGCCCATCGATGAGCAAATGGCCGTGATGAGCGACTTGTTCGTCATGTTGGCGACGAAGGCACCGAGGGCGGTTTGTGGCGAAAGAGCGAAGAGCGCCATCACCAAGCCGGCGACGAAGAGCACAAGGCGCGTTTCGATGCGCTTGAGAAGCGCGGCGATTGTGAGCAGGACGATAAAGCCTGCCATCCAGATAGTCCAGGTCATGCTTTAATCCCCATGGTTCTGAAGTGAGAGAGGGTGCCGTACTTGCAGACGAGAAGTGCGTACTCGTCAGGGTCATAGAAGCGGCACTTGCCGGCGGTGAAGCTTTGCGCAACCTCAATCGAGAAGCGGACGGCTTCGTCGACGTCCGCAACATGTGTGGCGCCCGTCGCGCAACCGGCAACTTGAGATTGCGTCGTGATGGCAACGCCGATGCAGGGACTCGTCGTCGCGACGCTCGGCTGCAGAATCGAATTGATGTGGTAAATATTATTCCCGTACGGGGTAATATCCTGTTGTGCAAGCGGCAGAACCTTCGGCAGGCATCCCGTGGTAGATTCGAGAATGGAGAGCAGATCTTCGCTCGTCCTCAACAGGTAGCCATCCTTGACGGTCGGCGTAATGGCGATGCCGCGTGCGTTGAGAATGCGATTGCCTTTGGTTGTATCGATGCTCAGCAGCGCATCCATGGCCGGATCGACTTCTTCGGCATTGCATTGCGCGCTCGTGACGGGCGAGTCCATGAAGGGCACGGGTTCGTGCGGACGAGTGGGGGCGTTGGGACATACATGAGTTCGAATCATGACGTCGCCCTCCAGAATGTCGCCGCGTACGTGCATCTGGCCGAGCTTGGCGGCAATGGTCAGGGCGGCAAGCGCGCCGTCCCCGTCGGACGTGAAGCCGATGAGAGCCGGACGAGCGCCGAGCCCGCCGAGACGGCCGACAATGCCGAGGGTCGGAGCATTGCCTCCGGCAGTCTTGCCGTTTCGACCGGGAATGAGGACGTTGACAAAGTCCGTGGTTTTTCCGTTCGTGCCGATGGTTTTCGTTGCGGCGTCCCGAACGCCCCAGTCTTTGAGTCGGGTAACGACGGATTCGCCCGTGACACGCGGGTCGTCAAGCAAGTCCAACAGATCCAACAAGATTTTCATTGTGTTCGCCCTCCTTGGGTATGGCTGTAGGAACAATTCTGTTCCTTCGGACTGGGTTGGAGTAGCACCATGCCGAGGAGTATTATTAAGTATTCTCAAGAGGAATAATCCGGCATGAAACTACCGTTTTTCAACGAGTCTCTCAATGCTTTTCTGGCGGTTGCGGCCGAGAGAAGCTTTTCTGCGGCCGCAAAGAAGCTGGGCGTGACCCAGTCTGCGGTCACGAAAGCCGTGGCGCGGCTGGAAAAGGAGCTTGAGGTGGAGCTCTTTGATCGCGGCTGTCGACCGGTCATGTTGACGGAAGAGGCCATGTCGCTCCTCAAGGATGTGCTTGCCTGTCAACATACGCTCGAAAATACAGCCGAATTCATGCAGTCTCGGTCGAACTTGAAGCCTGTTTACCGAATCGGAGTCATCGAAGGATTGTCGAAAAGCCTGATGCCGCAACTGATCAAGGCGCTACAGTCCGAGGCGTCGGAAATCGTGACACAGATCGGCACATCGCTTGTGCTCGTTGAAAAGTTGGTGAGGAATGAGCTCGACTTCGCCTTCACGAGTGCCGCCTACGACGAAGTGCGCGGCTTGTACCGGACAAAGCTCTTCGAAGAAGAATCGATTGTTTTGATGCCCAAGGCCATGGCCGCCAAGCGAGATTCGTGGACGTGGTCCCAGTTGCAGCTTTGCGGCATTCCTTTTCTTCATTTTGCGCGCGAAGGCGGCGTGGGCAGAATCAACGATGCCTATCTCAGTCTTCAGAACATCAAGACGCCCAATCGCATCGAGGTCGACTCGACGGGCATCATGACGTCCCTCATTGCGCAGGGCATGGGGTGGACGGTCGGCAGTCCGCTCACATTGGTGCAGAACTTCGATTTGATTGACGAGATCGCTGCGATTCCGACCCCGCCTCCGGGGCTTCAGAGATCGCTTTTTCTAGTCTGTCGCGATGACAGGAGTGAAGAGAGTCGCCGGAAGTTCATTCGGCTTGCCCAAGAGATGATGAACGCCCATGTGGTGCCGCTCTTTGACGAGGTGAAGCGCCGAGTGGGATGTTGAGGGCGGGCTTTTCGGGGAAAGCAGGGTTTGCACAAAAACAGCCGCAGGCAGCCCCCGAATTCGCGGGGTGGGATGCGGCCGATGTTGCGCAACCGATGTAGCCGGAATCAAGGAAGACCATCTTCTCAAGGCCCTTCAGAAGATCGCCCTGAGTAATGTCATGTTCATTAGCCGGTGCGGCGACCGTGCCGTAGATGATCCCGGATTCGGAGCAGGCGGCAATGTGCTCCTTCATCCCGAAATGCCAGGTGTTGGCCTTCTTGCCCGAAGCCATCTCAGGATCTCGGGCATGAGCCTTGTTCTTTGTTGACGACGGTGCTTCGATAAAGGTGCCGTCTGCTGCCACCATTTCAAAAGAGCAGGCCCCGGCTTCTTCGGCCAGACTTACCGTGCGCTCGAGAAATTTTTGCGCCAACCCATGTTGCTCAATGAAATGCTGGAAGCGCAGTATCGTCGAATCTGAGATGAACTGATGCGTGCTGGACACGCGACAGAAGCTACGGGCCACCATGTCGCTCGCCAAATATGACTCCATCTCAAGATCAGACAGATTGAGAGAGACCTGAAGCAGGTGAACGCGAACCATTGTTTCAAGGCGCGTATACGGCCTTCCATGATTGGCTTTGATGTGGTAGAGGGGCAGGCAAAGTTGGATCAATTCGTTGATTACGTCATCTGTCAAGCGATCCATGGCATTCACGCGACGATCAGCATGAATCCGACGAATCTGAAGGAATTTTTCAGCCTCAATGTCAGCAAAGCTCAATTGGGCATTGAACAGCTCTTCTCATAGGACGTCTAGATTGCAAACGCTATCATAGTAGCATCTTACTATTGTGTTGGCAAAAAAAAACAGCACATTCTGGCGTCGTTAAGAAAAGCCGAACGGAACAATTTTGTTCCATCCGGCTTGGCAACGGGGGTTTTTGAAGAGCTTCCTTAACACGCTTGTGCGAATCGGAAAAAAACGAGAATGCCTTCTGGGAGTGGATTATTCCAATAACGGATATTATCCCAAGGCTTGTCAATTGTACAGGACGGGTATTTTTATCTGAAGAGTGGAAATTCACTTTTCAATAATTCATCTTGGAATGAATTTTGCCCTTTATCAAGGGTTTCACGATGAATTGTAATTGCAGTTTCACCATTATTTCAAAAAGCGTCGAGAACCTTTTTGAGAAAATCTTTTTCTTCCGGCGTAGCCCAGAATTGGAAACGATTCAGACCTTCGACTTGGCGCCGTTTGGTAAAGGCTTCTTGTCTGGCACGGTTCTTTTCGGACATGGCGGCTGGGTAAAAGCGTTAGAGATAACGCCATTGTAGCCGATGACGGCCTCCAAGGGTCAGAAATAACTGTCTACAAATCTGCTTGAATTGCCTGTCTCTCTAGCGTCTAGGCGTTATCTCTACATGACCGATCTACGCTGCGGCGCACACTGCGCATGCAACATTTTCATCCATTGGGTTTCGGTGTAGCATATCGTAGAAAAGATGATCGCCTGAACCGTACTCAATACTATACAGTTGTTGCCGAGCTAACGCTCGGCCCGCTATCCATCCCCACCCAACGCGACGCATTGGATGGGGAATTCCGCGGAAGTTGTTAAATCGATATACAATCATCTTACTAATCGTCACGTTCGATTAGCTATCCGAAAAGGAGCAGTTCAGAGGTCCCCGACCAAGCGGGACTTTTCCACCGGCCGAAAAAGGTATCCTCTGACAATCCCGTACCGACATGCCGACACTTCCATCACGATGCCATCCCTTTTGCACCCCCTCGCCATCACAAGCATGTGTCTCATCCCGGCAGCACACGCCGCCCTGCCGCTAGACGACCCTGCGCTCGCCGAGGATCTCAAGACCTACATCGCCTCCCTCGACCCAACGAAGCCCGAGGACTGCATCGGCTTCGTCAACAGGCATCTGTCGGACATCCTTTACACCCGCTTCACGCACAAGTCCGTGCTCGAGGACGAGCTCGCCCGCATGAAGAGCACTCACGCAACGGCCTGCCTCAGGAACAAGACGCTCAAGGGCATCTCGAAGGAGGAGATCCGCAGGCTCGAGGTGGCCGAGCGCGCCTCCCCGTGGTGGGAGCGCTCGGGATGGGCGACGAAGGACAAGCAGTCTCTTCTGAGGCTTTCCCCCGACGGCATCAAGGATGCTGTCCCCGATGTCGATCCGGCGCTCGCCGCGAATCCGCAGCCGATCGAATCCGCCTCCGAGCCCGAAACACCCCCGGCGTCCGCCGGGCCCACTCCGTCAGAAGCGCCGGTCGCGCCTCCGGCCGCATCCTGTGATCCGCTTCAGGATGCAGGCTGGTGCGATCTTTCCGCACCTCGCTCCTGAGCGTCTCCGTGTTGCAGTTGCCCAGCCCGTTCAGGCGAGTACCACGCAAAACCTTCAGCCGTGCGGGAGAAGTCCTTCTGCTTGATTGGAATAGCTGTCTTTTTAGTAGCCGGCTAAGTATTAACGAAAAGAAAGGTTCATCTCGGAAGTCCGTGGAACGCGGCCTTGACTTTTAAGAAAAAGTACAGA
>OGHD01001275.1_pt1 | contig 10710 bp, 10 predicted proteins | sample 1571341 | NCBI WGS metagenome assembly OGHD01 (sample SAMEA2582026, study PRJEB24529) | metagenome | biome: Human gut stool | place: China | collected 2011 | reverse complement strand
TGGAGAAAAAAAAGGGACAGATCCGACATTTTCCGGGCACTCAATACCGCAAGGCTGTATAAAAAAGATAACCGTCCGAAAATGTTCTATAACAACCTGATTGGGGCAGGCTCCGGGAAAGCCAGCGATTGCATCGGTGGCAGGCAATGTGAGAGTGTATGTCCGCAGCATCTGCCTATTATCGAATTATTAAAAGAAGCCGCAGATACACTGGAATAACAAAAACGTAAGGATGGGATCTCACAAAAACAAATGGAAATAAGGAGGTTGATAGCGTGAAATCATCATATGATACATTTCGCTTAAACAATGGATACGAAATTCCCTGCGTGGGATTTGGCACATGGCAGACGCCGGACGGTGAGACCGCAGAGATGGCTGTCAGCGAAGCAATCAAGGCCGGATACCGGCATATTGATACGGCGGCATGCTACGGGAATGAAGCTGGTGTAGGCCGGGGAATTAAAAAATCCGGGATCGAACGGGAAAAATTGTTTGTCACAAGCAAGGTCTGGAACACAGAGCGCGGTTATGAGAAAACCGTTGCCGCTTTTGAAAAGACACTGGCCGATCTTGGACTTGACTATCTGGATTTGTACCTGATCCATTGGCCCGCTTCGTCCTCTCAGTATGATAATTGGGAGGAAATCAATCTGGAAACCTGGAAAGCGATGACGGATCTTTATAAGGCTGGCGTGATCAAATCCATCGGTGTCTCCAACTTCATGCCCCATCATTTGGAGGCACTGATGAAGACAGAAGTGCCTCCAATGGTGAACCAAATTGAATACCATCCAGGTCTTACCCAGGCGGAAACTGTGGGTTACTGCAAGAAGCATGGCATTTTAGTTGAAGCATGGAGCCCGCTTGGAACGGGACGGATGTTGAATAATGAAACGCTGAAATCCATTGCGAGGAAATATGGGAAATCTGTGGCGCAGCTATGCATTCGCTGGTGTTTGCAGAATGGTGTTTTACCTCTGCCGAAATCGGTAACTCCCTCTCGGATAGTGGAAAACATCAACATATTTGATTTTGAAATTCTTGCAAATGATATTGTTGAAATCAATGAAATGCTGTACTTCGGCGGTTCTGGACTCCATCCCGATCGGGTGGATTTTTAACTGTAAATAGGCTGAAAGAGGCAGCCGCACAAGACCAAGAACAAACCGAATAAGCCAAGTTATCCTGCCCTGCTAAACGGAGAAAGAAAAAACCGTTGCAGGGCAGGTAGTTTTGTGCGCCCATAATGGATTTTCAGGCTACTGCGGCGGTTTTGAGTACATCAAGGCCGCCGTTCCTTATGCCCTCGACAAAGGAGTGACGCCCATACGCTGACACGGCGGCTTTAGGAGGGAGCCGCTATGCAACGAAAACTACTTCGACAAAATCCGACAGGGATTAGCCTGTCAAAAAAAGCCGTCCCCCGGCAGCGGGGACAAGCGGCTGTGCGTATGTACTATACCATGTAGGGAAAGAACATATTGCTTTTTGTTTCGCCCTGTGGGTCTTTGACCTGCCGGGCGAATTTTGTTGTTTCCTGCGGCCTGCTATCCGGCGCAAAAAGAAATTTCAAAAAAGTGAAAAAAGGAGGCGTTTAGCGGGCAGCCAGAGAGATTCCATTCGCTCTATTGGCGGAAAGGGAGAGAACCACCACATCCCCCATAGAAAGGGGGTGAGAAGATGGAAGCGATCCCCCGCAAATACGGTGAATGGGGCCAGTTTGACCGCTACTGCAAGCTGGTTCTGTACCATGAGGCGATAGATTATCTGCGGGAAATGAAGTGCCGCCGCGACCGTGAAGTGTCGCTGGACGCTCTTTCCCCGGCTGATTGGGACAAGCTCTCGACCGTAGATCGGTATTCCTGCGACAGCTTTACATTCAGTTCGCATGGGTATGACCTACATATCGACAACGAGCTTGTGGCCGAGGCATTTGCCAGCCTGCCAAAAGACGAGCAGAGTATTTTGATTCTCCGCTTTGTTCTGGATTTGACTGACGAAGAAATCGGCCGCCTGATGGGAATGTCCCGCAGCGCAGTACAGCGCCACAGGACAAGCACCTTAAAAGACCTGCGTGTAAAATTGATGGCGTTCATGCCGGAGGGAGGTTAAACGCGGATGAAGCAATCCAGTTACAAGGGCAAAAGCCCTCTGCCTGATTTTGTGATCGACGCGGCCTGCGCCGGTAACGCCGAAGCCGTGGAGCGTGTCTTGCAGCATTATGACGGCTACATCAATAAGCTGTGTACCCGGACGCTCTATGACGGCAGCGGCCAGCCTCATATCTGCATTGACGAGTATATGAAGCGCCGATTGCAAATCAAGCTGATCCATTCCATCGTTAGTCCCATTGGCGACTGACGGTTAAGGCCCCGGCCATAGACAGGCGGCTTTCCCTTTCCCCGCCTGCCTGTTTCCCGGCGGCCCCTTTGCTCCTTGACAAATACGCCCGCAGGACAATGGCGGCGCGTCATAGGGCAGACGGATACATTCTGTCTGTGCCGAGCCGGGCGGCAGGTGCGCCAAGAGGCTTTCCCTCATTGGGATAAGCGGAGCGATTTTACCGGGCCGTAAAGCAGGTGTGGCAGCCTGCGGGCGACGACGCGCAGACAGGACAATGATACTCCCTTGCCGTCGTAGTCCGAGCGTTTGAAGCGTCGCAGGCAACGAGCAGGGCCGCGTGAGAACCACGCGGGGGTGAGATTCCCGTGGAGCTGTGCCAGCAGCCGTCCGTTACTTTCTGCCCACTTTCACAACAATAACCTTTGTTTTGAAAAGAAAGGGGGCCATGTTATGAGTAATAACGATGTGCCTATTTGGGAAAAATACACGCTCACCATTGAGGAAGCGTCTAAATATTTTCGGATCGGGGAAAACAAACTGCGTCGGCTTGCCGAGGAAACCCCCACCGCTGGCTGGGTGATCTTAAACGGCAACCGCATCCAGATCAAACGGAAGCAGTTTGAAAAAATTATTGATTCCCTTGACACAATATAGTGAAAAAGGGCCTTGCTCGTGTTATAATAGGTTATAAGCGTGTCAAGGCTCTTTCCGTCATGGAAAGGAGCATGACGAAATGCCAAGAAAAGAACGAGATGAAAAAAGACGGGACAACAAAGGCCGCCTTTTGAAGTCTGGAGAGAGCCAGCGATCAGATGGAAGATACGCTTACAAATACATTGACACCTTTGGAGAACCCCAGTTTGTTTACTCATGGAAGTTAGTACCCACCGACAAAGTACCTGCCGGGAAGCGGCCCTGTCTTTCCCTGCGCGAGAAGATCAAGCAGATACAGAAAGACCTTGACGACGGGATCGACACCATCGGCAAGAAAATGACCGTGTGCCAGCTTTATGAAAAGTACATCCGGCAGCGCGGGAATGTGCGGAAAGGAACCCAAAAGAGCCGCCAGCAGTTGATGAAACTTCTGTCCGAAGATAAGCTGGGCGCGGCCAGCATTGACAGCGTGAAGCTGTCCGACGCAAAAGAATGGGCCTTGCGTATGCAGGAAAAGGGCGTTGCCTACAACACCATCTGCAACAGCAAGCGTTCCTTAAAAGCCATCTTTTATATGGCCGTACAGGACGACTGCCTCCGCAAGAATCCCTTTGACTTCCAGATCAATGAGGTTATCAACGACGATACCGTACCAAAGGTGCCGCTTACCCCTACACAGGAAAACGAGCTTTTGGACTTCATGCAGAACGATCCCGTCTATGCCAAGTATTATGACGAGGTGGTGATCCTGCTGGAAACCGGGCTTCGTATTTCCGAACTCTGCGGCCTGACGCCAGCCGACCTGAATTTTGAGAAGCGCTTTGTGAATGTAGACCACCAGCTTTTGAGAAGCACCGAGGACGGCTACTATATCGAAGCGCCAAAAACAGAAAGCGGATTCCGTCAAGTGCCGATGAGCGCAGCCGCCTATGAAGCGTTTGAGCGCGTGTTGAAGAAGCGCAGGGACGGCAGGTGCATTAAGGTTGATGGTTATAAGGACTTCCTGTTCCTGAACCGGGATGGCCTGCCCAAAACCGCCGTCAACTATGACGCCATGTTCAAGTGCCTTGCCAAGAAGTACAACAAGTGCCACAAGGAGCCGCTGCCCGATGTGATGACGCCGCACACCATGCGGCATACATTCTGTACCAGAATGGCAAACGCGGGCATGAACCCCAAGGCATTGCAGTACATCATGGGACACGCCAACATTGTAATGACGCTGAACTATTACGCCCACGCTACTTTCCATTCCGCACAGGAGGAAATGGAACGGCTGCAAGCCAAGGCAAAACCCACCGCAGAGGTCAAGCCGGAGCCTACGGCACAAAGCGCCGAGGAAACCAAGGCGGCATAAGTAGTACGCAGAATTTACTACTGCTTTTACTACTTTTGAGAGCGAAAACATGAGGGGTAATAAAAAGATTTGTGAGGTTCTTCCGATATGAAAAGTGCCGGAAAAGCCCGAAGTAACGGGCTATACCGGCATATAAGAACATCTAAAGAGATAATTAGAAATCTATTAAATTATTATTTTAAATATTCAATAATAATATCAAATTTACTGCTGTGAGAAAGTGCATAGCCGGCTTTAAGCAAAAGTTCGCTTGTTTGCTCAATATCAAGTTCAAGTGCAATTGCAAATGAAATTGCTGTTGCTTTACTCGGCTTATAATCCGCATTACTTTTAATTTTTGAAAAAAGCTTTCTGTCAACATTCGCTTTTTTATAACATTCGGGGTCGGTCATACCTTTTTCATCAATTTTGCGAAGAAGCATTTGCGAAAAGCTTTCATCAATCATTTTAAGTCTATTTTCAAGATTGTTTTGAACAGCCGGCTCAAAGCAAACATCATCATTCACTGCCGCCGGATATGACACATCATCAAAAATAATACTTCTTATCGGTTCATAATGCTCATCAACATAAGTATCATCAATATATTCCTTAATACTTGAATAAAGCTTTGTGCCGATTTCATTAAGCTCTTTATCAAATAAAACAACATAAACCGTCATATCATTTTCAAGCAGAAAATCACGAATAGTATCAACTGCAACTTTTAGTGCCTGCGCTTTGGGGTATCTGTACACACCTGCGCTTATAAGAGGAAATGCTACTGTTTTAAAACCGTTTTCCTTTGCTGTTGCAAGGCAATTTTTATAGCACGAAGTTAAAAGCTCCTTTTCATTATTATTTCCGCCGTGCCAAACAGGGCCTACCGTATGAATAACATATTTTGCGGGCAGATTATATCCCTTTGTAAGCTTCGCTTGCCCTGTTTTGCAGCCGCCGAGAGTCATACATTCTTTCAAAAGGCCTTTACCTGCTGCTTTATGAATAGCACCGTCAACTCCGCCTCCACCCAAAAGAGTGCGATTTGCGGCATTAACTATGGCATCAACTTTCATCTTTGTAATATCATTTCTGATTATTTCAATCGGCATAATTTACCCCTCATTCTATATAAGATAAGCATATAAAGTCAAACAGGCAGAGCTTTCACCCTGCCTGCCATAAATAAATTCAATTATTTAATTAAAGATGTACCTGTCATTTCAGCAGGCTTATCAAGTCCGAGCATTTGAAGCATTGTAGGTGCAATATCGCAAAGCTTACCGCCGTCACGAAGTTCTACACCGTCACCGCAGTTAACTGCAACAAACGGAACAGGATTTGTTGTGTGTGCTGTAAACGGTTCACCGTTTTCATCAAGCATTTTATCAGCATTGCCGTGGTCTGCTGTGATAAAGAGATTACCGTTCATTTCAATAACGGCCTCGGCAAGTGAACCAACGCACGCATCAACAGTTTCAACTGCCTTTACAGCTGCCGGAATAATACCTGTATGGCCAACCATATCGCAGTTTGCAAAGTTAACTATAATTGCATCATACTTGCCACTTCTTACAGCTTCATTAAGCTTTTGTGATACTTCAGGCGCGCTCATTTCAGGCATAAGGTCAAAAGTAGAAATTTTAGGTGATGCTACAAGAATTCTGTCCTCACCATCATACTGCTTTTCTTCGCCGCCGTTAAAGAAGAAAGTTACATGAGCATACTTTTGAGTTTCAGCAATACGAAGCTGAGTCATACCGTGCTTTGAAATATATTCGCCAAAAGTATTAACAAGAGTTTCAGGTCCGAAAGCAACTTTTACATTCGGCATCTGAGCGTCATATTGAGTCATACATACATAGTAGAGATTGAAAAATCCGTTCTTTCTTTCAAATCCGTCAAAATCAGGGTCTACAAAAGTACGAGTGATTTCTCTTGCTCTGTCAGGGCGGAAGTTGAAGAATATAACGCTGTCATCAGCCTTTACTCTGCCCTCACTGCCGCCGATTACAGTCGGAATTACAAATTCATCTGTAAGATGCTTTCCGTCTTCATCAACGGTTTCATATGAAGCCTTAACTGCATCAACTGCATTGTCAGCCTGGATACCCTCACCGTAAACTATTGCAGCATAAGCTTTTTCAACTCTGTCCCAAATATTATCACGGTCCATTGCATAAAATCTACCCATTACAGACGCGATTTTACCAACACCGATTTCAGCCATTTTGTCTTCAAGTTCTGCAAGATATTCAACAGCAGATGCAGGCGCAACATCACGGCCGTCAAGAAGAGCGTGAACATATACATTTTCCACACCGTTGTTCTTTGCCATTTGAAGAAGATGATAAAGATGCTCTATGTGTGAATGTACACCGCCAGGTGAAACAAGGCCGATAAGGTGAAGTGCTTTGCCCTTTGCATTATCCATAGCACCTTTAAGTGCAGGATTTTTTTCTGCTTCGCCGTCTTCAAATGCCTTGGTAATTCTTGTAAGCGGCTGATATACTACTCTGCCGGCACCGATATTTGTATGCCCAACTTCAGAGTTGCCCATTTGCCCGTTAGGAAGACCTACATCAAGCCCGCTTGCACCGATATATGTCATAGGATACTGTGCCATAAGTCTGTCAAGGTTTGGCTTTTTTGCCATTGCAATTGCGTTTCCGTAATCACTGTCATTTTTGCCATAACCGTCCATTATACATAATACAACAGGTTTTTTCATAACTTTTCCTCCATATTGTTTTTCACAAAAAGTGGGTATGCCGAAACACACCCACTCATAAATTTATAATTACTTGCTTGCTGCTTTAACGATAACCGAGAAATCCTGTGCTTTAAGTGAAGCACCGCCGATAAGACCGCCATCAACATTAACCTTTGATGTAAGCTCATCTGCATTCTTGGCATTCATTGAACCGCCATACTGAATTGTAACTGTTTCAGCTACATCTGCACCGTAAGCTTCAGCAATTGCCGCACGAACAAAACCGTTGCCCTCATCTGCCTGGTCAGCAGTAGCAGTAACACCTGTGCCGATAGCCCATACAGGCTCGTAAGCGATAACTACATTCTTAAGTTGGTCAGCAGTTACATTTGTAAGAGCCATTTTTGTTTGATACTTAAGAAGTGTTTCTGTATAACCGAGTTCTCTTTGCTCAAGAGTTTCACCAATACAGATGATTGGCTTTAATCCCTTTTCAAGAGCCTTAAGAGTTCTGAGGTTAACAGTCTGGTCTGTTTCGCCGAAATATGTTCTTCTTTCGCTGTGGCCGATTACTACATATTCAACACCGAGTTCAAGAAGCATATCTGCTGAAACTTCACCGGTGAAAGCACCACTGTCTTTAAAGTGAACATTTTCAGCACCGATTTTAATATTAGAACCCTTTGCAGCTTCAACTGCGGCAGGAATATCAACAAAAGGAACGCAAAGTACAACTTCGCAATCAGCGTCAGCTACAAGCGGCTTCATTTCGTTAATAAGAGCAGTAGTTTGAGCCGGAGTATTATTCATTTTCCAGTTACCTGCAATAATAGCTTTTCTTAAATCCTTTTTCATTATGTTTTACCTCGTAAAATAAATATATTAGTCTTTATCCTGAAGTGCGCAAATACCCGGAAGGTCTTTTCCTTCAAGGAATTCAAGTGATGCGCCGCCGCCTGTTGAAATGTGGCTCATCTTATCAGCAAAGCCAAGCTTTGTAACAGCAGCAACACTGTCACCGCCGCCGATGATTGAAATTGCACCTGAATCAGCAACAGCCTTTGCAATGCTGATTGTACCTGAAGCAAAGTTTTCCCATTCAGAAACACCCATAGGACCGTTCCAAATTACTGTGCCTGCACCCTTAATGGCATCTGCAAACAATTTCTGTGTTTCAGGGCCGATGTCAAGTCCCATCCAGCCGTCAGGAATATCATCACTGCTTACAATTTTTGATTCTGTATTTTCATCATATTCCTTACCAACCTTGTTATCAACAGGGATGAGGAATTTAACACCCTTATCTTCAGCAGCTTTCATCATTTCGCCTGCTTTTTCAACCCAATCAGCTTCAAGGAGTGAATCACCGATATTGTGGCCGAAATACCTCATAAATGTGTAAGCCATACCGCCGCCTACGATGATTGTGTCGCACTTATCAATAAGGTTTTCAATTACACCGATTTTATCTGAAACCTTTGCACCGCCGAGGATTGCAACAAGAGGTCTTTTAGGGTTAGCAAGTGCTCCGCCCATAAACTTGATTTCCTTTTGAATAAGGTAACCGCAAACTGCAGGCAAGTATGAAGCAACACCTGTTGTTGAGCAGTGAGCTCTGTGTGCAGTACCAAATGCGTCGTTTACAAAAACATCAGCAAGAGAAGCAAGTTCCTTTGAGAAGTTTTCTTCATTCTTTGTTTCTTCAGCTCTGTATCTTACATTTTCAAGAAGCATTACTTCGCCGTCTTTAAGTTCACTTGCCATAGCTTTTGCATTAGCACCTACAACTTCAGGGTCTTCAGCAAGCTTAACTTCAACACCAAGATACTCTGAAAGTCTTTTAGCAACAGGAGCAAGGCTGAATTCAGGCTTGTATTCGCCCTTAGGTCTGCCAAGATGTGAGCAAAGAATAACTTTTGCACCGTGCTCCATCAAATACTTAATAGTAGGAAGAGCAGCTACAATTCTCTTATCATTGGTGATTTCACCATCTTTAAGCGGAACATTGAAGTCACAGCGAGCAAGAACTCTTTTACCGTTAACATCAATGTCTTCAATAGTCTTTTTGTTTAAAGCGTCCATTGTTTTTACCTCTCATATATTTAATAATGATTATAAATCTTGCTTAAGAGAAATAGATTTTAAAAATGGAAATCCATATATATATAGAATAAATGATTTTAACAAATTAATAAATTCTGAAAATTTATTTGCAAGGAAATTTGATTCACGGATTGATAAAGAGATTATAAATGAAATATTTAATTATTTATTAAGGGTAGAATATAAACAAACATAAAAGGGAGCTGAATAGTAAGAACTATAATATAAGGTTATTTAAGCTTGGATTACAATTAGGTTATGATATAACTTGAATTATTGAAAAATATTGTAATAATGTTTGTTATATACAAACAATAGGAGGAAATAATGAAAAATATATTTGTAATTGGATCAAAAGGTATACCAGCTAGATATGGTGGATTTGAAACGTTTATAGAAAAGTTAACTGAAGGAAGAGTCAGTAAAGATATAAGATATCATGTTGCTTGTATGGGAGATAGCAATAATAATGGTGAGTTTGAATATAATAATTCAAGATGTTTTTATATTAATGTTCCTAATATTGGTGCGGCTAAGGCAGTTTATTATGATATTTTTGCTTTAAAAAAATGTATTAAATATATAAAAAACAATAATATAAATGATGCAATAATATATATATTAGCATGTAGGATAGGTCCATTTATTAGATATTACAAGAGAAAAACTGAAAAGTTAGGAGTAAAAATATTTGTAAATCCAGATGGACATGAGTGGAAGAGAGCAAAATGGAATAATGTAATAAAAAAATATTGGAAAATTTCTGAAAGATTAATGGAAAAACATGCGGATTTATTGATATGTGATTCTATAAATATAGAAAAATATATTAAAGAGGATTATAAAAAATATAATCCTAAAACAGAGTTTATTGCATATGGGGCTAATACAGAAAGGTCTAAATTAAATAGTGAAGATGAAAATTTAATAAGTTGGTATAAAGATAATGAAATCAAAGAAAATGAGTATTATTTAGTTGTTGGAAGATTTGTACCTGAAAATAATTATAATCTGATGATTAACGAGTTTATGAAAACTAAAACTAAAAAGGACCTTGTATTAATTACAAATATTAAAAAAAATAAATTTTATGAAGAATTAAAAAGTAGTACTAGCTTTAGAGAGGATTCTAGAATTAAGTTTGTTGGAACTGTCTATAATCAAGAATTATTAAAAAAAATTAGAGAAAATGCTTATGGATATATTCATGGTCATGAAGTAGGAGGAACTAATCCATCATTATTAGAAGCGTTAGCATCAACTAAATTAAATTTATTATTAAATGTAGGTTTTAATAAAGAGGTTGGAAAAGATGGAGCAGTTTACTTTGATAAAAGTAATAATAATTTATCTAATCTAATAGATAGGGTAGATTTATTGAATTTTGATGAATTAAATGAAATAGATAAAAAGGCAAAAGCAAGAATAAATAATGATTATACTTGGGAAAAGATTATAGATAAGTATGAAAGCTTATTTTTAGAAGTGTAAATATTAGGGGGATTAATGATGCAGATATGAAAGCGAAGGGTATTGCTGTAAATGTTGACCATAAAGA
>OGHD01001273.1_pt1 | contig 10726 bp, 9 predicted proteins | sample 1571341 | NCBI WGS metagenome assembly OGHD01 (sample SAMEA2582026, study PRJEB24529) | metagenome | biome: Human gut stool | place: China | collected 2011 | reverse complement strand
TCTCTGCATATTTCCGTATATTGGTTGAGTGGTGCTGTATTAGGATTTGTTCCTCAAATAATGTTATTATTTTTCTTATTATCATTATTAGAAGACTGTGGATATATGGCAAGAATTGCATTTATAATGGATAGAATTTTCCGTAAATTTGGCCTTTCAGGAAAATCATTTATTCCAGTACTTATTAGTTCAGGATGTGGAGTTCCAGGTATAATGGCTACTCGTACAATGGAAAATGATAAAGATAGAAGAATTACAATAATGCTTACAACTTTCATACCTTGTGGTGCTAAAATTCCTATAATTGCACTATTTACAGGTGCAATTTTTGGTGGAGCATCTTGGGTAGCACCTTGTGTTTATTTTCTAGGAATATTCATGATAATAATATGTGGAATAATTTTAAATAAAACAAAAGTATTTAAAGGTGAACCTGCTCCATTCGTAATGGAACTTCCTCAATATCATATACCAAGTCTTAAGGGTGTATTAATTCATATGTGGGATAGAGCAAAAGCATTTATAATAAAAGCTGGTACAATAATATTTGTTGCTTGTGCAGTAATTTGGTTTACAAGTTCATTTAGCTGGTCATTACAAATGGTAGATGCTCAAGATAGCATACTTGCAAGCATTGGAAAAGTTATTGCTCCATTATTTACTCCACTTGGATTTGGAAATTGGCAATCAGCTGTTGCTACTTTATCTGGTTTAGTTGCAAAAGAAAATGTTGTTGGAACATTTGGTGTTTTATTTGGTATTGCTGAAGCTGCAGAAGACACTCCAGCATTAATGACTCAAGTTGGAACAATGTTTACAGCAGCTAGTGGATTTGCTTTCATTGCATTTAATATTCTTAATGCTCCTTGTTTTGCTGCAATTGGTGCTATTAAAAGAGAAATGGGATCTTGGAAATGGATGTGGATTACTATAGGTTTCCAAACATTAACTTCATATATAGTTGCATTAATAATTAATCAAGTTGGAAGCTTTATTGCTGGTACTGGAAGTTTATTTGGTGCAATTGGCTCAATCTTAGTAGCAATAATTGCAATTTCACTTGCAGTACTATCAGGAAAAGATGTTAAAAGTGAAAAACAATTAAGTAATGCTCATTAATTAATTTATTTATTAATTATGATTATATAAGGAAGTGATAGTATGGTAAATTATATTATTGGCAGTATTATTTTAATATTATTAGTATTAGCAATTCGTCACATAATAAAAAGGAATAAGACTGGCAACTGTAGTGGTTGTCCAGGATGCTCAGATAAAAAATATTGTTATAATAAATTAGAAATCAAAAAATAACTATTACACTTTCTAACAAAATGGGGCTGTTGCACTAAAACTTTTATACACAATATATTGTTTTAAAAAATAAAAATTAATATAATATATTGTAGGATTTATTCTTAATGCGACATCCCAATTTTGTATATAATTATATAAAAAAAATAACATAGAGGAATTGTAATGGAAATTAGAAAGGCTGTAAAAAGTGATGTAAATAATATAATGAAAATTATTAAGCAAGCCCAAGAATACTTTAAAAATCAAGGTATAGATCAATGGCAAAATAACTATCCAAACATTGATACTATAAATTCTGATATTTTAAGTGGAAATAACTATGTAATGATAAAAGATAATGATATTGTTGCAACAGCAGTAATTATATTTGATGGTGAAGAAACTTATAATAATATTTATGAAGGACAATGGCTTACTAATTCTAACTATACAACTATACATAGAATTGCTGTAGATAATACTTATAAGGGATTAGGATTATCTAAAATATTTATGAATAAAATAGAAGAATTTTCATTAAATAAAAATATACATAGTATAAGAGTGGATACACATAAAGATAATATTTCTATGCAAAAATTACTTAATAAATGTGATTTTGAATATTGTGGAATTATTAATTTAAAAGACGGAAGTAAAAGAATAGCTTTTGAAAAAATTATATAAATTAAATTTTAAATATTTAATAAAAAAACTTATCATAAATTTATGGTAAGTTTTTTTATTAAGATTAAGTAGTTTAAGTAAAATTTTACCAGTTATGATATAATAATTATTATTAGTATATTAAACTAGGGGGTTAGAATGAATATTTGGAATATCTTAAAAATAGATAAGACAAAAGATAAATCATTGATTAAATCAGCTTATTACAATATATTAACTTCAGTTAATCCAGAAGATAATCCAGAAGATTTTAAAAATTTGAGAACTGCATATGAAGAAGCTATTAAATACACTGAAACTAATGAAAATAATGATATTAAAAAGAATACTTCGTTAGATTTATGGCTAGAAAAGGGTAAAAATATATATGATAATTTTTCACTGCGAATAGATGTAAAAAAATGGACTGAAATACTAAATGCTGATGTTTGCATTTCCTTAGATACTAATAGTGAAGCTTGTGAAAAGTTACTTTTTTTTATCAGAAAATATAAATATTCCACATAGTATTTGGAGTTTAATTGAATCTTATTTTAATATTAAAGAAAATAAAAATGAATTATATGAAAAGTTTCAATCAAAGTATATAGACTATATAATATATAAAATTGATCATGAAGATATTTTAAATTATTATTTATTCAAAATAGAATGTAATAAGGATTACGATACCTGGATTTACTTATATTTTGAAACTAGAGAGTATTTGAATAATAATAATATTGAAAAAATAAAAGAAAATTTAATTAAAATTAAAGAATTGAAAATTTATCATCCATATTTAGAATTGCTTGAAGCACGTTGTTTTATAAATTTTGGAGATTTAATTAATAGTAGAAAGATATGTAGTAAGCTAATAAAGGAATACCCTAATGATTTATTAATTGTTTATACTATGGCTGAAATAGAATGGGCTGAAAAAAATTATGAAATTGCAGAAAATTTATATAAAATGTGCCTTAATATTTCACCAGATAACTTAAACTGTAAGCTTGGTCTTGCTGATGTATGGCTTGAAGAAGGTAAACTTGAAAAATCTAAGGAACTGTTTATAGATTTAATTGATGTTGATAAATATGATAATTATATAAGAAATAGGCTCTCTTATATAAATCAAATATTAATAATAAGGCTTAAAAATCTAGTTAAGAAAAATCCCTACGATGATGCTTTAAAAATACAATTAGCGTGGTGCTATTATGAAAATTCAAAATATAAAGAAGCTATTAAAATAATTATTAATTTGCACTCAAATGATCAGTATACAACAATACAAAAGAATATTCTTTTAGGTAGTTCATATTTTGAAATGAAAGATTATGATATTGCTTTAAGTTACTATTATTTATTAATAGAAAATTTTAGTGAAATTATTGATAAAAGTGAATTAGCCAATATATATAATAAGATTGGAAGAACTTATACAAAAACTAAAAAATATGAAGATGCAATATATTTTTATAATAAAACATTATATATAAATAAAGATAATATATATTATATTAATTGTAAATGTGATGTATTAATTAAATTAGGTAAATATAAAGAATGCTTTGAATTAACAGAAGAAGGATTAAAGATATGTAGTAATGATTCTTTAATTTATGATTATAGAGCCGAATCATTATTTAATCTAGGACTTCTTAAAGAAGCTTTTGATTGTGCAAATACATCAATTAAAATTTATCCTTATTATAGAAATCCTTATTTAATAAAAATAAAAGTATTATTAGAATACAATGAAAATGAAAAAGTTATTGAGATTATTGATTATGTTAATAAGTTAGAAATACATGATAATGAAATTATGTTATATAAAGCAAGAGCTCTACGTAATTTAAATAAAAGTGAAGAAGCTGAAAGAACTATAAAGTCTTTATTATTAAATTTACAAGAAAATACTCCTGAATTAGATTTTATTAAAAGTAAGGCGTTTTATGAATTAGCAATAAGTGAATTAAATAAGGAAAATTTTAATAGTGCTTTAGAATTAATAAATGAAGCAATTTGTTTAGATAAAAATGATTTGGATAATTATTATTTACGAGCTTATATTTATAAATGTTGTTACCAATATGAATTATCATTAAATGATTATTTTCACTTATTAAATAATAATGGAAATATTGAATTTATATATTTTAATTGTGCTTGTATTTATAAAGAAATGGGTGAATTTAAAATAGCAAAAGTTTATTTAAATAAACTTTTAAAGATAAATCCAAATTATCCAAATGCAAAAGAGGAGTTATTAAAATTAACATGAATTATAATTTGAAAAATATTATTTTCTTATCAAGGGGGAATTTATATGATAATAGGAATTGACCTTGGAACAACAAATAGCTTAGTATCTTTTTTTGGTGAAAATGGACCAATAATAATTCCAAATAAATTTGGTGAAAATCTTACTCCATCAGTTATCAGTATAAATAATGATAAAGAATTATTGGTTGGTAAAGAAGCAAAAGAAAGAATAATTGCTCATCCTGAGTGTACAAAGGCTGCTTTTAAAAGAAGTATGGGTAGTGATAAAGAGTTTATCTTAAATGGGTTAAAATTTACAGCTGAAGACTTATCATCTTTTGTTATAAAATCCTTAAAAGAAGATGCTGAAATTTATTTAGGTAAAAAAGTTGAAGAAGCAATAATAAGTGTTCCAGCTTATTTTAATGATAAACAACGAAAAGCAACAGAAAGAGCTGGAAAACTTGCCGGCTTAAAAGTTGAACGAATTGTAAATGAGCCTACAGCTGCGGCCATTGCTTATGGGTTGCATAATAAAAAAAATAATACTAAATTTTTAGTATTTGATTTAGGTGGAGGAACTCTTGATGTATCAATTTTAGAAATATATAAAAATATAATGGAAGTACGTGCAGTATCAGGCGATAATTATCTTGGTGGCGAGGACTTTACTGATATTTTAGTAAATATGTTTTTAAATCACAATAAATTAGATATTAATGATTTGGACTCTAAAACACTTGCAATAATAAAGAAAAATTGTGAAAAAGCAAAAATAGAATTTTCTACCCAAAAAGTTGTTACTATAAAATGTAATATTAATAATGCTCTATTAAAATATGAAGTTTCTATAAGTGAATATGAAAAATGTTGTCAATTATTGTTAACTAAAATTAGAAAACCAATAGAAGGGGCTTTAAAAGATTCAGAAATTAAAACAAAAGAAATTGATGAGATTTTGCTAGTTGGTGGAGCAACAAGGCTACCGATAATTCGTAATTTTGTTAGTAAATTATTTGGCAGATTACCCAATACCTCAATAAACCCTGATGAAACTGTAGTAGTTGGTGCTGCTATTCAAGCAGCAATGAAAGAGCGAAATAAACTAATAAAAGACATTGTCTTAACAGATGTATGTCCTTATACTTTAGGAACAAATATTTCTATTCAAAAAGAAAAAAATTATTATTAAGAAGGACATTTTTGTCCAATTATAGAAAGAAATACAGTTGTTCCTGTTAGCAGAACTGAACGATTATATACTATATATGATAACCAAACTTCAATAAAAATAGAAATTTTACAAGGAGAAAGTAGATTTTCTAAAAATAATCTTTTATTAGGTGAAATTAATATTCCCATTCCTTTAAATAAAGCGGGAAATGAATCAGTAGATGTAACTTACACTTATGATATTAATTCTATTTTAGAAGTTGAAGTAACAGTAGTTTCAACTCAATTAAAGAAAAGGTTAGTTATAAAAAAAGATGATAATTATATGAGTGATGAAGAAATTGAAAAGCGCTTTAAAGAATTATCCTATCTTAAAATACCACCAAGAGAACAAGCAGAAAATAAACTTATTCTTTCAATGGGAGAAAGTTTATATGAAGAAACTGTAGGTAATTTAAGAAAAGAAGTAGAGTTTTATCTTAGGAAGTTTGAATCTTTATTAGATAATCAAGATAAAAATGATATAAGTTTAGCTGCAAAGGAAATAAAAGAAAAGTTTGAAGCTATTTCAAATAGTATAAAATGTTACTGATATTTTATTATATTAATGAAAATATTTGATTTGACTTGGGACCAAGGTGTTATTGACTTAGAAAACTTGAAATATACATTAAATTATTTTATTCAAATTAAAAATATTATAGGAATTGATGTTTGTGGAGAAAGTGAAATATTTAAATATTATTAAATAATAAAAAATAATTACATTAATTTAGAAATACTAAAATTATTAAATAAATATTTAACTTAATTATTTTAAGATATAAAATAATGTATATAATTATACTGTAGAATTTTCATATCACTAGGTACATTATTTTTTATTATAAATATATTAAAGTATATAATATTAATTGGAGGATATCTTTGAGTGAATACAATAAATTCGAAAATAATTCCAAAGAAAATTCTATAACTCAAGAGGATGAAGAAGAATTGTATTTATTAGGAATTCAAAAAAATGCAGATATCATTTGTATAATATCTGATATTCTTTCTTATATAGCAACTATAGAAAGTATAGAATTAATATATAGTAGATATAATGATACAAATTATTCTGCTAATCCAGATATACCAACATTACAATCAGCTATACTTCTTTTTCTTACTAGATTAATATATACACAAATAGCATTTATAAGATTTAATCATGTATATGAAAAGAAAATGAATGGTGAAATTACTTATTCATTACAACCTAATATGGATATAAATACTTCAAATATTTTAAAAACAATAGGGGCATTTTACTCTGTAATTGCTGCAATAGGAATATATTATAGAGATATTAGTCAGCCTATATTTGGAATATAAATAAAAACTGTATAAATTATTATTTTTAATATTTATGCAGTTTTTATTTACATTTACATAATTATTCCTATAATATAAAATAAAAGTGAATAAAATAGTGGAGAGTTTATTATATGAATAAAGCTGTATTTTTTGATATATATGGAACATTATTAGAATATCTTAATGGAATAACTGATATAACTCCAAAAGTTAAACAAGCTATTCATAAAGCATTTTATACATATAAAATAAATTAATTCCAAAGAATATCTTGTGGCATTGTTTCTAAAATTACATTTAATATTTGTATTAAAGTATCTTTTTTTACATTTGCAGATGATAAAAGTTGTTTATATTTTCTGCTTCCAGTTTGACCTTGAAGCAAACTATGAAGAGGTGATGCCAACATATGGACATTACTTCCTTTTTCAAGTTCTTCTTGTACATATGGTATATATGATTTAATAATTTCTCCACGTGAAATAACTTTACTATTTTCATCATTTAATTTATTTTTTAAATCAGCTAATTCAATTATCTTAGGTACTATACCACAAGTTGATAAAGTAATATGTCTTTGTCCTATGTTTAATCCATATTCTGCATTAACTAATTTTAAAAACTTTATTACATTATCAAAATTATCTAAAGGTTCTCCACTTCCCATTAATACAACATTAGAAATTCTTTCTCCTAAATACCTTTGTGCTACCATAATTTGAGCAAGTATTTCTCCACTACTTAAATCTCTTATTCTTCCGCCAATTGTTGAGGCGCAAAATTTACACCCCATTCTACAACCAACTTGAGTAGATACACAAATTGAATTTCCATGCTTATATTTCATAAGAACACATTCAATTAAGTTATTATCTTGCATAGACAATAGTAATTTTTTTGTATCATCTACATTAGATTCATATACTTCTACAATTTTAGGAATATCTATAATAAAGCTTTCTTTTAGTTTTTCCTTTAATGTTCCTGGAATGTTCTTCATATCATCAAAATTCCAAACATCCTTGTATATCCAAGAAAAAACTTGTTTTGCTCTAAAAGCACTTTCTTTATTTTCTTTCATCCAATCTTGTAATTCTTCTAATGTAAAATTTAAAATATTATACATTTTTTCACCTACTATTTTTTGATTATCTTAGCAACATAGAAACCATCCATATATTCATTTGGCAAAATTGTTAATGAACCATCATTGTTATACATGAAGTTATCCATATTTCCTAAGAATATCTTTTCAACTTTTGCATCTTTATGCTTGTTTAAGAACCATTCAATATTATCTTGGTTTTCTTCAACATTTAATGTACAAGTAGAATATAGCATTGTTCCACCACTCTTTAAATAAGTCCAAGCATTTTCCATTATTTCTCTTTGAGTTGGAACTAAATCTTTAAGTGATTTTCTTGATTTATTCCACTTTATTTCTGGTTTCTTTCTTATAATTCCAAGTCCTGAACAAGGAACATCTATTAATACTTTATCTGCAAATGAAACATATTTAGGATTTAGTTTAGTTGCATCCATAGCTTCTACTTCAACATCCTTTAATCCTAATCTTTCTAAATTTTCATTTATTAAAGATAATTTATTTTCATGTAAATCAAAAGAGTATACTTTTCCTTCACCATTTAAAAGCTCTGCTATATGAGTTGTTTTTCCACCTGGAGCAGCACATAAATCTAATACAATATCTCCTACTTTTACATCTAAAAGTGGTGTTACAATCATAGCACTTTCATCTTGAACTGTTATTAATCCTTCTTTGAATAATTCATTACTTTCAATTGAACTTCCACCCTTTATTATTATAGCTTCTGGACAAGCATACCCTTCTTCTATATCATATCCCATTTCTTCAAGTCTTTCATATACTTCATCATAATCAGCTTTACAAGTATTAACTCTTACTGTTACTTTAGGTGTAGAATTTAATCCTACTAATATCTTTCTTCCATTTTCTTCACCATATTGCTTATAAATCATTCTTATAAACCATGGTTCATAAGAATATTGATATACTAATCTATCTATCTTATCTTTAACATCCATATCATCAGGGTTTTTAGTATAACTTCTTAATATTCCATTTACTAATTTAGAATCTTGAACTGAAATTTGTTTTGCTAATTCAACAGCTTCATTGCATGCTGCAAACTCTGGAACCTTATCTAAGAAATGCATTTGATAAATTGCCATTCTTAATATATTTAATACTTTTTCATCCATTAATGATATATCTTTAATATAATTTGAAATTATCATATCTAATGTCTTTTTTCTTCTTATAGTTCCATAAACAAGTTCTGTTACTAAAGCTCTATCTTTTTCGTTTAAATCACTTTCATTTAATTCATTTGATAAAACTAAATTTGAATAAGCTCCTTCTATTAGTACTCTGTTAATTATATTTAATGCTACTTCTCTACTATTCATACGTTACCTCTTAATCGTTATTTCTATTGCTAATTGCAATTAATCTTATTAATTGTGATATTGACATTAATGCTGCTGCTACATAAGTCATAGCTGCTGCACTTAAAACATTTTTAGCTCCCTTAATTTCATCACCATATAAAATATTTCTATTTTCTAATATGTTTAAAGCTCTTCTAGAAGCATTAAACTCAACTGGTAATGTAACAATTTGATAAAATACTGCTACACTGAAAAATATAATTCCAATGTTTGTTAATGCAGGAATACTAAATAATAAACCTAACATAAAAATTATTATAGATGCTTGACTGCTAAAATTAACAGCTCTTGCTATAGAAGTTCTTAACACTAAAGGTTTATAGTTTTGTGCATGTTGAATTGCATGCCCAACTTCATGTGCAGCAACTCCTGCTGATGCAATACTTGCTCTGTGAAAAACCTCTGTAGATAATCTAACCTGTCTGCTTACTGGATCATAATGATCAGTTAATTCACCTCTTACTTCAACAACAGGAATATCATATAATCCTTGAGCATCGAGTATCATTCTCGCTATATTTTCACCAGTATATCCATTTGCTATTCTTACATTCTTATATCTTTTATAAGTACTGCTAACTTTTGTTTGAGCCCAAAAAGCAATTATCATTGCTGGAACTAACAAAAGCATAGTTTTGTCAAAATAAAGTCCTGGATAAAACATATATCCCCTCTCCTTTCATATTATATTAACTTACACCCTACCTCAATTTCTTTACCATTTATATATTGTTCAATAGTTAAAGGCTTTCCATTTGGAAATTGTATTTTCTTAACTAATAATATACCATTTCCTGTGCTAACTTTCATCCCTTTCTTATTCACTTCTATTATAACACCTGGCTCCTTATTACTACTTTGTAATAATACTTCTGATTCGTATATCTTCATAGGCTCCTCTTTATAGGTAGTGTGAGCAATAGGTCTTGGATTAAGCCCCCTAATTAAATTATGAATATCTTGTGCAGAATTATTCCAATTTATCTTTCCAGTTTCTTTAGAAAGCATTTTTGCATAACAAGTTTCCCCTTCTTGTTTTTCTGGAGTAATTGAACCTTCTGCTAAACCTTCAATTGTTTTAATTAAAAGTTCTCCACCTCTGTTCATTAATATGTCATGTAATTCACCAGAAGTCATATTCTTAGTTATTTCAACTTCATCTTTTAATAACATATCACCAGTATCTAATCCAACATCCATAAGCATTGTTGTATTTCCAGTTTTCTCTTCACCATTAATTATAACCCAATTTAAAGGTGCTGCACCTCTATACATTGGTAATAATGATGCATGTAAATTTATACATCCATACTTAGGTATATCTAGCACTTCTTTAGTTAATATTTGACCAAAAGCTACTACAATTATAAAATCTGGCTTAAGTTCTTTTAAATACTCTACAGCTTCTATATCATCCTTTAACTTTTCAGGTTGAAAAACTTTAATATCATGTTTTACAGCAATTTCTTTA
>OGHD01001268.1_pt1 | contig 10742 bp, 10 predicted proteins | sample 1571341 | NCBI WGS metagenome assembly OGHD01 (sample SAMEA2582026, study PRJEB24529) | metagenome | biome: Human gut stool | place: China | collected 2011 | reverse complement strand
TGATCAACGCCGAGGGCAAGCGCTTCATCGACGAAGTGGGCACCCGTGACGTGGTTTCCGCTGCCGAGATCGCTCAGACCGGCAGCTACAGCTGGCTGGTGGTGGATCAGGCTATGGTCGATGCCTCCAGCGTCATTCAGGGCTACATCAAGAAGGGCTACACCGTGACCGGCCAGACCTACGAGGAACTGGCAAAGGCTATGGGCGTGGACGAGGCTGCTTTTGCCGAGACCATGAAGACCTGGAACGGCTACGTTGAGGCCAAGAACGACCCCGACTTTGGCCGTACCAGCTTTGCAAAGGCTCTGGATACCGCTCCCTACTACGCTATCAAGGTCACCGCAGGTGTGCACCACACCATGGGCGGCCTGAAGATCAACACCAACACCGAGGTGCTGAAGGCTGACGGCTCTGTGATCCCCGGCCTGTTCGCAGCAGGTGAGGTGACCGGCGGCGTGCACGGTGCAAACCGTCTGGGCGGCAACGCTGTGGCCGACTTTACCGTCTTTGGCCGCATTGCCGGTGCAGCTGCCAGCAAGTACGCTGCATGAGCATAAAGCCAAAAAACTCTGACACCGCCGCCCCCAAGGGCAGCGCGTGGAAGAAAAATGTGATCTTTGCACTGGTGGTGCTGGCACTGGCCGCAGGTATTTTTCTTGCGGTGCGGGCGCAGCACCCCGCCAAGGGCAGCGGCTTACAGGCCGTTGTGGATTTCGGTGACGGCGTTACCGAGACCTTGCCACTTGCGCAGGATCATGATTACCTGTACGAGGTAGGGGACTACATCGTGCACTTGCAGGTAAAGGATGGCGCCATCGCGTTTTTGGACAGCCAGTGCCCGGACCATGTCTGTGAGCAATTCGGCTGGCTGGACAAGGACGGCGCATGGGCCGCCTGTGTGCCCGCAGGGGTGTATGTGGTGGTAGAGCCCACCGCAGACGCAGAGTAAAAAAGAATAAATCAGCCGGGCCTTCGGGTCCGGCTGATTTTCTTTTTGAGGAAAAAACGGCAAAAGAACCCTCTCAGGCATCGCTGTGCGATGCCAGCTCCCCCGAAGGGGGAGCTTTTTAGCGTGAGCCGATAGTTGCAGAGAATCTCCTCCATCTGAGATTCTGAAAAGCCTGCGGGCTTTTCAGAATCCTTTTTCACAGGAAGGAGAGCAGAGAAGAGGCAGTTTGAATCGTATTATATAAAGATATGCAACTGCTCAGCGGCGCACAAAGAAAGCCATTCTTTGTTAAAAAAGTCTGAAACTTTGTGGAAATGCCGTGAAACGAAAATTGGACGCTTGTTTATCGGGGCAAAATGCGATACACTACAAATAAGAGTTTCTGACGGGTGCTTTTGCAAAAAGCACCTTGTCATAAAAGAACCTAGGAGGAACGGCAAGAATGATCTGGAACAAGTCTAAACAGCCCGCCGACCCGCAGCAGGACGCAGCGGCTGCACCCAAAAAAGGCGGTGCGGCAGCCTTTGCCCAAAAGAACTGGAAGTGGCTGGTGCCGGTGGCCATCGTGGTGCTGGCAGGCGGCTGGTGGCTGCTGAAGCCCAAGGGGGCAAAGCCCGCCAACGTGGATACTTCCTATACAGAAGCAGTGCCGGAGACCCGGGATGTCTCCAACACGCTCAGCGGCACTGGCACGCTGAAGCCTGCCAATACTTACAGCGTCAAATCGCTGGTGCCCGGCAAGGTGCTGACCGGCGGCTTTGAGGAGGGCGATATCGTGGAGGAGGGCACTGTGCTCTACACGGTGGATTCCTCCGATGCAACCACCAAGGTGGAGCAGGCAGCCATCACCCTGCAGCAGGCGCAGCGCAGCTACGACAAGACCGCCGACCATCAGTATGTGCGTGCCGAGGTGGCGGGCGTCGTCAGCAGCCTGAAGGTGAACAAGGGCGATGAGGTAAAGAGCGGTCAGGAGGTGGCCGTGGTGCGGGACAGCTCCAAGATGAATCTGGTGCTGGAGTTCCCGGCTGCGGATGCTGCTAACTTCTCGGTAGGGCAGACCGCCCAGGTGACGCTGGACGGTACTTTTGAGGTGCTGCCCGGCACTATTACCGCTGTGACCGGCACCGATGCCCTGAGCACGGGCAACCTGCTCACCCGCACTGTGACCCTCTCGGTGTCCAATGCGGGTGGTCTGACCACGGCACAGGCTGCAACGGCTACTATCAACGGGGTGAGCTCCATTGCAGCAGCCAACTTCCAGTATCAGGCCGAGCGTACCCTGACTGCGCTGGCTTCCGGTACCGTCACCGCCATCAATGTGCGGGAGGGCGGCAGCGTGAACAAGGACGATATCATCCTGACCCTCAGCGGTGAGGAACTGACAGAGTCCATCCAGTCTGCCTCCGAGACCCTGCGCGGCGCGGAACTGTCCATGCAAAATATGCAGGACGCCATGGATAACTACACCATCACCTCGCCCATCAGCGGCACCATCATCGAGAAAAATGCCAAGGTGGGCGATGCCCTGAGCACCGGCAGCGACCTGTGCACCATCTACGACCTGAGTTATCTGGAAATGACCATCAACGTGGACGAGCTGCAGGTCAGCAGCTTGAAGGTGGGGCAGTCCGTACAGGTGACCGCAGATGCCGTGAAGGATAAGACCTACGAGGGCTTGGTCACCCGTGTGTCCATGAAGGGTGATACCAGCGGCGGTACCACCACCTACCCGGTGACCGTGCGCATTGACGAGACCGATGGTCTGCGCCCGGGCATGAATGCCAACGCCGAGATCGTGGTGGCACAGGCTAAAAATGCGCTCACCGTGCCTAACGCCGCCATTGTGCGGGGCGGTTATGTGCTGGTGCGGCAGGATTCTCCCAGCGCCGTGAACGCCGATGATTCCATGAGCGCACCGGAGGGCTATGTGTATGTCAAGGTCAAGACCGGTGTCAGCGACGACAACTATACGCAGGTGACCAGCGGCCTGTCCGAGAGTGATACCATCGCCTACGACCCCAGCTCCGTGAGCAGCGACAGCTACTATGACGACGGCGGCTATGATGATATGGGCGGCGAAGTGATCGGCGGCGCCGGAAACAATGCAGACCTTGCCGAGGGCGGGGAGGAGACGCTGCCGGAGGAGACGGAAAACGGTGAAGCCCCCGCAGCGGACGCTGAAGAGCCCGCAGAGGGCATCGACCCCGCCGAGGCCGGCGCAGTCGTGGTGGATTGACGCAGGAGGGATGAATGAGCGCTCTGATCGAGTTTGATGCGGTGTGCAAGTACTACCAGATGGGCGATACCACGGTAAAGGCTGCCGACCACATCACCATGAAAATCGAAAAAGGCGAGTTCGTGGCCATCGTGGGTCAGTCCGGTTCGGGCAAATCCACTTGTATGAACATCATCGGCTGTCTGGATGTGCCCACCCACGGCACCTACCGGCTCAACGGCCGGGATGTGGGCAAGATGAACCGCAACGAGCTGGCCGCTGTCCGCAACGAAATGCTGGGCTTTATCTTCCAGCAATACAATCTGCTGCCCAGGCTGAACCTGATGGAAAACGTGGAGGTACCGCTGGTGTATGCGGGCATCTCCCGCACCGAGCGCCACATCCGCGCCCGGGAGGTGCTGGAGCAGGTGGGACTTGGCGACAAGCTGAAAAACCGCCCCAACCAGCTTTCCGGCGGTCAGCAGCAGCGCGTGTCCATTGCGCGGGCACTGGTGCGCAACCCGCCGGTCATTCTGGCGGACGAGCCCACCGGCGCACTGGACTCCCATACCGGCCGCGAGGTGCTGGGGCTTTTGCAGCAGCTGCACAAGCAGGGACACACCGTAGTGCTGATCACCCACGACAATTCCATTGCCGTGCAAGCCGACCGCATCATCCGGCTGGAGGACGGTCAGGTGGTGTATGACGGCGACTCCCACGCACCGGAGGCCATGGTGCAGCCCACCCTGCTGCCCGAAACGCCGGAAAAGGAGGAACAGGCATGATCTTTGAAACCTTCCGGCAGGCTATCCAGAACGTGTGGAGCAACAAGCTGCGCACCTTTCTGACTATGCTGGGCATCATCATCGGCGTGATGGCGGTCATCGTCATCGTGGGTCTGGGCAACGGCATGACCAAGAGCATGCGGGACAGCTTTTCCGCACTGGGCACCAACACCCTCAGCATTCAGGTGTGGGGCTACGGCTCCCGTACCGTGCCGGTGGAGGAGATGTACGATATCTGCCAGCGGCATTCCGACCTGATCAAGGCGGTGTCGCCGCAGGTCAACTTCAGCGGCAAAGCCAGCGGTACGCTGAAGATCGGTACCACCAGCTACCGCTGGTCCAACATGAGCGGTGTGGACGAAAACTTTACCGAAATGAAGAATTACCAGATCGTTCAGGGGCGCGGCCTGCAGTACATGGATATGCAGGACAACAAGCAGGTCTGCGTCATCGGCGATTACCTCAACCGCGTAGCCTTTGGCGGCAACGGTGTGGGGCAGACGCTCAAGATCGGTGCCAACAAGTTCCGCATCGTGGGCGTGCTGGCGGCCAAAGTCAGCGATCCGGACATGCAGCAGGGCAGCGATGACGATTGCGTTTACCTGCCCTATACCACGGCCATGCGTCTTTCCAGCCAGAGCACGGTGAACAACTATGCCGCGGTCATGGAGGATGAGGGCCGCGCCAACGAAGCAAAGTCTGCGGTGGAAAGCGAACTGCAGCGCCTGCTTGGCTCGGATAACGGCTACTATGTCTATAGCGCCAGCGAGTGGCTGGAGGAAATGAACAACATGATCAACATGGTCATTGTGATCCTGACTGGCATTGCCAGCATTTCGCTGCTGGTGGGCGGCATTGGCATCATGAACATCATGCTGGTGTCGGTGACTGAGCGCACCCGCGAGATTGGCATTCGCAAGGCACTGGGTGCCAAGGAACACACCATTCTGTCGCAGTTCGTGGTGGAAGCAGCCACCACCTCGGCCCTCGGCGGCGCACTGGGCATTGCACTGGGCTACATCGTATCCATGGGAGCAAACAAGGTGCTGCCCATGTTCACCAGCGGCACAACGGTCACGGTCAGCCCGTCCTTCAATTCCATCGCAGTGGCCTTTGGCATCTCGGTGGGGATTGGCGTGCTGTTCGGCTACCTGCCCGCAAAGCGCGCAGCGCGGCTCAACCCCATTGAAGCATTGCGCTATGACTGAACTCTTCTCAGCCGGCGTTGCGCCGGACTGCCAAACACCAAGGAAGGGGAATATACCTATGAAAAAACGTCTTTTCGCATGTCTGCTTGCAGCATGCCTGGCTGTATCCGTGCTGGTGCTTCCGGCATCGGCGGCCAGCCTGAACAACTCGGCCATCCAGACGGCCATCACGCTGGGCGCTATGGATACCAGCCAGACCGGCAGTCTGGATGCTGCCGTCACCCGCGGTGCATTTGCCAAGATGCTGGTCTCCTTTTCGGCCTACCGCGAAAGCGCCAGCCAGCAGGGCAATCTGGGCACACTGTATAAGGATGTGCCCGGCAGCTCTCAGTGGGCACCCTATGTGCGCATTGCGGTGCAGCAGGGCTGGATGAACGGCTATACTGATGGTACATTCCGCCCGGATAATACGGTCACGCTGGAAGAAGCCTGCACCGCAGCGCTCAAGCTGCTGGGCTATAAAATGACCGACCTCAACGGCGTGTTCCCGACGGCACAGCTGAACAAGGCGCAGGAACTGGGCCTGCGTAACCAGCTGAACCGCAGCCAGAGCGAGGCCATGAACTATGAGGACTGTGCTTTGCTGCTGTATAACACCCTCACGGCAAACACCGCCTCTGGCAGCGCCTATGGTACCAGCCTGGGCTTTACGGTTTCGAACGGTCAGGTGGACACCTCCACGGTAATGCTCAAGAGCCTGAAGGGACCCTTTGTGGCAGCGGAAGGCACCCAGCTGCCTTTTACGCCGGTGAGCATCTACCGCAACGATAAGGTCTCGGCTTCTGCAGAGCTGAACCGCTACGATGTGTATTATTACAGCGAAAGTCTGCAGACTGTATGGATCTACACCCGCAAAGCAGCAGGCCGCATCACTGCCGTTTCGCCCAGCGCCAGCGCACCCACGGCGGTTACCGTGGCAGGCACCAGCTATCAGCTGGGCAGCACAGCGGTGGCTTCCAAGGTGTCCAGCCTGAACGGCGGCGGCGTGGGCGAAGTGGTCACTCTGCTGCTGGGCATGAACAATGAGGCGGCGGATGTTATTACCGGCGCAGAGGCCGACGAGGTGTTCTACGGCGTGGTGCAGGGCGCAGCCCGCAGCCTTGTGGAAGATAACGGCGCGGATGTGCTGCAGCGCGTGGCTGTCATGTGCACCGATGGTGTTCAGCGCACTGTGAATGTGGACAAAAGCCTGAACTACCCCAAGGGCTGGCTGGTGGAGATCCGCGTAACGCCGGAAGGCGAGTCCGTGAGCGGCATCGAGAACAAGGTCGTTACCGGCAAGGTCAATGCAGATGCAACGGCACTGGGCAGCTATGCCCTTGCCGACGATGTACAGATTCTGGATACAACTGCGGAGGGTGTGGCTGGGACGGTTCGTCCCAGCCGCCTAGCGGGGACAGACCTGAATCTTCTGAACGTCCGCTACTATACGCTGAATGAGAAGGGCGAGATCGACCGCCTGATCCTGAATGATGTCACCGGCGACCTGTGGACCTACGGCGTGCTGGATGATATCAAGAATGTGGCAGTCAACTACTCGGAACTGCAGACGCTGGCCAAGATCATTTCCACCGGCAAGAGCGACAGCACGGATACGCAGGATAAGATCGTGGACGACCTGAAGGATGTTCTGGTGCCCACCACCAGCGAAGTGCTGTGGGGTGTGATCAACGGCGACATCCTCTCCACTCTGTGGCAGAAGATCACAGCCAACACGGATAGCCTGCTCAGCCTTGGTCTGCGGCAGGTGGGCAGCCTTGTAGGCGAACCGTATGCGTCCATCTTCCGCTATATTGGCGGCGGTGCTACCTATGTGTGCTATGTCAATGGTTCGCAGGTAGCTTTCACCACCAACGTCAAATATCCGGTGCTGGTAGGTGGTGTTGCAGCCCGCAGAGAGACGACCGGCAGCGTGCGGACGATGGTCCAGCTCATGCCCATGAAGATCGATCAGGTGGGTGCAGCGTCGGTCATGAGCAACGGCACCCGCTTTGAGATGGCGGACGACGCACAGGTGTATCTGTGGTACAAGGGTCAGTACTACGCCACCAAGCTGACCGAGGTCAACTCGGAGGGCTACTACCTGACCGGCTGGTACGATAACTTTGGCTGTGCTGCGGGCAAGCGCGTGCGTGTGATCGTGGCTGTCAAAAAGGACTGATGGATTATTACAGCGTCCCGCGCCGCATTCTGCGCGGGGCAAGGCAGTTGGTGTACCCACGCCGCTGCCCGTTTTGTGATCGGGTGCTGGGCAGTGTGCCTGTCTGCCCGGATTGTGCCGCGGAGCTGGAAGAGCTGCGCAGGAAGCCGGGAATGCGGCTGGACGCTTCTCAGCATTATTTAGGGGAACTGACCGGTGCAGCAGCACCGTTCCGGTATGAGGGCTGTGTGCGGCGCGGCATCCTGCATACAAAATACCATGCTGCACCGTGGGCGGCGGTGGAGCTGGGCCTCTGGCTGGCAAAGCTGGCCTTTGGCAGCGAGATGCATATGGCCGGTGCAGAACCGGTGCCGGAGCTTGTGGAAGGCATGTCCCTTGGGTACGACTGCATCGTTCCCGTACCGGCATCCGGCAGAGCGCGCGGCTACAATGTGCCGCAGCTCATGGCGGTGCCGCTGGCCCGCGCACTGGGGATACCGCTGTACCCGAAAGCACTGGGCCGCACTCGTGCAAAGCGGCATCAGGCGGGCCTGCCCTTTGAGCAGCGCCTTGCCAATGTGGCGGGTGCCTTCCGGGTGACAGACACGGAACTTGTGGAGGGCAGAAAGGTGCTTTTGGTAGACGATGTGATCACCACCGGTGCCACGGCAGCAGCCTGCACACAGGCGCTGCTGGCAGCCGGTGCCGAGAGTGTGTTTGCAATTGCACTTGCCACTGTTGAATTTGAAACGTTTCCTGCAAGGGATCAGCCGCTGCAGGAAAACGAGCCGGAGTTTTGAAAATTTATTTGCAAAAACCTGGCAGAAAAAGCTTGACAAAACACCCTGAATCAAGTATACTAATTGAGCTGTGAGCGATAACCGCTTGCAGATATCCGGGTGTAGCGCAGTTTTGGTAGCGCGCTTGAATGGGGTTCAAGAGGCCGTGAGTTCGATTCTCGCCACTCGGACCAAACAAAAATAATCCGAACTTGTTTCCGATAGGAGATGGGTTCGGATTATTTGTTTTCTTCGGAAAATTCAATATGGGTGTCCGTGGAAGATAAAATCCGAAATCATAGATTGACCGACATAAGCTACGACATGATTTCAGGAGGATATGAACATGAAGTACGATGCAAGAGCTTGTCATTTCAACATGGACACCGGCTGCGTGGAACTGCTGCTCCGGGATGGGAGAATGATCTCCATCGACTGCACCGGGGTCGAGAATGCGCTGGACGTGACTATAGCACAGAGGTCGGAATTGGATTACATCATCTACAATGATCCGCTGGGCTATGCGGACTTGATTTTGAACGGTGACCCGGAGGGATACTTGAAAAACGTAACCGGGAGCCATGGGTTAGAAGATTAAGAGAAATGCCGTTCCAAAAGCAACTGGAACGGCATTTCTTATTTTTCGCCATTCGGAATCTTCTGTCCCCGCAGCTCCTGTCGGATGGCACGGAACTGATCAGGTACATCCGCATCGGTCATCGCACCGGGGACATCCACTGTCCCAGCGGCTTTGGCGGCTTCATAGAACCAGCATTTATACTCCACGGTCTCCAGCGTGTGCTGTAACTGCTGGATTTGCTGGGTGAGCACCTCGCGCTGATGCCGGAACATTTCCAGCCGGGTGTCAATGGTGTCGTCTCCCTGCATGGAAAGCTCAATATACTGCCGGATATCCTTGATGGACATTCCGGCTTTTTTCATGCAGCGGATGACCTGCAGCCACTCGAAGTCGTTTTCCCGGAACATCCGAATGCCGCCGGAGGAACGCTCCACAAAGGGAAGTAACCCTTCTTTGTCGTAGTAGCGCAGGGTGGAGGCAGGTACGCCCAGCTTTTGTGCCATTTCACCTACGGTATAGATCATCTGAAACCTCCGTTTTTTCAAAAAGCCCTTGACTTAAAGTGCGCTTTAAGTTGTATGATAAAATCAAACTTTATCAACATCATAATGCGGATGCACTCCGCTGTCAAGGAGGTTCCTATGAGCAAGAAGGTATTGATTTTGTCTGGCAGTCCCCGGAAGGGCGGTAACTCTGATATTCTATGCGATGAATTTCTGCGTGGAGCGCAGGATGCCGGGCACAAAGCAGAAAAGATCCGGGTCGCTGAGAAAAAGGTGGCTCCCTGTTCTGGCTGCTACTACTGCAGCACCCACGGCGGAGCCTGCGTCCACAAGGATGATATGGCAGACATCCTGCAAAAGATGATCGATGCCGATGTCATTGTGCTGGCAAGCCCGGTATACTTCTACTCCATCAGTGCCCAGTTGAAGGCAGTGATCGACCGTACCGTGGCACGGTGGCTTGAGGTCAAAGACAAGGAATTTTACTACATCACCACCATGGCAGACGAGGAAAAATCCTCTGCGGATACTACGCTGGCCTGCTTCCGGGGCTATGCAGACTGCGTGGAAGGTGCCGTGGAAAAGGGCGTCCTTGTAGCAGGTGGTGTTTACGAGCCGGGTGCAGTGTGCGGTACGCCTGCCATGGCACAGGCTTACGAGATGGGGAGGAACGTATAATGGCAGTGAAACAGACAGCAGGGCGGGATGCTCTGGGCGAATTTGCGCCCAAATTTGCGGAACTTAACGATGAGGTACTATTCGGGCAGGTGTGGAGCCGAGAGGATAAACTCTCCCTCCGGGACCGCAGCCTTGTGACGGTGGTGGCACTGATGGCGCAGGGACTGACGGACTCCTCGTTTCGGTATCACCTGACGGCAGCGAAAAACAACGGTATTACCCGGACTGAGATTGCAGAGATCCTGACCCATGCGGCGTTTTATGCAGGTTGGCCCAAAGCGTGGGCGGCTTTCCGCATGGCCAAGGAAGTCTGGGCAGAGGACGCTGCAGAGGATGCCAAGGCAAAGCACCAGAGTGAAATGGTGTTCCCCATCGGTGCATCCAACGACGGTTTTGCACAATATTTCAGCGGAAAAAGCTATCTGGCCCCCCTGTCCACCGCACAGGTTGGCATTTACAATGTCACCTTTGAGCCGGGCTGCCGGAACAACTGGCACATCCACCATGCCGCAAAGGGCGGTGGGCAGATCCTTGTCTGCGTGGCAGGCCGGGGCTACTATCAGGAATGGGGCAAAGCTCCGCAGGAGCTGCATCCGGGCGATGTGGTGAACATTCCCCCGGAGGTCAAGCACTGGCACGGTGCTGCACCCGATTGCTGGTTCTCTCATCTGGCAGTGGAAGTGCCCGGCGAAGACACCTCTAACGAGTGGTGCGAGCCGGTGCCGGAAGAAACCTATAAGGAGTTGCGGTGATGCGTTTTGACGTACACCCAACCACGATGAAACAAAAACAGGGTGCGTCCACCCGGACGCACCCTGCCAAAAGCTACAGACGATAGCGATATGTACAACAGGGAGTTCCCCAGCGGGAACTTCCTGTTTTTCGTTGTTTGCATGATGAGCCTG
>OGHD01001266.1_pt1 | contig 10744 bp, 6 predicted proteins | sample 1571341 | NCBI WGS metagenome assembly OGHD01 (sample SAMEA2582026, study PRJEB24529) | metagenome | biome: Human gut stool | place: China | collected 2011 | reverse complement strand
GGCATCCCGGGGCTGTTTTCGGACGATAGTTCCTCTGAAAGCTGAAAAATCATGCAAAAACAAAAGCACTTGCAAAACCAATTGCAGGTGCTTTTGCTTGTTGACTCAATTACTGCTTCCGTCAAGATCATCCCAGCCTACCAGATCCGGCAGGGTGAGCGTCTCGTCGGAGCAGTGGGGGTGTGCACGCCGCTGGTCCTCGGCCATGGTGCGCACCACCTCGCGGGTGATCTCACGGATGGCGGCGCAGTCCTCCGGCAGGTCGGTCTGGCTGCGGCCGGAGTGGGTAAACAGGATCTTACCCATGTGGCCCACCACCAGCGTCAGCGGCAGCTGCTGCGGAGCATTGCTGTTGTAGCGGTAGCCCTGCTCTTTGGCCGCTTTGTAGATGCGCTGGGCCGCAAAGCTCCAGCTCAGGATGCCGCGGGCCTGTTCTACGCCAAGGTAGCCGTACAGCACCCCCGGCGCGTCGCAGATGAGGGTGAAGGAAAACTCGGCCCCCTGCGTGGCTTTTGCCACCATGCGGGGCGAGGAACGCACCACGCAGGCCAGCCGCACGCCGCGCAGTCTGGGCAGGGTCTGCAGGTAGCGGGTCAGGTATTCCCGCGTGACAGGGTGGTCAAAGGCAGGCAGGAAGATCATCACCAGCGGGTGCTCACCCTCGCACAGCTTGTAAAAATCATTGCCCGGTGTGGTGGGGGTATCAAAGGTAAAGCGGGGGATGGAGGTGCCCACCAGATGTTCTGACTTCATGCCGCAATGCACATCCTTTCAAGATAATAAAAAAATCCACACACTGCATCTCTGCAGAAAGTGCAGAGGACAGAGGTGGATGGATTGCTATAAAAAGATCCCGCCCGGTCGTCTGCGGTCAATCAAACCTACCCTTACGGACAGGTGGGTGCCCTGTCTCCGGAATCACGCTTCCTCATCGAACCTCCATGGTCGACCCATGGCGGGGAGGTCTGCAATCCGCCGGAGAACTCCGGGCTCCCGTTGAATGATTAGTAGGATCATATAAACCGCAACAAATCGAGCCGGGCAGGAAGTTTTGCCGGGTAATTTGTCTGGAATTATTCTTCGATGTCGTACTCGTCGCTCAGGCGCTCTTCAAACAGCTTGCCCAGCTCCAGCAGCAGTTCGTCGTCATCCACGACGTCCAGATACTCGCCTTCATCGTCTTCGCCGACGCTCAGGATGACCAGCTGAGCGTTCTCAGCCTCTTCCTCGGTCTCGGCGTATTCCACAGCAGCCAGATAATGCACACCCTTGTGGTCCAGCGCATCGATCACCTCAAATGTGATCTCGTTGCCGTCCTCATCCTCCAGGGTCATCAGGTCGGGCTGATCTTCTTCGGTATTAGGGTTCTTGATTTCGTCAGACATAGATATTGTCTCCTGTATCGTGTCATAAAACGGGCTGTTTGTGTGCCGCCCGCTTGGCCTGCATATAGTGTAGCGTTTTTTTGCCTGCTCGTCAAGATGCTTTTTCGCACAGAAATTGTGCAGCAAATTTTCACGCATTTGCTCTCGCACTCTGCGGCAGAATATGATATACTATCCTCTGAATCTTCTGTGCACGGTGTGCCGTGCAGGTTACTATAGAGTATGGAGCGTGGGCGGAAATGATGCATAAAAAAAGATGGGCGGCGTTTGTGCTGGCAGCGGCGCTGGTGCTGACGGGCTGCAGTGCCGGGAGCTTTCTGCACTTTGGCAAAGGCAGCGGCGGCAGTACAGTCCAGAAGATCGACCGCCCGGCAGTGGAATCGGCAGAGCTGCAGTTTGCCCACCCTGCGGCGGGGGACACCATTGCGGTGTTCGATACCTCGGCAGGCGTGTTCAAGGCGGTGCTTTTCCCGGACAAGGCCCCGCAGGCCTATGATAACTTTGTGGGCCTTGTGCAGGCAGGCTACTACAACGGCCTGACCTTCTCCCGCGTGGAGAGCGGCTTTGTGGTGGAGGCCGGACAGGGGGCCGACGGCAGGGGCGGCACCATCTGGAACGGCAGCCGCTACCCGGCTGAGACCACCGACAGCCTGCACCACTACTCTGGCGCGCTGTGTATGGGCACCGATGCTTCCGGCGAGTGCGCCAGCGTTTTTTACGTGATGCAGACGCTGCCGGGAGACCAGTCGGTGACGCAGGAGCTTGTGGACCAGATGAACAGCGCGGGCTACCGCGCGGAGGTGGTTTCGGCCTATCAGACCGCCGGCGGCGCGCCTTATCTTGACTACACCGATACCGTGCTGGGGCAGGTGTACGAGGGTATGGACGTGGTGGATGCCATCGGCCAGACCGCCGTGGACGAAAACCAGAAGCCCCGTGAGGATATCACCATCAACAGCGTGAGCATCGAGACCTATCAGTGAACCAAAAGGCACCCGCAGCGTTCAAAACTGCGGGTGCTTTTTTATAACTCCTTCAGTCGCCTGCGGCGACAGCTCCCTCAAAGAGGGAGCCCTTGGCAGTGCGGCAAAGTTTTCCTTTTCGCCAGAGCCTCCCTCAATGGGAAAGACTTCCCCCGGCCGGGGGAAGATGTCACGCAAGTGACAAAAAGGGGAGCAGTGGCATCGCGCCAGCGATGACGGAAGGAGTTGAATCAGATTTCCCCCGGGTGCTCCTTCCGCCATGCAAGATAATCGTCCAGAATGACGGTGGCGCTGACCGAATCCAGGATCTCCTTGCGCTTTGTGCCAAAGGTGCCGCTCTCATCCAGAATGTCGGCGGCGGCGCAGGTGGTCTGGCGCTCGTCCCACATGCGCACCGGCAGGCCGCTCCAGATCTCGACCGTCTTTGCCAGCTTGCGGCTCTTGATGGCGCGTTCGCCCTCGGTACCATCCATGTTCAGCGGCAGGCCGATCACGATCAGCTCGGCTCCGATCTCCTTGGCCACTTCGCACACCCGTGCCGCCACCTTGTTGCGGGCTTTCAGGGTGATCTGCGGGGTGATGGCCGTTGTAAGGAACTCGGTGCGGTCACAGGTGGCAAGGCCGGTGCGGCTGTCGCCGTAGTCAACAGCTAAAATTTTCATACAGGCTTCCTCTCTTGTGTGGAAAAGTTTGTCGGTCCAAGTGTACCACAGCTGCAGGCTAAAAGGTAGAGAATCACACTTTTTTTGAGAGGATTTTCGTGTTACAATAAACACAGATCGTTTTTTTAGGAGGAAGTGCCCCATGCTCAAACTGGTTTTAGGCGGCTCTGGCAGCGGCAAGACCACCCTGCTCTATTCCCGCATCAAGGCCCGGGCCGAACAGGGCCGGCGCAGCATCCTTCTGGTGCCGGAACAGTTCACTTCCAGCACGGAGGGCCGCATCTACCGGGAACTGGGCGATGCTCTTTCCGGCATGGTGGAAAGCTTTTCCTTTACCAGTCTGGCCGAGCGCATCCTCTCTGCCGAGGGCGGCGCGGCGGTGCAGACCCTTTCGGACGCGGGCCGCGCCGTGCTGGTGCGCCGCGCGCTGGAAGAGCTGCAGGATCATGTGCACTACTACTACCGCCACCGCCGCAGTGCGGCCTTCTGCCAGATGGCGGCCCAGACCATCGACGAGCTGAAAAGTGCCGGCCTTTCCGGCGCACAGCTGGCAGAGCTTGCGCCGGACTGCGGGCCGGAAAGCGGCAAGCTGAGCGAGCTGGCACTGATTTTTCAGGGGTACGAAACGCTGCTGGCGGGCACCGGCATGGACCCCGCCGACCGGCTGGAGCTGGCGGCTGACCGGCTGGAAGCTGCTCTTGCCCGGGGCGAACTGCCGGACTTTCTGCGGGAGCGGGAAGTGTTCATTGACGAGTTCGATACCTTCAACGCACCCAAAAAGCGGCTGATGGGCGCGATGCTGGCGGCGCTGCCCACCGTCACGGTGGCCCTGTGCGACGACGGTGCGCCCATGGTGCCGGGGGATATGGGGCTTTTTTCCGGCGCAAAGCAGGTGGCCGCACAGCTGCGGCAGCTGGCCCGCAAAAACGGTGCTGATGCGGCAGTGCCGGAGCTGCTGCGCCGCGACCTGCGCCATAAGGATGCGCCCGGCCTTGCGGCTGTGACAGAGCTTTTGGAGACTGGCACCTGTGAGGTGCCGCCCGCTGCGCCGGAGGTGCGGCTGTTTGCCGCTGCCAGCCGGGAAGAGGAAGCCCGCTGCACCGCTGCGGCCATCCGCCGCCTGATGCGGCAGGGCGTGCGCTGCGGCAAAATGGCCGTGGTCTGCCGCAATATCCCGGATTACCGTGCGGCCATCCGGTACGAGTTCCGCATGGCAGATATCCCGCTTTACTGCGATGAACCCACCACCCCGGAGTTCAGCGCCCCGGCTACGGCGGTGCGTGCACTGCTGGCACTGCTGCGCGGTGCGGATATGACCGAAAACCTGACCATTCTTGCCAAGACCGGCCTGTGCGCTCTGACCGAGCCGCAGGTCTGCGCGCTGGAAAACTATGCCTATACCTGGTCACCCAATGCGGCGGCATGGCGCACAAAATTTGAGAAAAGCCCCAAGGGCTTCGGCGAAAATGAACTGTCCGATGAGGATGCAAAAACGCTGGAGGATGCCGAGACTGCCCGCCAGCTGCTGGTAACAGCCGTGGACGAACTGCGCAGCAAGGTGCGGGGCGGCAGCGCCGAACAGATCAGCCGGGAACTGTATTTCTGCCTGAAAAAGCTGGGTGCAGAAGAGCAGCAGGCAGCGCTGGTGGAAGCCGTCCGCACTGCCCGGGGCATCCCGGCGGCAGAGGAAGCGGCCCGCGAGTGGAACGTGGTGATGCAGCTGCTCAACGAGATGGCCCACCTGCTGGGCGGGCAGGGTGTGACCTTTGCAGAATATGAGGACCTGTTCAGCCTGCTGCTGCGCTCTTCGGACCTTGGGCACATCCCGCAGACGCTGGATGCCGTGGTGCTGGCAAGCGCGGGCAAAATGCGTCTGGACGCGCCGGACTATGTGTTCGTGCTGGGCCTTGCGGAGGGCGAATTTCCCTGTGCACCGTCCGAGACGGGCCTTCTGACCCACGCCGACCGCGATGTTCTGATGGCAAAGCAGATCGATCTGCCGGACTGCTTTGAGAACCGCGTGGTGCGCGAGCAGGTGTGCGTTTACAAAGCCCTCACCGCACCGGCAAAGGGGTTGTGGCTCAGCTGGCCCAAGGGGCAGGGCAAGACCCTGTGCGCAGCGCTGGAACCCATCGTGGAGGCCCTGCACCCGGCGGCACCGGAGCTGGAGCTTCCCGACCTTGCAGCCACCCCCGCCGATGCACTGGATACGCTGGGCGGCTGGCCGCTGACCGACACGGAACGCGCCAGCCTGACTGAGGCGCTGCGTCTGCCGCAGACGGATGCGCCCCGGGGCCTTGCTCTGCTGCAGCGCATGGAGGAGAACCCGCCCCGGCAGGTGAACGATCTGTCCGCGCTGAGCGGCCTGCTGGGGCAGCGGCTGCGCATTTCGCCCAGCCAGCTGGAAAAATACTATACCTGCCGTTACGGCTATTTCTTGCAGTATGTGCTGGGACTGAAGCCCCGCAGACGGGCCGAGCTTTCTGCCGACCAGAGCGGCACCCTGATGCACTGGGTGCTGCAGATGGCGCTGGACCCGCACCCGGACGCGGATAATCCCTGCGCCGGGCTGGCCCCATTTCTGGAGCTGGACGACGAAGCCATGGCAGGCCTTGCCGGCCTGCTGGTGGATAAATATGCAAAGCGTTATCTGCCGGAGGATACAGCCCGGTTCGCCTATCTGCTCTCGCGGCTCAAAAAAAGCATGACAAGCCTTTTGTGCTACCTGCGGGACGAACAGAAACAGTCCTGCTTCCACCCGGCAGCCTGTGAGCTGCGCATCGGCTCCGGGGAGGACGCCGTGCCCGGGCAGATGTATCATCTCTCGGATGGGCGCACGGTGCAGCTGGTGGGCACGGTGGACCGTGCCGACGAGTGGGTGGAGGAAGACGGCACCCGCTGGGTGCGGGTGGTGGACTATAAGACCGGCACCAAAAAACTGAACCTGAAAGAGGTATACTGCGGGCTGGACTGCCAGATGCTTTTGTATCTGTTCAGCCTGACGCGGGATAAGAGCGGCCGCTTTACCGGTGCGGAACCGGCAGGCGTGCTGTATCTGCTGGCAGACCCGGCCCCCAAGACCACCAACCGCCAGCAGGCACAGCAGGACGTGCAGTACGAGCTGGACGGCCTTGTGAGGGACGAGCAGAAGGTGTTCGATGCCATGGATGCGGATGAGACGGGCCGCTACCTGCCCTTTGGCTACCGCAACGGTGTACCCAGCCCCAGCCAGAAGGATAAGCGTGCCGATATTGCAAAGCTCAACCGCATCCAGCTGCATCTGGATGATCTTGTCACCCAGATGGGCCAGCAGCTTTACGATGGGCAGATCGCTGCGGAACCGCTGGTGGCAGGCGCAGGCAGGAACCCCTGCGTCTGGTGCGACTACAGCTTTATCTGCTGCCACGAGACCGGCATCGGCGAGCGGGCACTGGAAGCCCCGGCCAAACCCTTTGAGCCGGAAGAGACTGAGAACGAGAAGGAAGGTGAGCAGGCATGAGTGAGCCCAAATGGACTCCGGCCCAGCGCGCTGCTATTGAGGACCGGGGTGGTGCGCTGCTGGTGAGCGCAGCGGCGGGCAGCGGCAAAACAGCCGTGCTGACCGAACGCGCCGTGCGGCTCATCACCGATCCGGACCACCCGGTGGATGCGGACAAACTGCTCATCGTCACCTTTACCAATGCGGCGGCGGCAGAGCTGCGGGCCCGCATCGGGCAGGCACTGCTGCGGCTCAGCCAGCAGCAGCCCCACAACACGAGCCTGCGCCGCCAGCGGATGCTTTTGCAGCGCGCACCCATCTGCACCATTGACGCGTTCTGTCTGGACCTGCTGCACAAGCACTTTCAGGCACTGGACATCCCGCCGGACTTTGCCCCGGCAGACCCCGGCAGCGTGGAGGTGCTGCGGGCTTCGGCGCTGGCCGAAACGCTGGAAAATGCCTACCGCGACCCGGACTTCTGTGCCTTTGCAGACCTTTACGGAAAGGGCCGCACCGATCAGGCCGCAGGCAATACCATCCTGCATGTGTACGATTTTCTGCGCGCTCTGCCGGACTACGACCGCAGGCTGGACGAATATCTGACACCATGGAAGCGGGAAAACGGCTTTGCTTTTACCTGCTGGCATGACCTGCTGCTGGCGGAAGCGGCCCGCTGCGCAAAGGCCGCGCGGGAACTGCTGACGGCAGCACTGGCAGACTGTAAGGAAGATTTTGTCCTTGCACAGGCACAGGCCGAGGAAAAAGGCAAGACCGCTGCTTCCAAGGCAAAGGCCGTGGCCGGTGTCAACGATAAATTTGCAGAGCCGCTCTCCCGGCTGGAAAGCGCCGCCGCCCTGCTGGGCGAGGTGGAACGGCTGGCTGCGGCAGGGCAGTGGACACCGCTGTACGATAAGCTGACACCCTATGTGCTGGGCATGGAGGAGATACCCGGCTTCAAGGGCATGAAAAAACGGCTGGCCGGCGATCATAAGGCGGCGGTCAGGACCCGCGCAGACGAAGCCGCCAAGCTGTTTGAGCACATTACGGAGCTTGTCTCCTGCAGCGAGGAGGAAGCCGAAGCCGACCGCAGAGCGGCCCTGCCCCGGCTGCGGGCGCTGTTTGCCGCCGTGCGGGATTTTGATGCCCGCTTCTCGGCAAAGAAAAAGGAGCGCAAGCTGCTGGAATTCAGCGATTTTGAGCATCAGGCCCTGCGGCTGCTGCGCACACCGGATGGCGTGTGCACCCCGCTGTGCCAGAGCATCCGGCAGAGCTATGCCGCCGTGATGGTGGACGAATATCAGGACACGAACGCTTTGCAGGATGCCATTTACCGCTGCCTTGCTTCCCCGGCGGGGGATGACCTGTTCCTTGTGGGCGACCTGAAGCAGAGCATCTACCGCTTCCGTCAGGCCGACCCCAGCATCTTCCGGGCTAAGCTGAACGCATGGGCACCGTTGCCCAGCGGCACTGCCCGCCCCCGCCCGGAGGAGGGTACGGCAGGCGGAAACGCTCTGCTGGCGCTGGATGCGAACTTCCGCTCCGCCCCGCAGGTGGTGGCAGGCATCAACTTTATCTTTGAACAGCTCATGACACCCCAGCTAGGCGATACCGCCTATGGCGACGGCCAGCGGCTGGTGTGCGGTGCACCCGGCGACTACGCAGGCAGCGTGGAAGCGCACTTCCTGCCCGACGACACCGCTGAGACCGACGCGGCGTGGATCGCCCAGCGCGTTGAAGAACTGGTGAAAAACGGCGAACCAGTGCGGGACGGCAGCTCCACCCGCCCGGTGCAGTACGAGGATTGCTGCATCCTGCTGGCGGCGCGCGGCGACTTCCTCGCTTATGAGGAAGCGCTCACGGCCCGGGGCATCCCGGTGTATGCGGATGCGCGCGAAAACTTGATGGAAGCAGCGCACATCCGGCCGCTGATCTCGCTTTTGAAGGTCATCGACAACCCGGCGCAGGATATCTACCTTGCCGCCGCCATGCTGGGGCCGATGTTCGGCTTTACGGACGACGACCTTGTACGCCTGCGTGCCCAGAGCGCCGCAATGCAGAAAAAGGCGCAGGAGGAACAGGGCGCGAAGGAAACGGGCAAAAGGGCTTCCCGCATGAGTCTGTACGGCGCAGTGCTGCAGGTGGTGCAGAATGGTGATGAAACTCCGTTCACCCGAAAGATGAAAGACTTTTATGACCGACTCACCGCACTGCGGCGCATGGCCCGCAGTGCCCCGGCAGAACAGCTGCTGGAAGAGATCTTTGTCTCCACCGGCTATCTTGCTGCGCTGGGCGTACTGGAAAACGGTGCGCACCGCCGGGAAGATGCCCGGCGCTTTGCGGCTTTCTGTGCACAGACCGGTGCAAACGGCATCTCGGCGCTGGTGCGTGCCATCGACGCGGCGGCGCAGGCCGGTTCTACCGGGCAGGACACTGTGCCCGGCGGTGCGCGGCCTGGCTGTGTGACCATTATGACCATCCATCGCTCCAAGGGTCTGCAGTTCCCGGTGGTGTTCGTGGGCGACACGGCCCGGCACTTCAACCTGAGCGACACTTACCAGCCGGTGCTGCTGCACCGGGAATACGGCGCGGGCCTGCGCCTGCGCCCGGAACAGGGCGAGAGCATGTACAAGACTGCAGCCTACGCTGCTCTTGCCAGCGTCCATGCACAGGAAACGCGCAGCGAGCAGATGCGCCTTTTATATGTGGCGCTCACCCGTGCACAGGATAAGCTGATCCTCACGGTGCCGCTGGGCATGACCAAGACCGGCAATCCTTTTGCCAAGGCGGCAGCATTCCTTGCTGCGGGCGCGGGAGAAACGCTGAACCAGCAGGCGGGCAGCTTTGCCGACTGGCTGCGTGCAGCACTGCTGGTGCATCCCTTCGGCGGGCCGCTGCGGCGGCTGGCAGGAGATCTGGAACTGCCCTTTGTGTTTACGGAAAGCGAGATCATGGTCACGGTGCAGGAAGCTCAGCCGGAGCCGGAAACACCGGAACAGGAACCGGAAGCGGCAGAGCCTGTCCCGGCAGACCCAGCATTGGTGGCTCAGCTGCAGGAGGGCTTTGCATGGCGATATCCGGCGGCAAAACTGGCTGCGGTGCCCGCCAAGGTCAGCGTGACCAGCATCGTGCACAAGGCCGAGCAGACCACGCTGGAACGCCCTGCCTTTCTCTCCAAGGACGGCCTGACCGCCGCCGAGATGGGCACGGCTCTGCACGCTTTTCTGGAACATGCGGACTTTGCCTCCCTTGCTGCTGCCAAAGCGGCGGGCACGCTGGAGGAAGCCATCCTTGCAGAGCGCCAGCGGCAGGTGGACACCCAGCTGGTGGCCCCGGAAATTGCGGAAAAACTCAATGCAGGCCGCATCCGCCGCTTTGCCGAGAGCGAAGCCTTTGCAAAGATCTGCGCAGCCGAAAAGGTGCTGCGGGAGCTGGCCTTCATCACGGCGCTGCCCGCGTCGGCCGTGCTGACGGCACAGGGAGCTTCCGCGCAGGAAGCCGCCGCCGTGCAGGATGAGCAGGTGCTGGTGCAGGGCATTGCAGACCTTGTGCTGGTGTTCCCAGACCATCTGGAACTGCTGGATTACAAGACCGACCGCCGCAAGACCGAAGCGGACTTCCTGAGCGCCTACCGCCCGCAGCTGAACCTCTATGCCCTTGCCATCGATAAGCGCTTTGCGCCGAAGAAGGTAACGTATAAGGGCATCTACTCGCTGGAGCTGGGGAGGCTGATCGAAGCGTAGGAGAACGTCGGTGCCGCCCACTCCGTCCTGCTTCCGCTCGCCAGTCCATCCAGCGTGAGAAGCCCTCGCACTTCCCGTTAAGGCTTTTTGGTCGATTTTAATTGCAGCCTACACTTTAGACCATGGCTTCGCGTCATCCTGCCGGAGTGGGCGGCACCGATGCCCGGGCAGATGCTGCTCCCTGATGGCCTGCTTTTCGGAAAAGTCATATTTTTCCCGCAAAACGCATAAAAAGTGCTTGACAGCGTTTTCTGCCTGTGGTAAAATAGCCGAGTAAAGAAAGCAGCTACGGCCTGTGCCGCGCTCGCCTTGCGAGGGAAAGATCCCCCGGGCTATACCTGAAGGCAGTTCATTATGAGTGGACTGTGGCTTTGAGTGAATTTTTGCGCGGCTGTCCTGAAAATGGGCGGCCGCGTTTTCTATGCCAAATATTGCAACAAAATGGATTTTGTTTGGAGGTGCATTCATTATCGCTACCGCTGGAAAGTCGAAGGAA
>OGHD01001253.1_pt1 | contig 10831 bp, 9 predicted proteins | sample 1571341 | NCBI WGS metagenome assembly OGHD01 (sample SAMEA2582026, study PRJEB24529) | metagenome | biome: Human gut stool | place: China | collected 2011 | reverse complement strand
TGCTGGACGAGGTGTGGGGCTTTGAGTATTACGGCGACAGCCGCACCATTGATGTGCATGTCAAGCGCCTGCGCGAGAAGCTGGCCGGTGCTTCCGACAAATGGGAGCTGAAGACCGTATGGGGCGTGGGCTATAAGTTCGAGGTGCGTCAGTAATGCGCAAAAGTATCTCGGTGGCGTTCTTCTCGCTGGTGTCCACCCTGATGGTGTTGGGCATCGTGCTGATGGGCGCTTCGGAGTGGGTGCTGTTCAAGAACTACTTCGCCAAGGACCGCTACGAAACACTGGATCAGGTGGTGGGTGTCACCCAGCGCACGGCCCAGTATCTGGTCCAGCAGGCGGAGCTGCCGGAAGGCGATGAGCTGGACGCACTGAGCACCAAGCTGGAGATCATCGGCGAGAGCGCAGAGGCCTATCTGTTCTTTACCGACAACGACGGCCGGGTGATGATCGCCTCCAGCCCGGACAAGCTGGAGAGCCTGACCGTGCCGGAAGAAATGATGGAGAAGATCGACGCTTCCGATGCAGATTACTACCATGTGTTCGGCACGCTGGGCGGCATGCTGGACGGGAAAAGCTACATCACGGTCAGCGAAATGCGCAATGAGAACGGCCAGCCCAGCGGCTACCTGTTCCTGTGCTCTTCCGGTGAGCAGCTGACCCAGTTCAAGCAGCAGTTCTGGTCCAACTTCCTGCTGTCGGCCTGTGTGATGCTGCTGTGTGCCAGCATCCTGACCAAGATCCTGATGCGCCAGCTCACCGACCCGCTGCAGAAGGTGACGGATGCCGCCCAGCGCTTTGGCGGCGGTGATCTTTCCGTCCGTGTGGAGGGGGTGGAAGGCGAAGGCGAGGCAGCCGACCTTGCCCGCACCTTCAACCGCATGGCAGACAACATCCAGATGAACGACAACTCCCGCGGTCAGTTCATGGGCAACATCGCCCACGAGCTGCGCACCCCCATGACCACCATCAAGGGCTTTGTGGACGGCATTCTGGACGGCACCATCCCGCCGGATATGCAGAACCACTACCTGCAGCTGGTCAGTGAGGAAACGGGCCGTCTGGCACGGCTCATCCAGAACATGCTGGATCTTTCCAAGCTGGAAAGCGGCGAATATCAGGTGAATGCCCGGATGTTCAACATCTGGGAGACGATCACCGGCGTGGCGCTCTCGGCAGAGCAGCGCATCAACGACGGCATGATCGACATCGACGGCCTGACCATGGACGAAAAGGTGCTGGTCTACGCCGACCCCGACCTGATCCATCAGGTGGTGTATAACCTGCTGGACAACGCCATCAAGTTTACGCCTGCGGGCGGTACCATCCGCTTCGGGGTGGAAAAGCTTGGCCCGGAAGCCGAGATCTCCATCTGGAATTCCGGTCAGGGCATCAGCCCGGAAGCGCTGCCCTACGTGTTCCAGCGGTTCTACAAGGAGGACCGCTCCCGCGGCCTGCACGCCCGCGGCGCGGGCCTGGGCCTGAACATCTGCAAGGTGCTGGTCAACCTGTCCGGCGGACAGATCCGGGTGGAGAGCCAGCAGGGCGAGTGGTGCCGGTTCGTATTCACCCTGCCCTCGCAGGCCCCGAACCCCGGCGGCATGAAGCGCCTGCCCGACGAGGCCGGCGGTGCCCCCGCCGTGGAGGACCCGGCCAGCATGAAACCGGTGGAATAACCGCACAGCCAGACTGCCCGGACGTCAGGGCGGTCTGGCTGTTTTGTGTTTCAGGAATGGAACAAGTTCTCTTTTGATGGCAAAAGAGAACTTGTTGGGGCGAGCCACCTCGGTTGCTGCGCGACAGCCGCAGGCTGACAGCTGCCGATGCCGGTGCCCGTAACGACCCCTCCTGTGAAAAGGCGTTTGGAGCGCTCCGCAGAGCGCGACAAACGCGAATATAAAAATAATTTTTCCGCTATTTATGGCGAAGCGCACGCGAAGCCGTTTCAAATCGTCAATACGCCGCCCGCAGGGCCAAAAGAAAGAGGGCAGATGGACAAATCTATCCAATTACGACTTTTCGGTGAAAAACAGGCCGGCAGGTTTGATTTTTTGTGCGTTTTCATGTAAACTAAAGATATCCATGCCCCGGTATTCCGGAAACTGCAAAACCGGAAAAATACCGGGCCTGTGAGGATAAAAACTTTTGAATATAACGGAGCGTAACGATATACTATGGCGATTGTAAGTCCTTCGATCCTTTCGGCTGATTTTGGCAAGCTGGGCGCGGACTGCCGCACGGTGCTGGACGCCGGTGCACAGATGCTGCACTACGACGTGATGGACGGCCACTTTGTGCCCAACATCAGCTTTGGCGTGCCGGTGCTCAAGAGCCTGCACAAGACCCTGCCGGATGCCTTTTACGATGTGCATCTGATGATCAGCCATCCGCTGCAGTACGCAGAACCCTTCATCAAGGCGGGTGCCACCCTGTACAACTTCCATCTGGAATGCGAGGACGATATCCAGCAGACGCTGGATGCCGTGAAGGCGCTGGGCTGCAAGACGGGCCTGACCATCAAGCCCGGCACCACCCCGGAGGCGCTGGCCCCCTATCTGGACCAGCTGGACCTGGTGCTGGTGATGAGCGTGGAGCCCGGCTTCGGCGGCCAGAAGTTCATGCCCTCGGCACTGGACAAGCTGCGCTGGCTGAAGGCGGAGCGCGAGAAGCGCGGCCTGCACTATCTGCTGGAAGTGGACGGCGGCGTGGACGACACCACCGCCCCGCTGTGCGTGGAGGCCGGTGCCGACGTTCTGGTGGCAGGCAGTGCCGTGTTCGGCAAGGACGACATGACCGCCGCCGTGCGCCGTCTGGCTGCCCTGTGAGAGGGAGCGTTGTATGGATGAAGCATTGATCCGGGAGCAGGAACAGCAGCTGCAAAAGACCGGAAAATATTACAAGCACATCTGCTGGATGGCGGTGCCGCCGCTGTGCATGGCCTGCTACCTGTACGGCCTGCGCCCGCTGCTGCTGTGCGGCATTGCCATGCTCACCGGCAACCTGTGCGACCGTCTGGTGTCACTGCTGCGGCACCGCGTATATCAGAACAGCGACCTGTCCAACGAGAGCTTTGGGCTGGTCATCGCCCTGCTGATGCCGGTCACCGTGGACATCTATGTGCTGGTGGCGGCGGTGCTGGCCGGTGTGCTCATCGGCAAGGAGGTCTTTGGCGGCTACGGCAGCTACCCCTTCAACCCGGCCGCCGTGGGCTATGCCGTGGCGGCAGTGTCCTGGCCGGAACAGGTGTTCCGTTACCCGCAGCCCTATACGGCCATCCCGCTGTGGGATGCCTCCGGCGTGCCGGTGTCCAGTGCCATTGAGGACACCCTGAGCAGCGGCGGCATGCTGAACTACAACCCCATTGCCCTGAGCCTGGGCGAATACGCCGCCCCCATGGGCACCGGTGCCGCCCTGGTGCTGCTGGCCTGCGGGCTGTTCCTGTGGAGCCAGAAGGATGCCCATATGACGGCCTCGGTGAGCTTTCTGGCCACCTGCGCCCTCATCGCCTTCTTCTTCCCGCGGCAGGCGGGTCTGGCAGAAAGCGATGTGCTGGTCAACGCCCTGCCCCGTCTGCAGTGCGTGCGGGACGAGCTGCTCACCGGCGCGGTGCTGTTCAGCGCGGTGTTCCTCATCAATGAGCCCTACACCTGTGCCCACCACCGGATGGGACGCATCCTGTACGGTGTGCTGGTGGGCGGGGTAAGCATGGGCTTCCGTTATTACGGCGTGTACGAAACGGGCGTGTGCTTTGCCGTGCTGGCCGTCAACAGCATCTCGGCGTGGATCGACCGCACCGAGGTGCGGCTGTACCGTCTGCTGCACCACCTGCCTGCATCCGGTGCCGGAAAGGAGGCCGCAGAATGAGAAAAGCGACCGCAGAACTGATTTTGAAGGACCCCGACCGCTTTGCCCACCACGACCGCGTGTTCCTGAACAACCCCGTGGTCATGCAGGGCATGGGTCTGGCCCCGCTGGTGGTGCTGGCCACCACCGCCCATAACGGTGTGATGCTGGCGGCTGCGGTCACGCTGCTGCTGGTGCCCTCCCGCGTGTTGGCCTGCCTGCTGAGCCGTCTGTTCCCCCTGAACAGCGAGAACCCGGCCCCGGAAGAGCTGCAGAAAAAGCTGCTGCCCCGTGCGCTGGTGTACAGTCTGAGCGCGTCGGTGGTGTATCTGGCGGCCTATCCCATCCTGAATGCAATGTTCGGCACCAGCCTGCTGACCCTGGGTATCTACCTACCCCTGCTGGTGGTGGAGCCGCTGCTGACCTACCGCTTTGGCCGCGTGCAGGAAACGCTGCATAAGGCCGTGTCCAAAGGCCTGCGCATCACGGTGGGCTATGCGCTGCTGCTGATGCTGCTGGGCTGCGTGCGCGAGTGGCTGGCACTGGGCACGGTGTTCGGCACCCCGGTGGGGCACCGGGCCGTGCTGCCCATGGCCGGGATGCCGGCGGGCGGCTTTATCGTGCTGGGCGTGCTGTGCGCCGTGTGGCGTGCACTGGCAGCCCGGCGCAAGGCCTATCTGGTACGGGAAGCGCGCAGCCTTGTGGATGTGCATGCACAGAAGGAGGCGGACGGCGAGCAATGAGAGATGTTGTGAATGCCTGGGTGGTGTTCTTTGGCTATGCGGTGCTGGCCGTGTTTGCCCAGAATGCCATCTTTACCCGCGCACTGGGCGTGTCCCGTCTGGTGCAGCTGGTGGGGGATGACCGCACCAGCAGCTGGCTGTTCGGCCTGCAGCTGTGCATCACGCAGGTGCTGGTGGCCCCGCTGACCTGGTATGCCGGCAGCTGGATCGTCTCGCTGGAAAACCGCGCCCAGCTGCGCCCGCTGGTGTATGTGGCCGCCATTGCCGTGGTCTGCACCGCCGAAGAGCTGGTGCTCGGCCTGGGCCGCCGCCTGCCCCTTGCGGGCAAGCTGCTGCGCATCGTGCCCGTTGCAGCCCTGAACAGCTGCGTGCTGGGCACCGTGCTGGTGGAGCGCACCCAGAACTTTACGCTGATGCAGAGCCTGGGCTTTGGCCTGGGCAGCGGCGTGGGCTACCTGCTGGCTGTGCTGCTGGTCACAGAGGCCCAGCACCGCCTGCGCAGCAAGGCTATCCCCTCCGCGTTCCGCGGCCTGCCCATCACGCTGGTGTACATCGGTGTGCTGGCGCTGGCCATTTATGGCTTTACCGGCCATTCGGTGATCCTGTAAAGGGAGGTAAGTCAAAATGGCAAAGTATAAACGTCGGCCCAAGGTCAAGCGCTACCGCCGCAGCTTTTACAGCCGCGGCATGCGCATCCGCAAGATCGTGGGCATCGTCGTGCTGGTGGCCGTGGTGCTGGCCGCGGCATGGTTCGCCGCGCCCCATGTGCTGGACTGGGCTACCCACACCTGGTACACCGTGGTCAAGGACCGGGATCTGGAAGCCGAGAGCGCATCCCGCGCGGCGGCATCCTCCCAGGCAGCGGCTTCGGCAGCTGCGTCGGAGGCTGCTTCCTCGGCGGCATCGAAGCCGGAAGAGAACGTCTTTGACGGTAAGGCGATCGTTTCCGGCCGGTGGGCGGAGCTGGACACGGCGGCCCTCACGGACGATGGCACTCTCCGCGCCACGGCACAGCAGCTGAAGGCACAGGGCGTGGAATACGCTGTGCTGACCCTGAAGGATGCGGCCGGAAACATCTACTATGCATCGCAGGCGGCGGCTGCGGCGGGCGGCATCGTGGCCGACCCGCTGGACGCCGGGCACATCGCGGCCATCCTGCGGGAAGAAAAGCTCATTCCGGTGGCGCAGCTGGCGGCCTTCAAGGACCCCATCTCGCCCCGCACCGACCCCTCCATGGCCATCCACTACAACGGCAGCGCCCTGTGGCTGGATGCCCAGAAGAACGGCAACCCCTGGCTGAACCCTTATTCCACGGCGGCAGTGGAGTATGTGGGCGACCTGGTGGAAGAGGTGCAGCAGCTGGGCTTTGAGCAGGTGGTGCTGACCAATGTGCAGTTCCCCAAGCTGAGCAAAAAGCAGGACTACGGTACCACCAACGGGGTCTCCCGTGCCGACCAGCTGAAGGCGGACATCGCCGCCCTGCAGGACCGTTTGTCGGGCAAGGTGACCCTGTGGTTCAGCTACACGCTGGATCAGTGCAAGAACAGCAGTGTGGCGCTGGATGTGCCGGCCCTGACCCTGGGCGTGCAGAACCTGCTGGTGACCTCGGACGCGGCCATGGATGCCGATGCCCTGCAGGCGCTGGAAACGGCGGCCACGGATGCAGGGGTGGAGAACCTGACCGTACACGCCGCAGACCGCTTTGAGACCGACCGCGTTTCGGGCTGAGTGATGCAGTAATTGTCTTTGATGATACGGGAAAGTGAGGAATCGACCATGAACACCACAACTTGCTTTGCACCTGCGCACATCCTTCTGCCTGCGGAGCAGATCCCGCTGGAACAGTGGGGCTGCATTGCCTGCGACCAGTTCACCAGCGACCGCGAGTACTGGCAGCGGGCCAAAGAAGCGGCTGACGGCAGCCCCAGCACCCTGAACCTGATCCTGCCGGAGGTGTATCTGGAGGACGGCGACGCGGACACCCGGGTGGAGCAGATCCATGCCACGATGGCGGATTATGCCCAGAACGTGCTCACCCGCGCCGTGGACGGCTTTGTGTATGTGGAGCGCACCGAGCAGAGCGGCCGGGTGCGGCAGGGCCTTGTGGGCAAGGTGGATCTGGAAGCCTACAGCTATCAGCGCGGAGCAAAGTGTACCGTGCGGCCCAGCGAGAGCACGGTGGAGAGCCGCATCCCGCCCCGCATGAAGGTGCGCACCGGTGCCGCACTGGAAACGCCCCACATCATGATGCTGGCCGACGACCCTCAGTGCACCCTCATCGAGCCCATCGCGGCCCGCAAGAACGAGCTGCGCAAAGTGTACGAGGGCGAACTGATGCTGGGCGGCGGCCATGTGGCCGGTTGGGCCGTGGAGGACCCGGCCATGATCGACCAGATCGAGACGGCACTGGCTGCGCTGGGCAGTCAGGAGGCCTTTGATGCCAAATACCCGGATGCTGCCCGCCGCGACCCGCTGACCCTGGCCGTGGGCGACGGCAACCATTCACTGGCCACCGCCAAGGCCTGCTGGGAGGAGCTGAAAAAGACCCTGACCCCGGAGCAGGCCGAGAACCACCCGGCCCGGTGGTGCCTGGCCGAGGTGTGCAACGTCCACTCGCCCGCCATCGAGATCGAGCCCATCCATCGGGTGCTGTTCAATGTGGACTGCGCTGCCGTGCTGCTGGCGCTGATCACCTGGAGCGACGAGAACATGGCAGGCTGCTGCTTTGGCGGCGAGAAAAAGCAGCCCTTTACGCTGGCCGGCCCTCACATGGCCAACGTGCTGAGCTTTGAGGAGCCCACCGCGCCGCTTACGGTGGGCACCATCGACGAATTTATTGAGTATTATCTGGAGCGTCACCCGGAGGGCCGGGTGGACTATGTACACGATGAACCGGCTGTGCGCGCGCTGTGCAAGAAGGGGGCTGTGGCCTTCCTGATGCCGCCCTTTGCCAAGAGCGACCTGTTCAAGGGCGTTGTGATGGGCGGCGTGCTGCCCCGCAAGACCTTCAGCATGGGCCATGCGGAGGAAAAGCGCTATTATATCGAGTGCCGGAAAATTACGGAATAAACCCTCTCAGTCAAAACCTGACGGTTTTGCCAGCTCCCCCGAAGAGGGAGCTTTCGGGCTATGCCGGAACCCCATCTCTCTGCAAAAAAAGCTCCCCCTTCGGGACGGATTTCCACCGGGCCGGGGGAAAATGGCTTGGCCAAAAGGGGGAACAGCTGGCGAACGGATGCGAGCCTGAGAGGGTTCCGGGGTAGAACGAACGATGGAAACGAATCATAGGAGAACCATGACATTTGAAGAACTGAATCTGTCCGCCCCGCTTCTGCGCGCTGTGCAGGAGGCAGGCTATGAGACCCCGTCGCCCATTCAGGCGGCGGCGATCCCGCCGGTGCTGTCCGGCCGGGATCTGATGGGCTGCGCCCAGACCGGTACCGGCAAGACGGCTGCTTTTGCGCTGCCCATGCTGGACCGGCTCACGGCCAATGCGCCCCGCAGAAAGGGTGCCATCCGCGCCCTGATCCTGACCCCTACCCGTGAGCTTGCTTTGCAGATCGGCGAAAGCTTTGATGCCTACGGCAAGTATCTCAAGCTGCGCAGCACCGTCATTTTTGGCGGCGTGGGCCAGGCACCGCAGGTGGAAGCGCTGAAAAAGGGCGTGGACATCCTGATCGCCTGCCCGGGACGGCTCAACGACCTGATCGGTCAGGGATTTATCGATCTCTCGAACCTTGAGATCTTTGTGCTGGACGAAGCCGACCGGATGCTGGATATGGGCTTTGTGCACGATGTGAAGAAGGTGATCGCAAAGCTGCCCGGGGAGCGTCAGAACCTGATGTTCAGCGCCACCATGCCCACCGAGATCGAACAGCTGGCCGCAGGCATTCTGCGCAAGCCCGCCTTCGTCAAGGTGGACCCGGTGTCCAGCACCGTGGACCGCATCCAGCAGAGCCTGTACCATGTGGAAAAGGGCAACAAGAAATTCCTGCTGCCGTGGCTCATCAAGAACCTGCAGCCCCCGGTGGTGAACGCGCTGGTGTTCAGCCGCACCAAGCACGGCGCGGATAAAATTGCAAAAGACCTCACCAAGCAGGGTATCCCGGCGGCGGCCATCCATGGCAACAAGAGCCAGACCGCCCGCGTGACCGCGCTGGAAAACTTCAAGGCCGGTAAGACCAAGGTGCTGGTAGCCACCGATATCGCCGCCCGCGGCATCGATATCAGCGAGCTGTCCCATGTGTTCAACTACGACCTGCCCGAGGTACCGGAGACTTACGTGCACCGCATCGGCCGCACGGCCCGCGCCGGTGCCGACGGTACGGCGGTCAGCTTCTGTGCACCTGAGGAGCAGGAGTATCTGGCAGGCATCGAAAAGCTGAACCGCCGCAAAATTCCCGTGGTGAGCGGCCACCCGTGGGACGGCGTGCCCGCGCCGGTGCGCCCGGAGCCGCCGGTGCGCGGCAAAAAGCCCAAGGCAGCCGCCGCTGAACCGGCAGAAAAGCCTGCCGCAAAGCAGCCGAAGCCCGCAAAGGCCGAAGCAAAAAACGCAAAACCTGAAAAAAAGGCTGCACCCGCACCCAAGGTGCAGGCAAAGCCCGCAAAAACCGAAAAAGAGGAACCACTCATGGATGATACCAAGCGTACTACCGGCGGACGCAGCAATGACCGCCGTTCCAATAATAACAGCCGCCCGCGCCGGGAGCAGAACGCTCCTGCCCGCGGCAGCAATGCGCAGCCCAAGTTTGACCCGCATTTTGTGAGTGCCCCGGAGGCCACTCCGCTGCGCCCGGCCAAAAAGACTCCGGCTGCACCCGCCGCCCCGGCCATCCGTACGGCTGCACAGCCTGCTCAGCAGAACAGCAGCATGCAAGGCCAGAAGAGCCGTCGCAATGACCGCAGCGACCGTCCGGCCCGCCAGAACAGCCAGCCTGCCGCCCAGAGCCAGAGCGCAGAGCAGGGCCGCGGTGCAAACAACGGCCAGCGCGGCCGTCAGAATGCGTCCCGCAATGCACAGCCTGCACCGGCCCGTGCCCCCAGAGCGGAGAGCAGCCGCCGCGGCCGTGCCGCTGCTGCAAGGGACGAAGACCCGGGCCTTATGCTCATCAGCCGTCGTCCGCCGCAGCAGAAGTTCACGAACTTTGAGGAGTATATGAACGCCCACGGCGGTGCAACTGCACCCATTGAGGACCACAGCGACGAAGTATGAGCAAAAATGAACCGTTTGCCCCATGGCAGTGCCCGCTGTGCGGGGAAAAACTGACCGGCGACAGCACCCTGAAATGCACAAAAGGCCACTGCTTTGACCGCGCCAAGGAGGGCTACTGGCATCTGCTGCCGGTGCAGAGCATGCGCACCAAGGCTCCCGGCGACAGCAAGGAGATGGTGGCCGCCCGCCGCGCGTTCCTGAATGCCGGATACTACGGCATCTTTGGCAAAGCGGTGGGTGAGCTGTGCGCAGAGTACGGCCAGCCTGCCAGCCCGGAGGCGGCGCTGCATCTGCTGGATGCAGGCTGCGGCGAGGGCTGGTACGACCGCTGCATCGCGCAGGCGCTTGCCGAAAAAGGCCGCCGGGTGCAGCTGGCGGGGTTTGATATCGATTTAGGCAACGCCATTTGTCAGCAGCTGCAGGCGAAATGCGTGTGGGTGGAAAGCAATTTCGACGGCATTATCCCGGCGCTGAAGGCGCGTAAATTCGACGCGATCCTTTCCGGGATGTATATGACCGAGAAGCGCAAAGCGCAGATTGCCTTTAGCGACAAGTTGTATAACGGGCCGGTGTTCCTCGTGGCGCGTAAAAATACCCTGCAAGGCAATACGCCGGAACAGCTGAAGGGCAAAACCATCGGCGTGGAGCAGGGCTCGGCGCAGGAGACGTATGTTACCCAGCACTGGCGGCCGCAGGGGATAAACATTGTGGCCTACCAGGGGGCCGATAGCGTGGTGCGTGACCTGGAGTCGGGGCGCATCGACGGCGCGGTGCTCTCCGGGATGATGGCCGACTACAGCTTCCTGCAGCAGCCGCAGGGTAAAGAATTCGCCTTTGTCGGCGGCCATCTGCAGGACGATACGCTGTTTGGCGCCGGGGCGGCGATAGGTTTGCGTAAAGACGATGAGGCGCTGCGTCAGGAAATTAACGGCGCGATTGCGAAGATTCTTGCCGACGGCACCTATAAAAAATTAGCTGGCAAATATTTTAGCTTTGATGTTTATTCCGGGACATAATGTCAGAGTGTACCTGCG
>OGHD01001250.1_pt1 | contig 10842 bp, 9 predicted proteins | sample 1571341 | NCBI WGS metagenome assembly OGHD01 (sample SAMEA2582026, study PRJEB24529) | metagenome | biome: Human gut stool | place: China | collected 2011 | reverse complement strand
ATGGCACCAGCTCCGGCTCTTTGAGGCTTTCCCTCATTGTCACGGCCTATGTCATTTAAAATCTGCTTGAGCTCATCATCATCGTAGGCATACCATACACCCTTGTTTTTCTCCACCTTGTAAAGTGGCGGGGTAGCCAGGTATACATGTCCCTCCTTGATCAGATCAGGCATGAATCTGTAGAGGAAGGTGAGCATGAGAGTAGCGATGTGAGCACCATCTACATCGGCATCTGTCATGATGATTATCTTGTCATAACGCAGCTTTGTTATATCAAAATCCTCATGGATTCCTGTTCCGAATGCTGTAATCATGGCTCTGATTTCTGCATTGTCATATATACGGTCAAGTCTTGCCTTTTCAACATTCAGTATCTTGCCTCGCAGAGGTAAAATTGCCTGTGTAGCACGGCTCCTTGCTGTCTTTGCAGAACCGCCGGCTGAATCTCCCTCGACTATGAAAATTTCACAGTTTTTAGGATCCTTGTCTGAGCAGTCAGCCAGCTTGCCCGGCAGAGTACCTCCATCGAGAGAGGTCTTTCTTCTGGTCAGGTCTCTTGCTTTTCTTGCGGCCTCTCTGGCTCTTTGTGCTAAAAGTGATTTCTCACAGATATTTTTGGCTACATCAGGATTCTGCTCGAGGAAATATGTGAGCTTTTCCGATACAACTGCATCTACGGCTCCTCTGGCCTCACTGTTTCCAAGCTTCTGCTTTGTCTGTCCCTCGAACTGAGGCTCCTCAATCTTGATACTGATGATTGCTGTAAGTCCCTCACGAATATCATCACCTGTCAGGGCCGGATCTGAATCCTTAAGTATCTTTTTCTCACGCGCATAGGCATTGAAGGTCTTTGTCAGGGCATTTCTAAAGCCTGCGAGATGAGTACCTCCCTCAGGTGTGATTACATTGTTTACAAAGCTGAAGGTTGAATCATTAAACGAATCATTGTGCTGCAATGCAACATCTACATAAACACCGTTTTGTGTTCCCTCACAGTAGATTACCTCATCATAGAGAGCCTCCTTGCCACGGTTAAGATACTCTACAAACTCCTTGATTCCGCCCTCATAGTGGAATACATGATTGTGATGGCTGTTCTCACGCACATCCTTTAAAGTAATCTTAAGTCCTTTTGTGAGGAAGGCTGTCTCTCTAAGACGCTGCTTTAAGGTATCGTAGTCATACACTGTCTCCTCAAAAATCTCCGGATCCGGCAAAAAATGCACCTTTGTACCATGAAGCGACTCGTCACACTGTCCAACAATCTTTACTGTATCGTCTGTTTTGCCACGCTTGTAGCTTTGTCTGTAAATATTTCCGTCCTTGTAGACTTCAACTGTCAGCCATGTGGAAAGAGCATTTACTACAGATGCACCAACTCCGTGCAGACCGCCTGATACCTTATAGCCTCCACCGCCGAATTTACCACCTGCGTGAAGCACTGTAAAAACGACCTCAAGTGCTGATTTTTTTGCTTTATGATTGGTTCCGACCGGGATTCCTCTTCCATCATCCTGTACTGTTATGGAATTGTCTTCCTCGATTGTAACCTCAATATTTTTACAATAACCGGCTAAGGCCTCATCAACTGCATTGTCCACTATCTCGTAAACCAGATGATGAAGTCCTCTCGAAGACGTACTGCCGATATACATACCCGGTCTTTTTCTGACCGCCTCAAGACCCTCAAGTATCTGAATCTGGTCAGCTCCGTATTCCTGATTGTTCTGCTGTATTTCTTTACTCATCAATAACCTCCACCTGGCCCTTCACGACATGAAAGACCTTGTCCACCTGAAATCTATTTTTTACAAATTCATCAAGTCCCGTACAAGTGATAATGGTCTGTGTATCACTTAAGCTGTTGAGCAGATAGTTCTGCCTGTTGCCATCCAACTCTGAAAGCACATCATCCAGTAAAAGCACGGGAGTGCTGTTTATATTTTTCTTTACAAGACTAATCTCAGAAAGCTTGAGTGAGAGAGCAGATGTCCTCTGCTGACCCTGCGAGCCGTATTTTCTGATATCCACACCGTCCACCGAAAAAAGCATATCGTCACGGTGCGGTCCGACAGTTGTCTGGCACAGCTTCAAATCCCTGCTTCTTGCCTTAAGCAGCTCGTCCTCGAAAAAAATATCATCAATGCTCGGCTCATATTTGAGTATAAGCTTCTCCCTGCCTCCTGAAATATTGCTGTGAATGTCCTGTATTATCTCATTTAGCTCATTAACAAACTCGCGCCGCTTTTTTATAACATGCCTGCCATACTCAAGAAGCTGCATATCCCATACCTGAAGTGTATCAATCAAATCAGGTCTGTAAGCTATATCCTTTAACAGTCTGTTTCTCTGAACTAATGTCTTATTATACTTACTCAGGTTAGACAGATATATTTTGTCAAGCTGGCAAAGCTCCAAATCTATAAATCTGCGCCTCTCGGCAGGACCGTTTTTTATAATATTGAGATCCTCAGGAGAGAAAAACACAATATTCAAAATACCAAACAGCTCACTCGCTTTTTTGATCGGCATTTTATTGATGGCCACACCCTTTGCACCGTTTTTGCGCAGATGCATGTCAATCCGGTATTCCTTGTCATTTTTTTCGACAATTGTCCTGATATGTGCCTCATCCTCGCCAAACCGGATCATTTCCTTGTCCTTGCTGCCCTTATGGGACTTTGTAGTGCCGCTCAAATATGCAGCCTCAAGTATATTTGTCTTTCCCTGGGCATTATCGCCGTAGATTATGTTTGTTTCACTGTCAAAGCTGATATCCAGTTTTTCGTAATTTCTGAAATTACTCAGTTGGATTGACTTAATAATCATTATTTAACAACCTTAACTGTTTCTCCGTCATATGAGAAAACATCTCCGTCGTGAAGCTTTTTTCCTCTCTGAAGCTCAGTCTCACCGTTTACAGTCACCTGACCATCCTGAATAACAATTTTTGCCTCAACTCCCGAGCTCACAAGGTCGGCCTTTTTAAGAGCCTGTCCCAGCTTGATAAACTCGTCCTGTTCTCTTATAGAAATCTGTTTCATAAAATCTCCTAGTTTGCTGCTGTATTAAAATTTACCGGAAGAATGAGGTAAATAAACTTGCCCTCATCATCCTTAATGAAGCATGGTGCTTTTGGATTGACCATGTATAAATTAACCTCCTCCTCATCGATAACACGAAGTGCATCTATGAAGAACTTAGGATTAAAGCCTATCATAATATCTTTTCCATCTTTGTCGATATCGATGTCCTCATTCATGGAACCGATAAATGAATTGATGCGAAGCTCCATATTGCCATCTGTGATATTCATGATAATTGGTTTCTTGTCACCCTCTTTTACGAGAAGTGTTGCACGGTCGATACAGTCTAATAATTCACGCTTATTAATCTTAACTTTTGTATCATAATCAGAGGAAAGCATCTGCTCAATCTTGAAATACTCCCCTTCGATCAATCTGGATACAACTGTAGTATCATCAAATTCAAATACAATATGATTCTCTGAAAGGAAAATATTGACTTCTTCCTCTGCACTTCCAGGTAAAATCTTACTTACTTCCTGAAGTGTTTTACCAGGAACAACTACTTTCTTATGGTCATAATTATTCTTTAATTCAATATTACGGATGGAAATTCTATGTCCATCCAGAGAAACTACTTTTAACTGATTCTCTTCAATCTCAAAAAGTTCACCAGTCATCAGTTTATTGTTGTCATTGTCAGCAATTGAGAAGATTGTCTGACGAATCACTTCTTTTAAAGTAAACTGGGAGATTGAAATACATTCATTTCTTTCAATAAATGGAATATAGGAAAAATCATCACCTGATTTTCCAACAATGTTAAACTTTGCTTTCTCACAGGTAATGGTAGTTTTAAAATTGGAATCTGTTTCGATCACAACATCACTGTCCGGTAATTTACGGACAATCTCAGAAAAAATCTTAGCATCTAATGCAATGATACCTCTCTCTGCAATCTCTCCTTCGATCTTAGTTTCAATTCCAAGTTCCATATCGTTTGCTGTTAATTTAATTTCATTAGCAGAAGCATCAATTAAAATACATTCAAGGATTGCCATTGTGGTTCTGGTTGGAACAGCTTTGGACACAATGTTAACTCCATGAAGCAGATTTGATTTAGAACAGATTAATTTCATAATGTGAATAACTCCTTCCTGCTTGGCGAAAGCCAATATAAATATAATTAATAAAAGATATTAAAAGTCGTCGTATTAGTGTGTGTGAATAAGTGAATAACCTTGCAACCCTTGAAAACATAAGGGCTTGTCCTAAAAATCCGACTGTATAACTATGTGAAAAGCATGAGGATTAACCTTGGATAAAATGTGAATTAAAATTTTAAGCCTCCTCAGAAAAAATTTGAAATTCATTCTGAAAAAAAGGTTATCCAAAACTTTAAACATAAATTAAACACGATTTGAACAGGTTATCCACAAAATTTTGTTAATAACTCGAAAAAAAGTTGATAACTTTAGTTTGGATTGATTTTTTTCTTGATAGTTTCAATTAAATTGCGTGTCTGTTCGTTGGAATCGTACTCATCCGCAATTTTTTTGATGCCGTGGATAATGGTCGAGTGATCTCTTCCGCCCAGTAAGGAACCGATGGAATCCAGTGGAATATCCGTCATGGTTTTACAGAGGTACATGGCAATCTGTCTTGGTCTTGCAATCTCATTACTTCTGTTTTTTGAGATCATCTGATCCAGTGAAATCTGGAAATGTTCCGAAACAACTTCAATGATAAGCTGAGGAGTAATTTCTCTTGGCTTGTCCGGTGTGATAATATTCTGAAGTTCTTTCTTGGCAATCTCCATGGTGATCTCTGTTTTTTCCAGATTCGAGTAAGCGAGGAGTTTGTTCAAAGCTCCCTCTAATTCACGGATGTTGGATTTAATATTATTTGCGATGTAATTTAAAATGTCATCGCTTAAGGACATATCATCAGATTCCACTTTCCGGCGAAGGATTGCCATTCGCGTCTCGTAATCAGGAGCTCCGATGTCTGCCATAAGTCCCCATTCGAAACGGGAACGGATTCGTTCTTCTAACGTTTCCATATCCTTTGGCGGTTTATCCGATGTTAAAATGATCTGTTTGCCTGCGGAGTGGAGAGCGTTGAACGTGTGGAAAAATTCTTCCTGTGTACTTTCTTTTCCTATAATAAACTGAACGTCGTCGATCATGAGAACGTCGATGGTTCTGTATTTTTCACGGAATTTATTCATCGCAGAGGCGTTACCACTACGGATCGATTCGATAACTTCGTTGGTAAATTCCTCGGAAGTAACATACAAAACTTTTGCTTCCGGATTTCTTTCCAGGATGAAATGTCCAATGGAATGCATCAAGTGGGTTTTTCCAAGTCCAGGTCCACCATAAATATAAAGAGGGTTGTAAGCTTCTCCCGGAGATTCCGCTACTGCCAGGGAGGCAGACTGTGCAAAACGGTTATTGCTGCCGACAACGAAAGTATCAAATGTGTAATTTGGATTTAAGTTGGAACGTTTGGAAGCTTCAGGTTCAGGTGTTTTCTTTCCTTTATTATTGGAAGGTCTGATATTCTTGGTCTGTTCCGGTAAAATAAACTGAATCTCATATTCGGTTCCGATAATTTCAGCAATTGCTACTTTTAAAGGAAGATAATATTTTTTTGAGATATAACTTAAAGTCATCTGTTCAGATGGAACAAGGATATAGAGGGTATTTCCCTCAACACCAAAAACTTCCAGAGGTTTGATCCAGGTATCAAAAGAAATGTCGCTGACATCATGCTCTGTTTTTACTGTCTGTAAAATTTCATCCCATTTTTCCAAAATCTTGTCCATTTTCTAACTCCGTTTTCTGATAGCACTAAAATATAGCAGTTAATCTTAACTGCTTAAAAAACTCTAAAAAATTCTATATAATGCTATCCTACACTATTTTTGCGGAATTATCAACGTTTAATTGTGGAAGGACTGGGGATAGGGCGTTGATAAAAAAAGTGGCTATATGGGCGTTTTAACGCTTAATGTGAATATACTAGAAGTTATTGTTAATAATGGAAAAATAGTTATAGACCGGGAAAAATAAGGCTTGTACACATTTATACACAAGTTATGATGACATTATCAAGAAATTGTCCACAAGTTATCCACAAATTGAGGATAACTTATGTAAACACCATAAATACTGGTTTTTCTGTGGAAAAAATTTTGATATTCTATGTGTATAACATTATACCATATATAGATAAAATGGATTTCTTCCTTATATATATAGTGGTAAAAAAACAAAAATGACAGAAAGTGGAAAACTAAATATTGGCAAAAGCCTTATTTTATGAGATTTTGCTTGACTTTGTCCGATTATTTTGATATAAATAAAAATGATGTTTTGTCGCTATTGAAGTAGACTTATCATAACATTGAGTAAAATAAATGTTTGAATTGTAGAGGAGGTGTATGTGACATGAAGATGACATTCCAACCTAAAAAGAGACAGAGAGCGAAAGTTCACGGATTCAGAAGCAGAATGAGTACTGCAGGCGGAAGAAAAGTATTGGCTGCAAGAAGATTAAAAGGTAGAAAAAAATTATCAGCATAGGCCACATATTTGTGGTCTTTTCTTCTTTTATGATCAATTTTTGGCAAAGGAATATTAGATGAAATATTCAGAATCATTAAAGAAAAACAGAGATTTTCAGAACGTATATAAAAAAGGAAAGTCTTATGCAAACCGTTATCTGGTGATGTACGTTCTGAAAAATGATACAGAAAGAAACCGGTTAGGTATATCGGTGAGTAAAAAAGTAGGGAATAGCGTTATAAGACATCATGTAACCCGATTGATCAGAGAAAGTTACCGGCTACAGGAAGACATGTTTAATAGTGGTTTAGACATTGTAGTCATCGCAAGAAATACAGCAAAAGATATTTCATATCATGAAGTGGAAAGTGCTTTGTTACATCTTGGAGGTCTTCATAAAATTTTGAAGTAAAGATTTTAGAAAAGAAGATGGAATCATTTTGAAAAAAATATTGATTGCTTTGATTAAATTTTATAGAAAGTATATTTCTCCGATGAAAACAACAAAATGTCCATACTACCCGACCTGTTCCACCTACGGGTTAGAGGCTGTCGAAAAGTATGGAGCTGTCAAAGGTGGGGCGTTAGCGCTTTGGAGAATTATAAGATGTAATCCTTTTTCAAAAGGCGGATATGATCCCGTTCCATAATTGGAGGTATTTTCAGTGTCAGAGATGTTATTAACAGCATACAATGGTGCCATTCTTGGACCAATTGCAAAATTACTTGGCTGGATAATGAATGGCATGTATATTTTAATGGAAAAAGTTGGAATTACCAACGTTGGACTTTCTATTATTTTATTTACCATTGTTATTTATGCTTTAATGTTCCCATTGACTTATAAACAGCAGAAGTTTTCGAAGTTATCCCAGAAGATGAACCCGGAACTTCAGGCGGTCCAGAAAAAGTATAAGGATAAAAAAGATACAGTATCCATGCAGAATATGCAGACTGAGACACAGCAGATCTATGAGAAGTATGGTGTTTCACCGACAGGCAGCTGTGTGCAGATGTTAATCCAGATGCCTTTACTGTTAGCTTTGTACCGTGTGTTTATGAATGTTCCTGCCTATATCAGCAGTGTGAAGGATGTTTATCTTGATCTGGTTGATAAGATCATGGCAACAAGCGGCTATCAGGATATTATGACAAACCTGATGAGTACATTAAAATTGAACACAGTACAGGTTGATTTTACGGCAACAGATACAACAACCTTACAGAATTATGTAGTAGATGTTTTATCAAAAATGAGTTCTACCGGATGGGATTCCTTAAGAGAGTCATTCCCGGCGCTCACAGATTCCATTGATTCTACATATGGTGTAGTTTCTCATGTAAACAACTTTATAGGATTAAATATTTCAGATACTCCATTTCAGATCATCAAAGCTGCATTTGCAGGTGGAAGTATTCTGATGGCAGTTCTTGCATTGCTGATTCCTGTGATTTCTTATTTGACACAGGTTTTAAATATCAAGTTAATGCCAACGGCTGCAACAGCAGGTGGAGATAACGACCAGATGGCTCAGCAGATGAAGATGATGAACCGTACCATGCCATTATTCTCCCTGGTAATGTGTTTTACTGTTCCGGTCGGTCTCGGTATCTACTGGATTGCAAGTGCGGTTGTAAGAAGTATCCAGCAGTTCTTCTTAAATAAACATTTTGATAAGATTGATCTGGATGATATTATTGCAAAGAATCAGGAAAAAGCAAAGAAAAAACGTGAGAAAATGGGAATCTCCGAAAACCAGATTTCCAATGCTGCACGTATGAACACAAGACAGGTTACAGCAAGTTCCAAGAGTTCCGTTAAGACAACGGCAGAGAAAGAACTTGAGCTTGAGAAGGCAAATGCATTGAAAGCGAATGCAAAACCTGAAAGTATGGCTGCAAAAGCAAACCTGGTCCGTGAATTTAACGAGAGAAATAATAAGAAAAACTAACAGATTATTTTTCAAAAACGTGTTGGTAAGATAACGTATATGTGGAGGTTATTGTTATGGAGTATATTGAAGTATCAGCAAGAACAGTCGATGATGCTATCACAGAAGCTCTTGTAAAACTTGGAGCTACCAGTGATCAGATTGAATATGAAGTAATCGAAAAAGGAAGCACAGGATTTTTAGGAATCGCAAGAAAAGATGCTGTGATCAAAGTCCGTAAGAAATATTCTGTAGAAGGCGATATCACAGAATTTTTACAGAAAATCTTTGCTGCTATGGATCTTAAAGTTGAGATCATTATTGAAAAAGCAGAAGATGGTAATACTTACAACGTAGAACTGAAAGGAAATGATATGGGTATCCTCATTGGTAAAAGAGGACAGACTCTCGATTCCCTGCAGTATCTTGCAAATCTTGCAGTGAATAAAAATTCTGAGGAATACATTAAAGTTAAGATTGATACAGAAGATTACCGTAAGAGAAGAAAAGAGACATTGGAGAATCTTGCAAAGAACATTGCATACAAAGTAAAGAGAACAAAACGTCCTGTTTCTTTAGAACCAATGAATCCTTTTGAGAGAAGAGTTATCCATTCTGCATTGCAGAATGATAAGTTTGTAACAACACACAGCGAGGGCGAAGAACCATACAGACATGTGGTTGTTACTTTAAAAAGAGATAGAGAAAGATAAATTCAAGTATAGAATTTAAAAGACCAGAAGCTGCACGTTACAAAGCTTTATGAAAATGCCGGAAATGATATGGCAGGTTCTTATGAAGTTTTGCGGCGTGCAGTTTTGTACATGGAAAGGATATCACTATGGGAACGGATACCATTGCTGCAATTGCAACTGCAATGACAAGTTCAGGAATCGGAATCGTAAGAATCAGCGGAGACGAGGCAGTTTCTATCACAGACCGTATTTTTGAAATGAAGAATCAGAAAAAGTTAGAAGATATGCCAACGCATACAATTCACTATGGTCATATTCATGATGGAGATGAAGTGATCGATGAAGTTATGGTTCTTCTGATGAGAGGACCGAAAAGTTATACCAGGGAAGATACGGTTGAGATAGATTGTCATGGCGGCGTTTATGTCATGAAGAGAATTTTAGAAACAGTGATCAAATATGGTGCGCGTCCTGCAGAGCCGGGTGAATTTACAAAACGTGCATTTTTGAATGGAAGGATTGATCTCTCACAGGCAGAATCCGTTATTGATGTTATCAATTCCAAGAATGAATTTGCATTAAAAAGTTCGTTGAGCCAGCTTTCCGGTTCTGTTTCAGAAAAAATCAAAGAAATCCGCGGAACTGTTTTACATGAGATTGCATTTATCGAAAGTGCATTAGATGATCCGGAGCACATAAGTCTGGATGGATATCCGGAAAAACTATCCGGTATAGTATCGGATGTGATAAAAAAAATTGATAAACTGCTTGCAAACAGTGATAATGGAAAAATGTTAAAAGAAGGTATTTCAACTGTTATTGTCGGAAAGCCGAATGCCGGAAAATCTTCTCTTTTAAATTCTCTGGTTGGAGAAGAGAAGGCAATCGTTACAGATATTGCGGGAACAACAAGAGATGTTCTGGAAGAACAGATTAATTTAAATGGTATTATATTGAACATTATTGATACAGCCGGAATCCGTGACACGGAAGATGTCGTGGAAAAAATTGGTGTGGAACGTGCAAAGAAATATTTGAATAATGCCGATCTTGTCATTTACGTAGTTGACACATCCACAGCGTTAGATGAAAATGATCATGAGATCATGGAATTATTGAAAGACAGACATGCAATCGTTTTGTTAAATAAATCTGATTTAAGTCCGGTCACAACTGTGGAAGATATCAGAAAACATCTGGATAAAAAAATGATCTCAATTTCTGCAAAAGAGCAGACAGGAATGGATGACCTTGAAGAAACAATCAAAGAAATGTTTTTCTCCGGGGAAGTTACATTTAATGATGAAGTTTATATTACGAATATCAGACATAAAACATCTTTACAGGAAGCTTTGCGAAGTTTACATTTAGTATTGCAGAGTATTGCAGATGATATGCCGGAAGATTTTTATTCGATCGATCTGATGAATGCTTATGAAGAACTTGGAAACATTATAGGGGAATCCGTGGAGGATGATCTGGTAAATGAAATCTTCAGCAAATTCTGTATGGGTAAATAAAATGTTATCGATATTATTTATGTTATGTTAATGAGGAAATTAAAAATGGAAGAGAAGAAGATTCCGTATGTAGAGGAAGAATATGATGTGGTTGTAGT
>OGHD01001245.1_pt1 | contig 10868 bp, 4 predicted proteins | sample 1571341 | NCBI WGS metagenome assembly OGHD01 (sample SAMEA2582026, study PRJEB24529) | metagenome | biome: Human gut stool | place: China | collected 2011 | reverse complement strand
CAGGCTTTCACCTTTTCACCGTCGATTGGGCAGTGACGCTTCTTTAATGAATATACGGAATCAAATACAGCAATCTTCTTATCGCTGCACTTCTTCATCAGCTCATAAGCAGAATAAATTCCGCCAGGACCGGCTCCCACAATAATTACATCGTAATTCATTCTCAAAACTCTCCTTTTCACGTTAATGTACTCCCGGAATCTTTTTGTACTTGTTTTGACTCCGAAAATACATCCTAATCTTGAGCGTCCGGGTTTTCTTTATGGTCTACATCAAACAACGCATTTACAAATGCATCTGCATCGAATTTCTGAAGATCGTCAATACTTTCTCCTACGCCAATGTACTTCACCGGAATATCCAGTTCAGACTGGATGGCAACTGCAATACCGCCCTTTGCAGTACCGTCAAGCTTTGTCAGGATGATGCCTGTGATGTCAGCAACCTCCATGAACTGCTTTGCCTGTGCCATGGCATTCTGTCCGGTGGTGCCATCCAGTACCACCAGGGTCTCACGGTACGCGTCCGGGTATTCCTTGTCAATGATGCGGTTGATCTTTCTCAGCTCCTCCATCAGGTTTTTCTTGTTGTGCAGACGGCCTGCGGTGTCCGCAATGACCATATCATAGCCGCGTGCGGTGGCAGACTTGACCGTATCAAAGATGACGGCGGCGGGGTCTGCACCTTCGCCTGCGCTGACGATGGGCACACCGGCGCGGCTTGCCCAGATCTCCAGCTGCTCGCTGGCAGCAGCGCGGAAGGTATCACCGGCGGCCAACATGACCCGCTTGCCCTGCCGGGTGTAATAATCGGCCAGCTTGGCAATGCTGGTGGTCTTGCCCACGCCGTTGACGCCGATGACCAGAATGACGGCGGGCTTGCCGTCCAGTGCCATCTCGGCCTCCGGGGTCATCTCCTCGGCAATGATGTCGCGCAGGGCGTCTGCGGCCTGTTCGCCGGTCTTGAGCCCCTTGTCGCGCACACGATCGCGGAGCTTGTCCACCAGATGCACCGCCACCTCGCCGCCTACATCGGCAAGGATCAGCTGCTCCTCCAGATCATCGTACATCTCATCGTCGATGACGCTGCCGGTCAGGGTGTTCATAATGCTGCCCCAAAAGCCGGTGCGGGTCTTTTCCAGACCCGTTTTCATCTTGTCTTTTTCTTTTTTTCCAAATCCGAAGAACGCCATAGTGGTCCTCCTATCTATTTTCTGTTTATTTTATATCAGGAAACCAGCGTTGCGTCAACCTGTTCCAGATCCAGCTTGAGCAGCTTGGACACACCGTCCTCCTGCATGGTAACGCCATACAGCACGTTGGCGGCCTCCATGGTGCCGCGGCGGTGGGTGATGACGATGAACTGGGTCTTGTCGCTGATGCGGCGCAGATACTGGGCAAACCGCACCACGTTGGCATCGTCCAAGGCGGCTTCGATCTCGTCCAGAATGCAGAAGGGCGCGGGGTTCACCGCCAGAATGGCAAAGTAGATGCTGATAGCCACCAGCGCCTGCTCGCCGCCGGAAAGGGCTTCCAGATTCTTGATGACCTTGCCCGGCGGGGCTACCCGGATGCCGATGCCGCAGGCCAGCACATCGCTTTCGTCCTCCAGCACAAGGCTGGCTTCGCCGCCGCCGAACAGCTCGGTGAACACGCGGCTGAAGTTTTCGTTGATGGCGCGGAAGCTGTCGGTGAAGATCTCCCGCATCTGGGCGGAAAGCTTTGCGATCATACGGCCCAACTCGTTGCGGCTCTCCTCCACGTCGGTCACCTGACGGGACAGCTCATCGTAGCGGGCTTTGACTTCCTTGTACTCCTCAATGGCGCTTACGTTCACGCTGCCAAGGGCGCGGATCTTGCCGCGCAGGTCGGCCACCTGTGCCCGCAGCGCGGTCAGGCTGTCAAACTCCACGCACAGCTGCTCCGCCTGACTGACCGAGAGCTGGTACTCGTCCCACAGCTTTGCCACGGTCTGGTCGTACTCGGTCTCGGCAGCGGCCTTGCGCTCGGCAAGGCGTGCCATCTCCCGGCCCATCTCCTCGCGGCTGTCGGAGGCGGTGCGGGCCTTTGCCAGCGCTTCCGTTTCCTTCTGCTGGCAGGTAAGCCGCTTTTCGGTGGCTTCGCGGATGGCCTGCTCCTTTTGGGTGATGGTGGTCTGGCTGTCGGTCTTGGCCTTGCGGATAGCTGCGATCTCGGTGCGGCAGGCTTCGCTGCGGGCGGCAAGGGCGGCAAGGCTTTCTTCCAGCGCAGTGCGGCGGGCAGCGGCGTCCTTGGCACGCTGCTCCAGCGCAGCGATCTGGCTGTAAGCCAGCTCCGCATCCTTGCGGCGGGTCACCTGTTCCAGCCGCTTGGCGCTGAGCGCCTGTGCCAGCTGGTTCTGCTGGGTCAGAAAGCTGTCGCTGCCCTCTGCGATGCGGCTCAGCTCGGCGGTCAGCTGCTCGATCTGCGCCGTCAGTTCTGCCTGCTGCAAGGCAGCGGCATCTGCCTTTGCGCGGCTGTCGTTCAACGCAGCCTGCAAGGCGTCCATCTGCTGCTGTGCGTTCTGCACGGCAGTTTCCAGCTGGGCAGCGGCGGCTTCCAGCCGCTTCTGCTCCGCCTCTGCACGCACCCGGTCGTTGGCGGCAGTGATCTGCTCGCTGGCGGTGGCGGTCAGCTCTGCCTGCAAAGCGTCTGCCTGCTCTTTACACTGGTCAGTCTTTTCCTGTGCGGCAAGGCAGTCTTTTTGCAGCTTGGCCGCCTTCAGGCGCAGCTCTTCCATTTCCTGCTTGCGGGTAAACAGACCGGCGCTGCGCTGCACGCTGCCGCCGGTAAAGCTGCCGCCTGCATTGATCACCTGTCCGTCCATGGTGACCACCTTGTTGTGGTAGCCGTTGTCCCGCGCCACGCGGGAGGCTTCGTTGATATCCTCCACCACGATGATGCGCCCCAGCAGGTTCGAAACGATATTCTCGTACCGGGGGTCGGCCTGCACCAGCGCAGAGGCCAGCCGTGCCGTGCCGGACAGCCGTCCCCGGAACACGCCGGGCTGCACGGTATCCAGCGGTAAAAAGGTGGCGCGGCCTGCATGGTCATTGCGCAGCAGGGCGATGGCGGCTTTCGCGGCGGCTTCGTTTTCCACCACGATGTTCTGCAGCGCACCGCCCAGCGCAGTCTCAATGGCAACCTCGCACCCGGGCTCCACCTTCAGGATGGTGGATACCGGCCCCAGAATGCCCCGCAGACGGCGGGCTCCGGCGGCGCGCATGACCGCGCGCACCGAGTTCTGGTAGCCGTCCATGTTCTTTTCCAGCTCCCGCAGCACCGAAAGGCGCTGCCGGGCGGCATCCAATTCCCTGCCCAGCCGCTGCTCGGCGGCATCGGCTTCGTCCAGCGCGGCCTTGCGGCTGCGCAGCTTGAGCTCCAGACCGGAGCGGATGTTGCCCAGCTGCTTTTCGTTTTCCTCCAGCGTCTGGCGGTACTTTACGGTATCGGCCAGATCTTGTTTTGCCTCTTCCAGCTGTGCGGCAGCATCCCGGGCGCTTTGCTCCAGCGCGGGCAGGCGCTGCCGGGCGGTATCTCCGGCGGCTTCGGCGGCAGCCTGTGCCACCTGTGCCTCAGTACGCTTTGCGGTGTGGTCGGCAAGCTCTGCCCGCAGGCTGTCCTTGCGGGCACCGCTAGCGGTGCTGGCATCTGCCAGCCGGGCAAGTTCGGCATTCAGCGCTTCGATCTCTGCCGCAAGCTTTTCGCCTGCCGCCTCCATGGTCTTTGCCACGGCGCGGTGGCGCTGCAAGGCGGCATCCGCCTCGGCAGTGTCCTGCTGCCCGGCGGCGATCTCCTGCTGCAAAGAAGCCGCGCTCTCGTCATTGCGCAGAATATCGTTTTCCAGCACAGCGATGCGGCTTTCGGAGCCGCTGATCTGCTGGGTGATGCTGCGGATATCCCCATTCAGGCGCTCGACAGCAACCGTCAGCTGCTGTGCCTGCATACGGATCTCCTCAGCCTCCTGCTCGGCGGCCTTGGTCTCCCGGTCAAAACGCTCGTAGTCGGTCTGGGCGGTCTCGTAGTCCCGCACCTGCTGGCGCACGGCTTCCCGGGCGCGGTGCACCCCATCGGTCCACAGGGTCACTTCCAGCGTTTTGCGCTGGGCGCTCAGTTCCAGAAACTTCTGCGCCTTGGCGCTTTCTTTTTCCAGCGGGCCCACCCGGCTTTCCAGCTCGCCAAGGATATCCCGCAGGCGCTCCAGGTTCTCGCCCGCTGCGGCCAGACGGCGCTCGGCCTCGGTCTTGCGGTAGCGGTACTTGGCAATGCCGCAGGCTTCCTCAAAGATCTCGCGGCGCTCGCTGCTTTTGGCTGCCACAATCTCCGCAATGCGTCCCTGCCCGATGACCGAATATCCGTCCCTGCCGATGCCGGTATCCAGCAGCAACTCGTACACGTCCCGCAGGCGGCATACCTGCCCGTTGATGGTGTACTCGCTGTCGCCGGAGCGGTAGTATTTGCGGCCGATGGTCACCTCGTCCGCGTCCACATCCAGCGTGTGGGCGGCGTTGTCCAGCGTCAGCCGCACCTGCGCAAAGCCCATGGGGCTGCGCTTGCGGGTGCCGCCGAAGATGACGTCCTCCATTTTGCCGGCGGCACGCAGCTGGCGGGAGCTGGTCTCGCCCAGCACCCAGCGCACTGCGTCCGAAAGGTTGGACTTGCCGGAGCCGTTGGGGCCCACCACGCCGGTGACGCCGGTATCAAAACTGATCTTTACCTTATCGGGAAAACTTTTAAAGCCCTGGATCTCCAGTTCCTTGAATACCATTTACTTTTCCTTTATCACGCCCAGCAGCTTGAGCGCTTCCTTGGCGGCGCACTGCTCGGCGGCCTTTTTGCTGCGTCCCTCGCCCCGCGCCACGCGGTCGGAGTTAAAGCGCACCGCCACCACAAAATGCTTGTCGTGATCCGGGCCGGACTCGCTTTCCACCACATAGCTCAGTCGCTCTTCCGGGTTCTGCTGCACGATCTCCTGCAGGCGGGTCTTGTAGTCCGCCTCAGCGTGCTTGCCCTCGGTGATGAAGGGCAGGATGAACTTGCGCGCCACCTCCATGCCGCCGTCCAGATACAAGGCGGCAATAACAGCCTCGAAGGCATCCGACACCACACTGGGACGGGTGCGGCCGCCGCAGCGCTCCTCGCCGCGGCCAAGGCGCAGATACTCGCCAAGGTCGATCTCCTGCGCAAACTGGAACAGTGCACTCTCGCTGACAAGGCTGGCGCGGATGCGGGTCAGGTCGCCCTCCGGGCGGTCTGCGTAGGCGTGGAACAGGTAGTCTGCGGATACGATCTGCAAAACGCTGTCGCCCAGAAACTCCAGCCGCTCGTTGTGCTTGACCGGGGTGCGGCTCTCGTTGGCATAGCTGGTGTGGGTAAGCGCGATTTCCAGCAGTTCCGGGTTTTTGAATTTGTAACCGATGATAGTTTCCAACTGATGGCTCATGGTCGTTTTTACTCCCTTTTATTCCTCAGTTTTCTGTGCTGCGGCCAGCTCGTCCAGTGCGGACTGCATGGTGCCGCACAGGTCGTTCTCCACACAGATCTTTGCCTGCCGGATGGCGTTTTTGATGCCCTTTGCCTTGGAAGAGCCGTGTGCCTTGATGACCGGCTGCTTTGCACCAAGGAAGGGTGCGCCGCCGTACTCTTCGCTGTCCATCTGGTGCTTCAGGTCGGTAACGCCGCCCTTGAGCAGCAGATAAGCCAGCTTGCCGCCAAGGTTTGCAAGGAACATCTGCTTGAGCATACCCAGCAGCATCTTTGCCACGCCCTCGGTCAGCTTGAGGATGACATTGCCGGTAAAGCCATCACAGACCACCACGTCCACCTCACCGTTGGGCACATCACGCGGCTCGATATTGCCCACAAAGCGGATGCCCGGGGTGGTCTTGAGCAGCTGGTGGGCGTCCCGCAGCACGGGAGTGCCCTTGCTCTCCTCGGCACCGTTGTTGGCCAGTGCTACGCTGGGGTTTTTGCGTCCCTCTACTTTGTTCACATAGCAGCTGCCCATGACCGCAAAGGCGGCCAGCATCTCCGGGCGGCACTCCACGTTGGCACCGCAGTCCAGCAGCAGATAAGCCTGCCGCTTTGCGGGCACCATGGTAGCCAGTGCCGGGCGCTTGACACCCCGCAGGGTGCGCACGATGAGGCTTGCGCCAACGTGCAGCGCACCGGTGCTACCGGCAGAGACAAAGGCATCGCCTTTGCCCTCCTTGAGCATATTCAGACCCACCACGATGGAGGAATCCTTCTTCTGACGGATGGCGCGGGCGGGCTCGTCGCACATCTCGATGGTCTCGGTGCAGTTCACCAGCTCGATGCCGTCCAGCGGAATGTTGTGCTCGGCGGCGGTCTTGCGCACCAGCGCCTCGTTGCCCACGCCGATGAGCTGCACGCCGTACTCCTTGACGGCCTGTGCAGCGCCTTCCAGAACAGCCAGCGGGGCGTTGTCGCCGCCCATCATGTCCACAATGATCTTCATACCTGTTTTCTCCTTTCAGGTGGTTTGCCTTACAGAGCAGTTTCCTCCAGCCAGTGCTGGAAGCTGGCAACAGCGCGCTCGGCCTGTGCCATGTAACGCAGCCGCTTGTCCCGGGGACGGGTCTCGGCGGGCAGCGGCGGCAGGATGCCCATGTTTGCGCCCATGGGCTGGAAGTTTTTGTTCTCGGTGGTCAGGTACTGCACCAGCGCACCGCACATGGTATCGGCGGGCGGCGGGGGCAGCTGTTTGCCCTCCAAGCGGGCGTAGAGATTGCGTGCTGCCAGCAGACCGCAGGCGGCGCTTTCCATATAGCCCTCAAAGCCGGTGATCTGCCCTGCAAAAAACACGTTGGGATGTTCTTTCAGGCACAGCTGGGCGCTGAGCACCCGGGGCGCATCCAGAAAAGTGTTGCGGTGCATCACGCCGTAGCGCACGAACTCCGCATTTTCCAGCCCGGGGATCATGCTGAACACCCGCTTCTGCTCGCCCCACTTGAGGTTTGTCTGGAAGCCCACGATGTTATACAGGGTGCGCTCCTTATTTTCTGCGCGCAGCTGCACATTTGCCCAAGGGCGGTGGCCGGTGTTGGGGTCTACCAGACCCACCGGGCGCAGCGGGCCAAACCGCATGGTGTCGGCGCCCCGGGCAGCCATGATCTCAATGGGCATACAGCCCTCGTACACGGTGACGGTATCGGCCTTTTTGCCGTGAGCGTCCGGGTCGGGCTTTGTGCTCTGCTCGGCGCCGGTATCAAAGTCGTGCAGGGGGGCACGCTCCGCAGCGGCAAGCGCGGCATGGAAGGCCTCATATTCTGCCTTGTTGAAGGGGCAGTTCAGGTAGTCGGCCTCGCCACGGTCATAGCGGGAAGCGGCAAACACCTTGCCGTAGTCCAGACTTTCGGCGGTGACGATGGGGGCAACGGCATCGTAGAAATGCAGCCGCTCGTCCCCGGTCAGGCGTCCGATCTCGTCGGCCAGTGCGCCGTCGGTCAGCGGGCCGGTGGCCACCAGAATGGGAGCGCTCTCGTCGATGGTTTCCACCTGCTCCCGGTGGACAGTGATATTCTCACACTGCTCCACCATGCGGGTGACAGCGGCGCTGAAGGCATCGCGGTCTACCGCCAGCGCGCCGCCGGCGGCCACGCGGGTCTCCTCGGCGGCGGTCAGCAGCCGACTGCCCATGCGGCGCATCTCTTCCTTCAGCAGACCGGAGGCGGAGTCCAGCCGCTCAGCCTTCAGGCTGTTGGAGCAGATCAGTTCTGCAAAGCCCTCGCTTTTGTGGGCGGGGGAAAAGTGGACGGGCTTCTGCTCGTACAGCTCTACCTGCACGCCCTTGCCCGCCAGCCAGAGAGCCGCTTCGCAGCCCGCCAGACCCGCGCCCAGAATAGTTACTTTATATTCGCTCATTTAGTCTTTCCTTTAAATCCAACCCTCTCAGTCATTGCCAAAGAGGGAGGGTGTAGCGTATTCTCTGAAAAGCTTCCCCCGTCCGGGGGAAGGCTTCTATCTGTCAGTCCGTTTCGGGCTGTTCAGTCCTTTTTGGGCACCGGCATCTCAAAGCCGCAGCCCTCCTTGGCGCAGTACAGCTTGCCGCCCTTGCGGAACAGAGTGCTGCCGCACTTTTCGCACTTGGTGGCAACCGGCATATCCCAAGTCATAAAATCGCAGTCCGGGTAGCGCTCGCAGCCGTAGTAGATGCGTCCCTTGGAGCTCTTGCGCTCCAGCAGACGCCCCTTGCCGCACTTGGGGCAGATGCCGCCGGTATCCTTGACAAGGCGCTTGGTGCCCCGGCACTCCGGGAAGCCGCTACACGCCAAGAACTTGCCGTACTTGCCCACCTTGATGACCATGGGGCGTCCGCACAGGTCGCACACCTCGCTGGAGGGCTCGTCCGGCACCTTGACCTTTTTGCCCTCCATGTTCTTTTCGGCCTGTTCCAGACTGGCCTCAAAGCCCTGATAGAAGTCATCCACGGTCTTGCGCCAGTCGGCCTTGCCACTTTCCACCTTATCCAGATTCTTCTCCATCTGGGCGGAGAAATCCACGTCCACGATGTGGGGGAACTGTTCCAGCATCAGCCCGTCCACAGCCCGTCCCAGCAGAGTGGGCTTGAGCTTTTTCTGGTCGCGCTCCACATAGCCGCGGTCGATGATGGTGGTGATAATGGGTGCGTAGGTGGAAGGACGACCGATGCCGTTTTCTTCCAGCGCCTTGATGAGGGTAGCTTCAGTGTAGCGGGCGGGCGGCTGGGTGAACTTCTGCTCGCTCTTCAACTCCCGCAGCTTGAGCACCTGTCCCTGCTCCAGCGGGGGAAGGTTCGTTTCCTTCTTTTCCTTTTCGTCGGTGGCTTCTTCGTACAGGGCGGTAAAGCCGTCAAAGGTCACGGTGTAGCCGCTGGCCTTGAAGTGGTAATTCGCCGCGCTGACGGTGACCGACACGGTATCCTGCTGGCAGTCTGCCATCTGGCTTGCCATAAAGCGGCTCCAGATCATGCGGTACAGCTTTGCGGTGTCGCCGCTGATGCTCTTGTCCACCTCGTCCGGGGTCAGGGACGGCACAGAGGGACGGATGGCTTCGTGGGCGTCCTGTGCTGCCGTGGCGCTCTTGGTCTTCCATGTGCGCTTATAGGGGCAGATATACGCCTCGCCGTAAGCACCGGCGATATACTCCTTGGCGGCAGCCACAGCCTCGTCCGAAATGCGCAGACTGTCGGTACGCATATAGGTGATAAGACCCATCATGCCGTGTCCGGCAATGTCCACGCCTTCGTACAAGGTCTGGGCGGCGCGCATGGTGCGGGTGGCTGTAAAGCCCAACCGGCGGGAGGCCTCCTGCTGCAGGGTACTGGTGATAAAGGCCGGGGTGGGCTGCTTTGCGCGCTTGCCGCGCTTGAGCTCGCTCACCACATAGCTTGCGCCCTCCAAACCCTTTTCAATGGCGCGTGCCTCCGCCTCGCTTTTGGGCAGCAGCTTTTTGCCGTTGGCGTCCGTGGCAAGGCGTGCCACAAAGCTTTTGTGCCCGGCACCCAAGGTGGCGTCCACGTTCCAGTATTCATCGGGCTTGAAGTTTTCGATTTCCTTTTCCCGGTCGTCGATCAGCCGCACCGCCACGCTCTGCACACGGCCTGCGGACAGGCCGCGGCGCACCTTGCGCCACAGGAACGGACTGAGCTTATAGCCCACCAGACGGTCCAGCACGCGGCGCGCCTGCTGGGCGTTGAACAGATCCTCGTCGATGGCGCGGGGGTGGGCCATGCCCTCCTTCACACCCTTTTTGGTGATCTCGTCAAAGGTGACACGGTTGGGCTCGTGGGGGTCCAGCCCCAGAATATTGGCCAGATGCCAGCTGATGGCTTCGCCCTCACGGTCCGGGTCGGTTGCCAGCAGAATGCCGTCGGCCTGCTTGGCTTTTGCCTTGAGCTCCTTGATGAGCTTGGATTTATCCTTGATATTGATGTACTGGGGGGCGTAGTCATGTTCCACGTCGATGCCCAGCTGGGACTTGGGCAGGTCCCGGATGTGGCCCATGCTGGCCGTGACTTCGTAATCCTTGCCCAGATATTTGCCAATGGTCTTCGCCTTTGCCGGCGACTCCACGATTACCAGTTTTGCCATGGTTCTCTTCTCCTATATTATAAACTCCCAGCCTGACGGTGGTAGTAAAACCCAACGAAATGGAGCTGGCGAGCGTCAGCGAGACTGAGAGGTTTAATTCAACTTAAATTGCGCAGTTCAGCGCAGAATATACCGCTTGCCGGGCAGGCAGGTCACACGGCCCGCCAACTCCAGCTTCATCAGGGTGCCCAGCAACAGGCCGGTGGGCAGGCCGCTTGCCGCGCCCAGCTCCTCCACGCCCTTTGCCTTGGGGCCGATACAGGCCAGCACTCTGCGCTCGGTCTCGCTCATGGGGTCAGGCGCAGAGCGCATCGCCGCCGGAGCCGCCGCACCCCGCAGGCCCAGCACCCCGGACAGGTCGCCGGGTTTGCAGACGGCTTTGGCCCGGCCCTCCCGCAGCAGAGCGTTGGTGCCTGCTGAGTTGGGCGAGTAGATGCTGCCCGGCACCACGAACACCGGCTTGCCATACCGCTCGGCATGGTTGACTGTGGACATTGTGCCGCTCTTTTCCTGCGCTTCCACCACCACCAGCGCCGAGGACAGCGCCGCAATGAGCCGGTTGCGCTGCAAAAAGCCATTGGGGCCAACGGGGCCGCTCTCGGGCGGGTACTCGCTGATCACACAGCCTTTTTGCTCGATCTTTTTCCGCAGCTCCCGGTTGGAGGCCGGGTAGGTGCGGTCAATGGGCACGCCCAGCACCCCGATGGTGGGGCAGTTTTCCTTCACTGCGGCCCGGTGCCCGGCGCAGTGAAGGAAAACT
>OGHD01001243.1_pt1 | contig 10882 bp, 9 predicted proteins | sample 1571341 | NCBI WGS metagenome assembly OGHD01 (sample SAMEA2582026, study PRJEB24529) | metagenome | biome: Human gut stool | place: China | collected 2011 | reverse complement strand
CCGGAAGAGGTTTTGGCTGAGCTGACCCGCACCAGTCACCGCCACTATTCGCCCGGCTTCTACTTTGGCCGGGAGCAGGCCCGTCAGGCCACCGACAGCGCGACTTACATCCGCGAGTGGGAGTTTGTCGGTACGGTGGACGGCTGGGAGAACGGCGTTGCCAGCTGCCAGCAGCGGGGCAAGTGGAGCCTCGGCGACACGCTGGAAGTGCTCTGCCCGGATGGCCGCAGCATCCCGCTGAACCCCGAGTGGATAAAGAATGAGGCCGGTGAGCTGGTGGAGTCCACGCCCCACGCGATGGAGCGCTATACCATCCCCACCCCGGAGCTGCCCCCCATGAGTCTGCTTCGCCGGAAGGTAGAAACTCTTGACAAATGATTCCAGAAGCAGTAAAATAATAAAGTCAAAATGAACGATGTCCTCTGGCTCTAGTGGTCAGAGGACAGTTGAGGGCTCGTAGCTCAGTTGGGATGAGCGTTCGGTTCGCATCCGAAAGGTCGAGGGTTCGACTCCCTTCGAGTCCATACAGCAGAAAACCGCTCTGTCGTAGCTATACGGCAGGGCGGTTTTCTTGTTCGCAGTTCTATGAGACGGTGAAGATTATTCTGGCTGATCTGGAGCCGGTTCAAAGGTGGAAAATTACTGCTCCTCAAACCTTGAAAGTGCTAGAAATCAAGGTTTCATGCGGGTTAATGCCGTGATACATTCGCAATGTGTCGTCGCTAAAATCGGAACACATAGATTCAGCCTCGTTAGAAGCATGGGAACACAAAACAGCAGGGGAGTGGTTCTCCTTGCTATTCTTGCGAAGCGGCTTGAAATTCTTGCCGTCCACACTGTTTTTGAACCCGGTCTTGTAAACAAAGACAATCATGTAGGGGTCTTTGTTCCCATTACTATCATAACCGCCCACGATTACTTTTTCAACTATTTCGGAAAATCAGCTTACATGTGTTCACTCTGTTCACCTCCCAAGACGGAAACTACTTCCAGAATTTTTGTAAAAAATTCTTTGCGTGTATCCGTCCCACGATGCAGTTCGTTGAACACCTACCCATCTTTGATAAACAAAATGCGATTGCAATAGCTAGCAGAAAAAGCGTCATGCGTTACCATGAGAATCGTTGCTGAAAGCCGTTCATTCAATTCGGTCAACATTGTCAATAGCATTCGGGAAGAATTGGAATCCAGTGCGCCGGTCGGCTCATCTGCCAGTACGATGGCGGGATTTGTCACCATCGCTCTTGCAGCAGCTAAACACAGCAGGTGTTTCAATCAGCCAGAAGAGCGCAAGCAGCACGAGTGCAGCCACCAGCATACAAATCAGGGAAAAGATAGCATTTTTTTATAGTGCTATTTTACAACGGTCTCGTTTCTATTTTGAGAAACCGCGATTTTTGCACTATTTTAGAACAGAAACTAATTTTGAGGCAAAAAATGAAGATTGCATTTCCTGGAAGGCAAAAATTGAGGATTGAGAGGAAAACAAAAATTTTGTATATTAAAGAAGTAAAGAGTAAGAAGACCTGTTCTTGGCAGGCAGAAGGAGAATGGGATGAGGATCGAAAAATGGGTGCAGGATTCAGCAGGCCGATTGGATGCAGTGGTTTTGCTGGACGCAAGGGAAGAACCCAGTACAGTGCAGGTGCTGGAGTTTGTGGACTGTCAGGCAGGAATAGAAAAAATTTGGCTGTTAGGGCGTGCAACTCTCAAAAGAGAAGAAAACAGAGTTTTGGTTCGAACCTGTGTGCTGCCCGCTATGGAACTGCCACAGCTGGAAGGTCGCACAGCCGAGTATCGTCTGAAACAGCCAACAGATGCGCAAATAGAACAGCAGCTACAAGCCTTGGCCCAGACGAGGATGGAGACATCGGAGGATGACAAACCGGCACGCGCAGGAGATCTTGTAACGCTTGATTTTGATGCGGAACTGGAGGATGGAACACGATTTTCCGGAAGCATGGGCCGGGATGGTAGATACCATCTTGCTGTAGGTGAGGAGTTGCCGGAAGGAGTCTGGCAGGCCGTTGTAGGCAAAAAAGCAGGAGACGGATTCCAATGCAGAGTGCAGTTGCCCTATACCTACGAGGATAAACGTGCGGCCGGAAAGAATGCGGTATACACCGGCTGGGTGAAAAAAATTGTGCACCAGAGAATGCCCGAGCTGAATGATACCTTTGCTCAAAGCTTTGGACAAGAAAATATGTCAGCTCTTCGTGCAATAATTCGAGATAGCTTTCTGGAGCAAGAGGCAGGGGAGGCCAGGCGGATCATTTCTCAGCGGATGCTCCATGCCTTGAGTGATGAGACTATTGTGGAGCTGCCGCAGCTTGCTGTAGAGCTGGAAGCTGAATATCAGTGGAGGCAGCTGGAAAATCGACTGGAAAAGAGCGGTATTTCACTGGAAAGCCATCTGCGCCGCCTGCACAAAACGCGGGAGAAACTGGATGCAAGCATCCGAGTACATGCAGCAGAGGATATGAAACTTCGGGCGGTGTTTTTGGCTGTTGCCCGTCAAGAGGGACTGACCGTGTCTGATGCGGAGACGGAAGCCGCGGCCCGTGCTGCAACCCGGGGACTTGCCGGAGCACAGATCGATCGGATGCAGCTGCGCCAACGTCTGTGTGTGGAGAAAGGAATGCGATACGTCACAGAACGCATGGCCCTGAAACCAGCGAAGATGTCTATAACATGAATGAATACGAAGAAATGAAAAGAGGATGAAACCGCATGAAAAAGCGAAGCGTTCTCTACACATGGGTCATTGAATTCTCAATTCTTCTGATCCTGATGGCAACCATGTGTGTTACGCTGACTCTTTCCGCCAGAAAAAAATTGCTGGACGAATACACAGAAATTACGATTCAGCAGCAGGAGAAAATTGAAACTGCGCTGAATAACGGTATGTCTCAGATCAAAACAGATGCCATCAATCTGGCGTGCAACAATGTGATCCGTAGTTTTTCGTTGCTCTCCACGCCGATGCCGTCTGATAATTACACATTCTACACCATTCAGAGTCTGTTGGCAGCTCCGGGAAGTACCCATAGTGCGGTGAGTGAGACCTATATTTATTTCAGAAATTTGAAAAAAGCGCTGACCTCCAAGACTGTCTACGAGAAGGAAACACTGGCAGCAATTCTGTTTGGTCCAGGCGGAGAGGTGGAAAAACGATTTGATTCTCTGCGCACGACTTCGTCTCTGTTCCGTGTAATTAGTGATTCCACTAACGGGAGGACGCAGGTCATGGCAGTAACCAGCATTCCAACGCAAGGCCGTTCCCCAACAGCACTCATCATTCAGGTGTTGGACCCGCAGGCGTTGGGTGAAATCGTTGCTGGACAGGCGACAATGGAGGGGACAACGACTTTGCTGATGGACAGCAGCGGTCAGCTTCTGTGCGAAAGTGGAAATCCAGCGCTTGCAGGGCAGCTGATGCAGATGGCAGCAGAAAAAAGGCTGGAAAGCCATGTGGAGCTGGGAAATAAAAGCTATTACCTGCTGCAAAAGCAGCTGGAAGAAGAAAACTGGACCCTCATCACGTTGGTGCCGGTCTCTGCCATTACCCGGAAGAGTAGTTGGGTCTGGCAGCAGTCGATGGTGTTTCTGATGGTGTTCTTGGCAGTGGGCATCGTTGCAGCGGCTTCTATGGTGCAGTTGAATTATCAACCCTTGCGGGAACTGACCCGCAGCCTGCCGACAAAGTCGGACTGTGTAGAAGACCAAAACGAATACCAACAAATCGATGGCGCATTCCAGGCATACCGAAGAGATTTGGAAAGGATGCGGATTTTCCAAGAAAATCAGCGCGTTTCCCTGCAAAAAGAGCTGATGCAGAACCTGTTGGAGCACGACATCGATGTATCGGCACTTTCTGGAGACATTGTTTCCTGGATCAGGATCGACAGCTGGGGCGAGTGGTTCGTTTTGCTGTTGCTCAAGGATGAAGGTTTGGATTTCTCTGAGCCGCTGACCGAAAAGGTGACATTGCTGCCGGTACAACCGCACGGCGTTCCGACCCTTTGTATGTTTGCTAGGGAAGAAACCAGCCTGCGCCAGAGCCTTGGCATGATGGAGGCTTATCTCAAGGAAAATGGCGTGGACTACTTCGCGGGCAGTGTCCGCTGTGGATGGAAACAAATCCACCCGGCATTCCTTTCGCTATGTGAACGAAGTGAGATTGCACAGGAGCAGCCGGAATGGAGTGGAACCCCCACGCCGAGTCCTGCACAGCGCATCACAGTGGCACAGGGGTCGGAGATTGCCCGTCTGACCTTTTCTGGCAATGCGGAGGAGGCTATCCGAGCTCTGCACCACACGTTGCAGACCAATTTTAGCAGTTCGCCGGATATGTTTTTGCTGAGGATGCTCCTGACCGATGTGTTGGTGACTATGTTCAACGCGGTTCCGTCTGGAGAACAGGGAACAGAGGTGCAACAGGCCATCGTTGCCACCTCCCGTGCACTGCAAAAAGCTATGACCCATGCAGAAGCCGAGGAGCAGATGGATACTCTGATCGGTGCCGTGGCGGTAAAGTATACCAGCTCGGCAGAGACTGATCAGCCCGAGCTGCTGTCTCGGATCCTGCAGTGCGTGCAGGAACACTTCTGCGAACACGATTTCAACGTCTCCCGGACCGCCGACCTGCTGGGGCTGAGCGTGGCTTACTTATCGAAATATTTCAAACGGCAGACCGGCGTGAATCTGCTGAACTATCTCAACAGCCTGCGCATCGACTATGCCAAGAAGCTGATGGATGAGGAGCAGATCACCGTGGCAGAGGCCGCCGACCGTGCCGGTTACGAAAACGCCAACACCTTCATCCGGCTGTTCAAGAAGTATGCTGGCGATACGCCCGGCAACTACAACAAGCTCTGAATCCCTTGCGTCCACGGGCTCTCCGGTGCCCATTCCGGCAGCCCATACCCACAACGTCCCGCTTTTCGGATGAAAGGCGGGACGTTGTGCATTTTGTTGAGAAACATCCGCACCTCTATGGGAAAAGTGAACAAGACGTTGTATTCATGGCGAAAATTGCAGACGAAAAAAAGCGAAATGCAAAAATTTGAAGATGGATTTTGTCCCTGAAACAAGGTATCATGAAGCCAATGAAAGGCGCTCCGGGAAGCACCAGACCGGGCCATTGGGTCACACGAGCCATTGGCCCCCACAAAAACATCCAGAAACAAGAAAAGGAGAATCCACCATGAAAAAGATCTCTCGCCGCGATTTCCTGAAGGCAAGCGCCGCCACCTCCGGTGGCGCCCTGCTGACTGCTTGCGGCAGTTCTGTCAGTAGCACAGCTTCCACTGCAACATCAACTAGCTCTGCCGAGAGCGGCCCCCGTACTGTCAGTTACTGGATTGACTTGGCAAATACATCCGGTGCCGATGTCAAAAGCATGGGCGACCTATACTGCTGGAAGGCAATTGAGGCCAACACTGGTATCAACGTAGAATTCCAGCATCCGGCCAGTGGTCAGGCTGCTGAGCAATTTAACTTGGTGGTTGCAGGAAACGAAATGCCAGACATCATGTATTACAGCTGGGCTACCAATTACTCCGGTGGTGCTGACGCAGCCATCGAAGATGGCAAAATCATTCCTCTGCAGGATTATATGGAAGAATATGCTCCCAATATGACCCATTACTTTGAGTTGCACCCGGATATGTTGGCCGATATTACCACCGACAGCGGCAATATCTACGGGTTCCCCGCTATCTACACCTCCACTGCAGAGGGTAGCAAGGAGTGGCAGGGGGTGTTTGATCGTGAACCTTTTGCTGAAAGCTTCATCGGTCTGGTCATTCGTACTGATTACCTCGAGCAGGTGGGAATGGATGTTCCGGTGACCTACGATGACTGGTATAATGTGCTGAAGGCATTTAAGGAAAAACTTGGCCTGAAGTATCCTATGTGTTTTGTGCAGATGTTTGAACAGATGTCCGTTGCTATCAGTGCAGGTTTTGGTGTTTGTGTTCCTGTTTCTGGTTTCTCTGCAGCCTACGGCTACGGCATCAATGAGGAAAATAAGGTCGAATTTGGCCCTGTTAAGGACGGCTACAAGGACTATCTGGCCTTCTTGAACAAGTTGTACAGCGAGGGTTTACTAGATAATGACTACATGGTTCTGGATCGTACCAGTGTTCAGGCAAAAATCCTGCAGGGCGATGTGGGTGCTTGGATCGAGATGATGCCCACTGGTCTGGGCAATCTGAAGAGCCAGATCCTTAAGGATGATCCCAATAATACGTTTTCTGCCGTGGGTGTCCATGAAATGGTCAAGACGGCTGGTACTGAGAATTGGTATCATCAGGCAAACCAGCCGTTCACCGGTTCTGTGGGTGCCATTACCGGCAGTTGCAAGGATGTAAAGACTGCGATGGAGCTGCTTGACTATGGCTGGGGCGAAGAAGGTAACATGCTTTTGAACTGGGGCATTGAAGGCGAGAGCTATGAGATGGTCGATGGCTGGCCTCAGTTCACCGATGCTATCATACACAACAAGGAAGGCAAGGCTCCTTCTACTGCTCACTCTATGTATCGCCAGCTGAACGGTCCCTTCCCCGAAGACCACTGGCAGCGTCTGGTCTCCAAGACCGATTATTCTCTTGCTGAAGGAGAAATCGACCAGAATATTGCGTCTTTGAATACCTGGAGCTACGAGAACGGCAAGCACTACAATGGTTTGCCTGCCACCACATTGTTGGATTCTGAGCAGGCTACTTACAGCGGCGCTTTCAACGAAATTGGCACATATGTGGGCGAGATGACCGCAAAGTTCATTACTGGTACCGAGAGCCTGGATAACTTTGATGATTATGTCAAAAATGTCTACAGCATGGGGATGCAGAACTGCCTGGATATCCAGCAGGAAGCTTTGGACCGCTACAATGCCCGCGTAAAGTAAATCTGGATCTTTGAGATCCGTGCCGCAGGGCGGGGGTGCCCTGCGGCATTTTTTGAAGTCGGAGGAAAACGCTTATGTCCAAACAGTCCCGTCAGGCAAAAGCTGTGGCAGAGAAATACGGAATCGATACCCGGCTGACCTGGGATAAGATCAAAAAGAACTTTTATCAATATCGCGGCATTTACCTGATGCTGATTCCGGTGCTTGCATTCTATATTGTTTTTAACTATGCGCCGCTACAGGGCTTGCAGATCGCATTCCGCAACTATCGCCCCGGTCGAGGCATCTGGGGCAGCGCATGGGTCGGTTTGGCGAATTTCAAGCAGTTCTTCACCGGCCCATATTTTTGGCGTGTTTTGCGCAATACCCTGTACATCAGCTTTTATACTATCGTTATCTGCTTCCCAGCCCCTATTTTATTTGCACTGATGCTGAATGAACTGCGGCTCAAAAAATTGAAAAGTGCGATTCAGACTGTGAGTTATTTGCCGCACTTCATTTCCCTGGTTGTGGTCTGCGGTATCATCAAGGAATTTGTCTCCTCTACCGGACTGATCAGCAATCTGCTCGCAGCAGGGGGCATGGCCTCCAATCTGCTAATGGATCCCTCCAAGTTCCGTGCAATCTATGTGGTCAGTGAACTGTGGCAGACCATAGGTTGGAACAGCATCATCTATCTGGCCGCCCTGGCTGGCATCAATCAGGAACTCTACGATGCCGCTGCTGTAGACGGAGCGGGTCGCTTCCGCCGCATCCTCAGTATTACCATCCCCTGTCTGATGCCCACCATTATTATCATGTTCATCATGCGCATCGGTCAGTTCATGAGTGTGGGCTACGACAAGATCATACTGCTGTACAATGAGAATATTTATGAAACGGCGGATATCATCGGTTCCTTTGTCTACCGAAAGGGCCTGATTGAATCCAATTACAGTTACAGTATGGCGGTCAGCCTTGTGAACTCGTTGGTCAATTTCCTGCTGGTAGTGGTGGTGAACAAAATCAGCGCCAAGGTCAGCGAGACGAGCCTGTGGTAAGGAGGAAAACGCACTATGGTTGAAAAGAAAACTGGACTTGACTGGGTGCTGGATATTCTAAACACGGCACTGTTGATTCTGATTGGTTTGGCCTGTCTGTATCCGTTTTGGTATGTTGTCTGTGCTTCCTTCAGTGATGCCAATGAATTTCTGCGGCATGATTTTGTCCTGCTGCTTAAACCCTTGAAATTCAGCTTGGAGGCTTACCAGTACTGCATTACAGATCGCATTTTGGTGGGCTACCGCAACACTCTATTCTATGTAGTGGCCGGTACTGCCATCAGCATGTTCCTGACCTTCCTGGGGGCCTACGCCTTGAGCCGTAAGGGCTGGATGGGCAAGCGCTTGGTAACATTGATGATCATGTTTACTATGTATTTCAGCGGTGGTATCATTGCCATTTACCTGTGGGTACAGCAGCTCCACATGATTGATACGGTCTGGGCAATTCTGCTGCCCACTGCCCTGAGCACCTATAACCTCATTGTTATGCGTACAGCCTTTGCCAATGTACCGGAAAGTTTGATCGAAGCGGCACGGCTGGATGGTGCCAGTGAGTTTACCTGCTTATTCCGCATTGTTATCCCGCTGAGTCAGGCAACGATTGCCGTTGTACTGCTGTTCTACGCTGTGTCTCGCTGGAATGATTGGATGAGCGCAACCATCTTCCTGCGCACGGCTGACCTGTATCCTTTGCAGATCTTCCTGCGCGAGATCCTGCTGACCAGCAGTGCAGACAACATTATCAGCACTTCTGGCGGCAGTACCAACACCGTGGCTTTGGCCGAGACCATCAAGTATGCCACCATCGTCATCTCTACAGCTCCCATCCTCTGCATCTATCCCTTCATCCAGCGTTATTTCGTTACCGGAGTTATGATTGGAGGCGTGAAAGAATAATGAATAAATATGATTTTTCTTCCAAAAGTGAGCTGAAAGCCATCCATGAGCTACCGGATCCTTTCCTTAAACCTGATGGTACCCGTGTTCAGACTAGGGAGGAATGGCCGGAGCAGCGGGAATACCTTAAGGCGATGCTGACCCATTACCTCTATGGCACTATGCCACCACCGCCGGGCAATACCCGCGGTAAAGTGACCTTCAGCCGTAAGGTCTACAATGGCCGTGCCATTGCCGAGACTGTACACATTACCTGCGGGCCGGAGGACGCCATCCAGTTTGACTGTGAGCTGATCCGCCCCGCCAAGGAGGGCAAGGTTCCGATCATCACCTGGAACCAGTTCAAGGATCGCCATGGAAGCCCTGATGAAGAGGACGCTGTGCTGAACCACGGCTATGCCATCATCGAATTTGAGAAGGAGCAGTTGGCCCAGGACAACGCCAACGCCATTCACGGCCCCCTGGCCAAGGCCTATCCCGGGTACACTTGGGGTGCCATTGCCATGTGGGCATGGGCCCAGAGCCGTGTGGTGGATTACCTGGCCACCACGGAATACGCCGATATGGACCGCATCGTGGCCACCGGCCACAGCCGGGGCGGCAAAGTAGCCCTGTGCGCCGCCATCTACGATGAGCGATTTGCCCTGTGCGCTGCCAGCGGAAGCGGCTGCGGCGGTGCTGGCTGCCTGCGCTACCTAGGCGGCCGCATGGGCGAAGGGATCGGCATCTGCGAGACCGCCGGAAGCATCGAGGATGTGTTCCCCTTCTGGTGGAGCGACAACTTTGGCGAGTTCGGCAAGCGGGTGGCCACCTACACCCGGAGCAACGCCCCGCTGTTTGAGGATTTCCAGCAGGCAGCCGGGATGCTGCAGTCCCAGGTTCTTGGCAAGACCCAGGACGAAGACCGTCTGCCCTTTGACCTGCATTTCCTTCGGGCCTGCATCGCTCCCCGGCCGGTCATCACCACCGAGGGGCTCAGCGATACCTGGGCCAACCCTTACGGCAGCCAGCTCACCTGGCGTGCTGCCGACGAGGTGTACCAGTTCCTGGGTGCTGCCGGGAAAAACGCCCTTGCCATGCGTGACGGCCCCCACGAATATCAGAAGTTGGACTGGATACATGTGATCGCATTTTGTGATACAATGTTCTATGGAAAGGCACCCCACAAGAACATCCAGCGCCGGACCCCGGATGCCTGGACTCAGATGGACGGGATCCCCGGAGTGGACTGGAGAGAGTTCTGCCCCCATTTCTCGTGGCGGATGCCGAAAACGGAGACCTGACCCAAGACCTGGGCAGGACATGGTGCAGAGAGGGAGGCGACCCCCATGGGTGGTTTATTTGATTATGACAGCAAGCTGTTCCAGTTGCTGCTGCGCGTTTCTGATCTGGTGGCACTGAGCCTTTTGTGGCTACTGTGCAGTCTTCCGGTCATCACCATTGGCGCTTCGACCTCGGCACTGTATTACACAGCAATGAAGCTAGTGCGTCAGAGAGGGAACAGCACTATTTCGATGTTTTTCCATGCGTTCAAGGAAAATATCAGATCGTCGCTTCCTGTGACCCTGTTGCTACTTGTGATCGGTTATGCGTTGGTGGTGGATTTCAACCTGTTGGCAGGTAGACTGGGGAACAGTCCAGTGTTCCATGGATTGTGTATCATGGTGCTGGTGCTGTACGCAGCCATTGCAGGCCTGATTTTCCCGGTGCTGGCAAAGTTTCGCTGCACTCTGCGTCAACTGATACGCAATGTCCTGCTGCTATTGCTCCAGCACCCACTGACAGTGGTGGCTGTGACAGCCATGCATTTCATCCCATTTTGGCTGATTTACGCTCACCTAGAATGGGTGGAATCACTGGAAGGTATTTTTCTGCTGTTTGGCCCGGGTGGCATTGCTTATGTCAACGCACTGATGTTGGTTCCTGTGTTTCGCAGTTATATTCCGGAGGAACAGCAAGAGGCATAAAATTGAGAAAAGAGGTCCATGCAATGAAAAATATAGATATCGCTAAACTATCCATTGAGACCACA
>OGHD01001240.1_pt1 | contig 10912 bp, 5 predicted proteins | sample 1571341 | NCBI WGS metagenome assembly OGHD01 (sample SAMEA2582026, study PRJEB24529) | metagenome | biome: Human gut stool | place: China | collected 2011 | reverse complement strand
ATTGTCGGTATATGCGGCATTTTGGGTAGTCTACGATTTGCTTGATTTCAAGTTTATATTCCGTCATTTTGACACTCCTTTATTCGATTTGTAAGTCCTCAGAAAACGCATTTCTGTTTCGCGCTGCTTTTCTGACTGCACATGGGCGCAGATATATCTGCTGGAACAAACGAAGTCGATCAGATATTCTTTTGGTATCCGATGAACCCCATAAGAGTAGGCTTTCAGTTCGCCCGCTGTGATCCATGCGCGGACGCTGGAAACAGAAAAGCCGGTCAATGCAACAACATCTCTGGCATAAAGACAATCAGGCACTCTTGCAAACTCTTTCTGGTAAAAGCTTCGCAATGCAGCCTGTCCCTTTTCGGCTCTTATGATTGAAACCATCCGTCTGATATAGGCTGCACGGCTGGACTCCCGTTTGCGCTTTGACGAGAATTGCCCCTTTGGATATGTGTAAATTACGCGGTCGGATTCCTGATCTTTCTGAAACGCGGTCGCGTCAGAAAGCTTTATCTTATATCGATGCCGCTCGTTTCCGCTGCGGACACAGGGAATGATTTCGTTGTCCAGCAGCCATTTTGCTTTGCGCTTGGAGATATGACAGAGCTTGCAAAGCTCCTCCAGACAGATAAACCGGTCGATAAATACGAACCCATCGTTTTTTTCTCCCGTCATGGAAGCACCACCCTCAAAAAGTTCAGCAATGGCAGGTGGTTGCGTCTCCCGTTTTTTCTCCCCTTTTTCTCCCGCATGGTCAAAAAAAGCGTGATTTTTGGCCTTCCACGAGGGAAATTCTGTGGGTTCTTATTTTTTCAGGATTTACGAAATGAGATTCTATAAAACTCTGTGAAATCAATGGGTTGCGGGATTCTTCAATCCGGCTTGAAATGCGGTAAAAATACGTCAAGTGGCGTGAACCTTAAATGACTCGAAATCAGGTGTACCGGCAACGGTACCGTGGGTTCGAATCCCACCCACTCCGCCAGAAATCACGCCAGTAGTCGGTTTTTTCCGGCTGCTGGCTTTTCTTTTTTCAGTTCGCTGCAAAGCCCAAACCATTGAGCATTGCGTCAGCCGAAGTCAGCTTCGAGCTGTAATCCAGATGTGCATAAATGTTCGCCGTAGTTGAGAAATCGCTGTGACCAAGCCATTCCTGAATCTGCTTCATAGGCACACCGTTTGCCAAAAGGAGCGAAGCACAGCTATGCCGGAGATCGTGATACCTGATCTGTCTCATTCCCTTTGCCTTGAGCAGTTTCGGAAAACTCTCTGTGACGTAGTGGGGCTTGATCAGATCGCCAATCTCATTGACACATACATACTCAAGATAACATTATTCTTTGCTGGGTCATGCATGAGCAATACATCATCGATATAATGATTGTAACAAGTTCGAGTAACACGAAGTCAAGAGAAAATTTGAGGTGCAGCCATGTATTATACGATCAGGCAGATGGCAGAGATATTCGAGGTCACGGAACACACTCTGCGGTTCTACACAGATAAGGGATTGCTGCCCTGTGAACGGGATGGCGGAAACCGCCGGGTGTTCAAGGAGGAATCCGTCAACTGGATGCAGGGCATCCAATGTCTGAAGGGCTGTGGAGCCTCCATTGAGGACATTCAGGTGTATTACCGGCTGTGTCTTGCGGAGGAATCCGAGGAAAACCTGCGGGCAAGGTACGCCATTATCCTGAAGCAGCGCGAGGAAGCCTATAAGCGTGTGGAGGAAGCAAAGGCAACCGCAAAATATATGGATGACAAGGCAGCGCACTATGCGGCGATCCTTGCCGGTCCTGCCCCGGATGATACCAACCCGAAGAACTGGACGGCAGCAAATCGTCCGAAGCACAAAGCAGAGAAACTGTGATGGATACGCTGGATCGCACGTTTGTTTTCCTGCTTGATCCCTGCTCTCTCGTGTTCGGATCATGCACGCAGCCGCTGACGCGGCTCGCGGGGGGCGTTTTGTCTGCTGTGCCGGAAAATTGCGAGGTTCTCACCTCCCTGTAAAAACATTGGGGCTGCAGCGATTTTGTTTCGCTGCAGCCCCGTTATCCGGCATGGACAAACCTGGCCTGAGGGAAGCAGGTCTGTATGCCTATGCCTTTTCTGCGAGAGCCTTTCTGTATTTTTCGCTTTCCCAGTTGGCGATGAAGCGCTTTGCCGCTTCTCCCATTGTGGACACGGTATAACCGTTTTCGCGGATCGTATCCATGATGAACGTGACCGCCGTCAGCGTCTCCGCGACGACCTGTGCGTTTTTCTCCTTCATCCGCAGCAGGACTCTGCCGGTCCTGAACTCGACGGAGGCCTCGCCCTCTGCCAGCTCCGGCTTGTTTTCAAACAGTGTGCCGATCAGGAAGACCATCTGATCCGGGTACAGCGGAGACTCGATCAGCGTCCGGTAATCATACCGGCCGCTCTGCAGCGCCTCCGTCAGGGCCGGTGCGTCGACCTCGTAAAGTCCGTCTGCGATGGGCTTTACCGCGACCTTCGGGAAGGAATCTCCTGCCTTGCCGAACTGGGCGGCCAGCCGGCCGTTCGCGTCGGCGTTGATGCGGAGGCATTCGTCCGCGCTGTCGGAGTGGACGATGATCCCGTGGTTCTGCATCAGGATCACAGCCGGGACGCGGCCCGTCGCGTGCTCCACACGCGCAAGCTCACGGCGGATGGCGAACGTCAGATTTGCGCCGGGATCCGTATACGGCACCCAGCCCCAGCTGTAATCCGCACCGGCGAACGCCTTTTCCGCGATCTCGCGGCAGGCGGTCGAGCAGCAGGCGAAGTTCGCGTAGACGCTGTGCGTGTGGCAGACAAATTTGCGCAGGATCGAATGGAAGCCCGCCTCCACGGACGGACGCAGCGTGGGCAGGCCCTCGATCTGCTTCGTGTTTTCCGTCAGGCTGGTCCAGGAATTGGCTACCTCCTGGGAAATCTGGTCGCGGGTGTAATCCATAACATATTCCTTACTGCGTAAGATAGCTTTCTGAGAATTCACCTCTTTGAAACGGGCTCCCCAACGAAACAAAGGTATCTTCAGGGAGGCGAACACAGCAGGTGTCCAAAGCTGGTCGGATCCTTTCACGTTCAACATCGGAGTGCCCCAGGTTCCCTGAAAACCGATAGCCAGTGTCGGATTATACTTTGCTTTTGACAAGTTGATCTGCCGCTTCTGGTATTCAACATTCAATCGGGAGATCGTAAAGTCCGGCCGGTTCTGCAAAGCGGCCTCTTCCCCTATGTGCATCGGCAACGGCTGCACCGTCGTGATGGCATCGGCAATCTCCACCGGTGTCATAGGAGGAACACCCATTAGCACATTCAGGTTTTGCAAGGCGATCTGATAATCTTTGTACGCAGCGCTTTTGTTCAATTCCGCTTCTTTCAAACGGGACTGTACCTGCAAGAGGTCGGTCTTACTGATCTGCCCGTCATTGAAACGGGTTGTCAGCACGTTTGCCAATTCCTGCACAATATCGACATACTGGCACATGACATCGTACATGCCTTTACGGGCAGCAGCAGACCAGTAGTTCAGGTCGGCGGCATACACGATATTATCCGTCGTCAGGTCTTCCGCCTCGGAAGCGATCTGTCCCTGTATCTGGGCGGCCTTGTAATTGTTGTAGATTTGTCCGCCGGCATAGATCGGCTGACTTACGGTAGCTCCCAAACTATAGGTGTTATGATCCATTTCGACAGCCATGCCGGGGCCGAAATCCAAATCGTACTTATTGATACGGTACTGGTAGCTGCCGGAGAAATCGACAGCCGGGAAGAAAGCGGTCTTGGCCGCCTTGATAGCATGCTGCATCGCAATACGTTCTTCCGCACTCTGTTTGATCTGGCGGCTATATTCAAGCACTTTCTGCTTGTAGTCCGCAGCCGTGACGGGCTTTTCCTGTGCTCCCACCGATAAAGCCCCCAACAGCATACAACCGATAATTATTTTATTTCTCATACTCATTATACCGATTTAATCTTAAAGAATATACAATAGGTCACCGGAAGCACGAAGATGGTCAGGATGGTCGAAACGAACAGACCTCCCATAATCGTCGCCGCCATACCGGCAAACATGGCATCGCCCAACAATGGCAACATACCCAAAATCGTTGTCCCCGATGCCATCGTCACCGGAACGATACGCGTCTTGGTTGCCTCGATCACCGCATTGACCGGCGCCAGACCACTGTCAAGCTGCAATCCTATTTCGTCCACCAGCACGATCGCATTCTTGATATTCATACCGATCAGACCTAACAGACCTAACATGGCAAAGAAATCGAGCGACTTGCCAAACACCAGCAACCCCAATACCACACCGATGAAGATCAGAGGCAACATACACATAATCAAGACCGGCTTCCGGTAGTATTTCGGGAAGAGGAACAACAGGGTGAGATAGATCAGACCGAACATCAACGGAATATTGGCAGCAATCGCCTTGTTACCTTTATCCTGTTCAGACTGTTCGCCGAAGTATTGCAGTTTGTATCCTTCGGGAACCTGCACCTCTTGCTGGATATCCTGCCACAACTGGCTGAAAGCAGCCATCGTATTGGCTCCGCGTTTCGGCTCGCACTGCATCATCATATAACGCTGACGATTATAACGCTTCACGACACTGTACTCATAATCGAGCGAGAAGTCGTCGATCACCTGCTCCACTTTGACAGAACGCCCCTTGGCGCTGTAGACAGGCAAAGTCTTGATATCGTTCAGGTTCATCGAATCGCGATCGGCATCTTTCAGCAGGATCGGCATAAATACATCTCCTTCGCGATATTCGCCTAAAGGCACGCCATTGGTTGCCGAACGAAGCGAATAAGCCATCTGCTGACGGGTGATACCTAAACGGAGACCTTTTTCCTGCGAGTACAACGGCTTCCATACCGGAACCTTGTTTCCCCAGCTGCTGCGCACTTCCATCACCATGTCGTTCTTGCGGGCGATTTCTTGTGCACGCTGTGTCAGAGCCACCAACGTATCGATATTATCGCCAACAAACCCGATTTCAATTGCAGCATCAGGCACAGGAGACAAAGCAAACAAAGCTGAACGGGTCAAAATATCCGGATAGTTGGCGACCATATATTCATAGAACTTGTTTTCCTCGCTCTGTGCATCTTTCGCGTCCTTGGTTTCGATCAGGACATTGGCGAAGTTCGGCTTCGGACCGATAGACGAACTTGCCAGATAATAACGTACCGGCGAACCTCCCAGCGTGAACGAATAAGATTTGATCTTATCATTATTCTTGAGATACTCTTCTATCTTGATCACATTCCTTTCCACATCGTCGATCCCATGCCCTTCCGGGAAGATCAGGTCGGCACGAAAATAGGGCTTGTTCATGATCGGGAAGAAGCTCTGCGGCATAATGCTCATGATGAACAAAGACAAGAACAAGGTTGCCACCACCGAAGTAAGCGTGAGATAACGACGTTTGATCAGACGTCCCAGCACATTTTCAAACTTATGGTACAGTTTGGTGTCATAGGGATCTTTGGATTCACCCGGTTTCGCCTCCTTCAAGATGAAATTCCCGAAAGTCGTCGTTTGCGTCAAAGCCAATATCCAACTTAACCCCAAGGATACACCAAGCACGATAAACAATGGCTTGACAATTTCGGCCACCGAAGCTGGCGCCAAATACATCGGCAAGAAAGAACAAACAGCGATAAAGGTCGCACCCAACAATGCCCACTGCGGTTTGGTGGCCCCATCGACCAACGCCTGATAGCGTGACAGACCGCGCTTGATACCGACCTGCGCATTATCGGTCACCACAATCGCGTTATCCACCAGCATACCCATCGCAATGATGAAAGCAGCAAGAGACGTACGGTTCAGCCCGACACCCCAGATCAGCATAATCAGCAACGTTCCGCCAACCGAGAATAGCAGTGAACTACCCACCAGCATACCTGCACGCGATCCCATCACAAGGAAGATAATCACGATAACGATGAGCAACGATTCGATCAGATTCAGGATAAATCCGTTATTCGCCTCGTTGGCAATCTGATTTTCCGGATAGATGGTTTTCAGTTCCATACCGATCGGGAAAAGCTGTTCCATCTCTTTCAAATGTTCGGCAACAGCGTCACCGACAGCCACCACATCATCTTTCGCACCCGTAGCCACACCGATACCGATGGCCCGTTTGCCATCCACACGCATCAGGTTGGAAGGCGGGTCCATATAGCCTCGTTCGATGGTTGCGATATCACCCAGGCGTACTTCGCCTCCACCCTTTGTCACGATCAGCTGGTCGCGTATATCCTCTATACTTTTATAAGTACCTTCGGCACGTACACGAAGCTGGTAGGTCCCGGTCATGATCTCACCCGTATTGACCAGCAGGTTCTGGGTTTGCAGGACTTGCTGAATCGAATTCGGATCGATCCCCAAATTCGCCAGCTTGGGAACCGAGATACGCACATTCACGACCTGCGTCTGTTCCGCAAACAGATAGACCTTCTGCACACCCTGAATAGGAGTCAGCTCGGTCTTGATCTTCTGCGCCCAATCGCGCATATCGTCGTAGGTAAAACCTTCGTCGGCTGTCAGGGCGTAATAGATACCGAACACGTCCCCGAAATCATCACTCACATTGATGGCAGAGGCGCCACTCGGAAGGCGAGGCTGTATGTTAGCCACCTTACGACGCAATTCGTCCCACTTGACCGGCATATAATCCGGGGCCAAAGTCGGCTGCAACTCAATCGAGATCTTCGACATGCCGAAATAAGATTCAGACTTGATCTGAAAAACATCCGACATGGACTGAATTTCCCTCTCGATAGGTTCCGTTATCAATTTTTCTACCTCCTGAGGAGTAGCACCCGGATATTGCGTAACCAAAACAGCCTGCTTGATTACGAAAGGCGAGTCCTCCTTCTTCGGCAATTTAAAGAAAGAATATATACCTCCTATCAGCATGATAGCCAAAAAGAAATATATAATCTTCTTATTCTCTAAAGAATATACTGGAAGATTCATTATTTATCAGCTTAATCTGTTAATACTTTTACCTGTTGTCCTTCAACCAGGCGGGTAGCCCCGGCGGAAACGACCTGGTCACCGGCTTTCAGCCCTTTGGTTATTATAACATTGTCTTTTCCTACCAGTCCGGATTCTTCGATCTGGCGACGTTCCACCTTTTGCGACTGGGCATTATAAACAAAGACAAATTTGTCGTTATTTTCTTCACTCGCTACAATAGCAGAAAGAGGCACCAACACCGCTCCCTCGTTAAAGCTTGCACTCTCGATATGCAGCACCACGCGACAGGAGAAGCCGACAGCCACTTTGTATTTGTTCAGATTAAATTCGGGATCGTCGATATATAGGAAAACGGGAACGCCGGAACCATCGGGAGACGCTTCCACATATTCCTTCACTTTCGCTTTGAAACGGATTCCCTTGTAGTTATCAAACTCCACATAGATCTGATAAGGAGTCGAGAAATAGGTAATGTTCGTTTCAGGCATCGTATACTGGATCTGCAACTTGTTCGGGTTAATCAAGCAAACGATCCCTTGCCCGGCCTGTACCTTCTGATAATTCTCGACATATTTCTTCTGGATAAATCCATCGAACGGAGCACGCAGTTTCGTTTGTTCCAGCTGATTCTGCGCATATTCGAATGCAGCCTTTGCATTCGAATAGGAAGCTTCGGTCGTTTCATATTCCTGCTTCGAAATAGCCTGTTTGGATAACAGCTTCTTCGCACGTTGCAACTGTGCTTCGGCAGTTTGAAAAGAGGCTTTTTTCGCTTCATATTCCCATTTGAAATCCTGAGGGTCGATCTCTGCCACGACCTGTCCCGTACGGACTTTTTGTCCTTCATCCACCTTCAGCGAAATCAGCGGTCCGGACATTTTAAAGGCCAGATCACTGAACTGATCCGGCGATACGACACCGCTAAACGACTTTTCCACAAGATTCAATGAGGTCACTTCCGCCAACTTTACCGGACGGGGACCTTGCTCCTTCACCGGCGGCTGACTACACGACATCAATGCTGCCAATACAAAAACAGGGATTAATTTACCATTCATGATAACTTGCATTTAGTTATTTATTATTACTATTATATTCTGACTATTAATTGCATACCCAGAGAATACAACATTCTTTTAAAATCTATTGTTCCGGTTCCGACCGGATTTCAAAGTGTACCCTCCGATAATTTTTCGGATATACGCATTAAAATGACCAACGGCTCCAATCAACCGCCGCTTCCATTTCGTTTTCCTGATCGTCGGGGATAGACGGGAAGAAGTCAATACCTGTTGCCTTCTCCACGCTGTCGATAGGTATCGCCATCGATTTCAGCGAATTATCTTTATAATCCCTATTCTCGAAAAGAAATCCGATACCCTTATAGCCTTTCTCCGTATGATAACACAATACCTTATAAAAGGCTTTGGGTATCGCAACCCTGTTTTTTCCCAACCGTTTCATATCGCCTGTAATAACGGGGCCCGTAACAATCAAAAGCGAACCGTTATCCAACGCCCACAAGCGGCACTGTTCCTCCAGGTCTTTCCATATGCCCCGGTTTAATTTCGGTTTTTGCGGGCAGATATTGCTCAGGTAAAAAGACTCGCGCATGGCTTTTGCAGACCATTTCATATCACCTGCCGGAGCTAAGTGGCCACGATCGTAGCCGGAACGCGTATAATCTTCGTTCATCGCCGTCGAACCTTTCACCTGCGGGTCGGGTACAAACTTATTAGAACGTTCCGTCTTTTTGCTTTTGGCTTCCGTTGCCGTCAATTCGTACGCGACCCAGTTAGCTATACGGTACTCGGAATTATAAGAAACCGTATATCCTTCGTGCTTGATAACCTGCTCCTGGCGTTTCTCCTTTAGGCGGGGTATCTCTGTATTTGCGGGGATTTTAAATGTTTTTGTGGAAGACTTGGCAAGAGTCTTATTGGCAGATGTTTTGTCCTGTATCTTTTGTTTCGGAGCGGTTGCAGCCTTTTTTGAAGAAACGACTTCCTGTCCCTTTTTCTCCAGAGCCGCCGGTTTGTGTCCGGCCATCGGAACAAAATAATCATATATAAACAGAACCCCTATAAAACAAGCCACTACAATAAAGGCGCCAATAAACATTCGCTTCACTGTGGAAAGGAAAGACGAAGTCTTTTGAACTTTTTTCCGCGGTTTCCTTGCGCTTTTTCTCTTTGCCATCTCTCTTGATAAAACCCTACGGACAATCTCCGCCGCCTTGTCGGGACGATTCACATAGTTATACAGGCTTGGCACTAAAAATGCCGGCTCATTGCTTATTTGGAATAATCCCATATAGCTGTTTTGGTCGAACCCGTCTTGGACATGCGTAAAATATGTATCCAGCCGCTTCAAGAAAGCCTCTTTACCGCCACATCTTGCAATCAGCCCGTTCACATCGTGAGGCACGTAGAACGACATCTCCCACGGGAATGATTCATATACGATTCCTTCCCAACCATCGCGACGGAAAACATTGTAATCTTTCTCGTTCACCCAGTCGCCACTACCATTTTTCGGCCACAAGAATCCTTTGAATCCAAGACTATTGATGTTGTCGTTCCACAAGTTTTTCCAGTTATTCGACCGTTCGAGATACTTTTCGTAAACATCTTGTTTACCCAATTTCTTTGCTACGGTAGCGATTGCATAATCGCAATAGGCATATTCAAATGTGCGAGTTCCCGATCGCTCGGTCACCGTGGAAATATATCCTTTGGTATTATACTCCTCGACACCGCCACGACCTTCATTTCTCGGGTTCTCCGGTTCTACCTCGGCATTTTTAATCATTGCGGCCAATCCTTTTTCGTAATCAATACCCGGCAAATTTTTCACGATAGCGTCAGCAATCAGTACATCGCTGTTCGAGCCCCCCTGTACACGACCGTTACAATTCCCGCTACGGCCGTCCGGCATATATCCCTCGTGCTCATAAATATCTATCATAGACCGTACGATATCGGCCTGACGAGAAGGTTTCAAAAGAGCGAACAACGGGTGTGTAGCTCTGAATGTATCCCAGATGGCATAATAATCGTCGAAATAAGGTTCGGACGATTCCCACAGCGGATTCTCACCCGTGCGGTCGGTAGGTTGTAAAAAGGCATGATACAAAGCCGAATAGAAAATAGTCTTGTCGTTATCGTTCCCCTCGACTTCCACAGTGTTCAACACCTCTTTCCATTGTGCGATTCCTGCATTGCGAATTTCGTCAAAGTCCCAAGACGAAAGTTCCGAAATGTTCGCTTTGGCTTTCTCTGTGCTAATAAACGATATTCCTACTTTTACTCTCACTTTTTGCCCCTCTGTCGTATGAAACCCGAAATAAGCCCCGGTTTTCTCTGTTCCCGTTGCATCTACCTGCTCGCCCGATTGGACAGACGTCCCTTTCCAAACAGTATACTCATCGGCGGGGGGATCCAACAAAGCGGAGAAATACACCGTATAAGGACCACCTAAATTCCAGCCTCCTTTGACGGTCGAATAACCCTCGATTTCTTTATTCGAAAGAATTTTTACCCCCGAGGCTACCAATTCCTGTGATTCGACATGTAGTGTCAGACAACTTCCTGCATCGATCAATATCTTTGAAGACTCCGATTGGGGGAAAGTATATTCATGAAATCCGGCCTTAGCAGATGCCGTCAGTCTCACTCCCACATTATACTTACTCAAAGAAACTTCATACAAGCCCAATCCGAATCTCTCGTCGGAACGTGCCGACGAATAATCCGAAAGGTTCAAATCTCCGGTCATCGGTTGAAATAAAATATTTCCATACTTGGGACCACCGCCGGTTCCGCTCACATGCAAATGGCTGAAACCTTGTATATTGCCACCCTTTCCCCAACCTGAGTTATTGGTTCGGTCTCCA